>OBEQ011878220.1_pt1 | contig 31076 bp, 29 predicted proteins | sample 1670901 | NCBI WGS metagenome assembly OBEQ01 (sample SAMEA104232315, study PRJEB22302) | groundwater metagenome | biome: forest; feature: aquifer; material: groundwater | place: USA | collected 2011-08-07 | depth 5.4 m | reverse complement strand
CGGCCTGGCCCGACACGACGGCCGCAACACCGCAGCGACGCGCGACCGGCTCATCGCGGCGCTGCTGGCCCACGGACCGGACCTGGCCCTGGCCCACTTCGTGTTCCTGCTCGTCGGACGCACCACCTGTATCGCGGGCACCCCCATCTGCGGTTCCTGTTTCCTGCGCCCGCACTGCCCCCACCCCCACCGACCCCCGAGGGAAACCCAATGATCGACCTCGCTGTCATCGCCGGTACCCACCACCTCGACGACCTGTCCGGCATCGGCACCATCGACATGGCGCTGACCCACCTGGTCCTGGCCGAACCCCGCCAGGCCGCCTACTTCGCCGCCCGCGCCGCCGCTGGTACGCGTGTGCTGCTGGACAACAGCGCCTACGAACTGGAAACCATCACCGGCCAGGGCTTGGCCGCCGAGCCGGTGATGAGGGCCGCCAACCTGATCGGCGCCTCGGTCGTCATCTGCCAGGACGTGCTCTACGACGGCCCGGCCACACTCGCCACCACCCGCCGCTTCCTCGACCAGGCCCGCACCCTCGCCGACCCCGACCGGGTCACCTTCATGGGCGTACCCCAGGGTCGCACCCGCGGCGAGTGGCTCGACTGCTACCACCGCCTCGTCGACACCCCCGGCATCGCCATGATCGGACTGAGCAAACTGTCGGTACCACGCTGTTTCGCCGCCCCGGTGGCCGAGGCCCGGCTGGACTGCGTGACCACCCTGCTGGCCGACAAGCCGAGCCTGCCGCTGCACCTGCTCGGCGGCGACCGCTCGCTGCCATGGGAACTGGCCCAACACCGCGACCGCGGCCACGACGAGTTCATCTGCGGCAACGACTCGTCGTTCGCGTTCTGGTACGCCGCCTGCGACCTGCACGTCGACCCGGTCACCGGGCGTGCGCCGACCGAGGCACCCGGCAAACCCGACCTCGAAACGACCACCCTCGACCCGCCACGCCTGGCCGCGGCCTACGCCACCATCGCCCTGCTGCGCGACGCGGTCGGCCTGCTGCCCCTCGGCAACATTGAGCTACCGGAGCCGACATGCCGATGACCCACTTCGTGCGCATCCGCACCCAGGTCGAGGGCCTGCACCGCTGGCCGCAGGCCACCGCCCCGGACGCCTACCTCGGCTCCGCACACCGGCACCTGTTCGTCGCCGAACTCGACATCGAGGTCTTCCACGACGACCGCGAGATCGAAATCAACGCACTGACCAGGTGGCTCACCGAACTGCTACCCATCTTCGGCGCCCCCAACCGGGGCAGCGGCGAGCCGGTCGACTTCGGCGCCCAAAGCTGCGAACAACTCGCCACCCGGCTCGCCTGCGAGGTCCTCGACCGCTTCGGCCACCACCGGTGGATGCGCTGCGCCGTGCTGGAGGACGGCATCCTCGGCGGCGGCATCGACTGCCAGCCCGACCAAGCCGACCCGACGAGATGAGGCCGCTACGACCCCACCGCCGTGCGAGCGGCGATCGGGAAACAGGTCATCGCGATCCCGTCGGCGACCAGCCCGGCGTCGATGTCGGCCGGGTCGTAGCCGGCCACGCCCGCGTCGTTGAGGATGCGCATCACCGTCGGATGTGGCCGCACCTGATCGACAACGGCCTGCAGAATCCCGTCGACGTGGTCGCCGGCGAAGCCCTCCCGCAACGGGGTCTGCCCGCCGGCCAGGAACGCGAACATGATGAAATGGTAGGCGCCCTTGTGCCACTGGCCGCGAATCTCATACACCCCGGTCGGTGTCAGCATTCCCACCTCGCAGCCGGCCTCCTCGGCCAGCTCCCGGCGGGCGGCGTCCTCCGCGGCTTCACCGAACTCGACCCTGCCGCCAGGCAGCAGCAGCGAACCGGCGTACGGGCCGCGCTGCTGACGGATGAACGTCACCGTGCCACCAGGACCGGGCACGATCGCCAACGCGGCGGCAGAGACCTGCGCATACGAACCCACCGACAACCGTCCTTCCAGCCTGGACACCAAGAGCACCCGTGTATGCAACCGGGCAGCGCACCAACCGGTGACGCCTGCGGCCACCGGGGCACCCTACCCCGGCGCAAGCCGTCCCCACCCCAGCGCCGCCACGGCGGCCCTCACCCCGTGGAGAACCCGCCATGGTCACGACCACGCTCCTGGTCATCGCCGACGCCGAGCTGCTACACCATCCGCGCCCGCTGCGCGCCGACGAGATCGTGACCATCGTGGCGCTACCCACCTCACCCCTCGCCGGACCGCTGAACACGATCACGGCGAGCTGGCGTGAGTTCGGCGAACTGGCGGTCACCACCCGCACCGTCGACGGCAACCGACAGCTGTCCTACAGCTGCGACGGGGCCGACCTGTTCGACGACCTGCGCCTCGGAGCGGCGCTGCGCCGCGCCATCGCCGCACTCGACCCCACCGACACCGGGGTGCGCCACGCGCCGCTGTTCTGCGCCACCACCGACGGAGCCGGCCTGCACGCGCACAGCCGCATCCGGCTGTACGCGCCCGACGCGTGCTTCATCCGCACCACCACAAGCCCCCTTGCGATCACGGACGCCGCGGACCTGTCCTGGCTAACGGCCGCCATCGGACTGCACGCCACCAACGCCGGCTTCCTCAACAATCACGAACTGCACTACACCGACTGCTTCTCCGGACGTGAGCTGGAGTACAAGTACAACCTCCCAGCGCAGACGTCCCTGTGGGCGCTCGCCGCCGATACCCACCGACGCATCGCCGAGGCCTTCCCCGGCATGACCAACCGATACCGCGACGACCTGCGAGTCTGGGACTTCGTCAACTACCTGTTCGAAGTCACCGGCCCCACCGAATACGTCGGCTACGTCTCCTTCATGCGCGCCGGTAACGGCGGCTACCAGCTCAAGCGCAAGACGTTCACGGCCGACGCGTTCATCCGCGGCGAGACCGTCACACCCGAGGTCGTACCCGACCGCCCGACGCCTACGTCGGCGAGGTGCTGGGCCTGCAAGCGCGCCCGCTGCCACCGTTTCGCCGGTTCAAGTACGACGTCTGCTTCGAGTCCCCGACCAGCGGCCACACGTGCGGCGTATTCATCGATCGCTGCCACCTGCTCGACGCCCCGGACATCGCCCTCGCCCAATGCGAGGTCGAGTACACCCGCAGTCGCGCGGTCGTGCCGACCGACCCGAACCAGGTTCTCGTTGAGTTGGACCAGATCGCCGACATGGTCGAGCAGATGCTCGCCGATCACGGCATCACTGCCGAGCGCGGCGTCTACTCGAAGCTGAGCTTCCTCAAAGAAGCCGTGGCCAGCATCCCCGTCTGGCTCCGCGCAGCTCAGACGTCAGGGCAGGCCCTCAAGGTGGCGCACAGTACTTCGCCCCGGCAGCCGTTGACCTCGACACGGAACTGGACGCCCGCCTGGGGCCGGGGTGACCCGCGTCGTGCGCGCCCTGCAAACGCGAACATTCCCAACGCTGAGCCGCATTGGCCGAGACACGGCAAGCGCGATGAGCGCCGCCGCGATCGAGCGCCCCCGGAACGGGACCGTACCTCGCCGTCGTCATCCCCGATGCCCCCCGCCGATGGCCCGTTCACCCCGCGTCCCGCCGAGCACGCCCTGGTCGCCGACACCGTCAACACCGTGGCCGATCCTGCGCCGCCTCCTCGCCTGGGCGGTGGCTGAGCGCTCGTCGACGCCGGAGCAGGGCGTAGATCGCCGGTCAAGCCTGGCGGCGTCCGACCGTCACCTATCGCTTTCCTGAAGCTCGCGGATGAGAGCTTGACGCTCCTCCTTGGTCCACCGCTGCCGTACGTCGCGCGCGGCTAGAGCAACGCGGTCCAGTGTGGGCGGCGTCGGTTTCGGCGTCCGGATCTTTCCCAGCACGCCCAGCCGGCGGACACCGCGCACCTTCCGCTCATGGCAGGCTGGGTCGATGCAACGAAGTCCACTGCGGTGGGGGTGTCCTGCTCGGTAAGCGGCGGGATCGTCCTGGAACTCGACAGGGATGAAGTGGTCGGTACCGGGGTGCCCGCAGCTGAGCTGCACCTTCCAGTGTTGGACCACCACGTTGGGAAGGCGGTCGCCGAGAGCGACGATCTCGATGTCGAAGTCGGGATCGTCCCGTCCGCACGTTTGGCAGACCAGGAAATCACCGACCCGGCTCTCGTCGGCCTCCGCGCACAGCACTTCGCCCGCGTGCCCGCAAGCCAACGCGACGGACCATCGTGTCAAGCCGAGGCCGACGTGCTTGTCCTCGGGCTCACCTGCCTCAATGTAGCGAACTGCATTCCTACCATCGTTGAGCTGACACGACCAGAAGATCGGGCACCTCGCGCGATCTGGAGCCGGTGTCGATTTGTCGGCCCGCTTAGCAAGACGGAAAGCCTCGTGTCCGCATTCAAGGTCTAGCGCATAGACAACGAGGTCCGTCGGCGCCGGCAGTGGCGGAAGGTAAACGTCAGCGAGCAGGCCGGCAACAACTGGGCCAAGCTTGTCTGTAGCGACACGCCGTCCGTCCGCGCATCGCTCGTTGTACGCCGCTTCCCATTCAGGCCACTTGGCTCTTGCATCGGCAAGCGTCACCTGGAATGGCGGAGGTCCCGCCGCATCTTCCTCCAGCCGTCGCAGGAACTCAAGCCGATTCTGGCTCCGTCGCCTCCGTCGCTCGGCGTCGCCTGGGCCATGTTGGACAATCACATTCAGACTAACGAACGGCGGCACCTACCGATGCTCCTCAGCGCGGGCGGCCAAGCTGCCCAGAGTGATCTCATCAACACACACTTAGACTGCTGAAGGCGTCTCCCGACAGGACCAATGGAAGAGTGACGGCCTGCTCGCGGCGGCCATGTAGGTGTTCATGCGCTGCAACCTACGGTCCAGCTACGGTAGAGGCACGAACATCGTCCGCCCGCTGGGGCGGCGTTGCAGCATCGACCAGTGGCAACACGACTGATTGCGGCGACGGCCCAGGAACCTTGAATAACAGTCGATCGGTCAGTCCCGGCCTTGAGGCAGTTCTGTTTCGAGTCCCCAACGACTCTTCGGTGCCGCCGCCGGGGGGCACGTCACAGAACTGCGAATCCGACGCGGGCCGCCACCGGCAGTCGAGCCGCCCGTCGCCGGTCCCGGCCCGGCGTGGCGGTTACACGGTGATGGCGACCTTGCCGCGGATGTGCGTGCTGGCGAAGTCGGCCACCGCCTCGTGACCCCGGTCGAGCGGGTAGGCGGCCCCGACCTCGACCCGCAGGCTGCCATCGGCGGCAAGTTGGGCGAGCCGGTCGAGGTCGCCGGGTTCGGGTGTCATCTGTCCGATGTAGACAGCGATGACGCCGCCGAGGTCGGTGGGGCCGCTGCGCGGGGAGACGACCCGCCCACCGGCGCGGGCGGCGCCCGCGGACGCCACGATCGCCGGCCCGGCGTTGACCACGTCGAGAATGACATCGACACCGTCGGGGTACCGGGCCCGCGTTTCGACGACCACGTCGCGGGAGGTGTGGTCGATGACGTCGGCGGCGCCCAGGCCGCGCACGTAGTCGGCGTCGTCGGGGGTGGCGGTGGCGATCACCTCGACGCCGGCCGCGGCGGCGAGTTGGACCGCGAACATACCGACGCCGCCGGTGGCGCCGATGACGAGCATCCGCTGCCCGGGCCGTGGCGCGACGACGCGCAGCAGGTGGGTCGCGGTCAGGCCGGACTCGGGGATGGCTGCCGCACGCACCGCGTCCAGCCCGGCGGGGCGCCGGGCCAGGAACGGACCGTCGGCGATGACGGTGTACGCCGCGGCGGTGCCGGCGTTGAAACCGGAGAAGCCCAGCACCGGATCGCCCTCGGCGTAACCACGGACCCGGTCACCGACGGCGGCGACCGTGCCGGCGGCGTCCATACCGACGACGAACGGGTGCCGCACGGGCATCTGCGAGCCCATCGCACCGGTGATCAGGTAGAGGTCGAGCGGGTTGAGTGCGGCAGCCTGCACCCGGACCTGCACCTGGTTCGGGCTCGGGGTCGGGGCGGGGACGTCGGTGACGGCCAGAACCTTCTCGGGCGGGCCGTATTCGGTGGCGACCAGTGCCATCACAGCGCTGTCTCCCATCGGGTGTTGTTCGGCGGATGACTTGTCGAAGGCCACCACGTCGGGATCGGACGCATCCTGTGGCGGAGCCAGCCGCAGCCCAGGGTTCGACACATCGCCGGTAGCTGTCCGGCGGCAGACCCGCGCTGCGGGTTCGCGCCCCCTTCTCCGACCGTCGGTGGCCCTGGTGTCCCGGCTACCCAAACGGGCGTCAAGCATGCCCACCCGCCGAGCGCTTCCGCGCACCAACGCGGCTCCCGGCATCGAGGGTTCGCCAACCGTGGAACTGCGCCGCGCGCCGGCCCCCCGGTGCCTCGACCCTTTCGACCTGCCAGCCGAACTCGTCCTTGAAATCGGGGAAGCACTCCGCCCACACCCACGTGTAGCTGTCGTCGCACGTCACATACCCCGCGGGCCGCGCGTGCTCGTACTGAGCCTCGGCGAACATGGTCCACCAGAAGGCGCAGTGATCGTGATCCCGCCCGGGGCGCGCGTTCCGCTCGCTTCCCGCGGTCACTCTTCTGGGAGCGGTGCGAGTGGACCGACGACCCGTCGGCGGACCGCTTCGGCCGTGGACAATCACCGCATGGGAAACGTGCTGTCGGACGCAGATCTGGACGAGATCGAGCAACGCGCGGCGGGAGCGTTCGAGGTGGCCCCACAACCCTGGAAGCCGTGGCTGGAGACCCGTGACGCCACCGGCGGTTGCAGCTTCGTCCAGTTCGGTGGTGATCCGGACGAGGACAACGAGATGTACTTCGAGGTACGCCTCGCCCAGCGCCAGCTGATCTCGCCCGACGCCCGACTCGACGCGGTCATCGACTTCGTCGGGAACGCGCCCGACGATGTACTGAGGCTCGTTGCGGAGGTCAAGAGGCTCAGGCGACAACTCGGCTGAACGTCGTTATCCGCGATGTGTGTCGTCAGCGTCGGCCGTTGTCGCCGGATCCTGAACACTGACCCCCTGGGGTACCTTGGGTTCCAGTACTTGTCGCAACACCTCCTTGATCGTTAGAGGGATGTGTTGATGGGACGACGTGGACGCAAGCGGCAGTTGGAGGTCGAGTCGCGGTACTGGCAGCTGCTGCTGTCTGGGATCGGGACGGTGCAGGCGTGCCAGCTGGTCGGGATTACCCGCAAGACCGGGTACCGGTGGCGGGCAGAGAACGGCGGGGTTCCGCCGGTGCGGGTGGCCGAGGCGGCCCGTTCGAACCGGTACCTGTCGCTGCTGGAGCGGCAGCGGATCGCGACGCTGCGCGGGCAGGGTTTGGGCATGCGGGAGATCGCGCGCCGCATCGACCGCTCGCCCGCCACGGTAAGCCGAGAACTTCGCCGCAACACGTGTGCGCACGACAAGGGCTACGACGGTGACCTGGCGCACTCGCGAGCGCGGCAACGCACACGTCGGCCGCGGCGGGCCAAGCTCATCCTCGACGAGGAGCTGCGCCAGGCGGTGCAGGCCAAGCTGGAGCTGGAGTGGAGCCCGGAGCAGATCGCGGCGCACCTGCGCGAGGCGTTCCCGGACCGGCCGCAGTGGCACGTCTGCCACGAGACGATCTACCAGGCGCTCTACCACGGCGGTAAGGGCGGTCTGAGCCGGCAGCTGACCCGACGGTTACGCACCGGACGGCCGTTGCGCAAGCGTCGCCGGCGCGCTCATGAGCGCCGGAGTCGGTTCATCGCCCCGGAGGTGCTGATCGATCGGCGTCCGTCCATCGTCGACAGCCGCGAACGCGTCGGAGACTGGGAGGGTGACCTCATCATCGGGCGGATGAGCCAGACCGCGATCGGCCCCCTCGTCGACCGCGCCAGTCGCTACCTTCGACTCATCTACCTGCCCGACGGGCACCGCGCCGACCAACTGCGGACGGCACTCGCTTCGGTGCTCGACGAACTTCCCGACACCGTACGGTGGACGCTGACCTGGGACCAGGGCTCGGAGATGGCCCACCACGACCGCCTCGCCGCGCACTTTCGGGACGGCATCTTCTTCGCCCGCCCGGCCAGCCCATGGATGCGGGGACGAACGAGAACACCAACGGGCTGCTGCGTCAGTACTTCCCCAAGGGAAGCAACCTCGCCGCCCACGACCCCGCCGCGCTCCACGCCGTGGAGGAGCGCCTCAACCACCGGCCCCGAAAGGTCCTCAGCTGGAAGACACCACACGAGGTGTTCCACGCAGCTCTGACACTATGAAACCGGCAGCGTTGCGACGATCACTCGAATCCGCCCTGGAACCCAAGGAACCGCAGGGGGTCAGTTTTGGGCGTCCGTTGACAGCCGTCGCCGGCAAGGCGCTCGGTCGCGCCCTCAACCAACTGGCGGTAGTTCTGCTTGAAGGGCTCGACCAGTTCGCGTTCGAGGAGTGCAGACAGATTCCAGAGCGCGACCTGCTCGGCATGGTGCTCCGGCAGGCTGAATCCGTCTTCGTCCTCGCAACGGTGCAGCCATTCGAAGAGGACCACCGCCTCGTCGCGGCTCAACTGGATGGTCACACGATCGCCGTCTGCTGCTACTGGACGAGCATCACGGATCGGACCAGCATCCTCAACTGCCGCGCGGGGCGCGGCGCGGATCCTGGGTCCGGGTTCTAGGCATCCCGCGTGGCGTTTCGGTTTGGCCGTGGCGACGACACCCCAGCCCCACATGTCTATGACCTCAACCGCGACGACGGATGACGTTAGCTACTGCAGATAGCCCTCGACTTCGTTGACGGGGCGTGTCTCGACCGCATCGGGATTCTGGCCCTCGTGCTGCGCCGCCCGCCGGCGGCGCAGCAGGTCCCAGCACTGATCGAGCGACTCTTCCAGCCCACGCAATCGCACGTGCTCATCATCGGTCGAAATCTCGCCGGCTGACAATTGGCGGCGGAGCCGGCGCTCCTCATCAACTAGCTCGCTGATGCGGCTCAGGACGGACTCGTCGCTCATACCCAGAGCCTTGCACGCCATGCGCTGTACGTCCTCCGTGACGCTGTGCGCGCAGGACGCGACCCTGCCGCGATCCGCGTGGTCCCTGGGCGCAGGGCTCGGCCGAGTGGGCGCTGCGGATATCCGGTTGCGCTGGTCCTCTGTCGGCACCTACCTCCGACGTGAACGTCGCGTCCTGCGGAGGTCCATCATTGACCACGTGTACGACGACCTCGCTGAGCAACCAAAAGCACCGTTTGTCCACCACGCCCTTCGGCGACGCCCGTCTTCTCACCGGATCGGAGCGCGCACCACGAGGCTGGTCGGACGTGATGCGTGACGATACGGTCGACACGCTGCTGGAGTTGGGCGTATCGCACGAGGTTCTGAAGAACTTCCCCGGCCTTCCTTCGGACGTCGAAGCGTTACTTATCTACGGAAGCCAGGCGCGCGGGGACGCCGTGCCTGGCTCCGACGTGGACCTGCTGGCGCTAGTGACCAAACCCCGGCCCAGCACCCACGCCGGTGACGTGAACGTCAGCTACTACACCCGCGAGCAACTGTCGACCGGCATCGGCACCCTGTTCGGAGCTCATCTCAAGCGGGACGCCAAAATTGTCTGGGACGACCCCGGGCAGCTGACTCGCGCCGTCGCGGAAATGGGCGAGGTCGACACCGACCGCCTCTTCTCGCGGGCACGGAACATGTCTGCGCTGTTCACCAGTCTGGATCACGACCTGCCCAATTACCTTCCAGGTCTCCTGCGACAGGCCCGCTACTTGCTGCGCAGCTGCCTATACGCGCAGGCCATCGCCGCCGGTCACCCCTGCTTTTCTGTGCGCGAGCTGGCCATCCGGCACCACGACGCGAATGTCGCGCGCCTCTTGGCCTCGCGGCAACAAGGCGAGGCGACAGTCGCCGACTTGAAGGACTGCCTGTCATGGCTGCGCAGGCTCATCGGCGAGTTCCCGCCTAGCGAGAACGGCTCCCTCGAAGCCACCGTTGTCAACGAATGGGGACACCCGAGCGACATCCTCTCGATGGCGTTCATGGCGCTCGGCGCCACCGGGAACGGCTCCGACTACGCCGAGGTGGAGAAGATTCTGCTATGAGTGCCGAGGTAGCGTTCGTGGGCGACGTTCATGGGAACCTGAGCGCCCTCCGGGGGCTTTGTGACGCCCTCGCCGCACGCGGCAGACCGCACATGGTGTTTCTCGGCGACTACATCAACAAGGGTCCAGAGTCCGCCGAGGTCATGCACGAACTCCTTGCGCACTCGCGCGCCGACCGCGCGACCCTCCTTGCGGGAAACCACGAGACCGCGCTGCTCGACGCGCTTGAGACCGGGGATTTGGCTGTCTTCCTCAAGATGGGCGGGGCGATGACAATCCGTTCGTACGTGGGCGGGAAGGTGGGAGCCGACGTCCTCCGTGACTTCAGGGCCAGGTTCCCCCGCGAGCATCTGAATGCGCTTCGACGCATGCCGCAGACCTACGAGACGGACGACCTGATCGCCAAACACGTACCCTCAGCCGCGTCTAAGCACAAGTTCCGGATCAGTGCACATGTCCCGGTCGGCAAGCTGCCGCGGGTCGGGCGTCGTTCGGCGCAGCTGGACACCGGTTGTGGCGCCGAGTCTGGGCGGCTCACGGCTCTGCTGTGGCCCAGTCTCGAAATCATCCAAGTCGATGCCCGAGGCGCCATCGTGGCCGGCTAACCCTGGGGTGGGTCACTCCGCCAGCCGGTCGAGGATCCACTGCGCTCGTGGCGCGCCCTGCTCGTTCCCCATCGACTTGTTCAGCTCAAGACAGGCGCGCGCATGCCCTTCTGCCTCGCCTCGTCGGTCGGCCGCGCGGCAACACTGCGCAAGCAGGAGCAGGGAGATTGCCTCACCGTGTCTGTTTCCGATTTGGCGGTTCAGGGACAGCGCCCGCTCGGCGTACGGCACGCCGTCGTCCGGTCGTCCCTCCCGCAGCCGCACCTGGGCGGCCAGCACCTCGGCGTTGGCGTGCAGTGCCGTCGGGGGCGTCCCGCGCAGAGTCGCGACCACCTCGTCCGCGTAGCCGGCCGCTTTCTCCAGGTTGCCCGCACGTACCTCTAGCCTCGCAAGGTTGACTAGGGACTGGCATACCTCCAGGTCGTGCCCGGCATCGCGTCTGGCCGTGAGGGCATCCTCGAAATTCCGTCGAGCCATTGGAAGGTCGTCGGCCTTTTGGTATGCGAGTCCGAGGTCGTCGAGGATTCGGCATCGGACCTTCTGCGCGTAGGCATCGCGTTCGTTGAGGAGCGTCAGGGCTTGCTCGAGCCGGCCGATGGCGTCGACAACACGTCCCTGCCGTCGTAGCACCCCGGCCTGAGCTGCGAAGGCTTCCGCCGCCAGTGGCGAGTACAGGTGTGAATCGCCGCCGACAAAGTGATCGATCGCCTGCTGGGTCGAGGCGTAGGCGCCGTCGAAGTCGCCGTGCCGGGCCAAGAACCGGGCATATGCCAACTGCTCGACTGGCCCGCCCAAGATCGCAGATTCCTTGAGCGCGGTCCTTCCAGCGTCGGCCTGACCGAGTTCGACCAGCTTCTCGCCGCGCAGGCGTAGGTTGGCGGCACGCAAGACGTCCTTGCCGGACGACGGCAGCAGGTCAACATGCCTGGGGATCTTGGAACCCGCCAACGTCTCCCAGGTCTCGAGGCGTTCGGTCAGCTTGTCCTTAAGTTCCCGGGCTTCCGCGATCGACTCGTACATCACAGTGTGCTGACGGGACATCTGCCTGCGAAGGTTCACGATCTGCTCAGCCGGCGAGTCGTGTTCGAGGAAGGCCACCCATACATCCCGCATCGGCAGCTCGGTATGGCCGAGCTCGAGGAGACCCGTAAAGAGTTCTTCCTCGCTGCCGGACGTGTATCCCCAAGGGCTTCCCGGCTCGCTGCCCCACGACCCCTTGAACATTGTGACCATGAAGTGGCTCTCGCTAATGAGCTCGTTGATCGCCTCCTGCGGCCGACGTGCAGTTCCTCTGACGCGATCCCACCCGACCACCTCGTAGGCGACGTTGCTCTGGCCCTTCCGCCGGGCGTTGTGCTCGTTGACGCAGACGCGGACAACCTCACGCTCTTTTTCGAGGTCGCTCGGCGAGGCCAGAAAGATGCGGAGCGGCAATGCATCGACCATGGACCGGACGATAGCCGCCCTAGCCCTGCTCTTTCAGTAGGGCTACCGATGGGCGGTTCCTAGTCTTCGTTTCGGGTGGTCTTTTTGGGGGGTTGGCGGGTCGGGCATGCTGGAGAACCGGCCTGTGTGTCCGGCCTGCTCCTGTGTCTTGTAGATGGTGCGGTGGGCATAGGTCATCCGGTCGGTCGGGGCAGGGCGGTGACGTGGGCTTGAGACCTAGTCGGCCGTCCCGGCTTGGACGACCTGCCGCTGAACGGTCCACATGGGTCGCGAATGGGTACGCGCCTCCCTGCGTTTGGGGGCGAGCTTGGTGGGCCGCCAGGGACTCGAACCCTGAACCTACTGAGCACCGGCACCGTAGGCCTTGCGGCGGGAACCGTTGCGCCGCAAGGGCCCCAGGTGTCAAGTTTGCCATCCGGTGGTCGCCGTCCGCTGGCGTCGGCCTCAACCTGCGGTGATCCCGATAGCCACCGGTCGGTGAGGTACTCGCGCAGCGCGGCTTGGCGCTGGGCGAGCAGCGGTCAATGCGCGACGGCGTCGATGAGGTCTCGGGCGCCCTTGTCGGTGAGGGCTTGGGCCACGGTGCGGCCGAGCTGTTCGGGGTCGTCTGCGGTGGCCCAGGCGGCGGCGTCGAGGCAGGTGGCGCCGTCGGGGGTGTAGACCGCGCCGCGTAGCCGCAGGCTGCCGTCGGCTTCGACGGTGGCCAGGCCGGCGATGGGGCTGTGGCAGTGGCCGGCCAGGGCGAGCAGCATGGCCCGTTCGGCGAGCGCGACCCGTGTTGTGGTGGGGTCGTTGAGGCGGGCCACCAGGTCGCGGGTGGGTTGGTCGTCGACGCGGACGGTGACCGCGATGACGCCGGCACCGACCGCGGGCAGCATCGTCTCGACCGGCAGGACCGCGGTGATGCGTTCGGCGGCGCCGATGCGCTGCAGCCCGGACACCGCGAGGATCAGCGCGTCGTACTCCCCGGCGTCGAGTTTGGACAGTCGTGTGTTGGCGTTGCCGCGCACCGGGGCGACGCTCAGGTGGGGCCAGTGGCGGGCCAGTTGGGCGCGGCGGCGTACCGAGCTGGTGCCCACCACCGCGCCGACGGGTAGCTCGTCCAGGCCGGCGCCGTGGCGGGAGACGACCGCGTCGTGGACGTCTTCGCGGGGTAGGTACGCCGCGATCGTGAGCCCCTCGGGGAGTTGTTCGTCGCCGGGAATGTCTTTGAGGCAGTGCACCGCGAGGTCGAACTGGCCGTCGAGTTGGGCCTGGTCGAGTTCGCGGACGAACGCGCCCTTGCCGCCGATGGTGGTGAGGGCGCCGGTCCACCGGTCGCCGGTGGTGGTGGTGCTGGCCAGCTCGATGTACAGCCCGGGCTGGGTGTGGCGTAGCGCCGCGGCGACCCGGTCGGCCTGGGCGAGGGCCATCGGCGAGGAACGGGTACCAATCAGCACGGTTGCCACACGGCGAGGTTACGCCGGGCTACGGCGGGCGGCGACGACCAGGCCGCTGGCCCAGTCCAGCAGTGTGACGGTCAGGTCGTGCTCGCCGACGATGTCGGTGAGGAACTTGTCGACCCGGGCCTGGTGGTCGTGCGGCCAGGTGGGTTGGGGCAGCAGGTCGTCGCCGACGTAGACGCCGCCCGGGTTGAGGTGGGCGAGCAGCAGGCCACGGTGCTCGAACTTGCCGACCCGCCAGTCGACGAAGACCAGGTCGAACGGCGGGCCGGTGTGGCCGGCGAGCCACACGGCGGCGTCGGCGGTGATCACGGTGGTCCGCGGATCGCCGTGCAGGACGGTGCGGGCCACGTCGGCGGTCGCGGGATCGATCTCGATGGTGACCAGGTGGGCGGTGGGGCTCGCGCCGGCCAGCAGCCACGCGGCGCCAACGCCGACCCCGGTGCCGATCTCCAGTAGGCGCCCGCCGGGCTTGGTCGCGGCCAGGGTGCGTAGCAGCGCCCCGGTGCGGTTGGTGCAGGACATGGCAAATCCGGTCTGCGTGGCGTGGGCCTGGGCGGCCCGGACCCGGGGCGGCACGTCGACCGGTTCGTCGTTCACGCCCGCTTGCCTGCCTCGCGTAGGGCGTGGGCCAGTTGGCCGGCGCCGTAGGTCATGACCAGGTCGGCGCCGGCCCGGCGCAGGTAGCGCACGTACTCCAGGTAGGCGGTGTCGTTCGCGCACAGCATGCTGTGCTCCCCGGAAACGGAGAACGCGGTGATCGGGACGCGGGTTTCGCGGCGCAGTGTGGTGAGTAGGTCGCCGGCCATCATCGCCGGTTGCACGAGCAGGCTGTCCGCGCCCTCGGCCAGCCACCGGTGGGCGGTGTCCAAAGCCTGGCCGAGGTGGCAGGCGTCGATCTGTAACCCGCGGCGCTGCCCGCGGCCCGGGTCGGTGTCCATCGCGGTCTTGTAGACGCCGAACAGGGCCGAGTCGAAGATGACGCTGGGGGTGATGCCGACGTTGTGGTACCCGTCGGCGTCCAGCGCGGCGCGGATCGCGGCCACCGACCCGTCGAGCACGGCGGCGGGGCCGATCACGTCGGCGCCGGCCGCGGCGTGCAGCCGGGCCATCCCTGCCATCAGCGCGTAGGTGGCGTCGATGTCGGTGCCGCCGCGGTCGTCGAGGAGCACACACTCACCCGAGGCGGTCCAGGCGCAGCCGCACACCTCGGTGGCGATCACCATGTCGGGCACGGTTTCGCGGACCGCCCGGATCGCCGCGACGAGTAGGTTGTTCGGTTCGGTAGCGGCAAAGGGGCGCTTGTCGGTGACAAAGCAGAACAGCTTGACCGCGCCGACGCCCAGCGCCCACAACTGGCGCACGGTGTCGGCCAGCCGGCCCAGCGCCACCGCGGTGGGCAGGCTCAGGTACTCGCCGGCCTCCCGGTCGTCGGGCTGCACCAGCACCGGGGCGATCAGGTCGGCCGGGGTCACCAGTTCCCGGTACAGCCAGTTGCGCACCCGGGGGCGCCCACGCAACGGGTTGACCCCACCGACCTCCAGTACCGGCCGCGGCGGTAGTACCAGCGCAGGCCCCGCCAGCTCGGAGTTCGCAACGGTGAAGCCCGTACCGGTCATCGGGTTCCCCCCGACGGTCGTTGATGGCCCAACCGGTCGAACAAGTCGTCCATGCCGCGCCTCCCGTACGCCCGTGCCGCCTCGTGCCGTCACCCTCGCAGCCCGCCGCGCGGCCGGGCACCACCGGTAGTGGGTCGATCGACAACCCACCGCCGCACCCTTGTGACCTGCGAAAACGGTCGCGTAGACCCGGGGAAACTTCCCAACCGGGGCGGCGGGCGCGTCCCGTTGGTCGTGGCGTCACATGGCGCATCGGGCTACCGTGCGGTCAACGAACGCCACGCCCGGAGGGAGGCGGCCGACCTGTCCTCGCACCACAAGCCCGGCTCCCGGGCCGACATCGCCGCGCTGCGGCGGCGGATGCTGCTGCTGGGCGCGTCGAGCGACGCGGTCGCCGCCGAGATCGGCCGCACGCACGGCCACCGACCCCGCCAGGCATACCGGCTGGCCGCCGGATGGGACCAGGCCGACACCGCCGCCCGCTACAACAGCCTCATCGCCGCCCGGGGCCCCGCCCACGCCGGGCGCGACACCATGACCCCGGCCCGGGTCAGCGAGTACGAACGCTGGCCGGACTCGCCCCGCCGCCCGCCGGTGTACGTGCTGCACGCCCTCGCCGAGCTGTACGCCACCACCGTGGACCGACTCCTGGACCACACCGACCTGGAAGCGTTGCCCCCCATCGCTCGGGCGACGCTGGCCGCCGTGCCTGCCCCGCCAGCAGCGGTGGCGACCTGCGGCCCGGCACAACTGCCGGCCGGTCGCGCGAGCATCCAAGACGAGCACGAATCCCGGCGCCGTCGACGGGCCGCCCTCGTCGAAGCCGTCCGCGACGGCGACGGCGTCGACCTGCAGGAGGCCATCATCGAATCCGCCGACCAGTCCGCCGAGGCGGCCCTGTTGGGGGAAACCAACGGGCTGGGCGACGCCGGATTCCCGATCCTGCACCACCAGCTCGCCGGCCTGGCCGCCGCGTTCGAGCACACCCCACCCCGGCCCCTGCTCGGCCGGGCGCTCGCGGTCCGCAACCGCGCCCTCGACCTGCTCGAAGGCCGCCACCCCCACCCCGAGCAGCTGCGTGACCTGCACGTCGTCGCGGCGACCAGCTGCGCCATGCTGGCCTGGATATGCGGTGACCTTGGCCAGCACCGTCCCGCGCTGACCCACGCCGCCGCGGCGTGGACGTTCGCCGACCGGGCCGGGCAGCCCATGCTGCGTGCCTTCGTGCGCACCGCCCAGGCCAAAAGCGCCTACTGGGCCGGGCAGGTCACCGCCTCCGCCGACTACGCCCGCGACGGCCTCGACCACGCAGCCACCGCAGCGCAGGGCACGCTCGGGGTCTTGCTGGCCAGCATGTGGGCCCGCGCCGCCGCCCACGCCCGCCGCGACGATGACGCCCGCGCCGCATTGGCCCGCGCTCAAGCCGAACGTGACGCCGCGGGCACGGCCGACGGGGGTGGCCTGTACGCCTGCAGCCTCGTCGGCCAGGAGTGCTTCGCCGCCGGCACCCACGTCGCCCTCGGCGACCCCACCGCAGCCCTGGACGCAGCCGACCGCGCCGAACAAGCTCACCACGCCGCCTCGACAGTGGGCATACCGGCGTTTCGTTCTATCACCATGGCCCGCGTCAACGCGTTGACCGCCCACGTCCACCAGGGCGACCTCGCCGGCGCGCGGCACGCCTTCACCCAAATCGTCGCGCTGCCCGCCGAGCGGCGCATCGCCACCTTCGTCGTGCGCCTCGACCGCGCCACCAACACCCTGGCCGGCGGCCAGTACCGCACGAACCCGGCCGCCGGCTCCCTCGCCGACGACATCCGCGACTTCCAACGCAACGCCGCAGCCCAGGCCCTGCCACACCACTGAACGGCCACCATCGACCGGGTACGCCAACCTGATCGGATCGGGATGCGCGGGACACACCACAACTCCTGGGATGAGCCGCCGGAAGCTCCGTTGACGCTACAAATCTCCGACCAGGGACCCGGCCGGATACGCGTCGAGGTCGGCGGCGAAATCGACATGTCCAACGCCCACCGTCTATCCAACGCCATTGCCGGCGTACTCAGCGCCTACCGGCCCGCCCGCCTGGAAGTCGACCTGGCCGGCCTGCCGTGGATCGGCTCCACCGGCATCCACACCCTCATCGGCACCCACAAGGCCGCGCACACGGCCGGCTGCCGCCTCGTGGTGACCCACCCGTGCCCGTTCGTGCGCGAGGTGCTCCTCCTGACCGGGGTGTGGAACACCCTCAGCCAAGACCCCCTGAAGTGATCGCTGATTCGCTGCCGTGCTCGCCGGTGCGGAGGGGGGGCAGTTGTGCCCAGACGCCAGCATCGCAGCCGTCGCGCTGGCCGTCGCCGCGGTACTGGTACGGACCGCCCGCACACCCGTCGTGCCGGCCGCCGGCACCGGGGAGCCCCCTCGGTACCCACGGCATTGACCCGCCGGCAGAACAGCCCGTTAGGCTGCACGCGCTGTTGCGCGGCCCGGAGGTGGGCATGGGCGGCGACCCGGTCGCGATGTTGAAACACCTTTGTGGGCTGTCAAGTTGTCGCAGGCGGTGGGCGCCCCACCGAAGATTCACAGCACAGCGGACAACCTGTCAGATTTCAAGGCCCAGGCGGGCGGCGGCGTGCCCGAGGTGGAACGGTATGCGGGACTCCTCACGGGAGAAATCTTCGATGTATCCGGTATTGCGAAGCCCTGGCTCTCTCCACAGCTGCTCGTTCGCCCCTCCAACGTCCCATCGGCACCAACGAGAGCGGTGGCCTGGGAATTCGTGATCCGAGATGCGACAGTGCTGGACCCAGATCTGCCCGGTCACATCCAAGAACAGACCTACGTAACCGTCGGACACGTCAGCGTTGCCGAGGTGCCAACCGTTGACATCCAAGAAATTGCTGCTCTCGGGCTCAAGCCCACGCGTGCGCGCCTGTTGCAAGAACCGGTCGATGGTCAGCCGCAGTTCAGCCGCCAACTGAGCGCGGCGCTCCGCCTCCTCTTCTTGTGCTTTTCGGGCACGTTCGAGTTCAGCGAGTTGAGCTTCCTTCCGGGCTTGTTCGTTGCGGTAGGCGTCTCCCCCTGCACGGATGTCGTCCTGAATTCCCATCTAATTGATCAATGCTCCTGTCCGGACAGGCCATGTGCCCGTGTGCAATGTGTGGGCGATAGGTAGGTCGGGAGCCAGTATCCAAGGACTTCCCGTCTTTGGCACCATGTCGACGCAGGGGTGCGTTATCCCCCAGCGTGATGCGTCACGAACGCGGGGTGAGCCGGACGACGTTCGGCGCGGCCTCGTCAAGGCGGTCGCGCAGGCGCCGATTCTCGTCCCGCAGTTCGGCGTTGGCCAAGGCGAGGACTTGGATCTGGTTGGCGTAGGCCGCGATCGTCTCACGGCGGTCCCTGGTCTCGGCGGCGTGCTCGGCGCGTACCCGAGATGTCCAGGCCTACCAGGTTCAACCCGTGCGCAAGAGCGGCAGGTACCCGACGTAGAGGCCATCCCCACGCCGCCACACTGGTATCAACCATTGCGCTGCCTCCTCCCTTTTCTTGGGCTATGCGCCCGACGGGGCTACCTCATCGTCGCTGGGCTCGGGCCAGGGCAACACCGTCAGCTCCGGCCACTGCTGGCGCCAGCGCACCGTCTTGGTCTCGTAGACATGCCGGGGCGCGAGGACCGGGTTCGGCCGCACCACCAGGTTGAACGCATCGGCCAGCCCGTGCGGGGCGTAGACCCGCCACCGCCCGTCGGGTTCGAGGCGTACGCCGAGGCAACAGGTGGTCGCGGCGAAGTTATCGATCGCGGCCTCGGTGCTGTCATGCGCTGGACACGGCACGCCGAAGCGCTGCTCGTACCACAGGTGCACCCGGGCCTCGTTACGGATCTCCACCTGGACGGGCAGGTCGGCGAAGACCTGCTCCCCCGCCTTGATCACGGCGTCTTCGCTCTCCCACGACAGGTCGGAGTCGTCGAAGTAGAACAGGTCGTAGTCCCTGATGCCGTGCTCTGGCGGCCGATCGGTGACGACGTTCCAGATCGTTTGGAACACGCACCCGGCGGTCAGGTACCAGCCCGGCAGATGCAGCTCCTGTGTGCGGGTCAGCACCTCAACCAGTACGGCGTTGCGGCCCAATGTGGCCCGCAGGGCGTTGAGCTGCTCGTCGAGCGGTAGCCGGCCGAGCTTCACGTTCTTCTCCGCCCTTCCCGCCATGCAGCGCTAGTCGGATGCGGGCCAGACGATGATGCAGGGAGCTTCTTTGCGTGCCGTGGGCGGATCGGTGATCGCGTTGGGGTGCCGCGGTGTATCCCATCACGACCCGGACCCGGACAGGTCGTCGGGCAGCAGCGAGTACATGAACATGTCGCGGCGTTCGTCGCCGACCTCCTGCCAACGACGCAGCAGTCCCTCGCGGCGGAAGCCGGCACGTTCGGCGGTCCGGATCGAAGCCACATTGCGCGGCTCGACATACAGCTCCAGGCGCGGGATCCGCAGTTCGGTCAGCGCCCACCAGGTGAGGGCCTGCAGTGCACAGCCGGCAGCTCCGCGGTGTCGCGCGGACCGGATCACCCAGTAGCCGACCGATGCGCGGCCCTGGTCGTTGGGCCAAAGGCCGATGTGGCCGACCGCGGCGTCCGTGGCCTCATCGGCGATGGCGAAGGAGTAGCCCACGCCTTCGCGGGCCCGGTCCCATTGGCGTTCGACAAACCGCCGTCCCTCCTCCTCGGTGAACGAGGCAGGCACCGTCGTGATCAGGGGAATGAGCGGGTCGCCGGCTGCCTCGCGGATCGCTCCGAGATCGTCCATGTGGAAGCTGCGCAGCGAGAGCGGCGGGGCCGCCAACACCGGGACGTCCAGGCTTGCCAGCATCGCTCAAGTATCGAGAAACCGAGGGGTCTGGTCCACTGTCCATGAACGACGCAGTGGGAGCTGCTTGCCGCCGCAGAACCAGACGAGTCCAACGGCCCGCCACCCCGAGCGCCCGTTCCTGGCGCCCAACCACCCCGGCACGACCCCGATCCGGAAGGGAAAGACGATGACAGCCCTCCACACCCACCTCGGCCATCGGCCGACTGACGACGCCGGCACCAGTCCGTGGACCATCCAGGCAGTCCTCAACCTGGGCATGACAACCGACATCGAGACCGCTGGCGCCATCATTGGCATCGGCCGCAGCAAAGCCTACGAACTCGCCAAGAACGGCGAGTTCCCGTCAAGATCCTCCGCATTGGGCGCCGCTACATCGTGCCGATCCCCGCCATCCTGCGCCTGCTTGACGCGGACTAGCAACCCAACTGATTCCGGCACAGAGTCCTGGGCTCGTCGGAGATCACGAGGTTGGACAAGGCTCAACCTGTCGGGGCTCCACCGCGGCATGCGACGTCGCATCGACAGCGATCCAGGATTGCCTGAGGCGGCAGGACCGACACCCACCCCTGCCTACCACACAGCGGCAGGGGGAGGTCCATCGCGGCGCGGCCCACAGCGGGCCCGACTGGTCTGGCACTCTGTCCTGGTGCTACCACCGCCTGGCGCCCGCGGCAGGCTCATCGAACCTCCTGACGCCTTCGACGTTCCGGTGTTCGTACGCTGGTCGGCACCCTTGAATCCGGGGCGGCGCCCCCTGCCGACGCACATCGACGGGGCATCGGCTCCGTGGCCGATCCCGGGCATGGTCCCTTCCGCGGGGGCGTATCGGGCTCCGACGACGTGGCGCGATGTCATCGATGCAGCCACGACCGTCGGCCGCGATCCGACGCCCTGGCTGACAGCGGCACCGGCGCTGTCTTGGGCCGAGATCGTGGCTCGCCGATCGCCGCTGGTGGCCTACCTGGGTCGGCGTCGGTGCACCACGGGTACGGGCGGCGGCTTTCTCGTCGAGCCCAACGTGGTGTACCGCGAAGGTACCGAGAAGACGGCGCAGGCCGCCTTCGGCTATCGCATCGGCATGACCATGGCGGAGTGGGTCTGTCGCGGGCTGATGGGCTTGGGGCCAACCGCCCATGCCGAAGCCCACAAGCCCGCCAACGCCGGCCCGGCGTGGTCATTCAACGGGCTACCCGACCTCGTCGGTGCCCATCCTCTGGCCCCGACGACGTGGCTGATCGAGGCGAAGGGCGCGCGGCGGCTCGGGCGCGGGGCGCTGAGGAAGGGAGCCGCGCAGCTGTCCGCACCGGGCCTGATCGCGGGACCGCACCTGCGGGTGCTGTGCGGTGCGAGCCTGGAGCACCGGCTGTTTGTGACCGTCGACGTTGAGGAGATCCCGGTGGCGGCGGCGCCAGGCCACCGAGACGCGGCCGATCCAAGAGAGGACGACGCTGCGCTGCTGGCGCTGGCGCGCTCGCGGATGCTCTCCTACCTGGCACTGGTCGCGCTGCCACCGGGCGCCCGCCGGGTCGTTCCGGTCGGCTACAGCGCCACCGACCGCGCGACACGAGGCGGGACCGGCCTGGTGGCGCTCCTCGAACAAGATCCCTCCACCGAGTCCGAGCGCGCAGCAGCGCGCGACGGCGAACGGTACTGGCGGCACTCTCCTGGGAGGAGCTGCTCGAACAGGAGACGCCGGCCCGCGTCCGGTCCCCCACTGGGTTCCTCGAAGCGGCCACCGAGGACACATACCTCGCCGTCGACGCCCGGACCGTCACGAGCGTCGCCGAATGAGCCGAGCTGGCCGCTGATCACCACGACGTCAACACACGGGCCATCGGCACCGGTCCGTGCGCAACTAGCATCGCCGCTCCGGCCGTCGCTCGGACTCGCTATGTGCCGACTCGTTGACTACCTACCTACAAGTTCAGGGCGAGCAGGTTCCTCCTCGGCGCGGCCATGCTCGGCGGCGGCAGGGTCACATTCGGTGGAGTTTCGAACTGAGCCCGAAACGGGTCGAGCGCCGGCCGCAGAATCTAGATTGTCATTGGAGGTCACCCGGAAGTAGACACCCTCGCCGTCGATGCATTCGTAGCGGGCGACCGGTTCATCTCCTGTGCCCACAGCGGCACGCAGCTCGTCAAGGTTGGCCAAGCACATCCGCGGGGCGACCACCGCGACCGGACCAAGGTTGAGGCGATGAGCGCCGCAGGTCACCGTGTACTCGGCCATCTCAACAACCAGCCCTCCTTCGGTGTGCACCTGATCCATGTCGAGGAAATCGGCCAGCTTGTCGGCCCTGATGGTGAGCCCGAGCCAGCTACGGCCGCCGCGCACCTGCTCACCGTCGACGAGCCGTGCGGCGAAGATAAGGTCATGGGCGTCCTGGCGGGTGAGGTCATCCGGTATTGGGAAAAGCACGCCCGTGTGCGACTGCAGCTTCTCCAGTGCGGTGACCACTTCGGTGCACAGGCGCGCTTCGGGCAGGAACCCGCAGAGGTCGTCCACGGCACTTCCGGCGCTGTGATCATTGACGCGGATCTCCAGTCGATCTCCTGGCTCCATGTGGGCGAATATCTCGAAGGCGGGACGCACCGCGAATGGGTAGCGTCCCGCCATGCCGGCGATGGTGATATTGGTAGCGACCGCCCCGCCGTACTCAGGACGATCGGCTGTGTGGACCACCGTGAACGTGCCCGATGCGTCAGCGCCCTTGGCTCGAGCCCCCCGCTCTCCGATGCTCGGGGCATCCATTTGGAGAGGCAGCCGGAACCTGACGCGGCCGGAAGGTGCGACGGCGACCAGCTGGTAGACCGGCGGAGGACCCACGTGACGACTCACTGAGGTGATCCGCAGCTTCTCGGTGGGGCCGCTGACGTCGAACAGAGCACGGCTAGCGGGAGATGCCAGCACCTCGAAGCTGGCAACGTACCTGCCGTCGACTTCGATGTCACCCCCGTAGTCGAGAACGTCGGACAGCCGCCGCTGCACCACGGCCGCCTCGTCATCGTCGGTGGGAAAGACGAACGTGGGCCGCAGCCGTACCGGATCGAGCGCCGCCGCGCCGGGGAAGCGCTCGTTGTAGACCACACCAATGCCGTTCGGTGTGGTGAACACGTCCGGCCGCCAGAAGGTCGACAACGCCCGCATCCGAGTGGCGAGACGGTCGAACCTACCGATTGCATCGGTCACCCCGCCCAGCACCTGCTGTTCCAGGTCGAACTCGTGGGCGCGCTGCAGCAGCTCGTAGCTCTCCCCCTCCACGAGCCGGCGCAGGTACTCCCGCTTGCCGAACTCCAAATTCAGCCACGTCCGCCCCCACCACTCCAGTTTGATCTTGGGATGCTGGCGCGCGAGGCCATCGAACCAAGCCTCCTCGCTCGGCGAATGATCTAGCGGAAGGACCAACACCCAACGGACGGGGGCATGCTGGACCGCCTGTATGAGCGACTTCTTGATCTCGCTCCGCTGGCCAGGTTTCAGCCGATCGCCGGCGTATGACTTGATCTCGAAAACGACCAGACCGGCAGCAGAATCCCAGCGCACATCGCGACCGCCATCACCGCCGCGGCCGTCGATCGGCCGGGCCCCAGGGTTCAGCTCCATGATGAGGGCCTTGATTGCCAGCTCGATCGTGGCCGGGTCGAGACCTTCCCACCGAACCATGCTCATAGGGCTCCACCTCGATCGCTACGGCGTCTCAGCGCCGCAGTGCCTGGACGATGTGGCGAATCGCGGCCCTCGGTCCACAAGCCAAGCCGACACATCGGTGCGACTGTAGCGAGCTGGTCCGACATCCGTGGTTGCCCTGACGAAGCGCCACTCCCTCGTATCCGAGCAACCGACGGTCAGCGGTGGTCCCCAGGGTTTGACCAGCAGACGCGGGTTGTCGCGCCGCATCGCAGTCGCGTAGCGGACACAGCCCACCACCGCATGTCCACTGTGGACACAATGCGGCGGTCGCCGGAGGGCAGGATGGCCAACGCGGACCGCGTTGACCATGATGGGCGTGCATCGCAGATCGGCGGCGGAGGTCGTTCTAGGAGGCGTAGCGGATCTTGCTGAGTCGCGTATGTGCCGCATCTGGGCCCCCGTCCTTGTAGGGCTCGTCCCAGTCGATCGCCGCTGATTCGTTCTGCGGCTCGCCGCCGTCTCGTGCAAGCACTAGGGCGCAGTCTCGCGCTGTTGCCTGCCCCTTCGTCTCCCCCCATATGCGGCTAACCTTGTTCTGAACGGGTAGGTGGTCCTCGACAAGTTCGAGCAACCGCAACCCTGTCTCGCTACCTACGTCCTGCCAAATTTGGGCAGCAAGCGGCAATGGTTCCTTGCCCGGATCAGCAACATCACCGATAACGAGCACGGCCACGCCATTCGGCTTGAGCACCCGGCGCACACCCAGCAGTGTGCGCAACAGGAATTGTTGGTACGAGGTGTAACTGTGCCGGTGATCGAGTGCTGCGTTTAGCGTCTTTCGCCCGGCGCCGTGTTCGCGCCCGACCTCATCGAGACCGAGCAGCCACAACCGGATCCAGTTGGCAGTTCCGTAGTTAACCACCTGGAGGTACGGCGGGGAGGTGACGACGAGATCGACGGCATTTTCCTTCAGGCTGCGGCCCGCCAAAAGGGACGTTGCGTCGACGTGGTGGGCCTGCCCCGCAAAGCCAGTGATATCGTCTAGGTAAAGGCGGGCAAGCTTGTCACGTAGGCACTCGAATACATCTTGATTGGGCGCAACGAGCCCGTTAATGCGTATGTATTTTTCAACGTATGCCGGCGACATGCTGAAGGTGTTAGGCATGCTGATGCTAAGGTATTGCGATGTGCCGTCCCGACGGTGGGAACCATGCATGATGCCAGCAAGCGCGCCACCGATCATGAATGCTTCTGGCGACCACTCGGTGATCGGCTGGCTGAGTAGGTATTCGCGGAGATAGTAGATCTGCCGCAGCGTGTTCGGGTGGTAGAGCATGCGGATGTCACTGGGTGCGTCCGGCTCAGCTGCCCGGGAGCGTCGGTAGGCCTTCTCAAGACCGTTCAGACACGTCTGGACTGTGTCCCATGCCGGAGGATCGGTCTTTGCCCTAGACAGGACGTAGGCCAGCGGATTTAGGTCATTGCAGATAGCCCGTCGCCCCTCCACCCGTGCCTGCAGGGGGACCGTGCCACGCCCACTGAAGGGGTCGAGTACGACGTCACCTGGTCTGGAGTAACGCTGGATGAAGTAATGCGCGACCTTCGCCGGGAACATGCCGTGGTACGAGCACATGGTGTGCATTGAGTGGCCCCAACGTGGGTTCACGCCGTGCCAGAGAGGCCCCGCGCTTGTGGTGCCACCGTCGATCGATTCGCGTTCGGATGTCTCGAAGAAGGCGTCTTCGGACCAGTCCATCAGTACGCTCATTGCAGGTACTCCCGCAGCGACATCGCGACCGAACGCAATACTGGGTCAGACGAGCGCTTCGAGACTCTTCTCAAGTTCTTAAATGCGTCGCTCAGGTCAAGGGCGGGCTTGGGTGTAGGTTGGCCGCCTCCTCGACGGAGACCAAGATCGCGTTTGGCGGAGCGAACTTCCTCGCCCACACGGTAGAACTCCGGAGGCAGCGCGTCGGTTGTCGCTTCAACAAGCTTAATTGGGACCCGGAGCGTCGCCCGTTGACGGGCCTGCGTCAAGGCCCGTTCAATCCAGCGCTCGGCTGACTCGCCGTCGCTGAAGTTGTCCTCGATGACCTTTCGCAAGCCCGCAGCCGTCAGCCGGAGCCAGGCATACGGGTTGGACGACGGGATCACTTCGACGTCCATGAGTTCAACGATTCTAGCGAACAAGCCGCCGCGCTGCAGTAGTCGCCAGAGACCGGTGTAGTTCCGCAACGTCGCCGGCGACACTCCGATATAACGGGCGATATCGATTTTTCGAACGTGCTCAGCCTGGTGAAGATGCTCCACGAGCGCAGCGAGCTGGCTTGGCAATAGATCCTGGTAGATGTCAGACTGGTACCGGATTTCGAATCGCCGCTCGTAATCTAAGACGTAGGCCGGCACCGTTTCGAACCGCTGCGGGTCCTTCTCGCGAATTGCGTGTATAGCTCGGAGCCGGATCGTGCCGTCGATGACGAGGTAGCTACCATTCGCGTGCGGAGCGACCTTGAGCGGCTCTGCGAGACCGATTTCCTCGATAGACGACCTCAGCCTCTCCTCGAACTGCTTGGCGCTACCGGACCGGCTCAGCTCCGGACTGAGCACGAGATCGGCCGGGTCGACCTCCTGAAGCTTCACCGGGCCACCAATGCCAGCCGCGAGTCCTCGCCGGTCTCAAAGGCCAGCGGTAGCTTGAGCGCAACCTGACGCAACCGGTCCTTCGTCGAACCAACCGGGAGAGCGTCGAGGAGGCTGCAAGCCCAACTCACGAGGAGCAAGCGATGCGGGCGGTACTCTTCGCCCAGCGCTGCTAGCCGGCGCCAGCCCAGCGCGACGAACAGCACCTCGATCTCCTTGGTCCGTAGCGAGTACGGCGCGACGGCCGACACCACAGCGGCACGTTCCTCTGGGCCAACATGACGCGCGATGACGGCGTGCAAGGCGAGGTTGACTTTGCCCGATCGCAGTGCTGCGACCTCGCTGCTGCTTGCCCCGTGGAGCTGCGCCTCCAGACGGCGGACGGTGGCTGGCGTGACTCCGAAGCGCTTGGCAACCTCAGCGGTCTCCTCTCCGGCTTGCCGGGAGCGCGCGATCAACAACGCTCGATCGACCGGGCGCATCTTGAGCCGCGCTACGTTCTCAACGAGGAACTGCTGTACCTTCTCATTGTCCGCGTAGCGGTCATCGACGACGAGCGCCGGGATAGTCGGGATGCCGAGCAGCCGGCAGGCGAGCGTCCGACCCTGGCCCTTAATCAGGAGGTAGTCGCCCGTGCCGTCGGGCGCCGAACGAACTGTGATCGGGGTGAGTACACCGAACTGCTCGATCGAGCGCTGCAGCTCGCGGTGTCCCTCTCGATCGCGTTTGCGCCCCAGCCCCGCCTCCGGCCGAATCCGGGCAACCGGGACCTCCTGGACCCGAAACGTAGGACTGCCCGAGGTTCCCTTGGTGCCCACGTCTGCACCTTTCGTCCCGTTACCGCTCATCGTGCCAGAAGTTACACCGGGCGACCTCGTCACACGCATCAGCCCCTTAGTTACATTGGTGTGATTCTGCCACAGCCGGTAGCAACGACCCAGGGCGCGACCCTGACAGAAGGGCACGGTCACCGCAGCGACGGACCGATCTTGCCGGACGCGTCTTGAACGTAGACCATGGGTCCGCCAAAACCGCTACCAGGGGACATGTCGTACGTTGCTTCAGGCATAGAGGCTGTGATCACCTGGTACTACGCGAGCCGGAAGCGTCGGTGAGATCGCCTACGCGAGTAGCCTCCGGAGGGAGGGCAGCGTTGGCGCTGCGGGATTTGGGTCTCGGGCCTGCGTACCGGTCGGGCCGCGACATGTTGCTTGATGACTTTTATGTGCCCTGCCTCCAGGAGGCATTGCTCTACGACCGCGCGGTAGGGTACTTCAGCAGCACGTTGTACCACGTCGTTGCCTTGGCCTTCTCCGACTTCGTCGGGCGAGGCGGCCGCATGCGGCTGATCTGCTCGCCCGCATTGACGGCCGAGGACTTCGCCGCGATGAAAGAGGCGGACGAGATCGGCCGCTTTGCCCAGTCGACGGTCCGCGCCGACCTGCAGATGCTGTTGACACGTCCCGAGGCAGTGCCAGCCACCCGACTGCTGGCGACTCTGATCGCCAACGACATCATTGACGTGCGCATCGCCTTCGCCGACAACCCGAGCGGCATCTTCCACGACAAGCTGGGCATCTTCGAGGACACGGAGGGCAAGCGCGTCAGCTTCGTCGGGAGTGCAAACGAGACGTGGCGGGCGTGGGGTCTCAACCATGAGTCCTTTGAGGTGTTCTGTAGCTGGAAGAACGAGCCGGAGCTGCTCCGCACCCGCGATCACGTCGACACCTTCCGGCGGCTCTGGCGGGGCCATGAGCCTGGTGTGCGCATCGCGCATCTGGAACAGGTCACCCGCGAGCAACTCGTCGCGATCGCCGATGACGACCTGGAACATGCGATCGGGGCCGTCCGGTCGCTTCAGTTGGGTCGGCGGGCTCAGCCGACAGGGCGACCACTCATGGAGCACCAGCGATTGGTCCTTGAGGACTGGGAGGCGAAGGACCACCACGGCATCGTCAACTTCGCAACCGGTGCCGGCAAGACGCTGACCGCCATCGAAGGCGTCAAGCGCTGGACCAGTGGCGGCGGCGCCGCGGTGATCCTGGTGCCGGGCCGCGACCTGCACGCCCAGTGGATACGTGAGATTGAGATTGAGTTGCCGGGCGTGCAGATCCTGCCCGCAGGCGCAGGCAGCAATAAGGCCGCCTGGCAGCAGTTACTGCCCGTCTTCAGCGCACCAGGCAATTCGGCCGACAATCGCCGGATCGTGGTGGCGACCAATCACACCTTCGCCAGTGACGATTTCCAGCGTCGGCTCAAGAGCGGCGATCATCTGCTGATCGTTGCCGATGAGATGCACCGGTCGGGCAGCGCCCGCGTGCTGAATGTGCTGGAGCAGACCGGATGTGGCGCGACCCTCGGACTGAGCGCCACATTCCGCAGGCAATTCGATGATGACGGCACAAACCGGCTGATGGACTTCTTCGGTCCTGTACTGATGCCGGCAATCGGGCTGGCCGAAGCGCTCATGCTCGACCTGCTCGTCCCGTACGACTACCGCCTCCACGAACTGCGGCTAGACGACGATGAGCTCGAGCAGTACGAGCAGCTCACGAAGCGGATCGGGCAGCTGGTCAGCCAAGGCGCCTCGGTCAACGACGCCAGCAGCCCGCTCCAGATGCTCCTAATCCGACGCGCACGCATCCTGAAGCAGGCCCGCGGCAAGGTGCCAATGGCGGCCGACATCCTGCGGCGCGAGTACCAGGCCGGCGATCGCTGGCTTGTCTACTGCGATGACGTGTCGCAACTGAAGGCGCTCACCACGGAGTGTCTCGCTGCCGGGCTACCCGCCCTGGAGTTCTACTCCGAGATGACAAGCAACCGCGACGCCGTCATTCGCAGTCTCGGCGGGTACGGTGGCATCGTCATCGCCATCCGTTGCCTCGACGAAGGTATCGACATCCCGGTTACCGACCACGCTCTCATCCTCGCCAGCTCGACGGTGGAGCGCGAGTACATCCAGCGACGTGGGCGCGTGCTCCGTCAGGCTCCCGGGACGAACAAGGTCAGCGCCGAGGTCCATGACGTCATGCTGGTGGATGCGATCGGCGGAGCACTCACCAAGAGCGAAGCCACGCGTGCCCTGGAGTTCGTGCGGTTGGCGCGGAACTCCGCAGCCCGGGACCGCCTGAAAGCCATCGTTTCCCTCAGCCAGGACCCCATCACGTTGCCCGACTTGATCGACGACGAGGAAGAAAGCGACTGACATGGTGCAACCCGAGAACGACGACGCCGGCCAGGGCCGAGAAGGCGCCTTGGCTGCCCTGAACGAAGTCGCCGCAGATCCCGAGGTGGTCGAACAGTTCGGCACCCCGGCGGGTGCCTTCGAGTCCGAGGACTACCAGCAGCTGATCGCCCTTGCCTGGCGGCACCAGTTCGACGATGACCGGACCAAGTTCAAGCGTGAGCTCAGAGACCTTCAGGAGCACGTCAGTCAAGGCATCCTCGACCGGCTGGAGTTGTCCGAATGAGCCTGCGATTCGAGAGCGTCAGCCTCAGAAATTTCGGTCCGTACCGCGAGATCGACACGCTAAATCTAGAGACTGATCCCACCGCCCCCATCGTCGTCATCCACGGCGAGAACACCCTTGGAAAGACCAGCTTATTCCGGGCGCTACGGTGGTGTCTTTACGGCAGCCCTGAATCGGGGAGCACGCCCACTCAAGCCGCCCGACACCTGTTCGAGTACATGAACCGCCCCGCGTCGAGAGGCGGCGAGACTGACATGCAGGTGAGCATGCAGTTCACCGCCAATGGGCATAAGTACCAGCTCGTGCGCACGGCGAAGTTCGAAGGCGGAGCACCAAAGGTGTCCGCGGATCTCCGGGTGGACTCGACGGTCATCCAACAGGCGTCGATCGATGCGGAGATCGGACGTCTGCTGCACCCGCAAATCTCCGAGTTTTTTCTGTTCGACGGCGAGCTACTCAAGGACTTCTACGACCGACTGAACACGGACCGGGAGCGCGACCTCCTCCGAAGCAGCATCGACAACGTGCTCGGAATCCCGGCGTTGCAGCTCGCCGAGCGCGACGTCTCAACCCTGGCCGATAGCGCGCGCCAGAAACAAACCAAAGCGCTTAGGAGCCGGACGGAGGCCGAGAACGCACGCAAGCAATTGCGTGTGTTGAAGTCCAAGCAGGAGAGCTTGGACAAGGACCGCAACGAGATCGAGGAGGCGCTCCGCAAGACCAAGGCAAATCTGGAAGATGTCAAAGAACGGATCGCGGGAGTCGAAGAACTCAAGGCCGATGCTCGCGAGATGGAGGGGTTGGAAGCCCAGATCGAGGGCGGCAAGCAGGAAGAAGCTCAGATCCGTGACGAAATGCGACGCTTGCTCACAAAGGGCTGGCTCGCACCGGCCGCTGGAAAGCTCAAGGAGGCTATGCGGCGAGTCGAGGCTCAGAACGATGCGGCCAAAGCGCATCAGAGGGCGAGGCAAGTTGCCCGTGATCGCGTCGAGCTGTTGCAGAAACAGGTCCAGGGTGGTGCCTGTCCGACCTGCCGTCAAGAGCTGCCGCCACCCGACGAATCCACCCGTCTGGAGTTGGCGGAGGCCGAAGCCGAGCTAGAGGGGTTGAAGGAACCTGCAGGTGAGGGACCGGACCTCCACCTAGAACCAATGCCGTTAAGGTAGGCCGTTTGGGCAGGCCAGGACTGGTGTGGGAGGTCCAGCATGTCGGATCATCTTGTCGGTTGTTCGTTTGACCCGGTAGGAGTTGTGCCGGGCGCGTTTGACCGCGCGGGGGCAGGTGCGGTGT
>OBEQ011142286.1_pt1 | contig 31079 bp, 29 predicted proteins | sample 1670901 | NCBI WGS metagenome assembly OBEQ01 (sample SAMEA104232315, study PRJEB22302) | groundwater metagenome | biome: forest; feature: aquifer; material: groundwater | place: USA | collected 2011-08-07 | depth 5.4 m | reverse complement strand
CACGAGTGGATCCCGGCGTTCGCCGGGATGACGCGGCTGTGGGACAGTCTCTGTTCAAGCTTTCAGTTCGCCGCCAACGCCGGCAGGTCGGTCTCGAGCCACTTGCGATAGAGCTTGTTCAGCTCGCCGTTGGCGACGTTCTTGGTGACGAAGCCGTCGACCGTCTTCAGCAGCTCGGCCTGGCCCGGGCGCATCGCGACCGCCATCAACTGCTGGCGCAGCACCAGCTTGTTCTCGAAGGCGCCGGCCGGCGCGCGCCTGGCGATCTGCGCCGCGACGGTGGTCGAGCAGCCGATCGCATCGACCTGGCCCGACAGCAGCGCCTGCATCGCCGACGCGTCGTCGTCGAAGCGGCGGATCTCGGTGCCTTCGGGCGCGATCGCGGTCAGCGCGGTGTCCTGCGTGCTGGCGCGCGCGACGGCGACACGCAGCCCCTTCAGGTCGGCCGGCGTCTTGATGGCGCGGTTCTTCGCGCCGTACAGCACGATGGTCGCGGCCGAGTAGGGCTTGGAGAACTGGACCTGCTTGGCGCGCTCGGGCGTCACCGCCAGCGACGCAACCAGCAGGTCGACCTTGTTGGTGAGCAGGAACGGGATGCGGTTCGGCCCGGTCACCGGCACCAGGTTGAGCTTGACGCCCAGGTCCTTGGCCAAGAGGCGTGCCACGTCGGCGTCGTAGCCGTCGGGGTTGTTCGAGCTGTCGACCGTGCCGTAGGGCGGAAAGTCGACCAGCAGGCCGACCGTCAGCGTGCCCTTCTTCTTGATCTCGTCGGCGGTCTGCGCGGTGGCGAAGGTCGAGACGCCGGCGAGCAGCGTGCCGCATGCGAGCGCCACGGTGGCGACGGCGAGGCGGCGGCGTGAAAGTGTGAACATGGTGATGTCTCCGATGGAAGGACGTGAGGAAGAGCAGGTCAGCGCGCGAGCGCCCTGGCCTGGCGAAGTTCGATGCGGCCGGCCCAGAACGAGAGCGGCCAGCACAGGGCGAAGTAGATGGCGCCGACCACGCTGAACACGATCAGCGGCTGGAAGGTGGCGTTGTTGATGATCTGCCCGGCGCGGGTGACCTCGGCGAAGCCGATGATGGCCGCCAGCGACGTGCCCTTGATCACCTGCACCATGTAGCCGACGGTCGGCGGCAGCGCGATCTTGAAGGCCTGCGGCAGGATCACCTTGCGCATGCGCGCCGCGTAGTGCAGACCGAGCGCCTCGGCCGCCTCCCACTGGCCACGCGGTACCGCCTGGATGCAGCCGCGCCAGATCTCGCCGAGGAAGGCGCTGGTGTTGAATACCAGCGCGACGCCGGCCGCGATCCACGGGCTGATGTCGATGCCGAGCACCGGCGCACCGAAGAAGATCAGGAACAGCTGCAGCAACAGCGGCGTGCCCTGGAACACCTGGATGAACCCACCCGCCAGCGCTTGCAGCACCGGCCGCCCCGAGGTGCGTGCCAGCGCCACCGCGAGGCCGCCGATCGCGCCGCCGACGAAGGCGATCAGCGACAGCAGAATCGTCCACTGCGCCGCCTGGGCGATGAACCAGAGATCGTTGAGTCCGAAGGTGCGCATATCAGCGGCGTTCCGGGTAGGTGAGGGCCCGGCGGTAGACCAGGCGGAACAGGGCAGAGAACGACAGCGCCAGCGCCAGATAGATCAGCGCGACGACGATGTAGATCTCGAAGCTGCGGAAGGTCTGCGACTGCAGGTTCGCAGCCACCGAGGTCAGGTCGTCGGCCGAGATCACCGAGACCACGCTCGAGCTGAGCATCAGCAGAATGAATTGGCTGGTCAGCGCCGGAAAGATCGTGCGCAGCGCCGGCTTCAGGATGATCAGGCGGAAGATCTGGTGGTGCTTCAGGTTCAGCGCGAGGCCGGCCTCGATCTGGCCCTTGGGAATCGACTCGATGCCGGCGCGGATGATCTCGGTGGCATAGGCGCCCAGGTTCACCACCATCGCCGTCAGCGCCGCGGTGTAGGGCGACCAGCGCAGCCCGATCGCCGGCAGCGCGAAGAAGAAGAAGAACAGCTGGACCAGGAACGGCGTGTTGCGGATCAGCTCGATGTAGGCGTTGATGACCCAGCGCAGCCACTTCGGCCCCGAGGTCTTGCCCCAGGCGCAGGCGATCGCGACCGCCAGGCCGAGCGCCGTGGCGACCAGCGAGAGCTGGATCGTGATCCAGGTGCCCTTGAGCAGCAGCGGCCAGGCAGCCAGCACGTCGGCGAATTGGAAGGTGTAGTTCAAGGGGAATCGCTTTTCACTGAAACCGGTTTCTATTCTAGGAAACCGGTTTCAGTCTTGAATCAGTGTTTGCCCTTGGTTGGGCGATTCAGGTCGAGTCGCGCAGGTGACAGGCGCGCTCAGGTGGCGGGCTTGCGCGGCTGCGACGAAGCACGCACCACCAGCCGCCCGGGCAGCAGGATCTCGCGCGGCGGCAGGCTGCGGCCCTGCAGGCGCTCGAGCAGGCAGCTCGCTGCGACGCGGCCCAGGTCGTCGGTCGGCTGGGCGATCGTCGTCAGGCCCGGTCCGACCAACGGCGCCCAGTCGGTCTCGTCGAAGCCGACGAAGCCCAGCTCGACGCCGAAGCGCCAGCCGAGCCGCGCAACGGCGGCGGCCACGCGCAAGGTGACCAGTGCGTTGCTCGACAGCACCGCGAAGGCGCGCTTGCCGGCGCGCCGCTTCAGGTCACGCAAGGCCGCATCGAGCGCGGCGTCGTCGTCGACTTCGAGCGTGCTGCCGGCAACACCCTTGCCGCTGCCGGCGACGCAGGCGCGGAACGCGGCCTCGCGCTCGATGCGCGAGCTCACGCCGGCCATCGGCTCGGTGACGAACAGCAGCTCGCTGTAGCCGTTGGCGAGCAGGTGCGTCAGCGCGCGCTGCACGGCGTCGGCGTTGTTCAGTGACACGAAATCGGCATGCATGCCCGCGTGCTTGCGGTCGACCAGAACCGCGGGCTTGCCGTGGCGCGCCATCTCACCGGCGGCGCTCGGGTCGCCGCCCAGCGTGTTGAGGATGAAGCCTTCGACCTGGTAGGAAGCCAGTGCCTCGATCCCTTCGCGCTCGCGCTCGCTCGCATTGCCGAGGTTGAACAGCATCACCAGGTAGCCGGCCTCCTGGCACGCCTTCTCGGCGCCGCGCAGCACTGCGACCGAAAACGGGTTGGCGATGTCGGCCACCACGAGCCCGATCAGGCGCGAACGGCCGCGCTTCAAGGCCTGCGCCATCGGGCTTGGCGTGTAACCCAGCGCCTTGATGGCGGCTTCGACCCGCGCCGCGATCTCACGCGTCAGCAGCTTGTCGCGATGGTTGAGGAAGCGCGAAACGGTCGCCTTGGAAACCCCCGCCTTGATGGCGACATCGGCAATCGTCGATCGGATTTCGGTGGCGGCCGGCGTGCCGGAATAGGAGTTGTCGTCAGAGTGCATCGCGGCCTTTGGCTGAAACCAGTTTCAGCCATGGTACCGGAATGCGAGGGTCGGCGAAAGGGGATGGTCGTCATCCCGGCGAACGCCGGGATCCACAGGTGATCGATGCGCGCTTCGGCGAAAGTGGATCCCGGCGTTCACCGGGATGACGCCGCTGCTCTCAGGCGCCGCGGGTCGCCCAGGTCGCGCACAGCAGCAGCACGAAGCCTGCGACTGCCGCCAGCGCGTGCCCAACGACAAGGCCTTTGGGCAGCGGCAACTGCTTCCAATGGTAGTTGAGGTTCAGGAACGCTCCGCCGGCGGCGGCCAGCAGGAACAGCACCAACGCGCCCTGCGCGTATCCCGGCAGGCCGACCGTCGCCGCCGCGTACAGCAGCAAGGTCACTGCTGCCGCGGCAAGGAATCCGTGCAGCATCGCCAACACGATCGGCGGCTGCTTGTCGCTCGCGAAGCGGATGCCGGCCATGATGAGCCCGCCGACCGCCGCGACGGCCAACAGCACGGTGGATGTGCGAAGAATGAGTGCAGGTTCCATGAGGACCTCCGGTAAAGGGCGTTGTTAGAGTTCGTCCAGCTTCGAGCTGACGGCTGCGACGATGCGGTCGCAGTGGCTGCCTCCGAAGTCGAACAGGTCACGCTCGGCGACGTCGATTTCACGCGCCAGCGATTCACGCAGCAATCCACGCGCCCGGAAGTGCCGGCTGCGCACGGTCGCTTCGGGGATGTCCAGGCAGGCCGCTGTCTCCTCGACGCTGAGCTCTTCGACCGCGCGCAGCACGAACACGGTGCGAAAGTCCTGCGGCAACTCGTCGAGCTTGCGTTCGAGCAGCGCGCGCATCTGGCTGCGCACCAGCGCCAGGTCGGGGTGGTCGCTGTTGTCGGATGCGGTGGTTTCCATCTCGTCGCTCGTCACGATGGGGATCACGTTCTGGCGCCGCGCGGTCTTGCGCAACCGGGCGAAACACTCGTTGAGCACCATGCGCGACAGCCAGGTCGACAGCCTGGCGTCGCCGCGAAACTTCGCGATGCCGCGGTAGGCCGCGATGTAGGCCTCTTGCAGCGCGTCCTCGGCCTCGGCGTCGTCGCGCAGCGTCGCGCGGGCGAGCCGGTACAGGCGCCGGTTGTACTGCCTCATCAACTGCTCGAACGCGGCGCGGTCCCCGCCGGCGATGCGCTGCGCCAAGGCCAGGTCGTCATCGCTCCTGCAGAAGGCATTCGATCGTGCGGTGTCGTTCATCATCAATGGCTGAGATGCTACGACTCGCCGCGACGTTCCCGACCGGTCACGTCATCCCGGCGCACGCCGGGATCCACTCTGTGCAGACGCGCGGTGAAGCAGCAGTAGATCCCGGCCCTTCGACAGGCTCAGGACAGGCTCGGGCTGCGCCCGCGCCGGGATGACGACTCTCAGACTCACAGCCGCTCGGCGTCGATGATCGTCGGCGTGATGATGAACAGCAGCTCGCGCTTGACGGTGCTGTTGCTGCGGTTCCTGAACAGGTTGCCGACGACCGGCAGCTCGCCGAAGAACGGCGTCTGGTTCTTCTCCTCGACCTGGCTGCTGCTCTGGAAGCCGCCGAGCATCAGCGTTTCGCCGTTCTGCAGCGTCACGTTCGAGGTCGCCTGGTTGGTGTTGATGGTGGGGCCGGCGTTCGAATTGACGCCGACGCTGTCGTCGGTGAGCGTCAGGTCCATCGAGATCGCGCCGTCGGGCGCGACCAGCGCGGTCACCGCGACGCTGACCTTCACGTCGACGAACTCGGTCGTGCTCACGCCCTGCACCAGCGAGGGCTTGGAATACGGAATGCGCTGGCCCGACGAGATCAGCCCCGGCCGCAGGTTGCTCAGCACCAGCTTCGGGCTGCTCAGCACCTTGGTGTGGCCGGCCTCTTCGAGCGCCGAGATCTCGAGTCCGATGTTGATGCCCGCCGGAAGTTTGTAGAAGCCGACCGCGAAGCTGCTGACCGCCGCCGCGGTCAGGTTGTTGGCCGCAGGCAGCGAGACGCCGCTCGGGAACGACGAGGTGCCGGTCGTCGCGACCTGGTTCAGGTCGGCGATGCTGCCGCCCACCTGCACGCCTTGCGAGCGTGGCGTGGCGGCGTTGAGCATGCGCGAGCTGATGAAGCCGAAGCGTGCGCCCAGGCTCTTGCCGAAGTACTCGTCGGCGCTGACGATCTTGACTTCGAGCAGGATCTGCTTGGCCGGCATGTCGACGCGCCGGATCAGGTTCTCGACCATCTGGTGCTCGGCCTCGGTGCCCTTGACCAGCAGCGTGTTGCTGCGCGAATCGACGATGACGGCCGCCACGTCGCGCGGCAGCAGCGGCGCCAGCGGGTCGGCGATCAGCGCCTGGACGTCGCTCGCCCGCATGTGCGTCACCGTGTAGGCCTTGACCATCGTGCCGCTGGTGGTGCCGCCCAGCACCTGTGCCACCGGCGACGCGCCGGACTCGATGACGGCCGCGCTCATCGGCGTGTAGCTGCGCTCGGACGCGCCCGATGCCGCCGCCGCAGGCGCGCTCAAGGGCATCGGCTTGAACATCTGGCGCAGGTCGACTTGAGCAGTCTCTGCGGCCTGCGTGGACGTGCACAAGGCGATCGCCCAGAGGGCACTCGCGAACTGGCGTTGGAGTCGGTGGCTTGACATGGGGAACCTCGGAAGCACAACAGGCGGACAGGCCCCGCCGCCAGCGGCGGCGGGGCCGGCGATCACTTCGGGCCGGTGGTCGGCGGCACGATCGCCGCCATCGCGGCCTTGAACGCCGGGTCGGTGACGAACGAGTTCCAGCGTGTCATCAGTGCGTTGTAGCCCGGCTGCTCGACGCTCTTGGCGTTGATCACGGCCGTCAGCTCCGCATTCAGCTTCACGAGCTCGGAATAGCGCTCGTAGCGCTTGGTCTTGAGCTGCGTGGTCGCGTAGTTGCTGTAGCCCCAGGCAGTGTTGAGGTTGTTCCACTCGGCACTGCCGGGTGCGAACTTGACCACCGGCGGCGCGACCGGCGGCTTCTCGGGCGGCTTGGGCGCGGGCGGCGGCGCCGTCACCGGCGGCGTCACCGGCTTGGGCGGCTCGCTGGCCTTGGCGCCGCAGGTGCCCGACACGTTGATGCGCACCCAGCCGACGCTCGGCGTGCTCGACTCGGCGTTGATGACGACCTTGACGTTGTTCTGGCCGGCCGACAGGTAGGGCTGGGTCCAGATCGACTTCATCACGTTGGCGGCCAGGTCGATCTTGGTGTTCTGCGCGATCAGCGTGTCGTTGCTGTACAGCCGGTTGGTCGTGTTGCTCGCGGCGACGCCGGACACCTCGTCGTACTTGACGTTGAAGGCGCACTTGCCGTTGCTCGCGAGGAAGGCATCCCCGGTCGCGACGTTGATCACGTTGATCGTGCTGCTGCCGACGCTGATCGCGGTCTGCTGAATCACCGTCGAGCCATCCGGCTTGACGATGCGAAACAGGCCGGTGACCTGCGGGCCGCTGGGTGTTGCGGGCGGGGTGATGGTGGTGGTGGTTTTCGGGGGTGTGGTGGTCTTCGGCGGCTCGCCGCCGAAGTTGCCGGCGAATGCCGGGCTGGCTGCAAGCAGCGAGATCAACAGGTAATTGGATTTCATCTTGCGTCCTTGAAGTGAAGTCTTTCGACCTCGGTCAGTGGGGTGCAAGCGGAAACCGATGGGACGCTTTTGCAATGCCGTACGGGCCCGTACGGTAGGGCAGCCCCGCTATCTTTTGCATCGCTGCATGAAGACCGGAGGCTTTGCGTCCCCGCCTTTCGACGGGTTTGCCAACTGTGCGGAGCGAAGGGTAGTGCGCCTCGGTTGCGTCTGGTTGCAACTACGTCACAGGCGGTACATGGGGCGCAGATGAACGGTCACGTGCAATCGCCGGGCGGCGAAAAGCGGCGGCGCCGCGAGCTCGAAAGTCTTTCCAATCGTCATCCCGGCGTGCGCCGGGATGACGGCTCCTCAGCCTCTCAGAGCTCGACCAGCGTCTTGAAGCCGCCGAAGAACATGCGCTTGCCGTCGAAGGGCATCTTCTTGGGGTCCATCATGTCCGCCAGGCGCGGGTCTTTCATCACCTTGGCGTTGATGTTGTCGCGCTGCTTGCGCGACTTGAAGACGATCCACGAAAACACCACCGTCTCGCCGTCCTTGAGCTTGACGCTTTGCGGGAACGAGGTGGTCTTGCCGGGCTTCACGTCGTCGCCGACACATTCCCAGACCTGCAGTGCGCCGTATTCCATCCAGACCTTGCCGGCCTTGCGCGCCATCGCGCGGTAGGCATCGAGGTTGGCAGTGGGAACCGGTACGACGAAGCCGTCGACATAGTGAGCCATGTCTGTCTCCCTGTGGGGTTGCGAAGCCGCACAGTGTCAGACAAAGCGCAAGGCCACGGCGCCGAGTGGGCCGTAGTCGACATGGAACGAGTCGCCGGCCTGCGCTGCGACCGGGCGGGTGAACGAGCCGGCCAGCACGACGTCGCCGGCGTTGAGCTGCTCGTCGTAGCGCGCGATCTTGTTGGCCAACCACGCGACGCCGGTGGCCGGGTGGTTGAGCACGCCGGCCGCAAGCCCGGTCTCTTCGATGACGCTGTTCCGGTGCAGCAGTGCGCCGACCCAGCGCAGATCGACGTCCATCGGGCGCACCGGCCGCCCGCCGAGCACGATGCCGGCGTTGGCGGCGAAGTCCGAGATGGTGTCGACCACCTTGCGCATCACCTTGGTCTCGCGGTCGAACTGCTCGATGCGGGCATCGATGATCTCGACCGCCGGCGTCACGTACTCGGTGGCCGACAGCACGTCGAACAAGGTTGCGCCCGGCCCCTTGAGCGGCTTGCCGAGGATGAAGGCGAGCTCGACCTCGACCCGCGGCGCGATGAAGCGTGCCATCGGAATGTCGCTGCCTTGCTCGAAGAACATGTCGTCCATCAGCGGCGCGAAATCGGGCTCGTCGATCTGTGAGGCCTGCTGCATCGCGCGCGAGGTCAGGCCAATCTTGCGACCCTTGACGCGGCGCCCGTCGGCGATCTCGAGCCGCACCCACTCGCGCTGGATCGCGTAGCCGTCGTCGACCGTCATTGTCGGGTGCAGCTTCGAGAAGTGGCGCAGCTGGGTGCGCGACTTGCGCGCTTCGCGCAGTTGGCGCGCGAGCTCGGCGATGGTGTCTTGGGGCAGCATGGTGTCTCCGGGGATCAGGGTTTGGATGCGGCCGCGTAGCCGTCCTTCAAGCGCTGCGGCACGCGTTCGTCGTTGCCCAGCGCGACCCGCCGCACCTCGGCGCTGTCGGTCGGTGCGTGACCGATCTTCAGCTCGGCGGCGCGTGGCATCGGTCCGGCGACGACGTGGCTCGCCAGCCGGCCGATGTTGCTGATCTCGACCTCGATGCGGTCGCCGACATCCAATGATCGCGAATGGCAGGGCGTGCCGGTCAGGATGATGTCGCCCGGTACCAGCGTGATGTGGCGCGCGATGTCGGCCACCATGTAGTGCGGGCCCCAGACCATCTCGGCGCCGATCTGCGCTTCCTGCCCCAGCTGGCCGTTGCGGAAGGTGCGCAAGGTTTGCTGCAGGATGTCGACTCCGCGCACGATGCCCGGGCCGATCGGCAGCATCCCATCCGCCCCTTTGACACGCAGCATCGAACCCTGGTCGGTGTCGCGAAAGTCCTGCAGCCCCATGTCGAGCGCGGGCGCGAAGCCGGCGATGCAGTCCCAGGCTTCGTCGGGTGTCACGTTGCGGCACACCCGTCCGATGATCGCCGCGAACTCGCCTTCGTAGTTGAGGTAGCGGCAGTCGGCCGGCTTCACGATCTCGCCGCCGTGTGCGTTGAGCGCGGTGATCGGCTTCATGAAGTAGGTCGGCGTTTCGGTCGGCACCGGGTTGTTGCGTGTTTCGATGCCGCGCGAGCTGTAGCTCAGGTGCACGCAGATGATCTTGCTCGGCTGGCACGGCGGCAGGTGCGTCACGTCGGCGATGCGAACGCCTCGGCCGTCGTCGAGTCGCAGCGTCTCGGCGTCGGCAAGCGTGCCCCAGTAGGCGCTGCCGTTGGACAGCACGCGCCGGCGCTCGATGCGCGGGCCCTTGAAGACCTCGGGGATGGTGTTCAGTTGAACGCTCATGCCATCGTCTCCTGCTGTGCCATGTCGAACCAGATGTGAACGTTGCCGGTGCCGCGCGCGTTTTCGTAGTCGGACAAGGCCTGGCCTTTGGCGCGGCAGCGCTCGCCGCCGAGCGCGCCGACCATCTGCAGGTAGTGCGCGCCGAAACCTTCCCACGGCAGCGGGCGGAACTTGCGGTCCCATTGTTCGAGTACGAGATCGTGGCGGCCTTGTTCGAACAGCGCCATCGCCTCCTTGTCGAGCGCGATGTTCGCGTCGCGCGAGACGTTGCTCTCGTGGTAGATGCGCGGGTGTTTCTGCACCCAGTCGATCTCGTTGAACTTGTGGCTCAGCGCGCCCGAGGCGAGCAGCACCACGCGCGAATCGCTGCGTGCAATCGCTTCGGCGATGACGGCGCCGGACTCGAGGTAATGATGCGGCCGGCAGTTCTGGCAGCTGCTCGCGCTGACGACCTTCTCATGCACCCGCAAGTGCTTGACGACGTTGAGCGTCGCGTAGTGGCGCGGCAGCTCGGGGTTGAAGACCGCCATGCTCATCACGCCGCGTTCCTCGGCCACGGCTTGCACCAGCCGCGCCAGCGCCGGGTCGCCGCGGTAGTCGTAGTCCAGGCCGTTCAGGTACCACGGCATTTCGTCGGAGGTGTAGCGGCCGCTGTAGTGCTCGCCGCCGTCGACCAGGTGGTAGCCGGTGGTGAACCAGTGAGTGTCGAAGATCAGCAGCGTGTCGGCGCCGCTCGCGGCTAGCTTCGCGCGCAGCCGCGCGTAGCCGGCGATCAGGTCGGAGTCGGCGCCGTCGCCCATCCTCACGCGGAAGGCGTCGTCCTGCATCAGTCCGGGGTGGTGCGACACGATGGCCGCGCCGACGATCTGTCCCATGGGTTCGGTTTCCTACCGGTGGCTGAAGCTGGCGCGGAACGGCTTCTTCGGCACGATCACGTCTTTCACGTCGCAGAAGAACTCGAAGCTCCAGTCGCCGCCCTCGCGACCGATGCCGGACCGTTTGCAGCCGCCGAACGGCGCCGCCAGGTCGCGGATGCCGAACGAGTTGACCCAGATGAAGCCGGTGCGCACCGCCTCGGCGACTGCGCTCGCATGGCCGACCTCGCCGTAGCAGACACCGCCGAGACCATAGTCGACGCCGTTGGCGAGCGCAATCGCTTCTTCGTCGGAGTCGAAGGTCTGCAGCGTCAGCACCGGCCCGAAGACTTCGTTCTGCACGATCTCTGAATCCTGCTTCACGTGGGTCAGCAGCGTCGGCTGGAAGTACTGCGCGCCGAACGGGTGGGCCGCGCCGCCCCACAGCAGCGTCGCGCCATCGGCCACGGCGCGATCGACGAAGCCTTTGATGCGTTCGAGCTGGCGCGGATGGATGATCGGACCGACCTCGGTCGCCTCGGCGCGCGGGTCGCCGACGCTGAGCTTGTCGACATGCGCGCGCATGCGGGCGATGAAGGTCTCTGCGACCGAGCGCTGCACCAGCAGCCGCGTTCCGGCCAGGCAGACCTGGCCGGCGTTGCGGTACATCAGCGCGCCGGTCGCAGCGGCGGCGTCGAGGTCGGCGTCCGCCAGCACGATGAACGGCGACTTGCCGCCGAGCTCGAAGCTGCACGGCACCAGGTGGGCGCCGGCCGCCTGCGCGATCCACTTCGCCGTCGGCACCGAGCCGGTGAACGAGATGCGCGCGAGCCGCGGGTCGGACACCAGCGCCGCGCCGGTGATCGCGCCGCTGCCTTGCACGATGTTCAGCACCCCCGCCGGCAATCCGGCGGCATGCGCCGCGTCGGCCAGCAGCGAGCAGGTCAGCGGCGCCCACTCGGGCGGCTTGACGACGACCGTGTTGCCCGCCGCCAGCGCCGGCCCGAGCTTCCAGGTGGTCAGCATCAGCGGCGCGTTCCACGGCGTGATGACCGCGACCACGCCGGCCGGGTCGTGGCGGACGATGTGGGTGGCCTGCTCGGTCTCGATGTTGCGCAGAGCGCGCTCGTGCAGGCTCAGCGCATGGTCGGCGAAGAACGCGATGTTGAGCCGGGCACGCGGCGCCACGCCATGCCGCATGCGCGACAGCAGGACGCCGGCGTCGTTGGCTTCGACCACGCACAGCGCATCGGCGCGCTCGCCGATCTGCTCGGCAAAGCGATGCAGGATGGCGCGCCGCGCTTCAGGCGGCGCCGCGGCCCAGGCCGGGAAGGCGCGCTGCGCCGCCGTCACCGCGGCTGCGACATGGTCGGTGGTGCCGGAGCAGACCCGGCCGAGCAGGCGCTGGTCGATCGGCGAGAACACCTCGAAGGTCTCGCCCGAGTCGACCCGCTGGCCGTCGATGTAGTGCTGGGCCGACACCGCGATGCCGGCGACGTCGAGAGGTGGGGTGCTCATGGCGCGCAGTTTGGCCCCGGCGTGCTGCTGCGACAAACGATGATTTCCCGGTGATTGTTCAGACGGGCTTGTCAATCGGACTGCCGTCATCCCGGCGAAAGGCCGGGATCCACTGGTCATCGATGCGCGCTGCGACGAGAGTGGATCCCGGCGTGCGCCGGGATGACGCGGCTCAACCCCGGCTCAGCCGGACACGCGACCCCACACGTTCGACCAGGTATCGCGCCCCATCGGCCGGCTGCAAGGTGGTGGCGCGCGCCTCACCCGGCAAGTGCAGCGTCAACACCTCGGGCCGACACTGTTCGTGGGTGCGTGTCACGTTCGGCGGCAACTGGTAGCTGTGCCCGCCGAGCTCGTAGCGCAGCGGCTCGCCCGAGCGGTTGGCGATGACCAAGCGAACCCGCAGCGCCTGCGGCCGGCCGAACATCTGGACCGCGTAGTAGCGGCCGCTGTGCGGGCTTTGCGCGATCGCGACGCCGGTTTCGGTGGCGTCGGGGTCGAGCATGTTGCGCCGGTGTCCGGCTGACTGCTGCCAGCCCTCGAACAGGCCGCGCGCGAGCTGCCGGGTGCTGAAACCCGCCGAGTTGAATTCGAACGCGATGTTTTCGGCCACCATGCAGTAGTCGTAGCCCTGCCTTCGCTCGTTGGGACGGCTCGCGGCCGTCGGCTTCATGCCCGTAGCGCTCGGTGCGGGCCATGAACTCGGCGAACTCGCTCGCGCCGGCGGCGAGCTGGGGGTTGGTCGACAGCGCGGCCAGGCCTTCGCTGCGGCGAAACTGATTGGTCTGCTCGACGACCGCGCGCACCGTGTCGCCGAGCTGGGGTCGGGCGGGGGCAGGCTGCGCGCGCAACGTCGCCACTGGCATCATGCAGGCGACAAGAACAAGCGCGGCGCGGGTCAATTTCACGGTCTTCGAACGTGGCGAACGGCGTCAGCGCTGACAGGGTCGGCCCACTTCGCGTATGGTGGGGCTCGTTGCGCTCGATGCGAGGGAGACTTGTCGATCGCTGGGTTCTTCTTGCGCTGGAAGAGGTTCGGCAAGCGCGTCATCGTGCTGCTGCTGATCGCGGTCGTCCTGTGGGCGGCGCATGTCGTGTCCGACGAAGTCAAGACCTCGCGCCGCCAGGCCGCATGGCTCAGCGAGCTGGCACACAGCCTGAGCTTCCAGGTCCAGCCCGGCGCGAGCCGCGAGTTGCGCTTCCCCGGCAACGGTCCGTTCGACCAGCGCCTGGGCTACCACCCGCTGCCCGAACTGGTGAAACGGCTCGAAGGCCAGGGTTATGCGGTCAGCGCGCAGGCCCGCATGTCGCCCAAGCTGATGGAGCTGAGCGACGAGGGCATCTTCACCACCTACCGCGAAAAGACCCAGGCCGGGCTCGAGCTGCGCGACTGCCGCGGCGAGCCGCTGTTCGCGGCGCGCTACCCCGAGCGGGTGTTCGAGCGCTTCGAGGCAGTGCCGCCGCTCCTGGTCGCGTCGCTGCTCTTCATCGAGAACCGCGAGCTGCTCGACCCGCACCCGATGCGCAACCCCGCCATCGAATGGGACCGCTTCGGCAAGGCGGTGGTCGACCAGCTGCTGCGCCGCGTCGACGAGTCGCACTCGGCGGCCGGCGGCAGCACGCTCGCGACCCAGATCGAGAAGTACCGCCACTCGCCCGAGGGCCGCACCGAGACCGCCAAGGACAAGCTGCGTCAGATGGCGTCGGCGTCGCTGCGTGGCTACCTCGGCGGCGAGAACACGCTGGCGCGGCGGCGCGAGATCGTCGTCGACTACCTGAACACGGTGCCGCTGTCGGCGCGCGCCGGCTTCGGCGAGGTCAACGGCCTGGGCGACGGCCTGTGGGCCTGGTACGGGCGCGACTTCGCCGAGGTGACGCGGCTGCTCGCGGCGCCGATCGCCGAGCCGCTGCCCGGCGAGCGCCCACGCACCGCGCTCGCCTTCAAGCAGGCACTGGTGGCCTGGCAGGCGCTCGCGTTCAAGCAGGCGCTGTCGCTGATGGTCGCGCAGCGCCGGCCTTCGCACTACCTGAGCGGCGACGAGGAGCCCGCATTGCGAGAGCTGACCGACAGCTACCTGCGCGTGATGGCCGACGCCGGCATCATCCCGCCCGTGCTGCGCGACGCCGCGCTGCCCATGCCGCTGACGCTGCAACTGCAGCCGACGCCCGAGAAGCCGGTGTCCTTCGTCGGCCGCAAGGCCGCGACGGCGCTGCGCGGCAAGCTGCAGGCGATGCTCGGCACCGGGCGCGCCTACGACCTGGACCGCCTCGACCTCACGGTCGACAGCAGCCTCGACAGCGCGACCCAGCTCGCCGCGACGACGCTGCTGCGCAGCCTCGGCGACCCGCAGGCCGCAAAGGCGGCCGGGCTGTACGGCTTTCACCTGTTGAACGAACACGACGACACCAGCAAGATCGTCTTCAGCTTCACCTTGTTCGAGCGGGTCGGTGGCGCCAACCTGCTGCGGGTTCAGACCGACAACGTCGACCAGCCCTTCGACCTCAACGAAGGGGCACGCCTGGACCTCGGCTCGACCTCGAAGCTGCGCACCCTCGTCACCTACCTCGAGCAAGTCGCCGAGCTGCACGCGCGCTGGGGCGCGATGGACGAGGCTCAGCTCGCGGCGCTCGAAGTCAACAGCCGCGACCCGATCGCGCGCTGGGCGCGCGATCATCTCGTGCACAGCGCCGACCGCGGCCTGGCCGCGATGCTCGAGGGGGCGATGCAGCGCAGTTATTCGGCCAGCCCGCATGAAGGTTTTTTCACCGGCGGCGGCCTGCACCATTTCGAGAACTTCGAGCCCGAGGACAACCGCCGCACGATGAGCGTGCGCGACGCCCTCACGCGCTCGGTCAACCTCGTCTTCATCCGCCTGATGCGCGACGTGGTCTATCACGTGATGGCCGGCAGCGCGCAGGCCAATGCGGCGCTGCTCGCCGACCCGTCGGACACACGGCGCCAGGACTACCTGTCACGTTTTGCCGACAAGGAAGGGCGTACCTTCGTCGCGCGCTTCTACCGCAAGTACGCGGGGCGCTCGGCGGCCCAGGCCGAGGAACTGCTGTTGCAGGGCGTGCGGGCGACGCCGGTGCGGCTGGCGAGCGCGTTCTACGGCCTGGAACCCGAGGCCGATGCGGCCGCACTGGCGCGCTTCCTGGCGCGCCGCCTGCCGGGCGCCGAGGCCTCGGCCGCCAGCCTGCACGAGAAGTACCGCGCCGATCGCTGGTCGCTCGCGGACCGCGGCTACCTCGCCGGCGTGCACCCGCTGGAGCTGTGGGTCGTCGGCCACCTGCGGCATCACCCGAAGGCCACGTTGGCCCAGACGGTGGCCGCGAGCCACGCGCAGCGCCAGGACGTCTACACGTGGCTGTTCAAGACGCGCCACAAGGGCGCGCAGGACGCGCGCATCCGCAACCAGCTCGAGCTCGAGGCCTTCGCGGAGATTCACAAGGGCTGGAAGCGCCTGGGCTATCCGTTCGAGTCGTTGACGCCGTCGTACGCGAGCGCGCTCGGCGCCTCCGGCGACCGGCCGGCGGCGTTGGCCGAGCTGATGGGCATCATCGTCAACCATGGCCTGCGGCTGCCGGTCGCGCGCTTCGGCGCGCTGCAGTTCGCGAGCGCCACGCCCTACGAAACACGCCTGGCCTACCAGCCGCCGCAGCAGCCCGAGCGGGTGCTCAACGCCGAGCTGGCCGACGTGGTGCGACGTGCGCTGATCGGGGTGGTCGAAGAAGGCACCGCCAAGCGGCTCAAGGGCGCGCTGGTTCAGCACGACGGCCGCGTGGTGGCGATCGGCGGCAAGACCGGCACCGGCGACCACCGCTTCGACGTGTACGGCCACGGCGGCAAGCTGATCTCGTCGCGCGTCGTCAACCGCTCGGCGACGCTGGTGTTCCTGATCGGCGATCGTTACTTCGGCACCATCATGGCCTACGTGCACGAGCCCTACGCCGCGAACTACAAGTTCACGAGCGCGATGCCCTCGCAGCTGCTGAAGGTGTTGACGCCGGCCCTGCTGCCGCTGGTCGAAGGCTCGACCTGCGACGTGTCGCTGGCGGCGCGCAAGTAGCTCAGGGGCGGCGCGCCGGCGCCTCGGCGCAGGCCTGCGGCGCGCTGTTGCCGAGGTAGAGCCGCCACTCCTGCGCGCTCATCGGATACGGCACGCGCCGGCAGGCCTCGGCCACCAGGTCCGGGGCCCGCCAGCGCCACAGCTGCACGCCGGTGTCGCTGCTCGTCGCCAACATGGCGTCGTCGGCCGTGAATCGCAGCTTGGCCGTCGGCTCGGCCGGGACGATGCGGGCGATCTCCTTGCCCTGCTTCAGGTCGATCAGGTGCACGGTGCCTTGGGAGGCCGTCGCGAGCAGCTGCTGGTCGTGGCTGAACGTCAGTTCGACCGCGTCCTCGCTGTGCTGGGCGCGTGCGATCTCGCGCCCGCTGCGGGTCTCGCGCACGACGACGTCGCGGGCGAAACTGGCCACCGCGAACTGGCTCCCGTCGTGGCTGAGCGCCAAGGCGCCGATACCACCGGACATCGCGATCACATCGCGGACCGGCTTGCCGTCGGCGGCGTTGAGCACGGCCAGCGCGTCATCGCTGCTGCCCGGCTGCGCCCGGGTCATGGCGACCAGCTTGCCGTCGCCACTGAACACGACACGGCGCGGCGAGGTGACGCCGGGCCGTTGCCAGAGCACATTGCCGGAGGGCAGCGCCACCATCGTCACGGCGTAATCGCGGCTGACGAGAAGCGCGCGTTCGCCATCGGGGCTGAAGACGAACTCGCGCAGGCCCGTGGGTGCCGGCAATTGCACCAGCTCGGCGCCGTCGGGCAAGGCCCGAATCGAGACCTGCAGCGCTGCGTCGGAATCCGACTCACCCGACTGGTCGCGGGTCATCAAAGCAATTGCCGCATGGCGGTTCGACAAGCCCCACAGCACCGCCTTCGGCCGGCTCAGCAACGGCTGCGCCGAGCCGACGCGCCAGATGCGCAGCACGTCGTCGACACGCTGCGTGGCGGCGAATTCGCCGTCCGGGCTGACCGCCAGCAGCTCGACGGTGCCCTCGACGCTCAGGCGCTCGACCTTTGCCTGGCAGCCGCTCAAGCGCAGGCCGCACTGCTGTCGCTTGAGCTCGGGCAGGATCGCCGGCCAGTCGATGGGCGGCGTGTGTTCTGCGCTGAACAAGGGGCGCAGGGTGTCGAGATCCCAGCTCGACACCTTGTCGGCGTGGCCGGCCCAGACGCGCCGGCCGTCGGCCGACAGTTCGACCTTCCGCAGCCCTTCGGCCAGCCTTCCAGCGTCGGCCTGCGCCTCGGCTTCCCACAGGTGCACGACCTTGCCGTCGCCGGCCGTGACGATGCGGCTGCCGTCGCCGACGAAGCCCAGGCGGCCGTCCTGCGACAGCAGCGCAAGGCGGGTGCGGCCTTCGATGCGCCAGACCTGCGACGTACCGTTCTTGCCCGAGGTCGCGATGCGTTTCGAGTCGGCAGCGAAGGACACGGCGGCGACCGTATCGCCGGTTTCGAGCTTCGCCACTTCGAGCCCGCTGCGGGTGTCCCACAGCTGCACCAAGGTCGTTGTGGCCACGTGGGTCGCGAGCAGGCTGTTGTCGGGGCTGAAGCTCAGCGCCACCTCGGCGCCCCGCAGCGCAGGTTCGAAGCGCTTGACCAGCGTGCCGGCGACGTCGTAGACGCGGACCTGGGTGCTGGTGGCGACCGCCAGCGTCTGGCCGTCCGGGCTGAACTCGAGCGCTGACGTGTGGGTTTGCTGCTCGACGGCCGGGGTCGCACAGGCCTGCAGCTGCGCGACCGGGCAGATGCGCAGCGCGCGATGGCTGCCGACCGCGAGCAGCCGGTTGTCAGGGCTGAATCGAATCCGCACCCCAGGGTCACGGGAGTTGTACACGTCGACCCGAAACTCGCCCTCGGGTTGACCGCGTGCGTCGAAAACCCGCACGCCGCCGTCCGACCCGAGCACCGCCAGATGCTCGGCCGCGTTGCCCAGCGCGGCGGCCGCCGCATCGAGGTTCGGCAGGGTGATCTCGTGGCGCAGGCCGCCGCTGGCGATGTCGCGAACGCGCACCGTCTTGCGATCGGTGATCGTGAGCAGCGCCTGCACCGCGCCGTCGAAGCCGATCACCTGCACGTTGCCGCTGCCGGGCCAGGTGCGGATGTCCTCGGCGCGGCTGCCGACCGGCCAAAGGCGCGTCTCTCCGCTGGCCAAGGCCCACGCGACGAAGCGGCCGTCCTTGCTGATGACGATGTTCTCGGCCTGCGCCCCGCCGGTCGGAACTGCAGCCAGGTGGCGCGGCATCAGCGCGAGCAGCGCGCGCACCGCCTGGTCGGCTTCGAGGGCCGGCGCCGGCGCGCGTTGCATCGCTTCGGCGGCCAGCAGCATCGCACGCGGGTGCAGGTCGACGCGGTCGGCGCGTACCAGCGCCGATTGCGCCGCCAGCTGGCGCGCCAGTGCCGCCGCGGCCTCGATGCGTGCCTGGCGGGCGTTGAACAGCGCCCAGATGGCGAACCCGACGGCGACCAGCGCGAGCGCGCCCAGCACGCCGACCTGCAAGCGTTGGCGACGCGTGGCCTCGGTGCGGCTTGCCATCAGGTATTCGCGCTGCAGCGCGGTCGCGTCGGGCCGGGTCTCGCGCCCGGCGTTGACCAGCCAGGCCTCGGCAGCTTTCAGGTCGACGCCGCGCAGCAGCAGGCTGCGCTCGTGCTGCTTGGCGTGCCATTCGGCGGCGCGCACCAGCACCCGGGTGTGCTGCCGGACCCAATCGAAATCGGTGTCGAGCGCGCTCAGCAGCGTGCCGATACCGAGCTCGAAGTCGTCGCTCTCGCGCAGGAAGATCCAGTTCAGCCGCGCCAGCGTCGGCGGGGCGAGCTTGGCGTCGAAGTCACGGCAGACCAGCGGGATGATCCGCTTGTTGTTGGCCACCGCGTGGGCCAGTTCCAGGCCGCAGACCTCGGACGCCATCGAGTCGGGGCTGCACAGCATCACGAAGGCTGACGCGGCTTCGACGCCGGCGTAGATTTCCTTCAACCATTCGGCGGTGGGCGGGATGCCTTCCCAGTCGACCCAGGCGTCGCGTTTTCGCTCCGCCAGGGCCTGGTCCAGGCGTTGTGCGAACGCCTTGTCCTTGCGCGAGTAGGAGATGAAGACGTCGGCCACGGGCGGAAGGTAGCAGGCAGCCCCGCGCCGTGGTTGAAAATGCGTCCATAAACCGAAGGGGCAGGATGCGATCTCGCCAGACACGCCGCGCGAGCGGGTCGGGCCTGTTCAGGAAACACCTGCCGAGCTGGCGCCCGTTCCTGCAGGAACATTGGGACGTGGCGATGGGCAAGCAGCCGACCGCGGGCTTCACCGTCACGCTGAGAGACGGCGGGCGGGTCGTCGAGTTCAAGGGCGGCGTCAACGAAGGTGTCGCCGCCGCGCTCGACAAGGCGATTGCCGACGCGCCGAACGTGACGACGGTGGTGCTCGACTCGCCCGGCGGCTGGCTCAAGGAGGGCCGTCGCATGGTCGACGTGGTGCGGCGCTAACGGCTGCACACCCATGTCGAGAACGAGTGTTTTTCGTCGTGCACGCTGGTGTTGCTGGCCGGGCTCGATCGCACCGCGGGCGACAAGGCGCTGGTCGGCTTTCACCGCGGGCGCGGCATCGGCCAGAGCCGGGGCTCGCGCGCACCGGCGAGCGGCGAAGAGGCCGAGCTGTATCGCAACGCCGGGCTCGACGAACGTTTCGTGCGCCAGATCCTGGCCACGCCGAACGACCAGATCTGGGTGCCGACACGCCGCCAGCTGCTCGCCGCCCAGGTGCTGACGCGCTGACGGCGCCACAATCGCTCGCATGACAAGAGCCAGCGATGCCGACACCCGCGTCACGACCCTCGCCAACGGCGTTCGGGTGCTCACGATCACCATGCCGCACCTGGCGAGCGTCAGCGTCAGCGTGTTCGTTCGCACCGGCAGCCAGGACGAGAGCGCGCGCCTGAACGGCATCAGCCACTTCGTCGAGCACATGGCCTTCAAGGGCACCCACGAGCGCAGCTGCCAGCAGATCAACCTCGATGCCGAACGGCTCGGCGCCGAGGTCAACGCCCACACCGACAAGGACCACACCGCGTACCACATGCGCGGCATGGCGCGGCATGCCGGTCGCTTCGTGCAGATGCTCGGCGACATCGTGCAGAACAGCAACTTTCCGCAAGCCGAGCTCGAGCGCGAGCGCCAGGTGATCCTGCACGAGTACGTCGAGGACGAGGACGATGCGCTGTCGACCGCGTTCAAGTTGTTCGACAAGGCCTGCTTCGGCGCGCATCCGGTGGCTCAGCCGGTGATCGGCACGCGCCGCAACATCGAGCGCTTCACGCGCGCCGAGCTGCTCGACTATGTGGAGCACCAGTACACAGGGGCCAACGTGGTCGTCGGCGTGGCGGGCCAGATCGATCCCGACGCGGTGATCGCCGACGTCGAAGCGGCGTTCGGCGCAATGCCGCGCGGCAGCGAGAACGCGGTCGTCGCGCCGAGTTATGCCGGCGGCGTCAAGCTGCGCCGGCTCGCGGGCTGCAGCCAGACCCAGGTCGTGCTCGGCTTCCCGATCCCGTCGCAGCGCGACGACGACCCCGCCGCCGAGCTGGCCGCCGCGCTGTTCGGCGAAGGCATGAGCTCGCCGCTGATGGACCAGATCCGCGAGCGGCGCGGCCTCGTGTACTACGCCGCGTGTTCGGCCGACGTGCTGAACCTGTGCGGCCAGTTCGTCATCGAGGCCTCGACGGTGCCCGAGCATGTCGACGAGTTCTTCGCCGAGGTCGCGCGGCTGCTCGCCGAACATGCCGAGCGCATCGACCCGGTCGGCCTCGAACGCGCCCGCAACCAGATCGCGGTGCGCCGGCTGCGCGCCGAAGAGCGGCCTTACCGGCGGCTCGAGGACGCGGCGCAGGACTTGTTCGTGCACGGCCGCGTGCGGTCGAGCGCCGAGCTGGCGCAGCGCATCGAGGCGGTCAGCTCAGACCAGTTGCGCGACAGCTTCGCGCGCATGCTCGCCGCGGGCGCCTCGGTGGCGCTGGCGGGCAAGGTGCCCAAGAGCGGCTTCGCCGTGCCGTCCGATCAGCCCAGGTACTTCGCGCGCAGGTAGTTCAGGTAGTCCTTCGACTCGCCGACGACGAACGGCGACAGCAGCGTCAGCGTGTAATACGCCGCCAGCGCCGACTCGCCATAGGCCGGCGACTTGGCACGTGGCGTGAGGCGCTTGAACGAATACCAGCAGGTGGTAGAGAAGACGATCTGCAGCGCCAGCATCTCGACGTCTTCGGCGGTCGCGGCGATCACGCCGGCGTTCGCGAGGCCCGAGCACAGCGCCTTGGCCGACAGCAGGTTGCGCGCGGTCAGGGCCTGCGCGCGCGGCTCGAGCGCCGGGAACTCCTTGAGCAGCACTTCGATGTCGCGGTAGATGAAGGCGTAGTCGGCGATCGCCTCGAAGGTGAGGTGCAGCGACAGCCACAGGTCGTCGAGTGCCGTCACCGTGGCGGCGGCATCGATGCACGGCGTGATGCGCTCTTCGAAGCGGCGGAACAGCCAGGTCGCGATCAACTGCTTGGTCTTGAAGTGATAGTGCAGGTTGCCCGAGCTGATGCCCAGCTCGGCCGCGATGCGATGGGTCGAAACGCTGGCCAGGCCCTCCTGGTTGAACAGCGAGAGACTGGTTTCGAGGATTCGATCCCGGGTCCGGGTCGGAACCGCCGCCGCCATGGTGCTCTTGGGAGTCAGGGCTTGCGGGGGGTGCGGCGCTTGACTGCTGCGGCCTTCTTCACCGGTGGCGCGGCATGGCTGCGCTGCAAGTGTTCATTGATCGCTTCGAGCTGGCGGCACAGGGCGGTCAGCGCCTGCGGCGACGGCATGCCCAGGCGCTCGAGCGAACGGGCGACCCGCTGGTCGAACACGTCTTCGAACTTGGCGTCGGCCGACAAGGTCTTGGCCGGGTCGATGCCACGCGGCAGCAGCGCCGAGGTGTCGATGCCCAGGAGCGCCTCGAAGATGCGGCTCTGGCGGATGACGACATCGTCACGCACCTCGCCCAAGGCCTTCAGGCCTGCACGCAGCAGGCCTTTGGCGCCGGTTTCGGCGGGTACGACGGGTGGAACCGGTGGCGGCAGCGGAGGCGACGGCGGCGGGCTGGCCGCCGCCGTGCTCTTCTTGGTGCTCGCACTGCGGGCTCGCTTGGGTTCGTTCATGTCGGGGTTATGCGCCATGGTTCACCTTTCGCGAGTCGGGCAGTGGAGTTGCCCCGGATCCTAACGGCTTAGCCGCGGCGTGCGACGCGCTTCTTGGCAGCGGCCTTGACCGGCGCGACGATGATTTCTTCGCCGGCGACACGCTCGGACAGCATCTTCGAACCCTTGACCACCTGGTGGGCGATCTCGAGGGACACTTGGGCCAGCGGCAGCGTCAGCGTGCCGACGGTGTCGAGCGCTTGTACGTTGAACGCGGTTTCGATGCGGGCACCGGCACCTGCCAGGCCTTCGATGCCGCTCTTGACGCCACGCGCCAGGCCGTCGATGCCGGCGTCGGCACGATCGGAACCTGCGCTCATGCCGGTGCTGACGAAGCCGGCCAGCACTTGCTGGGCGTCGATCAGGCTGGCCTTGACGGTCTCGGTGACCAGCGGCAGCGAACGCGTGTCGAGCATCGAAGCGAAACGCTCGTTGACGTTACGCACCACGCGGTCGGAACCGGCACGGTAGGCGCGAACCAGCTGCTTGCCGGCCTGGTTGTACTGGCCGACGACGTTGAGGGCAACCGAGGTGAATGTTTGGGTGGTCATGAGGAGGATCTCCGTTGAAGTTGACAAGTGCATCTTCGACGGCAAACCCTGGGGGTGGAAAGCTAGAACGGGGGGATAGTTAGGGCGAATGGCCTAGGGTGGTGTCATCCCGGCGAACGCCGGGATCCACTCGATGAAGACGCGTTTTCCGCCCAGTGGACCCCGACCCCGTGTCGCGGCACTGGGCAGCGCTTTCGTCGGGGTGACGCGGACAGTCGTCGGGGTGACAGCCTGCGCCGCTACAGCTGCTCCTCCGGAATCAACGGGCTCAGCAACCACCCCTTGAAGCGCAGCCAGGTCGACGAATCGGGCTCGGTGGTCAGCACCAGCTGCCCGTCGCTGTCGGGCGCGATCCATTCGCAGCCTATGCCGCTCTTGGCCATGCGCACCTTGTAGGCGCTGTGCAGCCGGTCGATCTCGATCACGCGCGCCAGTTCGCGCGCGAGCTCGGGGCTTTCGATCACCGCGCCGAGCTCGGTGTTGATCGTCGCCGAACGCGGGTCCAGGTTCATCGAGCCGATGAACGAAGTCTTCTGGTCGATGACGACCAGCTTGGCGTGCAGCCGGCCGAGCGACTTGCCGAACAGGAACATGCGCGAGTTGTCCTTGACCCGCGCGGTGCTCAGCTCGTACAGGTCGATGCCCTGCTCGAGCATCAGCTCGCGGTAGCGCATGTAGCCCAGGTGCACGAAGGGCTCGTCGGTCGACGCCAGCGAGTTCGTCAGCACGCTGACCGCGACCCCCTTGCCGCGCAGCTCCTTGAGCAGCTCCATGCCGCGTGGCCCGGGAATGAAGTACGGCGACGACGCGATCACTTCGCTCTTGGCCAGGCGGATCGCCTCGAACACGTTGTAGGTGACGCTGGTCTCCAGCAGCTCGCCGCCGACCGAGCCGTCGAAGGGCTTGTCGGGGTGGTCGGCGAACACGTAGGCAGTGCCCCACAGCAGGTTCAGCTTGCCGGCATCGAAGTCCTTGGCGATCGGTGCGTAGCCAAGCACGTCCTGCTCAGGCAGCGGATTCGGCGGCGGTGTCTTCACGGGCCCGGTGACGTCTTCGAAATGCGCCAGCCGTTCCGCTTTGCTCATCGGCGAGGTGGCCACCGACTCGAGCGGATAGACCGGGTCGCTGTTCCAGTAGCGGTCGAACAGCGCCTGCAGCGCCGGCAGCACCGCACCGACGGTGATCGCGTCGACGTCGATGAAGTTGTCGGTCTCGCGCCGCAGGTAGTACTCGTCGGCGACGTTGCGCCCGCCGATCACCGCGATCGCACCGTCGGCGATGAACAGCTTGTTGTGCATCCGGTGGTTGATCCGGCTCCAGTCGAAGGGCGCGGCCATGAAGCGCCCGAACTGGCCGCTGCCGCGCGCCGAGACGAAGGGGTTGAACAGGCGCACCTGCACGTTCTTGTGCGCCGCGAAGCTCAAGAACAGCGGGTCGGCGCCGCCGGTGTACAGGTCGTCGATCAGGAGCCGCACCCGCACCCCGCGCTCGGCCGCGTCGCGCAGCTGGCGCAGCAGGTAGCGCCCGGTCCAGTCGTTTTCGAAGTGGTAGTACTGGACGTCGAGCGTGGCCTCGGCGCGGCGCGCCAGCTGCACCCGCGAGTCGAGCGAGAAGGTGCCGAGCGGCATCAGCCGGAAGCCGCTCGCATCGGCGGCCGGCGGCGCGGCCTTGGCCAGGCGGCCGAGGCTGGTGCTGGTCGAGGCCTCGATCGCCTCGCTGGCGATCGCTTCGCGGTCGATCTTGGGCAGGCTGCCGCAGCCGCCGAGCATGGCGAATAGCAGCGCAATGCCTGCGCATCGCAGCAAGGTGGAGGCAAGTCGGTTCGACATTGGTTCCTCGCTCAGCCGGCACGCGCCGGCAGGTAGCGCGCTTCGAGGTGGGCCTTGAAGTGCGCCGGGTTCAGACTTTCGCCGCTGGCGCGCCGCACCAGCTCGTCGGTGGTCCAGCGGCTGCCCTGGAGCCAGATGTTATCGCGCAGCCAGTCGAAGACCGGCGCCAGATCGCCGCGGGTGATGTGTTGGTCTACGTCCGGCGTGGCACGCCGGATGCAGGCGAACCACTGCGCCGCGTAGATCGCACCCAGGGTGTAGCAGGGGAAGTAGCCGAAGCTGCCGGACGGCCAGTGCACATCCTGCAGCGGGCCGTCCTTGTAGTTGCCGCGGGTATCGAGGCCGAGCAGGCGCTGCATCTTCTCGTCCCACAGCGCGGGGATGTCCTCGGCTTCGATCTGGCCCTCAATCAGCGCGCGTTCGATCTCGTAGCGCAGGATCACATGCGCCGGGTACGTGAGCTCGTCGGCATCGACCCGGATCAGCCCCGGCTCGACCCGCGTCAGGAAGCGGTACAGGTTGTCTGGCTCGAACGCCGGCTGCGCACCGAAGTGTTCGGCCAGCAGCGGCGCCAGCCGCTCGACGAAGGCGCGGCTGCGGCCGAGCTGCATCTCGAACGACAGGCTCTGGCTTTCGTGGATGCCCATCGAGCGAGCCTGCGACACCGGCTGGCCCAGCCATTCGCGCGGCCGGTTCTGCTCGTAGCGGCCGTGCCCGGTTTCGTGGATCGTGCCCATCAGACTTTGCTCGAAGTCGAGCTCGTTGTAGCGGGTGGTGAGTCGCACGTCTTCGGGCACGCCGCCGGAGAACGGGTGGGTGCTGACGTCGAGCCGGCCGGCGGCGAAGTCGAAGCCCAGCAGCTCGACGATGCGCCGGCACAGGGCCGTCTGCGCGGCAACCGGAAACGGCCCGTTCGGCACGCTGAACGGATGCCGCGCCTGGTTCTCGCGCGCCGCTGCGATGAGTCCGGGAAGCCATTGGCGCAGCTCGCCGAACACGCGGTCGACGGTGGCGCCGGTCATGCCCGGCTCGTAGCGGTCCATCAGCGCGTCGTACTTCGCGAGGCCGGTGTCCTCGGACAGCAGCCGCGCCTCTTCGCGTGCCAGCCGCAGCACCTCGCGGAAGTTCTCGAGGAAGCCGGCCCAGTCGTTGGCCGGGCGCTGGCTGCGCCAGGCGTGTTCGCAGCGCGCGTTGGCAATCGTCTGCGCCTCGACCAGCGAGGCCGGCAGCACGTTGGCGCGCCGCCAGCTGCGATTGATTTCGCGCAGGTTGGCCTGCTGCAGTGCAGACAGCGGCTCGGCCGCGGCGCGGCCCATGTTCAGGCGCAGCTCGGCGTCGGTATGCAAGCGGTGCAGCAGGCCGGCCAGCTCGGCCATCGCGGCGGCGCGTGCCTCGTTGCCCTTGGGCGGCATGTTGGCGGCCTGGTCCCAGCCGACGATGGCCTCCAGATGCTGGAAGTGGTGGATGCGCTCGTAGCTGGCGGCAAGCTGGTCGTAGGCGGGGTGGCTGGACAGGTTCATCGGGCGGGTCGGGCGGGCTTGTGGCACGCCGGGCTGGTGGTTGGGGGTGAAGGGATTGTCGCGCGAGCTGCAGAGCGCTCTTGTTAAGCTTGCGGCTTCACAGCCACCGACAGGCATCGCATGGACATCGACCCGATGGAGATGGTTGAAGAGGAAGACGACAAGGACGACAACAAGTCGCACAAGCGGCTCAACGCCGCGGTGGCGGTGACGGTGGCGCTGCTCGCCACCTTCATGGGCATCTGCGATGTGAAGGACGACAACATCGTGCAGGGCATGCAGGCCGCGCAGGCCGACAAGATCGACTACTGGGGCTACTACCAAGCGCGCAACCTGCGCGAGGAAATCGCGCGCGCCACGGTGGTCCAGCTGCGCCTGGCGGCCGACGGCGCGGCACCTGATCGCAAGCCGGCCTACGAGGCGGCGATCAAGGACTACGAGAAGCTCGCTGCCGACCAGAACAAGAAGAAGGACGAGCTGAAGGTCCAGGCCGAGCAGGCGCAGAAGAACTACGACGCGCTGAACTTCCGCGACGACCAGTTCGACCTGTCGAAAGCGTCGATCGCGATCGCGATCTCGCTGCTGGCGGTTGCCGCGTTGACGCAGCTGTGGTGGCTGTACATCCTGAGCCTGCTGCCGGCGGTGTTCGGTGTGGTGATGGGCATCGCGGGCCTGACGGCGGGGTCGCTGCACCCGACGCTCTTGATCGCGCCCTTGACCTGAACGGGTGGCCATGAACAAGGCGTTCACGCGCGAGAGCGACGCCGACCGCGACGACGATGACGAACTCGCGTTGCCGGCGCTGCCGCAAGGGGGCAAGAACTACGTCACCCCGGCCGGCTACGCGGCCTTGCGCGAAGAGCTGCTGACGCTGCTCGACTCGGAGCGCCCCAAGGTGGTCGAGATCGTGTCGTGGGCGGCGAAGAACGGCGACCGCTCGGAGAACGGCGACTACCTCTACGGCAAGAAGCGCTTGCGTGAAATCGACCGCCGCATCCGCTTCCTGACCAAGCGGCTTGACATCGCCGAGGTGGTCGACCCGTCGGCCCACCACGGCCGCGACCAGGTGTTCTTCGGCGCCACCGTGACCTACGCCAACCAGCGCGGCGACGAGCGAACGATCACGATCAAGGGCATCGACGAAGCCGACAGCGCAAAAGGCGAAGTGAGCTGGATCGCGCCGATCGCGCGTGCCTTGCTGAAGGCAAAGGTCGGCGACGAGGTGTCGCTGGTGACGCCCGGCGGGGCGGAGAAGATCGAGGTGCTGGAGGTCGAGTACCCCATCCCGAAGCATTGAGAGCCGTCATCCCGGCGAAAGCCGGGATCCACTGTGCCGCTGCGGCGACACCGGTTCAGACTGCAACGGTGGATCCCGGCTTTCGCCGGGATGACGCATTCAGGGTTTGACCCGCGCCACCCGCTGTACCGCCCTCGAGCGCTTCAGCGTGCGCATCACTTCCGCCAGATGCAGCCGATCGCGCACGCTGAGCAGCAGGCGCAGCTCGGTGGTCTGCGTGGCCGGTTCGTCGCCCATGTCGATGTGGGTGATGTCGGCCTCGGCCGCCGCCACCGCGGCGGCCACTTCGGCCAGCACACCCTTGCCGTTCTTCAGCAGCAGCGACACGCCGGTTTCGAAGGCACGGGTGGGCTGCTCGGCCCAGTCGACCGCCATCCAGCGTTGGCTGTCGCGCTCGTACAGGCGCTTGCCGATGCCGCATTCGGCGGTGTGCACCACCAGCCCTTCGCCGCGCCCCAGGTAGCCGACGATGCCGTCGCCGGGGATGGGCCGGCAGCACGGCGCCATCTGCACCGACGCGCCTTCGCTGCCGTCGATCAGCACCATGCCGTGCAGCGCGCCGGCGTCTTCGTTGGCGAAGCGGCCCAGCGTCAGCGCCACCGCGTCGGGCCGGGTGCCGTGTTCGGCCAGCAGCTTGGCGAGCCGCTTGGCGACGATGGTCGCGATCTTGCGGCCGAGGCCGATGTCGGTCAGCAGCTCGTCGCGGCTTCGATTGCCGCTCCAGCGCGTGAGCTGCTGCCAGATCGCCGATTCGGCGGTGTCGTCGCCCGGCACGCCCAGGCCTTCGGCACGCAGCGCTTGCGCCAGCATCTTGGCGCCGAGCTCCTGCGACTCTTCCTGCTCCATCGTCTTCAGGTAGTGGCGGATCTTCGAGCGCGCGCGGCCGGTGCGAACGAAGTTGAGCCAGGCCGGATTCGGCTTCGCATTCGGCGCACTGATGATCTCGACCACGTCGCCGCTGCGCAGCTCGGTGCGCAGCGCCACCGGCTCGCCGTTGACCTTGGCCGCGACGCAGTGGTCGCCGACGTCGGAGTGGATCGCGTAGGCGAAGTCGACCGGCGTCGCGCCGCGCGGCAGCGCGAGGATCTTGCTCTTGGGCGTGAACACGTAGACCGCGTCGGGGAACAGGTCGATCTTGACGTGTTCGAGGAACTCGCTCGCGTCGCGCGTTTCGTCCTGGATGTCGATCAGCGACTGCAGCCACATCGCGCCGATGCGCTGCGCGTCCTGGGCGTGCGCCGGGCCACCCTTGGTCTTGTACATCCAGTGCGCGGCAATGCCTTTTTCGGCCACCGCGTGCATCTGCTCGGTGCGGATCTGGAACTCGACCGCGGTGCCGAGCGGGCTCACGAGCGTGGTGTGCAGCGACTGGTAGCCGTTGGCCTTCGGGATCGCGATGTAGTCCTTGAAGCGCCCCGGCAGCGGCTTGTACAGCTGGTGCAGCACCCCGAGCGCGAGATAACACTGGTGCAGCGTCTGCACGACGATGCGAAAGCCGAAGATGTCGTTGACCTGGGCAAAGCTCAGGTGTTTCTCGCGCATCTTGCGGTAGATCGAGAACAGCGTCTTCTCGCGCCCGAACACCTGCATGTCGAGCTTGTTCGAAACGAACGACTTCTCGACGTCGCGCTGGATGCGCTCGACGATGTCGCGCCGGTAGCCGCGCGCCTTCTGCACCGCCTTCGACAGCGCGGTATGGCGCCACGGCCGCAGGTGCTGGAACGACAGTTCCTGCAGCTCGCGGTAGGTCTGGTTCAGGCCCAGGCGGTGCGCGATCGGGGCGTAGATATCGAGCGTTTCGCGCGCGATGCGGGTCCGCTTGGCGGCCGTCATCGCCTCCATCGTGCGCATGTTGTGCAGCCGGTCGGCGAGCTTGACGAGGATCAAGCGAACGTCGCGCGCCATCGCCAGCAGCATCTTGCGGAACGACTCGGCCTGCGATTCTTCGCGGGTCGAGAACTGCAGCTTGTCCAGCTTGGTGAGGCCGTCGACCAGGTCGGCGGTCGGGGCACCGAAGCGCTCGATCAGCTCGGCCTTGGTGACGCCGCAGTCTTCCATCGCGTCGTGCATGAGCGCGGCCATGATGGCTTGCGCGTCGAGCTTCCAGTCGGCGCACAGGCCGGCTACTGCGATCGGGTGCGTGATGTAGGGCTCGCCGCTGGCGCGGAACTGGCCCAGGTGCGCTTCGTCGGCGAAGCGGTAGGCGTCACGCACCCGCTTGATGTCGGCGGCGTCGAGGTAGTCGAGCTTGTGGGTGAGGGCGGCGAACGAGGCGGCCGCCGCGTCGGCGTTCGGTTTGGGCGTCTTGGCGCTCGCACGCCGGCCACCCGAGCTGCCGGAAACGGCAGGCTCTTGAACCGCGGCGGACGATCGGGTGGCCATCCTTCCAATTTGACATGAAAAACGGCCCTGACGGGCCGTTGTTGGATTGTTGCGGGGCTCACGCGGGCGTCAGATAGGCACTTTGCGCAACATCTCGATGCCGACTTCGCCGGCGGCGATCTCGCGCAGGGCGGTCACTCCGGGTTTGTTCTTGGTTTCGATCTTCGGCGCGTGCCCCTGGCTCAGCATGCGGGCGCGGTAGGTTGCGGCCAGAACCAGCTGGAAACGGTTCGGGATCTTGACCAGGCAGTCTTCGACGGTGATGCGTGCCATGAGCTGAGTACTCCAGGGGAAACCTAACTGAGGCCCAGTGCCCTGAAGACCATCGGTTTGCTGCGAAGCTGCGATGCGTATTTGAGGCGCTGGGAATGGACCACGGTTTTCAGGTCGAAAAGCGCGATCTCGAACAAACCGTTGATTATAACGAAGTCGAAATGCTTGGCCTGCGCGACCTCGTGGCGGGCGTTGACCAGGCGCTGCGCGATCACGTCGGGCCGGTCTTCGCCGCGCCGGTTCAGGCGCTGCGACAGTTCCTCGAAGCTCGGCGGCAGGATGAAGATCAGCACCGCGTTCGGGAACAGCGTCTTGATCTGCAGCGCGCCCTGCCAGTCGATCTCGAGCACCACGTCCTGGCCGCCCTTGACCATCGTCTCGACGCCGGCGCGCGAGGTGCCGTACAGGTTGCCGTGCACCTCGGCCCATTCGAAGAACTCGCCGCCGGCGGCCATGGCGTCGAAGCTGGCCTTGTCGATGAAGTGGTACTCGCGCCCGTCCTGCTCCTGGCCGCGCGGCGGCCGGGTGGTGTGCGAGATCGACACCACCAGGTGCGAGTCGAGCTCGAGCAGCGACTTCACCAGGCTCGATTTGCCTGCACCGCTGGGCGCGGCGACCACGAAGAGGTTGCCCGGGTATTCCATCTACTCCTACTCGAGGCTCTGCACCTGAAGCTCGATATCGGCTGCAAGGTCTTGATTCTTCTGGATATCGCACTCCCGGCCAGGTGTCGCGCCCCACGATTTACCCCACAGAAATCCTGGGCTGCTGTGAGTCGTCATGAGGCGATCGCGCGCCGACAATATCAACGTTGCTACGAGCAGTTATCTTATCAGTCGGGCTTTTTATCGACCTTTACATGGAGACCTTGCCACAAACGCGGGGACGCTTCCGGCTCAACGCCGTGCTGCCGATCGTTTTCGATGGCCTGGGGCAACTGGAGGTCGATCTCCTGTGCGACGACACGCCCGACACCCGCATCGCCGTGGAACTCGACGGCGACCAGCATCTTGCCGATCCGGCCGCCTACCGCCGCGACCGCCGCAAGGACCTGCTGTT
>OBEQ012671334.1_pt1 | contig 31082 bp, 18 predicted proteins | sample 1670901 | NCBI WGS metagenome assembly OBEQ01 (sample SAMEA104232315, study PRJEB22302) | groundwater metagenome | biome: forest; feature: aquifer; material: groundwater | place: USA | collected 2011-08-07 | depth 5.4 m | reverse complement strand
TAACTCAAACGTAGCTCCAACTTTTGCTTCTGTACCAGCGATCTGTTCTGGAGCAACAGCACCAGTTTTATCGACATCCTCAACGAATACACCTGCAATTACAGGAACTTGGTCATCACTTGTGAGTAATACAGCAAGCGGAACTTACACATTTACTCCAACTTCGGGACAATGTGTAACGACTACAACTTTATCTGTAACGGTTAACTCGAACGTAACCCCAACTTTTGCTTCTATCCCAGCAATCTGTTCAGGAGAAACAGTACCAGTTTTATCAACATCCTCAACGAATACTCCTGCAATTACAGGAACATGGTCATCCGTTGTGAGTAATACAGCATCAGGAACGTACACATTTACTCCAACATCTGGACAATGTGCAACGACAACAACTTTATCAGTAACGGTCAATGAATTACCTTTAGTAAATGCTGGACAAGACCAATTAATATGTTTCAATTCGTCAGTAATTTTATCAGGAAATGGAGCCGTTATTTATGAATGGGACAATAATGTAATAAACGGTTCTTCATTTATTCCTCCAATTGGGGTGAATCAGTATGTTTTATCAGGGATAGATGCTAATGGATGTATTAATGTTGATACAGTTGAAATCATGGTAGCTTCCCAAATTGTACCAACTTTTACTGCTATAGAACCAATTTGCGAAGGAGCTCCAGATCCATTTATAGACACAGTGTCAACTAACGTACCTTCTATTAGTGGTGAATGGTTTCCAGCATTTAATTTTTCAGTACTTGGAACTTCCGTTTATACATTTATACCTAATGAGAACGAATGTGCAACAACATTTACAATGAATATTACAGTTAATTCTAATCCAATTTTATTAATTACGAATCCTTTACCCGTATGTTCACCCAATAAAATAGATTTGACTTCATCAGAAATAACTGCTGGAAGCAATGGAACGTTTTCATACTATTTAAATTTAGATGGTACTATTGAGGTTTCTCAGCCTACTGAAATTTCTGAAAGTAATACTTATTATATTGGAAGTATTACAGATGAAGGATGTAAAATTATTAGTCCTGTTGATATTGTAATTCACAAATCTCCAATTGCTTCGTTTACACCTTCAAATACTGAGGTCTCAATTTCTAATCCGAAAAGTATAATGATTAATTCTTCAATTGACGCAGATCAATATTTATGGAGTTTTAATGATCTTGAAAATTTAGATAGTGATACATCAACTGAAGAATCTCCAACACATATATTTACAATAGGTGAACAAAAAGATTTTTATATAAAATTAGTTGCAACTTCTGTCAATGGATGTCAAGACTCGACAGCTATAGTGATTAGTGTGAAAGAACAATTAATGTATTTTGTACCAAATTCTTTTACACCTGATGGTGACGATGTAAACGATGTTTTTACTCCAGTTTTTACTTCTGGTTTTGATCCTTACACTTTTTCGATGTTTGTTTTTAATAGATGGGGAGAAGTTGTTTTTGAAACTCATGATGCCTCAAAAGGTTGGAATGGAATGTTTGGAAGTGATTTTATTGCTCAAGAAGGGGTATATACTTGGGTGATTGATTTTACTATTAAAGAAAATTCGAAAAAAGAAAGAATTACAGGGAATGTTAATTTAATGAGATGATTCAGTATTGATTAAAAAATACTTTGATTGATTTAATAAACATTTTCATTTAGTCTAAAATTTATTAGTACTAATTTTATCGTCACTTTTTAATATCCACTTTTAGTCAATAAATAAAATATGTTTTTGGTTTTCTTATCTAGTGATTTATTTTTTTTAAGATTTTGTATCTAGTTTATTGTATTTATTTTTATCTAATATCTAATTTTTACATTTATTTAAGTTTGTGTTTTTATTTTTTTTTAGAATGAATGTTCTTTGAAAATTGAGGTATGGTAATTTAGATTAAATGTTTGTCCTAAGTTTTACCTTAAAAAGAATTAATGTTTTATTTTTGTTTGCCTGTTAAATAATAACGTGTTTTTTTGTAATGACATTAATTTGTTAAATTTTAAAGCAACTGTTGTTTGAATTAAGCGTCTATAATTTAAGATTGAAAAACAAAAACGATAATTATATATCATTAATATGAAAGCTATTACAAATTTTAGATCAATACTGTTTAGTTTATTTTTTTTATCCAATTATTCATTTTCTCAATGCGTTACCGTAAATGCTGGAATTGATCAAACGATGTGTACTGGATCTGCTAATTTGTTGATGACGTACACACCTGTAAAAGCAACTACTAGCTATACTGTTGCTAGTACTACTTATGCTTGGGATGCTACAATATCTTCTACAGGGACAACAGCGATTGCTACTTCTACAGATGATGTATATAGCGCTTTAATTCCAATTGGTTTTTGTTTTCAGTTTTATGGAGTTACATATACACAATGTGTGGTAGGTTCAAATGGTTTAATTACTTTTAATAATGCGAATGCATCAGCATATTGTCCTTGGTCATATACTGCCACACTGCCGTCAACTTCTTTACCAATGAATTCAATTATGGCACCTTTTCATGACATTGATCCTTCGGTAAATCCAGCTTCTGGAACAAGTGATATAAAATACAAAACAATCGGTGTTGCTCCGTGTAGAACTTTTATTGTTTCTTGGTCAAATGTTCCCATGTTTAGTTCAAGTTGTAATGCAATGATTGATGATCAACAACTTATTTTGTATGAGACAACAAATTATATTGATGTAATGTTAAAAAATAAACCAATGTGTTCTGGATGGAACGGTGGTAGAGCTATTTTAGGAGTTCAGAACTCTACTGGAACGTTATCGACTGTTGCGCCAGGGAAAAATTCAACACAATGGACTGAAGCATTGACTGGATATCGTTTTTCACCAGATGGTGCTGAAATATCTACCGTTAAATGGTTTGAAGGAGCAACTCAATTAAGTACCACAACTTCTACAACTGTTTCCCCAACAGTAACTACTACTTATACTGCTCAAATTACTGTTCCTACTTGTGCGGCTCCTGGAACTTTGGTAATTACCGATAACATGATTGTTAATATTACGTCTCCTACAACTCCAACTTTTGCAGCTGTACCTAATGTTTGTCAAAATGCTACTGCTCCCGTTTTACCTACAAGTTCAACAAATAGTCCTGCAATAACAGGAGTTTGGTCTCCAGCTGTAAGTACTGCAACCGTTGGAACTGTTACCTATACATTTACTCCAGACCCTGGACAGTGTGCTTCAACAACAACTAATACAATAACTACTTTAACTAATTATGTACCTACTTTTGCACCTATTTCTGATGTTTGTATAAATTCTACCCCACCCATTTTACCAACTAATTCAACAAATAGTCCTTCAATTTCTGGTTCATGGTCTCCAACTGTAAGTACTGCAACTGCAGGAACAGCAACATATACTTTTACTCCAACTGTAAATACTTGTACATCAACTACGACTTTAAATATTACGACAACTTCATCTATAACTCCTACTTTTGCCACAATTCCAGATGTGTGTCAGAATGCTACTGCTCCCGTTTTACCAACAAGTTCAACAAATAGTCCTTCAATCACAGGAGTTTGGTCACCAGCAGTTAGTACGACAACTTTAGGTACTACAACTTATACTTTTACTCCTGATGCTGGTCAATGTGCTGGTACTACAACAAATACGATAAATGTAACTACTCCTATAACTCCAACTTTTACAGCTTTAGCAGATGTTTGTCAAAATTCTGTTGCTCCCGTTTTACCAACAAGTTCAACAAATAGCCCTGCGATAACAGGAGTTTGGGCACCAACTGTTAGTACTGCAACTGTTGGTACTTCAACTTACACTTTTACTCCTGATGCTGGTCAATGTGCTATTACCTCAACTAATACATTAACTGTAATAGCACCTGTTGTTCCTACTTTTGCTGTAGTCTCTGATGTTTGTCAAAATTCTTCGGCTCCAGTTTTGCCTCTTAGTTCAGCAGATAGTCCTGCAATTACAGGAACTTGGGCGCCATCTGTTAGTACAGCAATAGTTGGTACAGCAACATATACATTTACACCAACATCTGGTTTATGTGCAACTACAGCTCTTTTACCAATTAATACATTAGCGTTAAATGTACCTACATTTACTCCTATATCTGATCTTTGTATGAATTCAGCTGTTCCAACTTTGCCTTCTAGTTCTAATAATGCAACGCCAATTGCTGGATCATGGACACCTGCAACTGTAAGTTCATCAACTGTAGGAACCGCAACTTATACTTTTACCCCAACTTCAAGTATGTGTACTTCGACAGCAGCGTTAAATATTGTAACTACATCTACAATTACTCCTACTTTTACAGCAATTACCCCAATTTGTTTGAATTCAGCAGCACCTGTATTGCCTACAAGTTCAACGAATACAACTCCATTGACAGGAGTTTGGTCTCCAACAGTTAGTACTTCAACAGTTGGTACTTCAACTTATACTTTTACTCCAGACGCAGGACAATGTGGAGTAAATACAACTTTAAATATTGTTACTACGAGTCTAATTGTTCCAACATTTAATCCAGTTCCAAATGTATGTCAGAATGCTACACCTCCAATTTTACCAACAATTTCCACAAACATACCTGGTATTGTTGGTGTTTGGTCTTCATTAGTAAATACAATTGTTACTGGTCCAACAACCTATACTTTCACTCCTAATTCAAGTCAATGTGGAACAACATCAACTTTAATTGTGACAATTGATACTCCAATAATTCCTACGTTTGATCCTTTGCCTTCAGTTTGTCAAAACGCTCCTGCACCTGCCTTACCTATAAATCCATTAGAACTTTTAGGTACAACAAATCCTACACCTATTACAGGTTCCTGGTTACCACTAGTAAGTACTTCGTTAGTAGGAATATCTACATATACTTTTACGCCGACCCCGGGTCTTTGTGCAACTACTTCAACATTGAATTTAATGGTTAATGCTCCAATTGTTCCAACTTTTGATCCTATTGCCAGTGTTTGTCAGAATGGGACAGTACCTGTTTTGCCTACAAGTTCTACAAATACAACTCCAATTACAGGTTCTTGGTCACCATTGGTTAGTACATCTAATGAAGGAACCACCACTTATACTTTTACCCCGTCAGCGAGTTTGTGTGCAACAACAACGACTAATACAATAACAATAATTCCTTATATAACACCAACTTTTACTTCGATTGCAAACGTTTGTCAAAATGATGTGGCTCCTGTATTAAATACATCATCGACAAATAATCCAACAATCAATGGAACTTGGTCTCCTGCAGTTTCAACAGCATTAGCTGGATCTTCGATTTATACGTTTACTCCAACCGTAGTTCCTGGTTTTTGTTCAAATACTACTACTATGTCAATTACTGTAAATCCACAAGCTACACCATTGTTTAATACTATTTCACCATTATGTCAAGGGTCAGTTGCACCAAACCTTCCAACTCTTTCAGTTAATATACCTCCAATTTCAGGGACTTGGAGTTCAAGTGTGGATATGAATACTTCTGGTACTTCAACTTATGTTTTTACACCAGATGCAGACGAGTGTTCGGTGAATGGAGCCTTAAACATAACAATTAAACCACTTCCTGTTTTAAATGTAACTAATCCTAAGCCTGTTTGTTATCCATTAACAGTTGATTTAACTGATTCAAATGTAACTAATGGAAGTACAGGTACTATTTCATACTCATTATTTCCTTCTGGAATTCCAGCTATGTCAAATCCGAATGCTGTTTCATCAAGTGGAGTTTATTTTGCTGTTAGTGATTCGAATGGTTGTAAGGCTTTACCATTACCAATTCAAGTTATTATTAATCCTAAGCCAGAAGCTTATTTTACTCCTTCAAAAACTATTCTTAACTCTAATGATTTAACCAGTATAATGCTCAATAGTTCAATTGATGCAGATAGCTATGCTTGGTATTTTATGGATGGAGGCACATCTAATTTGACAGATCCTTCTCACACTTTTTCGGATAGTGTTTATGGTGATCAAGTGATTGTATTGATAGCGACTTCAATTAATGGGTGTATGGATACAGTTTCAAGAATTGTTACGATTGAGGAAGAATTAATTTTTTATGTTCCGAATGCTTTTACTCCAGATGTTGATGAATTTAATCCAACCTTTCAGCCAGTTTTTACCTCTGGAGTAGATCCTTTAGATTATACTCTTTTAATATTTAATCGATGGGGAGAAATCGTTTTTGAGTCACACGATGCGTCAATTGGATGGGATGGTAAATTTGGAGGAAAAGTAATCCTTGATGATACTTTGACTTGGAAAATCGATTTTAAAATTAAAGGAAAAGACAAGCATGTAATGACTACAGGACATGTAAGTATTTTAAGATAAATTAATTGATTTATCGTTGAAAGGAGGTTTGTTTGACCTCCTTTTTAAGTTTTATGAATTTAATGGACTAAATTTATTAAAATTAACAAACATCTATTAAAGTGTTATTAATTTAACACTTATTAATTTTATGTTTAATTTAAGGCAACCGAGTTGTTATCTTTGCGTTAATTATTAAACTATAAAATTATGAAATCTCTCTCTCTTTCTTTATTAACTCTATATTTTTCATTTTTTTTAAATTTCAATGTATTTGGAATTAGAGCAAATAATGTAAAAACGAATTCAAAACTCATTATTTATGATTTAACATTGAAAACTTCGTTGTTTGAAGATCAAGTTTTTATTTATGTTTTAGAATCAGAAATAAGCGAAGAAAATTCAGTAAGAATAATTGATTTTATTTCTAAAAGAAAAGGAGTTAATTCATGCGTAATTGATAAAATAACTAGAAAATTAACAATTACAGTTGTTCCTGAAATGCAAAAAAATGATATGGATGAAATTGTTCATTATGTCGAACACAATTTTATCAATTAATTTTTCTCCAATACAAAATACTCTATTCAATAGCTATTACTATGAAAAAACAAATTTTCTTTTTATTCTTAATTTCTCATATTTTCTCAATTTCACTTTTCGGACAAGGAGGTGAAACTGCTGCGATTGCTGCGGGAACTCCAATTGTACTGCCTTTTTCAGCTGCAGGAACAACTGTTGGAAAAGCAGATGATTATAATATGCCTACTGGATTTGCTTCTGGATACACAACTGGCCCAGATTGGTTATATTATTTCTGCGCTACATCAACGGCAGAATTAAGTGCAAGTGTTAGTTTTACACCAGATCCAACAAACGGAGTATTTCCTTCTGTTTCTGTTTGGCAAGGTGTTCCTGGTGTTGGAACTTTAGTTGTTAGTTCAACGTCAGTTGGTACAGTTTCTGGTTTTGTAATTGCTAGTTTTACACCTGTTATTGGTACTTGCTATTATGTGATGGTTGATAATTGGCCATTACCAGATGGATTCGCATATAATATAACAATTGATGTAACTCCTCAGCCAATTTTACAGGCTTCATGCACAAATATGGGTTTTGAAACGAATGATTATACTGGTTGGTTAGGAGCTTGGGGGAATACAGTTGCTACTGGAGCTGTAGGTGCACCCACTCCTAGTTTTACGCCTTCAACATATAATACATCTACAACACAACATGCAATAACTTCAGGTACAGGTGTTGATCTTTTTGGAGGCTTTCCTGTGGTATGTCCTGGTTTAGGTTCCAATTCTTTACGTTTAGGAACAGTTGATAATAACCCAAATACAGTTCCAGCAGCGGCTTACCCTAATTATGGTGGTTCAATGATAGAACAAAAATTTTCTGTAACAACTTCTAATGCATTATTTACTTATTATTATGCTGTAGTTGTGGAGGATGGTAATGGAGCTACCGCACATGCTAGTAATGAACAACCTTTTTTTAAAGTCGATATTACGGATTGTAATGGTGCTCCTATTGCTTGTGGTCAATATTTAGTTACTGGTGGTCCTGGTATTACAGGTTTTACATTAGTCCCTGGGACTTCTGTTTATTATAAAACTTGGACGCCAACTTTTGTTGATTTAACTGCTTATGTTGGCACATGTGTTACCGTTAAATATACTGCTGCAGACTGTTCTTATGGAGGTCATTTTTGTTATGCGTATGTTGATGCGGTTTGTGCTCCAATGGTAATTACTGGACCAACTTCTATATGTCCAAATACAAGTGGTACTCTTACTTCTCCAATAGGAGGAATAGCATACTCATGGAAAGTTGTGGGGACAGCTACAGTTCTAGGAACTGCTCAAACTCTTTCAGTGTCGCCAACTGTTACAACAACTTATGAATGTACTGTTACAAATGTTGCAGGATGTAATACTGTATTAACTTTTACAGTAAATATTTATCCTACGCCGACTGTTACTGCAACTCCTGTTACAATATGTGCTGGATCTTCAGGGACGATGGTAGCTACTGGTCTAGATAATGCAGTTCCTGCTGGAGGAACCTATTCTTGGATGCCAGGTAGTTTATCTGGTGCGTCTATATCTCCAAGTCCAGCTTCTACTACAACTTATACAGTTACTTATACAGATCCTAATTTATGTGTAGCTACTTCTACTGCTATTGCAACTGTAAATCCTTTACCTGTTGTTACTGTCAATTCACCTACTATTTGTCCAACTGCTTCTGCTACATTAACAGCAAATGGAGCAACTTCTTATGAATGGAATGCGGATCCAACTTTAACAGCTAATCCGTATACGGTTTCTCCAATGGTTACAACAAATTATACAGTTGTTGGTACTGCAAATGGTTGTTCAGCAAGTGCAACAGCAGTAGTGACTGTTGCAAATAGTTTAAATATTACTGTGAATTCACCTTCTATTTGTGCTGGATCAGCAGCAACTTTAACAGCAAGTGGTGGTACAACTTATTCATGGGATCAAGGAGCTTCGATTGGTATTTCTACTGCAAATCCATTTTCAACTTCTCCAGCTGTTACAACCACTTATACTGTTACCGGAACGACAAATGGATGTACAGGTACAGCAAATTCAACGGTTACAGTAAATCCAATCCCTACAACTACTGCTGGTTCAAATTCTCCTATATGTGCTGGTGCAACTTTAAATTTAACAGCTGTTACTTCTGTTGTAGCTGGTGCTACTTATAGTTGGACAGGTCCAGGATTTACTTCTGCTCTTCAAAATCCTTCTTTTTCTGGTACAACAGTTGCAAATTCAGGGTCTTACATTGTGACCGTCTCTGCAAATGGTTGTTCATCTACGAGTACTGTTGTAGTAGTAGTTAATCCGGTTCCAACTACAACTGCAGCATCTAATACACCTTGTGAAGGAAGTAGTTTGAATTTGACTGCTGTGACTTCAACAGTTTCAGGCTCAACATATAGTTGGACAGGACCAGGGTTCGTTTCAGCACTTCAGAATCCTTCAATACTCCCATCTGTAGTTGCAAATTCGGGGTCTTATATTGTAACAGTTTCGGCAAACTCTTGTTCTTCAACAAGTTCAGTTAATGTAACGGTCAATCCAGTACCAACAACTACTGCAGGTTCAAATGCGCCAATTTGTGAAGGTACAACTTTAAATTTAACGGCGGTTTCTTCTGGAGTTGCAGGTTCGACATATAGTTGGACAGGACCTATGTTTACTTCAGCTCTTCAAAATCCTACAATTTCTGGATCAACAGTTGCAAGTTCAGGTTCTTATACTGTAACTGTTACAGCAAATTCATGCTCATCAACAAGCATGGTCAATGTTGTCGTGAATCCAACACCAACAACAGTTGCTGGATCTAATAGTCCTTTGTGTGAAGGAGATGATTTGAATTTGACAGCTACAAATTCAGTTGGTTCAACTTTTGCATGGACAGGGCCTGGTTTATATACATCACCACTTCAAAATCCAACAATTAATTCTGTTACTCTGACGGATGCAGGAAACTATATTGTAACAGTTTCAGCTAACGGTTGTTCTTCTACAAGTACTGTTAATGTTGTCGTGGTTTCACCAACAATTCCAGTGTTTTTACCTGTCTTACCTCTTTGTGAAGGAGATGTTCCCCCATCTTTACAAAATCCATCTTCGGATGGAATTACTGGTACTTGGATATCTTCAACTATTTCAGCAGCTATAACTGGACCAACAACGTACACATTTACTCCAGATGCAGGTCAATGTGCTTTATCTACTTCAATAGTTGTAACAGTTAATCCATTACCTGTTTTGATTATTACCTCACCTGGTGATACTTGTATACCTTACACGGTTGATATAACTGCAGCAGGAGTAACTGCGGGTAGTTTAGGAGGAGGTACTTTGACATATTGGCAAGATTCTGCAACAACAATTCCTTTGTCATCACCTGCTTCTATTGGTTTAAGTGGAACATATTACATTGAAAGTACTTCTTTAGGTTGTTCTTCTGTTTCTCCTGTATTAGTAACTATTCATCCATTACCGATAGCTTCTTTTATTCCTTCGCCATCTATAATGACAAACATAGATCCAACTAGTACTATGATAAATACATCTAGTGGTGCTGATACCTATTTTTGGGATTTTGGCGATGGTGAAACTTCGATTTTAACAAACCCTAGCCATTATTTTCCTGATATTGATTCTGGAACATACGTAATAAACTTAATTGCGACAACTTCTTTTGGTTGTTTAGCGTCAGCAGTTGCAACTGTGAAAGTTGAAGAAGAATTAATAGTATATGTTCCGAACACATTTACACCTGATAAAGATAATTTCAATGAAATGTTTTTACCAGTCTTTACTTCTGGATTTGATCCTTATGATTATAGATTGTTGATTTTTAACAGATGGGGTGCTGTTATTTTTGAATCGCATAATGCTGAAATTGGCTGGAAAGGATTATATGGTGTTGAAGGAGATTTGGTTCAAGATGATACGTATACTTGGAAAATTGATTTTACAGTAAAAAGTAATAATAAAAGAAAAACACTTGTTGGACATGTAAATGTTTTAAGATAAGATTTAAGTTTTATCATTTAGTGAAAACAATTAAAAAGGAATAGTAAATTCCTTTTTTTTACTACAATAACTTAACGCATTTAGTTTATTTATTGTAATGTTTTATACTTGAAAAATGTAAAAGGCTAGTTATTTAGTCTTTAATAAAGTGCTTGAGTAGATAATTTGTTAAAAATTAAACATATAAATTAAAAAAAGTTGGTTAAAAGTTGATCATATTTGCATAACTTTGTACGAATAATTATACTAAACTATAAAAAAACACAAATGAGACACCTCTTATTTATCTTAGTTACCTTTAGTTCCTTTTCCTTATTTTCACAATTAAACATTTCTTTTTCGTCAGCAAGTAATAACCAAACATTTAATACTTGTAGTGGTTTTATTATTGATTCTGGTGGTCAAGGTGGACCTGGTTATGGAAATAATGAATCAACTGTTATTACAATTTGTAGTGACACACCAGGTGATATAGTTTCTGTTATTTTTAATTTATTTAATTTGAGTCTACAGGATGACAATCCATCTCCAACTCAAACAAATGTAGATTACATGACAGTTTATGATGGGACAAGTACTGCAGCAAATACGTTAGGGACTTATTCAGGATCTGACCTTGCTGGAGTTGTTATAATGGCTACAACTTTAAATACTACCGGTTGTTTAACCTTTGAATTTACATCCAATTCAATTGGAACAGGTTCATTTACTGCTAGTGCAAGTTGTAATACTCCATGTGCAGATCCTGTTGCAGCTGGTATTATAGTAGGAGGAATTACAACTGATAGCATACGTGTTTGTCCTAATGAAGTTGTTAATTTTCAAAATCAAGGCTCTTTTGCGCAAACAGGTTTCAATATTGTAAGCTATAGTTGGGATTTTATGGATAATACAACTTCTTCGTTACAAAATCCATCTCATAGTTTTAGTATTCCTGGATTATATCAAGTACAATTATTTGTAACAGATGATAATCCAGACAATGTTTGTGTTAATAATAATTTAATTTCTTTGCAGGTTTTGGTTGGAACCTATCCAGATTTTTCAACTTTTCCGAGTGATACAACTCTCTGTATTGGTGAATCTGTTGTGTATACTGCTATCCCTGAAGATTATGAGGTTTTATGGGATGGTTTTCCAAATCAAGCATCTATCGATGATGGCTGTTTAACTGATGATCAATTAGGAGTAGCTCAAAATGTTGATTTATTACAAACAGGTTTTGTCGCAGGATCAACGATAACGAATGTTAACCAAATACAAAGTATTTGTTTTGATTTAGAGCATTCATTTATGGGAGATTTGGTTATTCAATTGATCTGTCCGAATGGGCAAAGTGTTATTTTGCACCAGCAAGGTGGAGGAGGAACTCAAATTGGAATACCAAATGATGCCGATGGTATTGATTGTGATGATCCAACGACAATTGGGACGCCATTTACATATTGTTTCACACCAACTGCAACTGAAACTTGGGTGGAATGGGCTACAGCAAACACAGGTTTTCCAGTTACTATTCCGGCCGGGAGTTATGAGTCAGTAGAAACCTTGAATAACCTGGTCGGATGTCCCGCAAATGGAGTGTGGACGTTGAGTGTAACTGATAATTGGTCTGCAGATGATGGTTGCTTGTTTTCATTTGGTTTAGATTTAGATCCATCTTTTTATCCAACAATTATATCTTTCGAACCTCAAATAGGTCCAGGTATTGATTCGTCTTATTGGGCGCCTTCTGGAAATTCAATAACAAATATATCTGCAAATGGAGATGTGGTAACAATAACTCCTAGTGTAGCAGGAACTTATAATTATGTTTACACAGTTATAGATAATTTTGGTTGTACTAATGATACGTCTGTTAATGTAGTTGTAAATGCGAATCCAACTGTTTTTGCTGGAAATGATACAACAATTTGTAACGGTGCTCAAATGCAATTGAATGGACAAGTTTCAGGAGTGAGTTCTAATTGTGATTATACTCTTGTACTCACAGATGCTTTTGGAGATGGTTGGAATGGTAATACATTAACATTAATAAATAATGGTGTTCCAACAACCTATGATTTACTTGGTGGTTTAACGACGCAAACTTATACAATACCAGTTGTAAATGGAACAAGTTTAACATCTACTTTTAATGCCATAGGTCAGTTTATAAATGAATGTTCTTTTCAAATTTTTGATCCTAATGGAGTTGCAATAGTTACTCAAGGACCTAATTTAACTGCTGGAGTAGTGGATGTTTTTACAGCTTTATGCGGTGGAGCATATACTTATAGTTGGACACCAGCTAATTTAGTTGATGACGCTACCGTTTTAGATCCAAATGTTGTAATGACAACTCCTTCAACGCTTACATTGTCTGTTTTTCCTGTCGGTCATCCAGCTTGTACTGTTTCTGATGCTATTTCTATTGGTTTTTCGGTAAGCCCTAATGCAGGCAATGATAATGTTTTAACAATTTGTACCACTGCTACACCTGTTGATTTATATCCATTGTTAGGAATAACTCCAGTTGTTGGTGTTACTGAAAAATGGTTAAATCCGGCTGGTCAAGTTGTAACGATGCCGTATGATCCAGTTACTATGAATCCAGGAGATTATGTTTTTGTTGCAGATAATGGAGGGTGTACAGATTCAGCTACTATTGTGGTAACAGAAATAAATACTTCCATAACTAATTCTGTTGTTACTGATGTAAATTGTCATGGTGCAAATAACGGAATGATAACAGTTACTGCTACGAATGTTCTTTTCTATAAAATGAATAATGGCGCAGCTATAACGAGTGGTTCCCCTATAATTATTAATTCACTTGCTCCTGGATCTTATTTTATTGAAGTTTTTGGACCTTCTGGATGTTCTGATAATGTTACTTTAAATGTGATTGAGCCATTGCCAATTTCAATCACCTCTTTGACAGATGATATTACGGTTTGTCCAGGAGCTACTGTTCCTCTTTCTGTAACAGCAACTGGAGGAAATGGGGTTTATATTTTCAATTGGACAGAAAATTTAACACCAATGGGAGTTGGAGCAAATATTAGTGTTACTCCAGTAGTATCCCCTTCTCAATATTGTGTTATTGTTTCTGAAGCTTGTGGGTCTACTCCAGCGACAGAATGTATGATTATAACGCACGCAACACCAATAATTCCTTCTATCGTTCCAGATACTACCAATGGATGTTTTCCAATTATTGTTAATTTTACTAATACGACAGTTTCTCCAGATTTCCAGTCGATGTTTGTTGATTTTGGTGATGGTACTTCTGGGACATATCTTAACACACAACCATTTACTCATCAATATACTGCAGTGGGAGTGTATTCGGTAACTATAACGGTAACATCAAATTTAGGTTGTCAATATGTAACGCCTTATCCAAACTTAATTGAAACTTATGGTTATCCTGTGGCAAATTTCACTGTTAATCCAAATCAGGTTTCAATGTTTGAACCATTAGTTCAATTGGTTAATCAAAGCTCAGATGATGTTGTATCTTATTTGTGGAATATACCGAAAGGAACACCTTCAACTTCATCCTTAGAAAATTTATCTGTTCACTATCCTATTGATTCTGTTGCAACTTACCCTGTAACTTTATATGTCACAAATGAACATAATTGTTTAGATTCAACTGTTGGAAAGGTAATCGTTTATGAAGAGGTGTTAATATACGCTCCTAATACATTTACTCCAGATGGAGATACTTATAATCAGACATGGGATATTTATGGAGTAGGTATTAATCCATTAAATTTCAATTTGAAATTATTTAATCGTTGGGGGGAGTTAGTTTGGGAAACAAATGATATACATCAAGGTTGGGACGCTAGAATTGGAGGAGAATATGTCCAAGACGGAACTTATAATTGGATGATTTCAACGGGAAATAATTACAACGATAATAAATATTCTTTCAAAGGATTTGTAAATGTAATTCGTTAATATAATTAATTTTAGGTTATAAAAAAAAGGCACATTCTCATGTGTCTTTTTTTTATCAATATTATTTTTTAAGCGTCTGCTCTACGCTTTTTTTCTTTAATTATCAATCCTAACTCTCTGCTAGTTTGACCTTTTACAGAAGTGTTTTCATCAGCTCTTCTCAATAAATAAGGAAGTACCTCTTCAATTGGGCCATAAGGAACATATTTTGCAACCTTATATGAATTATGGGCAAGATTGTATGAAATATGATCACTCATTCCTAATAATTGAGCAAAGAAAATACGGGAATCATTTTTTTCTAAACCTTTTTGTTCAATTAATTTCGTTAATAACAAAGAACTATCCTCATTATGAGTACCGCAACAAAGTGAAATGATATCAATATTGTCAATGATTAACTCTAAGGCTTTGTTGAAGTCAATATCACAAGCGTTTTTATCTGGTTGAATAGGAGATGGGTATCCTTTTTCTTGAGCTCTTTCCCTTTCCTTTTCCATATAAGCACCACGAACGAGTTTTATTCCAAAGAAATAATGTCCTTCACGAGCAAGTTTTATTTCTTTTTCAAGATATGCATAACGATCATGGCGATACATTTGAGCAGTATTAAATACTATTGCTTTTTCATTATTGTATTTTTTCATCAAGTCAATAGCAATTCTGTCAATTGTTTCTTGAATCCAAGTTTCTTCAGCGTCTATAAAAACAGGAAGACCAGCTTCGAAAGCACTTTTACAAATTTGATCTATTCGGTTCAGTACATCAGAATATTCCTTTTTTTCAGAATCATTTAAATCTGCGTTTTCATCATTTGCTTTTTCTAAAATTTCAATTCGAGCAATTCCTGTTACTTTGAATACTGCAAAAGGAATCATTGGATTTTCTTTCCCTATCATAATTGTAGAAATAATTTCCTTTACAGTTTGGTCGAAATCTGCATCAGAAGTTTTTCCTTCGACTGAATAATCTAAAATAGTTCCAATTCCAAATTCTCCTAAAGTTTTAATCGTTGCATTACATTCTTGAATTGTTTCACCACCACAAAATTGCTTAAAAACTGTTTTTTTGATTATTCCTTTGATTGGAAGTTTGTATTTTATGGCAAAATTAGTAGCCGATTTTCCAAAACTGACTAATGTTGAGTTTCCAATTACTTTAAAAAGCCAATAAGCTCTAGCGAGGTCTTTTTTAGATTTACTTTTAAAAGCAATTTCAGTGTTTTCAAATGAGTTCATAGTTTGTAATTTCAAATGAGTAATGATTACAAAAATACATGCTTTTTAACTTCTAATTGTGTATATCGAAGTCTTTTTTTTACTTTTGTTAATATATAATCATAATTGAATTAATAATGATCAAAATTCAGGCTAATAACTACATGATTGAAATTGGAAGTCTTGTGGATTCATCTTTTCAGAACTTATTGAATGATAAATATGTAAGTTCAAAAAAAGTGATATTGGTGGATGAGAATACACATGATTTTTGTTTGGAATTTCTGCTTACGAGCTTTGAAGAGCTGAAAGAAGCTGAAGTAATGCTTTTACCAATTGGGGAAGAAAATAAAGTAATGGAAGTTTGTTTTCAGGTTTTGGAGGCTTTATCTGAATATAAAATTGGGAGGAATGATGTGATTATTAATTTAGGTGGAGGTGTTGTTTCTGATATGGGTGGATTTATTGCGTCAATCTATAAACGAGGTATTGATTTTATTAATATTCCAACATCTTTATTAGCAATGGTCGATGCTTCAATAGGAGGGAAGACTGGAATTGATTTAGGGAGACATAAAAATCAAATAGGCACTTTTACTGATCCCAAAGCGTTATTTATTGATATTTCTTTTTTAGAAACTTTACCACAAGAAGAAGTTTTGAATGGTTATGCTGAAATGTTGAAACATGCATTGATTTATGATAAAGAATATTGGAATGAATTAACGTCTATTATTTCAATGAATGATTTGTTGAATATTTCTAAAATTGAAAGATCAATTCGGATTAAAAATTCTATAGTAGAATCAGATCCTTTTGAAAAAAACAGTAGAAAAAAATTAAATTTTGGACATACTATTGGTCATGCTTTAGAAGGTTTTTTATTGGATTCTGAACCTGTTTCTCATGGACATGCAGTTGGGATAGGAATGTTAGGAGAATCATTTTTGTCTTATAAACGAGAAATTTTAAATGAAGACGAATGGTTAGAAATTCAAATGATCCTACTAAACGTTTTTCCAAAGATTCATTTTCAGAAAGAAAATATTGCAGAATTAATTGAGTTAATGAAAAATGATAAGAAAAATTTCGAAGGTGAAATTAAGTCTTGTATTTTAAAGAGTATAGGAGAATGTGTTTTTGATCAAAATGTAGGTGAAAAGGAGTTGACAGAAGTATTTGAATATTTATTGTCTATTTGATTTAAAGATTACAAATTACGGATTATAAATTACAGATTACAAATTACAAATTACAGATTATGATTTTAAGGGTATGGTTGTTTTTTTTAATCACAGCTTTTCTAACTCTAACCTACACAGTCCAAGACCTAAGCCCTAACACCTAGTGCCTAATCCCTCAACTTTTTCAACTTCATTTTAACATTCTCCAACGACTTAATCAAGTTTTCACAATCAATGGAAAGTTCTTTTTCTTCAACAGTAGGTTTGATTGCGATTTCTTCGATAATAGTTTTGTTTTTTAACGCATTTCGAGCACCATCCAACGTAAATCCTTGTTCTTTTACTAAATGATAAATCTTGTTAAAATTTAAAATATCTTTTGGAGTGAATAATCGATTCCCTTTTTTATTTTTTTTAGGTTGAATTATAGTGAATTCTTTTTCCCAAAACCGTATTAAAGAAGGGTTTACATCGAACATGGTTGATACTTCACCTATGGTGTAATAAAGCTTAGTTAATTGGTTTTCTGAAATTTCCATTATTCACAAAATAGTTAATATCCCGAAAATAGTTATAATTTTGCAATCACAATGCAAGGATTTAAATTCAATATATTATTTTTTACCGTTTTTTTCTGTTTGAACTCATTCTCAAGCAGATCTCAAACGCAACAAGAACTTGATTCTTTAGAAGAATTAGAAGAATTTATTGAAATATTTACTTTTGGAGATTCTATTTTTTCAACAAATAGTAAACAGGTAGATGATATTGTTGCGTATGCTAAAAATTTTATTGGAGTGCCTTATCATTATGGTGGTACAACTCCAGCAGGGTTCGATTGTTCTGGATTTATCAATTATGTAATGGGAAATTTTGGTTTTTCTTTGACTAGAACAAGTTATGGTTTAGCTGAATTTGGAGAACCTGTAATGTTGTCAGAAATAAGACCTGGTGATTTAATGTTTTTTAAAGGTAGAAATGTTAATTCAACAGGTGTTGGACATGTTGGTCTTTGCATCGAATCTTCTGAAAACGGAATTAAATTTATTCACGCTTCCACTTCAAGAGGAGTTGTTATTGATTATTTTAATTCGAGTAAGTACTATATTCCACGTTATCTAAAAGCAAAAAGATTGGATTTTGGAGTGGAAGAAATCGAAGATTTAATGATTGATGATTCGATGGTGGAAGAGGAATAAAAATGGTTTTAAATGAATTTAAATTATTGTATTTTAATTGGTTAAGTGTTATTATGTTTTTTTAACAATAAATCATTTTTTTTGGATTTCTATATCATTTCTTATATTACCTTTAATCTCATATTAAATACGACTATATGAAGATTGTCCTAGCCTCAAGTTTATTTTTTTTCGTTTTATTCAGTTGTAATAATACACCTACTAAAACTTCGAATGATAAAAAATTAAACAAAGATTCTCTCGTTACTTTGATTGATGGGAAGTCCGAATTTTCAATATCATTTCCTGAAAATAGGTATTTAGTTTCTGTCTCCAAAGAACAAGTTTTAATTACTAAAAAAAATAGTAAAATTACAGTTCCTAAAAATGCTTTTGAGTTTTTTGATGGGAAAAAGGTAACAGGTGAAGTGGAAATTAAGTTTTCAGAATACCATACGCAAGGTGAGATAATTGCTAGTAAAATCCCTATGGTTTACAAATCTGAAGAGGGAGAGTTTCAAGATTTTGAAAGTGCTGGAATGTTTGAAATTCGAGCCTATCAAAAAGGAGAAGAATTAAAGTTAACTAAAGAAAAAAAAATAAAAGTAGATTTAATGACTTCGAACAATGGAGCTTTTAATTTTTATAATTTAGATGAAAATAGGTTGAATTGGAATTTAATCGATTCAAAATGTTTACCAATTGAAAACAAAGAGATTGCTACTATTAAAGCGGAATTAGATTCAATAGCTAAAAAGGAATTGAAAAAGCCTAAAAAACCTGTTGAGATGAAAGGCGATGATAAAGTTTTTGATATCAATCTTGATTATGATAAATACCCAAATTTACGTGATTTAAATGGTGTAATGTGGAAGAATACTGAAAAGGATCTAGAGAAAAAAGAATTGGTAAATAGTAAGTTTTTTAAGAAATCATATAAGTTTTTAAGATTAGAGCCTTTGGAAAATGAAGAGTTGGAATATAAAATGGTATTTGTTGATGGGAAAGATTCTATAACTTTTACTGCTTCTCCTGTTTTTAAAGGTAAATTGTTGAGTTTGCAAAAAGAAAAAAATAAAGCTTTGATTGAAGCAATCAATATTTCTGTAAAAAGGGAAAATAGATTGCAAGATCAATTAAAACGTGAAAATGAATTGCTTAGAACTTTTAATGTTGATCAAATGGGGATTTATAATTATGACCGTCAATTTAAAGATCGAAAAGCAATTTCAATTCTTGCTAATTTCACGTTTGAAGGTTCAAATTCTTTATTGGAAATGGATGAAGTAAGTGTTTATCTCATCCCGTCTTCTAAAAATGTTGTGATTAAATATACGAAAGAAACGTTTCAATTATTTGCTATCAATCCGAATGAAAATAATAAGTTAATTGCTATTTTACCTAATAATGAAGTGTTTTATTTATCAAATAATGACATTCATAAACTAAATATTTTGAATTTCAAAGACCAAAAATTAGATATTCAATTGAAGAAATATAAGAAGGATGTAAAAGAAGCGAAACAATTGGATGAATTAATAGCATCGATTTAATGAAAGTTTATATTCTTGTATTATTTTTTTGCTTAACTGGTTTTCTGAATGCGCAGGAAGATGTTGAGTTTGCAAATTATTATCCAATCGAAAATAATGGGAAATGGCATTTTGAAACTGTTTCAAAAGAAAAAGGACTTAATGGGAAGGAGTATGATTCTATTCATTTTTGTGATATCTATTATCAAACGTTTTTTGTAACAATATCTAAAGATTCCTTTGAAATCTATGATCAGTTTTTAAAGCCTTATTTTAATGGAGTTCAAGATTCATTTCTTGTTTTTGAAAGTAGTTTTTTCATTAGATGGAAGAATAGTTGGATTCAAAAAGATGTCAATAGAAATACGTCAACAATTTTGGATGTTGATTCAATAAAAGTTTTGAATGATATCTGCTATTTATTTAAAAATGAGAAAATAGGTTTGCTGAAACATCGTTGTATAATACCTCCAATATATGATGCGATTACTGAATTTGATAGAACGGATAGGGAATCTGATTATTATTTAGTATTACAAAATGGTAAGTTTGGACTTCTTGATTTTTGTGGAAATAGTATTCTTCCTCCTGTAGCTTCCATTATTCAGAACCAAGAATTTGGAATTTTGAAATACAAAGAAGGGACTTGGAAATATTTACTTCCTGATTCTTCAATTGTTAATTCAAATGGATGCGAAATTCATTTTTTCGCAGCTAATTCCTACAAGATATACACTGAAAAACGAGAAAAGAGTAAATTGTATAAAAATGGAAAACAGGTTGTTAATTCATCACACTTTGACGACTTTTTCCCTTTAGCTTATACTTCTTTTTTTGCTGTTCGAAAAAACATGAAGATAGGAGTTGTGGATCAAGGTTTCCATTTAATAGTTCCTGTTGAATACGATCAAATTGAATTTTTAGAAGATAATTATTTTAAGTTTTTATTAGGTGAAACATGGGGTATTGTTAATTTAAATGGGAAAGTTATTTTAAAACCGAATTACAATAACATTATTGCATCAAGATCATTTGGGAACCAGGTGCAATTTGTGACAATTGTGAAAGGTAAAGTTGGGGTTGTTGATGAAAATGGAAATAGTATTATTCCTTTTGAATATTCCAATATTGAGTACAATGAAGTGGGGTATATCGTGAAATTAAAAAATCTTTATGGAGTTTATAATTCTAAAGGAAAATTAGTGTTAGAGCCTGTTTATGAGAAGTTTAAAATCGGAGATTCATTAATGTCACTTTTTCAATTTAAAGATGATTTTTTAATGGTTTTTATGAAGAACAATACATTTACGTTTGTAAATAGAAATGAAGTGAAATTGGATATTGAACCGTGTTTAGATTATAAATATTCAAATAATGTATTGAAATGTTATTATAAAAATAAGATTGATGTTCATTATCTTGATAAAGCAACTATTAGCGAAAAAATCACTTATGATAAAATTCAATCTATTGTCATTCAATATGATAAAAGTTGGTTTGGGTATGATTTACTTGAATTACCTAAATCCTATTTCGAATTAAATCAATTGACTGGTTTATATGGTGCTAGAAATTTTTTAGATGTTGGTTTTCTTTTAAATCCGACGTATGCTTTTCATAAAACTACTCAATATCATAGTTTTGATAAATTTCAATATGGAACTATTGAAACTGGAATTGTTTGGAGCGATTCATTGGAATACAAAATAAATGATGGTATTTCTGTTAAAGTTTTAAATAGTTTTAATGAAATTCATTGTTCTGCAGCGTCTTTTTCCTTCAAAAATATAATTTCATCTAATTGTTTTAATAGATCTTTTTATTCAAAATCAACTGAAGATGATTTTGTTCTTTTTGATGATAACGCATTTACTTGGTTTTCAAATTCATTAAAATCGAGTAAAACTGATGAAATCATCACTTCAAAAGGATTTAAATATTGCGAAGATTTAGATACAAATTTTCAAAGAGTTTATATAGGTGGAGAAATAATTGTTCAGCCAATAGAGATCTCAGATGTGAGTTTAATGGATTATTTTCATTTTTTAAATCCTGGAAATAATTTATGGTTTATGAATACAGATGAAGCAAAATTATTCATGTCCCCATTTTTAGGTGTTAAATTTGTAGGTGGTGAATGGGTGGTCCGTTCTAAATATGAAAGAAATGTAACCTTTAAATATTCCTTAGAAACGATTCAAAGAAAAGAGATGTGGCCACTTTGGGAATATCAAATAAAAGGTGAAAATACAATAGGAATTACGAATGATCTTAAATTTAAAAGTGAGTCTTTTGAAGATATGAAGTCTTTCGAAGTTCCAACTGATCAAAACAATGAATTCATAATAGTAGAAAAAAGTAAAAACCAACTAGCTCAGATTAATACTGAATACCCAAATTTTATTTTCACTTCAGAAAAAGGAATTTCATACACTAATGGACGGATTGTATTTACTGAAAAGGGAATGGTTGGCTTGAAAAGACCTGATAACTCAATTGTCGTTCCGGCGAATTACAATGAAATAGAGTGGTTAAATGATTCAATTGTTTTATTAAAAAATACCGTAGGTTGGAGGATTTCGAATAAAGAAGGCGAATTATTTTCCTCAGATGTAAGCATAGAAAAGCCACAAATTAAAAATGATCTAATATATACCCATAATGAAGGTAAATACATCGTTTATAATTTAAATTCAACGGTGAAATATACTTCTGAATTAGGAGAGCCTTCATTATATAATGATTCATATTATATTGTAATTAAAGGATTTAAATACTTTTTTTATTCCTCCAAAGGTATTGTCGATTCTTTATCAAGAAATGAAAATATACTTGAAAACAATTGGATTATTGGATCAGGTAAAGAGCAGGGGAGTTGGTATGTACGGAAAATTGAAGGTAAGCCTTCAAAGGTCATTTTCTCGGATCTAAAACCTGAATTAATGGGGAATTGTTTTGTTTATCAAATGAAAAATATCAAAGGAGTTATCGACTATAATTTGAATATTTCTGAGTACAAAAAATGTAAAAAACAGAAAAAATATTACGATAAAATAACATGTCTTTATTTCAAAAAAGAGATCAAATTTATCGACGAGAATGGTGTTGTTTTTCATGTTTCAAAACCAATGATTGATGTTGTGGATGATCAGTATGTCTTTCATTTAATGAATAAAGATACAAGTTACACAGTAAGTGTTGAGAAATGGTTTTTACCAGATGTAGATGATAAATCTAAAATTGTAAAAAATAATAAACAATATTCTACGATTCAAGATAAAGGTAAGTGGGGACTTATTGATGAAAATGGCGCAGTTGTGATTCCTTTTAAATACGATCAAATGAAACTTCTTTCAAATGGAAATGTTGAAGTTTTAATTGGAAGCGTGAAAGGTCTTGTAACTACGAGTTTAAAGAAAGTAACCGATGTGATTTACGATGAGATAATATGTGCTGGTGAATTAGGCTTTTTAGTCAAAGATGGAAACGAATATAAATATCTCGATTTTGAAGGGAAAGTGATCCAATTTAAGAATCTGTAAAAGAATCAGTCAAAATTGGTAGTTTATTTTTTACTGATCCTAAGTAAGTGATTCTCTCTTTTTAATATGCCAAATTAAATAAAAGAAAGCAATTATTGCTAAGATAGTTCCTGATATAAATGCTGTTGGAATCGATTTGATTGAATTGTCATAAGTCAATAATGTTGAGGCTGATCCAAACATTATTCCTAATTCTAAAGCTATAAACATGGTTCCTGTTCCAATACCTCTTCGTTCAGGATGTGATAAATCAGCTGTCCAAGCAAATAAAGTTGGACTTGATATACCAGTAGCTATTCCGAAAATGATAGAAGCGATTGTGTAAGTTATAATGTCATGCGAATACCCTATTAAAAACATACTCAGTATTAAAAAAAACATTCCGTAAGCTAATGTTTTTCTTCTTCCAATTCTATCTGATAAAGAACTGAAAAATAGTCGTACAAAAATTGTTGTGAAGACATAAAATATAAAAAACCAACCTTTATTTTCAATTCCTAAAAAAATTGAAAAGTCGGGAGTAATCACAAAAATTATCCCTGAACATGTTGCTGATAAAAACATGACAATGGCTGCAGGAATAACGCTTGGTTCAAAAATGTCCGTCATGCTAATTGAAAGATGTTTGGTTAAAAAAGAGTGCTTGTTTATTAACGTTTCTTTTACATTTATAAGTAAAATACCTGATAACACAGCTATTCCTGAAGCAAAAAGAAATAAATTGGTTAACCCAATATAGTTACTGATTAAGGAACCTAATCCTTGCCCGCATCCAATTCCAAGTGAAATGAATGTCCCCCAAATTCCCATTCCTTTCCCTCTTCTTTCCGATGGAAGAATGTCTGTTAATAAAGCTGTTGCCCCTGTAGGGAAAAATCCAGCGCTGAAACCGTGCAAAAACCGTAATGCTAGAAAAAAAGTAACAGATGTGGATAATGGATATAATAAACTGACCAATACTGAAAAAGCCATCCCTATAACCATTACTTTTTTTCTGCCGATTGTGTCTGACAGTTTACCTGAAAAAGGTCTTGATATTGCTGCTGAAATTGTAAATAAAGTTATGATTAAACCTTTGTGTTCAGCACCTTTCAGTAAAGTGATTAATTCATTTAATTCAGGCATTATCAAATTAAAACTTGTCATGAATAGAAACATTGACAAACATAAAACCCAAAAATTCCGACCGTAATTGTACATAAGTGCTGTAAAATTAACTCTATTTAAGTTATAAAGTCGAATAAAAAAATGATTTGAAGATATTACTTCAAAATTGATAAATCATTCGTTTATTTGTAATAATTTCTAGAATATAAAGTATGATAAAAGAAGCGACATTAGGTGCTGGCTGTTTTTGGTGTATCGAAGCATGTTATAAAGATATTAAAGGAGTGATTTCGGTTTTTCCAGGGTATTCAGGTGGGGAATCAGAAAATACGACATATAAAGAGGTTTGTACAGGTTTAACGGGGCATGCCGAGGTTGCAAGAATAACTTTTGATGACCAAATAATTTCTTTTGAGCAATTATTAGAAGTCTTTTGGTTTGTCCATGATCCGACTCAATTGAACAAACAAGGTGGAGATGTCGGAACTCAATACCGTTCAGTTATTTTTTATCATGATGAAAATCAAAAAAAGTCAGCTGAAATTTACAAGCAGAAATTAACAAATGAAAAGGTTTGGGAAAATCCTGTTGTAACTGAAATTTCTCCTTTGATAAATTATATACCAGCTGAAGATTATCATAAAGATTACTTTAAATTGAATCCAGAAAATCCTTATTGCGCTTCGGTTGTTCGACCTAAAGTTGAAAAATTTAGAAAAGTATTTGCAGATCAATTAAATAAATAAATAGTTTAAATGTAAGCATAAAAAAACCAATCATTCTCAGATTGGTTTTTTTTAGATTTATTGAATGTTATTTTTCAACAGCGTTTACTTTTTGCTCTTCTTTTTTAATATGTTCAGTGTGAACTTCTTTAGTTTCTATTTCTAAATATTTTTTGTATTGTTCTGCTGTTAAAATAGCTTTCATTTGCTCTCTTTTAGCATTATTATTACTTTGTAAAGACGCTTTCTTTTGGTCAGTAGTTAGAGCAGTATTTGAAGTGATTGCATTGTTTTTTTGCTCTAGACCTTGATTTAAATGTAAAACTTTTTCTTTTTGTTCTGGAGTTAAAGCTAAATCTTTTGCTAAATGCTCAGTTTGCATTTCAGATCCTTCTTTTACAGTTATGGCAGCTTCTTTTTGAGCGAAACTAGTTGCACCAATTATCAATCCTAATGTAAACAATCCTGTTTTTAAAGTATTCATTTTTGTAGTTTTTAATTATTATTAATTCCCTTTTTTCAAATTTTGTACCATTGATTAATACGAGAGATGTAAAAATATAAAAAAGTTTGCTTTCTTTTACTAATTTTAGATTTTTATTATTAGTTTCTCTGTTATCTAACTCTTTATGTCAATTTTACGTTTTTCAATTATTAGTTTAAGTTTGTTCTATATAGTAGGCTGTGCAGTGTCTGATATAAAAAAAATGACAAATGAAATTACGACTTTGAATTTAAGTAGACAAGGTTTAAATGAAATTCCTTCCACCGTTTTTGATAACAAACAATTAAAAGTATTGAAACTTTTCGGAAACCATTTAACTGAAATTTCTTCTAGAATTGGAGAGTTAACTGAATTAGAAGAATTGTACATTGGTAATAATAATCTAACATTTTTACCTCCAGAAATAGGAAAACTTAAAAAATTGAAAATCCTTTCAGTTCAATATAATCAATTAGAATTATTACCAACTGAAATTGGAAATCTTGAAACTCTAGATCAATTATGGCTCAATCAAAATAAATTAAAATCCCTTCCTTCTGAAATAGGTAATTTAAAAAAGCTAGTTACTTTGAAGTTAGAATTCAATTCATTAACACAATTGCCAGAAACGATAGGGGATTGTGAATCACTTGGATTTATCTATTTAGGAAGAAATAATCTTACGGAAATTCCAGAATCTTTCAGTAAGTTGACACATCTAAAGGAAATTTACTTAGCTGGAGCTGGTATACTAATCGATGTCCCGGAAACTTTTTGCTCCATGCGTTATTTAGAAATTCTAGAAATTGATAGAACGACAGCTATACCACCCTGTTTAATAGTTTATCAAGCGAATAGGTTGAGGATAATTCAGAAATAGGGGAGGACAGGGCATAGGTCAAAGGTCTTTATGTATTAAGTGGAATTAGGGCATAGGATAAATTACAGAATAATATTAGGTCAAAGGTTTATATGTTTTTATGTAGAATTTAAGGTCTAGGATTATTTTAACACAAAGCACTTATATGTCCTTATATTCCTTATATGGTTCGTTTTTTTTTTACGCTTAATTCTCTTCTCTCGTAATAGCAACAAACAAAACCAAGTCATACGAAAAATGTGCCCCAATACAAAACCAAAGACCAAAATGTTCATACCCATAAGAAATCAATAAAATAAAAGGTAAAACAATTAGCCCATACAACGATTTACGCCAATTAAAAGGATTCAAATAACCGTGAATCGCAACAAACACGATAGATGTTATCCAAATTCCACAATAATGTTGAACACCAACACGAAACAACAATTCTTCACCAATTCCAGCGCAAAGCGATAAAAAGATGGTGTCGTACCATTTCAAATGCATATTTTTGATCATTGTTTCCATTTTATCAGGAAGTTCTTCAAAAACGGGGGCATTCAGAAATAATAAGGCTATAAAAGCATATAGAATTCCAAATTCAATTCCAAAGCCTGTACGAATATCCAATACTGTATTTAATAGGAGAAAATCATCGATCGATACGTTTTCAAAATACCATAAAACCCAAAAAGCAGGTATTGGAAAAACGAGAAGTGTGATCCATCCGAAGAGGTGAAGTTTGTATTTGCTCAAAATGTGTTTTTAATTCGACGAAAATACTCTTTTTTCTATGAATTAGAAGGATTAATGCTAACTTTATACTTCATTATTTACAAGCAATTTTAATACACAAAATTATGTTCTCCGTTATTTATTCTTTTGAAGTAAAACCCGATTGTATTGAAACGTTTATAACCGCTTGGAAAAAAATGACCGTGCTATTATATACTAGGGAAGGTTCGATGGGATCTCGTTTACACAAAGTAAATAACACAAAATATGTAGCTTACGCTCAATGGCCTGACAAAGAAACTTGGTCAAAAGAAAAAGTAAATCTTCCTAAAAGCGCCATCGAATACCACCGAGCAATGAGCGAAAGTTGTATCGAAATTAAAACTGAGTATGCTATGGAAATGGTAGAGGATTTGATACAGAAATGAATTTTGATGATGTTAAATAAAACATTTAATATAATTAATAACGTTTCAAAAAAGTAAAAATTCAAAACCTAATATTTAAGAGCTTTAATTTGTTTTTAATATTTCTCGATGAACTTTAGAATTTGCATATACAAAAATCACTTATCAATCAACATTGAAAATATTTTCAATTACAATTATTCACCTATTAATCTATAATTTGTAATTTTCAATCTGTAATCTGTAATCAAAAATCAATACCTCAAATGCCTCACCGTTTCCCCTTTATTCATCAACTGTTTCAACGACTCAACCCCAATTTCCAAATGTCGATCCACAAATTCGGTAGTAGCTTTGCTATCGCTTTCAGCAGTTTTAACTCCTTCTGGTGTCATTGGTGAATCCGAAACCAATAAAAGTGCTCCTGTTGGAATTTTATTTGCAAAACCAACAATGAAAATAGTGGCTGTTTCCATATCAATAGCCATTGCACGAACGCTGTTCAAGTATTCTTTGAATTTTTCATCGTGCTCCCAAACTCTTCTATTGGTTGTATAACACGTTCCTGTCCAATAGTCGCAACTGTAATCACGAATTGTTGTAGAAATAGCTTTTTGTAGAGCGAATGAAGGCATTGCAGGGACTTCTGACGGAAAATAATCGTTACTTGTTCCTTCTCCACGAATTGCTGCAATTGGAAGTATTAAATCGCCGACTTTATTTTTTGTCTTTAATCCACCGCATTTTCCTAAAAATAAAACAGCTCTTGGTTTAATAGCAGAAAGTAAATCCATGCAAGTTGCTGCAGAAGCACTTCCCATTCCAAAATTAATAATCGTTATACCATTAGCAGTTGCACATTGCATTGGTTTATCCTTTCCAATGACAGGTACATCGTTTTGCGCCGCAAATTTCTCGACATAATTATGAAAATTACACAACAAGATATATTCACCAAAATTTTCTAATGCTTCTCCTGTGTATCTTGGTAACCAGTTATCGACAATGTCTTTTTTTGTTTTCATGTTTTTTCTTTTGTTTGAACCGTTGCTTGCAACGTCTTTCAGTAGTTGGGTCATTGCATGCAATGACCTTACATCTTTGTCATTGGTTGGAGACGTTGTACTGCAAAAGCTATTGTTGGAGACGTTGCAGTGCAACGTCTTTACATAAAACCGTAGGTTTTACCATAGTAAAGCATTTGCTCTTCAAAGCTTTGCGTATTTTCTATTTTTATGTCAATAATTTCACCTTTAGCATCCAATACTGGAACAAAAACAGGATTCACAAAACCGTTATACGGAGCAATGTCCAATGGTTTAACTCTTTCCAATACTTCTTGATGAATTTTAGCATTTACTTTTACTCCATAAGTCTCTACCAGTTTTTTGCCAGCGGTATAATCCCCTTCAGAAGTAATTCGTTGTATTTCACGCAATAATTGTCCAATTAAAACACGCATTTTTTGGTAATCTTTTATATCATAATACGTTTTGCCATTTTTAACAACTTTCACGATTACATTATCAATCATTCCTTTTTCATATATCCATGAAGAAACCAATTGTCTGTTTTGCATGTGTTCTTCTTCAACTTGTTTTCCTAAATCAAGGCGTTGAAGTTGCGTTAACATTCCATTTCGGATATATCCATCGTATTCAGCTTTTCCAACTTCTAAGGATGGTATTAATCCGATATCAACCATTTTTTGATCCATGACATAATACAATCCAACTAAATCAGCTCTTGCTTCTTCTAAAGTACTGGCGTAGTTTTTCAATGTTTCTGAAGGTTGTCCAACGCCTTTATTTATCTGCCCAGAAGCATGTCCAATTACTTCATGTAATGCAGTGTGTATTTTTCCTGCTAAAGCACCATATTTTTCTGCTCGATCTATTTCTTCTTGATCGTGTGAGAATTCTTTTACAATTCCTGGACCTCCAGCTTTTTCGTAGGCAGCTATTACGTTACCTAAACTAACTGATTTAGAACCATGTTGTTCTCTTATCCAATTGTTATTTGGAAGATTAACTCCAATCGGTGTAGAGGGCGAAGCGTCTCCAGATTCACTTGCAACTTGAATAACTTTATAACTTACTCCTTTTACATTTTTCTTTTTATGTTCGGGAAGAATTGTTGAATTATCTTCAAACCATTGCGCATTTTCAGCAACCATTTTCATTTGTTTAGATGCTTCGAAATCGGTAATTTGAACCATACTTTCATAAGATCCTCTTTTTCCTATTGCATCTCCGTACGTTTCAATAAAACCGTTGATCCAATCAATATCTCCTTTTGTGGATGAAGCCCAAAGGATATTATACTCATCCCATGTTTCTAAATTTCCTGTTTGATAAAATTCAATTAATTTAGCAATTGCTTTATTTTGTGTGTCATTTTCAGTTACAGTTAAGGCTTTTGTCAACCAAAAAATAATTTGATCAATTGCTTTTCCGTATCTTCCTCCTGATTTCCATGTGTCTTCCACCAATTTACCATTTTTCAAAATAAGTGTAGAATTTAAACCTATTTCTAAAGGAGTTGCATCATTTACATCAATTTTAGAAGCATAAAATTTCTCCGTCATTTTTTGAGTTACTCCATCTCCATAAAAATTATTAGCAGAAGAAATAATCATATCAACGTTTGAATTTTTATCTTTACGTTTCATCGCTTTATTTGCGTCAAACATCACAGAAGTTGCTTCCTTACTGATAGTAGATTTCGTCGCTTTTACAAGTTCAGCAAAATATTCTTTTGAAAATTCAGGCATTATTTTCTCCATTCCATAATGATGGTGGATTCCATTTGAAAACCAAACACGTTTTGAATAGGTGATGAAATTATACCAATCATCGCTGCCTTTATCTCCTTTGTAATTTTCAACAATCGATTCTAAACAGTGCCGAATTTCGAGATTGAATTTATTATTTTGATCATAAATTATATCCCGACCTGATAATCCAGCTTGTGCTAAATAAAAAACCAATTTTTTCTGACTAAGTGTCAATTTATCAAATCCTTCAATATCATAACGAATGACTTGAATATCTGCAAAACGGTCAACTTGTTTCGCATTAGGAACTTTTCTTATTACTTTATTACTTTCCATTAAATTTTCTTTACCACTTTCACCGCAACTGAATAATAGAGAAGTCGAGAAAAGTGCAAGCACAGCTTTATTTTTAAAATTCATTATTCAAATAATTTATTT
>OBEQ012144207.1_pt1 | contig 31107 bp, 32 predicted proteins | sample 1670901 | NCBI WGS metagenome assembly OBEQ01 (sample SAMEA104232315, study PRJEB22302) | groundwater metagenome | biome: forest; feature: aquifer; material: groundwater | place: USA | collected 2011-08-07 | depth 5.4 m | reverse complement strand
TTGTAAGTTTTCAAATAACGCATTTTTCTAGGGAAATCGGCGCTATAAAAGACGCATTAAGTTTAATTAAAAAAGAGCATGATCTTATTGATAGAGATAATGCTAAACCAATTACTATCTTTAAAGGCGCTATTAATTTTGAAAATGTTTCATTTACATATAAAAATGATAATTATGTATTTAAAAATTTAAATGTCTTAATCCCAGCGGGTCAAAAAGTTGGATTAGTAGGTTCATCTGGCTCAGGTAAATCAACATTTGTAAATTTAATTCTAAGATTTTGATTGTATTATTCATTGATTAGGGATGGGTTAAAAACTATTCTTAATCAAAAGTATTGAGCTAAAAGCCAATTGGAGAAAGATGAAAACAACGTTTGAAACGGAAGGAAATGAAACCGTGACTAGTTGTCACAGTTTGAAAATGTTGTCGCCCGACAATAAAGTGGGGTTAACAGAAATGACTGATATTTAGAGATATTTGTGAAATTGGGCTATTCTGAAAATTGTATAAATCAGCGATTAAATTTAAAATCATTCCTCCTTCTCAACATATTTTTCACCAGCTTCAATCCCAATCAAAAGTGTATTCTCAGCTGGTGGAATAGGGCAGGAGAAGCGATGAGAATAAGAACAATATGGATTATAAGCTAAATTGAAATCAATGGTTACAGTTGTCGTTACAGGAATTTTAAAATCTAAATATCGTCCTCCTCCATAAGTTGTAATTGTACAAGTCGAATCTCTAAATGGAATAAATAAATAATCTTCTAATCCTTCTTTTTTGATTAAGCCAATATTTTGATAAACGGTTAATCGTTGTTTTTGATTATTAATAGTGAAGTCAATATATCCATATCTTCGATAAATAGGAGCTCGTTCAGTTGAAGTTTTCATTTTGAATTTCTTTCCTATATCTTTTGTGAAAACTGCTTCAACTTTAAATGAATCTGTGAAAGCATAGTAATATAATCCTACAAATTCTGTTATTTCTACTTGATTTAAAATATGAGAATTAGTATCTAATAATTCTTCTAAATGCGCTTTTCTAAGTGTGCTTATACTATCAGAATAAGTCTGAGCATTTAAATTGAAAATACTTTGAATAATAAAAAATAGGAGAAGGATATTTTTCATCGTGCGCCAAAAATAGAACTACCCACTCGAACCATTGTACTTCCTTCTTCAATCGCTATAAGATAGTCGCCACTCATTCCCATTGAAATTTCTTTGAAGTCGTGATTGAATTTAAAAAAGTGACTTTTCAAAACCTGAAAATAACTTTCCAATGTTCTGAATTCATGACGAACAATTTCTTGATCATTTGTGAAGGAAGCCATTCCCATAATTCCAACGATCGACACATTTTGTATTTCGACAAACTCTCTCGTTTCTAATATTTCTTTTGCTTCTTCAAGCGATAATCCAAATTTCGTTTCTTCTTCAGCTATGTGAAATTGAAGTAAACAGTCAATATTCCGGTTGTTTTTCTTCGCTTCTTTATTTATTTCATTCAATAATTTCAAACTATCAACAGAATGAATCATAGTTACAAATGGAGCGATAAACTTGACTTTATTCGTCTGTAAATGTCCAATTAAATGCCATTGTATGTCTTTTGGAAGCTGCCCAGATTTATCAACCATTTCTTGAACTTTGTTCTCACCAAAAATTCGTTGTCCTGCTTTGTATACTTCTTCTAAATCAGAAACGGGTTTCGTTTTAGTAACCGCAACAAGTGTTACATCCGATGGTATCGTCGAAAGAATAGCTTTTAAATTTCCTTGAATCATTCGTTGATATTGTAAATTGTTAATCCACTTCTCATTTTAGGTTCCACCCAAGTTGATTTCGGAGGCATAATCATTTGATTGTCAGCAACTCTTTTTACTTGATCCATTGTTACAGGAAAAAGTATGAATCCTATTTTGAATTTTCCTTTTAAAATTTGATCTTCAAAAGTTGTAATCGATTCAGCTCCACTAATAAATTCAATATTTTCATCTGTTTTTAAATCTTGAATTCCTAAAATTGGAGTCAAAATAAATTGAGTTAAAATTTCAGGATCTAAACATTTTACAGGATGTTCTGTATGAATGATTTCGGGCTTACAAATGAATAAATACCAATCACCATCAATACAAACGGTGATTTGATGTTCGCAAACTGGTTTATGTGCTTTTGAAAGTTTCTCTACAATGAAATTAACACTTATTTTTTCTAAAAAATCACTTTTAGTTAATCCATTTAAATTTTTAACCAATCGATTGAATTCTAGTATATTCATTTTCTTTTCATCGATAAAAAAAGCAAGAAAAAAATCTTTGTTATCAATGGCTGAATTTCCCCTGTCTCTTCTTAATTTAGCAAGTGATGCTGAAGAAGCAGATCGATGGTGTCCATCAGCAATGTAACAAGCATCAATTTTTTCGAAACTAGCAATGATGTCTTTTGTTTCGCTTTCGGACAAAACCCACAATTCATGTTTGATTCTATCCGTCGTTGAAAATTCATATTCAGGACGTTTCTTAATATTTTCATTTATAAGAGCTTCTAATTCTTCAGACTGAGTATATGAAAGTAAAACAGGTTCAGCGTTGTACCCCACCACATCAAGATAATTGGTAAACATTCCTTCTCTTGAAGTAATAGTAGCTTCGTGTTTTTTGATTAAATCTTCTTCATATTCTTGAATGGAAGCACCTGCAATTACTCCTGTAAACTGGTGATGCCCATTTGATTGTCGATAAATATAAACAGTTTCTTCTTTTTCTGTGATAAGAATTCCTTCCGCTATAAACTTTTTATAACTTTCACTCACTAAATTAAATCGTTCCTGAGTATTGGGTAAAGTCTTAATTGGGCTGCCAAATTCAGGATTGATAATGTGTAAAAATGTAAAAGGATTATCTTCTAATTTAGCGGATAACACATTTTTTTTATAAGAATAATAAGGTCGTGTAGCAACTAAATGCACTTTGTCACGAACCGGCCGAATTGCTTTAAAAGCTTTTATTTTTGTCATTGTTTTAGATTCAAGACTATAAGATTCAAGATTTTAAGACTTTAAATCGTTTTTACTTTGAGATAGAATATAAATCTTGTCTTTGAGCGAAGCGATCTTTTGTCTTTCAGTCTTTTATCTATTTAGAAGAAACAAACTGTCCAATTATCAAACTCGCTAATTCCTCTCCAATTCTATCTTGCGCTTCTAGAGTAGCTGCACCAATATGCGGAGTACAAGCAATATTTGGATGATTCAAAAGTGCCTTCATTGGAGTTGGTTCGTTTTCATAAACATCTAATGCAGCAGCTGCTACTTGTCCTGAATTTAAAGCGTTCAACAAATCTTCTTCATTGATAACACCACCTCTTGCTGAGTTTACAATTCGAACTCCTTTTTTCATTAATGAGAATTCTTTTTCAGTAATTACTGCACTACCATCTGCTTGTTTTGGAACGTGAATCGAAATAAAATCTGAATTTTTTAGCAAATCATCCATATCTAATTTTGGTGTAATGGAAACAGTTGTTGAGTATTTTCTACCGATCGGAACTAAAATGTCGGCAGTAAAAGTATGATGATCTGAAACTATTACATCCATACCTGCTCCTAAAGCATAAGACGCTAAACTCTGACCAATTCTTCCAAAACCAATTATTCCTAGCGTTTTTCCTCTCAATTCAACTCCTTTAGCGAATTTTTTCTTTAATTGAGAAAAGTCACCAGTTTCTATGTTTTTATATGAATCTTGGAGAGATCTTGAAATTGAAAAAAGTTGCCCCATAACTAATTCTGCAACTGATTGAGAAGAGGAAGCGGGAGTATTTATAACCAAAATTCCTTTTTCTCGGGCATATTCAACATCAATATTATCCATTCCTACACCACCACGTCCAATTAATTTTAAATTAGGACACGCATCAATCACTTCTTTACGAACTGTTGTTGCGCTTCTCACTAAAATCATTTCAATGTTCTGTGCATTTGTTTCAGCAATTAAATTTTCTTGATCTACTTTTTCAGTAATAACTGTAAATCCAGCTTCTTCTAATAATTGTTTTCCTAAATCGGAAATCCCGTCGTTTGCTAATATTTTCATTTTATAACTTTTGTTTTTTTGTAAAATTTTGTAGGGATAGGGCATGCCCTATCCCTACAAAATTTTACAAAAAAAATATTATTACCCGTTTTTACGTCCAAATTCTTTCATTACTTCCACTAATACCTCTACACTAGAAACAGGTAAAGCATTATACATAGAAGCTCTATATCCCCCAGCAGATCTATGTCCTGGAAGACCAACGATACCTGCTTCTTTCCATGCTTTGTCGAATGCTTCAGTTTTAGATTCATCGTTTAATAAGAAAGTCACATTCATTTTTGAACGATCTTCTGTTGCTACGGGACCTTTAAATAAAGGATTGTTATCTATTTCATTGTAAAGAAGAGAAGCTTTTATTGCATTGTTCGATTCAATCGCTTTTACCCCACCGTTTGCTAAGATGTGTTTCAAGTTTAACATTGAAACATAAACAGAAAAAACTGGAGGTGTATTTAACATAGATTCTTTTTCAACTTGTTGTTTCAAATCCATGTATGAAGGCATGAAAGGAGAAGTAGATTTGCCTAAAATTTCATCTTTTACAATGTATAAAGTCGCTCCAGCAGGACCAAGATTTTTTTGAGCCCCAGCATAAATAATGTCGAAATCAGCAACGTTAATTTCTTTTGAGAATATATCAGAAGACATATCACAAACCAAAGGCAAATTTGTTTTTGGGAACTCCTGAAATTGCGTTCCAAAAATAGTATTGTTAGATGTGAAATGGATATAATCTAATTCAGAAGGAATTTCAATGTTTTTTGGGATATAGCTGAATTTTTTATCTTCAGAAGAAGCAAGAGTAAGTACGTCGATCCCCACTTTTTTAGCTTCTTTAATTGCTCCAGAAGCCCATGTTCCTGTATTAATATAACCTGCTTTTTTATTTTCACGCATCATGTTTAATGCAACAATAGTAAAACCTAATGTTGCACCACCTTGTAAATATACTACAGAATATCCAGAAGGTACATTCAATGCTTTTTTTACCAAATCTTGTGCTTCTTCCATTACAGCAACAAAATCTTTATGACGATGAGAAACTTCAAGAATGGATAATCCATTAAAATCTAAAACTGCTTCTGCAGCTTGTTTGAAAACTTCTTGTGGTAATATGCAAGGTCCTGCTCCGAAATTATGTTTCATTTTAATTGTTTTTTTTATTATATTTTTTTCATTCTATTTCAAAAATGTGAAATTTTGAAAGAAAGAATTGATAGTTTATTGTTTTTTTTAATTTATCAAAAAAAAAGCTACCGTTGAGGTAGCTTTTAAAATAATTTTTATTCTTCTGTAGAAGTTTCTTCTTTCACTTTTTTCGCTACAGCAGGTTTTTTTGCAACCGGTTTTTTCGCATCTACTTTTGGCTCAGATTCTTTTTTTACTACAGTCTTTTTGTCATCTGAAGTAGCTGTTGGTTTATACGTTGCTTTCTTTTTTTGTCTAGTAACTCCGTATGAACCTATTGTTCTTTTACCTTTTGCGGATTTTTTATCTCCCCTTCCCATATGTGTTGATTTTTAATTGTCTATCTAATAATTGTACAAATATACTATTCTATTTTTAGAAATAGCCTAAAATTGTTTGATAAAATGTAAAGTGAAAATCTTAGTCCGATTTTATTGAGTTTCTCCTTCTGAACTCGGCTTCCATTTCATCTCCACTTCTTAATATTTTTTTACACCATTTTATTTTTTGAATCGTTTGTTCTTTTTCGTTTAGTTTCCACGAAATTTCACTTTTTTCAAGACGATCTCTCAAAATGTTTAAGGCGAGTGCGACAGATACAGAAATATTAAAACTTTCCGTAAATCCGTACATAGGTATTTTTACAAATGCATCTGCCATTCCTATTATTTCTTCTGAAATTCCTTTTCTTTCTGTTCCAAATACTAATGCAATTGGTTGTGTAAGATCAAGTTCATGTATTGTCACGTCTTTTTCATGAGGAGTTGTAGCAACTATTTTATATCCTTTTGTTTTTAATTTTTGAATACAATCAGCAGTCGGACTTTCACCTTGATCATAATTGTATAAATCTACCCAACGGCCAGCCCCAAGAGCAATGTCTCGTTGAACTTTGTATTGGTTGTTTTTTTCAATTGCATGGAGTTCTTGTATCCCAAAACAATCACATGTTCTTAAAACGGCACTCGCATTGTGTTCTTGATAGATGTTTTCAAGCACAACTGTCAAATGGTTTGTTCTATCTTTTGAGATTCGTTCGTACATTTCTTTTTTACTTTCAGAAATGATTGAATAAAATTCTTCTAATACTTTTTGATCTATATCCACAGTATAACATATATTATTAGTAAAGACGTAGCATTGCTACGTCTCAACACTACGTCTCAACACTACGTCTCAACAAAAAAGGGAATCCGTAGATTCCCTTTTCAAACTCCTTTAAGAATTGTCTTTGCTTAGTTAACTTTTGAAGAAAGTTCAGCACCTGCTTTGAAACGGATTACGTTTTTCGCTGCGATTTTAATTTCTTTTCCAGTTTGTGGGTTACGACCTGTTCTAGCAGCACGATTTGTTACTGAGAAAGATCCAAAACCTACTAATGAAATTCTGTCTCCAGCTTTCATTGCTCCAGCAGTAGCAGCAACAAAACCATCTAATGCTTTTTTCGCATCTACTTTTGATAATCCAGACTCAGATGCGATAGCATCGATTAATTCCGCTTTGTTCATAGCTTAGTTTTTTAATGTGTTTGTAAATAATATCTGAACAAATATATATGAATATAAATAGGTTACAAGCCTTTTCTGAAAAAAAAGTGCTTTTTTGTTGAAAAAAGTGTCGTTTTGTTGATAACGTACCTCTAATTGCCCATTTTTAATGGTGTATTCGACCAATAAATGAATTTCATCGATGATTGAAAATCGTGTTATATATGTCAAGTAGAATCACGATTTATCACGATTAATTTATAAAAACGATTAAAAAGGTGTGAGCAAAAATTAAGATTAATTATTTTACATTTTTTTAATTGACTCCCAAGTCGTATACATTTTTTCTTGTTTAGGACGATTTGGTTCTATTTCTCTTAATGGAGCACATTCTTTTAAAGTATTTAAACATTCAGTAGGTAGAGCTTGATAAAGTGAAGTTCCTTTTGTTTTCCATGCAATCATTTCATCTGATACTTTTTTGATAACTTTAGCAGGATTACCAACTACAAGACTTCTTGAAGGGATTTCCATTTTTGCTGGAACAAAACTCAATGCTCCAATAATGCATTCTTTTCCAATGATCACATCGTCCATTATAACAGAGTTCATGCCTATTAAACAATTTTCTCCAATTGTTCCACCATGTATTATTGCTCCGTGACCAATGTGAGCTCCTTTTTTTAAAATAGTTAGGGTTCCAGGGAACATGTGAATAGTACAATTTTCTTGAACATTACATCCGTCTTCAATAATAATTTGTCCCCAATCTCCTCTTATGGCAGCTCCAGGACCAATATAAACATTTTCTCCTATTATAACGTTTCCAGTTACAGCAGCTAATGGATGAATAAAACTACTTTTTTTTACAACAGGAATAAATCCATTAAATTCGTATACGGCCATTTTTTATTTTTTTTCAAATGTAATGAGAATCATCTAAAAAGTACGATTTCCTCTTTATGTTATGTTTTTATTGCTTTTTTTTCTTTTAATTAAAATTGTTTGAAAAAGTAGTTTAAATTTGTAAAATAGGAACAAATTTATTTTACTGTTACTATTTAAAATTACTTAGATTGGTATATTTCTTAATATAAAAAGGATGATTAAAAATATTTTACTGCTTTTTGTGTTCGTAAAAGCATTTTCTTTAAATGCTCAATATAGTGTTAATGGAGGTTTAAGTACTTTAAGTGCTTTTGGAAATAAATCATATGCTGGTTTTCATTTAGGAGGTGAGTTTCCAAGAGATAACGAAGTTTCTTTGTATTTAAGAGCATCTTTTTATGCGAAAAGAACAGCAGATCCTTTAACCCAAGGGTCATATTATATAGATTTAGTAAATATAGATCCAGAGAATTATACTGCTGTTAATTTAAAAGGAACTCCTACGTTTAATTATACAACTTTTGATGGTGGTATGAGATACTATATTATGGATGGATATGATAACGGTTTTGCTTTATATGGAGGTTCAAATGTTATGGGAATTGTGAATAAAGCTAAAGTTAAATTAGATGATTTTGATGATTCAAAATATAGATTGCCTGATGGGACAAGCTTGTTTGGCACTATCTTGAACATTGGGGTTGGTCTATCTGGTGGGGCTAAATATACATTTCCAGGAATTGGTTCTGTCTATTTTGACGGGACATTTGATTATTTAATAATGAAGGTGCCAAGTAATCAAGTTGCTGTAGATGTTGGTAATATGTTTTTTTCACCAATCTTGTTTTCTTTTAATATAGGATTTAGAAAAGATTTTTATTGATTTTAAAATTTTAAATGAAAATGTTCTTTTTTTTGTTGATTTCTAGGTGTTACTATTCCCATTCTAAATAAATCAATTGATACATTATAATATGGATCAGAAATTATTTTTTTCCAAGCAGAAAACATAGATTCACTCCATCGTATGTCGTCTAGTATAAAAAGTGTGTCATTATGAGTGAATGGTTTAAGTTTTTCAAGGTACTTGATTAATGCATTTCCATCATGATGCCCATCTATAAAAACGAGATCAAATTTTTCGCTTGAATATGAATCTAAATAATCATCAAAAGTCGCTTGAATTGAATTGATGTTTGAAAAACGGAATTGCTTAAAATTTTCTTGAGCTTGAGCGTGCGTTGCAGGACAAGCTTCGATTGTTGTAGTATTAGCATTATTATTTCCTTGACTTAAATGAATACTACCTACACCTAAAGATGTTCCAAGTTCTAATATGTTTTTAGGTGAGTAATGTTTTGTTATTCTGTAAAGTAAAAGGCTGAATTTTCCTTTTGAAGAACTTGTTGAAAAGATGGTTGAAATTTTTCTTTTTTCTCCAAGTGATTTAGAACCAGCTCCAAAGTCTTTAACTTGAATAAATTCGGAGTTATTTTTAAGTCTTTTAAACAATAATTTGCGCTGAATTAGAAAATTTTTATCAATCTTTGTAATAAGGCAGTTGTTGATAAAAGAGTAGATAAATGGAGAATGGATTCCATGTCGACCTTTTGCTTTAAAACGATAAATGATATAGTGTATTAATAAATTCACACTGCAAAATAAGTAAAAAAATAGAAGAGTATTACTATGGAAAGTATATCAATATCGAAAATAGAAGATCAAAAAAATAAGGTAAACGGAAAACATCCTGAAGTGATCCTTGTTTCGCCTTGTAAAATTGACGATGGGATTATGAAGTTCTCATACAAAGAACGAATGGATTTGATTCGACTTTTTGAAAAAGGAAAATTCTCAACTTGCTTTTTTATTCCTGCTTCTGGTTCGGGTTCTAGAATGTTTCAATTTTTATTTGATTTTTTAGAAACACCTGATGAAGATAATAGGAGTTCAGTAGAAAAGTTTTTAAATCATATTTCAGAATTTGCATTTTTTCAACAATTACCTCTAAATATGAGGAAAAAAATAAAGGAATTGGATATAGATTTGGAAGAATTTGTTTCTTATTTGTTAAGTGATAGGGGGATGGGGTATGGAGAAATTCCGAAAGGGTTGGTTCCGTTTCATAAAAATACTCCTTTTATTTTGAATCCATTTCAGGAGCATGTTTTACAAGGTTCTAGATTAAAAACTGAAAATGTTAGTTTTCATTTTACAGTACAATCAAAATTTGAAAAATCAATTCAAACAGTTATTTCTCAAGTTCAAGGTTTGACTGGTCAACATTATGATGTTTCTTTTTCTGATCAAAATGTTGATTCAGATTCAATTGCATTTACAAAAGAAGGGGATCCTTTTCTATTAGAGAATGGCGATGTTCTTCAACGACCAGCGGGACATGGAGCACTTTTAGAAAATATTAATAAAATTGAAAGTGATTTTATTTTTATTAAAAATATTGATAATGTTCAACATTTTTCAAAATCTGAAAATTCATTAGACACTTGGAGATTACTAGGTGGTGTTTTAATTGATTTTAAAAATGAAATTATTAAACTACACAACAATACAACTATAGAAGGTTTTAAAATTTTAAATGATCGATTCCAATTATTTCCTGTTAATTCAATTTCAGAATTAACAATCATCGATATTAAAGAAATCTTAAATAGGCCTATTAGGGTTTGTGGAATGGTTCGAAATGAAGGTCAACCAGGAGGAGGTCCATTTTGGGTTAACGATAATGGAAAAGTTACAAAACAAATTGTAGAGAAATCACAAATTACCATGAGAGGGAATCAATATAGTTTAATGGTTCAGAGTACTTATTTTAATCCAGTAATGATCGTTGCATCAACAAAAGATATAAATGGAAATAAGTTTGATCTAAATGATTTTAAAGATGAGTCAAAGTTTTTTGTTGTCCGAAAAAAATATAAAGGTCAAGATGTTCGATTTATCGAATTACCAGGATTATGGAATGGAAGCATGTCGAATTGGAATAGTTTATTTGTAGAAATCCCTACAAATACATTTAGTCCAGTAAAAACAGTGTTGGATCTATTAGATGATGCCCATTTACTGTAGAGACGTTGCATTGCAACGTCTCCACCACATTCACCCACGACATCCACCCACGACATCCACCAAAACACATCATCACAATTCATCTGTTCTAGCCAAGAGTTTTTACAAATAAAACAATTTCAAGATTTTAATAAAAAGGCCAATAAAACCTGATTTTATCATATATTTTTTATTTTTCATGAAATTAATAGGGGGTGTTGAAGAAAAAAAGTACTTTTTTTATTGTTTACCCCATTAAAAAATGTAATTTTGAAAAAAAATAATATACATGGCGACAAAAAGAATGCAAGCGTATCATGATGTGTTAAACAGATCACCGAAACACATCGAGTTCAATGGGAAAATTTCAGAAATTTTCGGTGAAAATGTATTTCATGCAGATGTAATGCGTGAATATTTGCCAAGTGAAGCTTATAAGTCAATGATAGAATCAGCTTCAAAAGGAACTAGATTAGAGCGTAAAATGGCTGATCAAGTAGCATCTTCTATGAAAGATTGGGCCTTAACAAAAGGAGCAACTCATTATACACATTGGTTCCAGCCATTAACAGGATCAACAGCAGAAAAACACGATGCTTTCTTTAAACCAGTAGGACCAGGAAGAGCGATTGAACGTTTTGACGGTGATTTATTAATTCAACAAGAGCCTGATGCTTCGTCTTTTCCAAATGGAGGAATTAGAAATACATTTGAAGCAAGAGGTTATACAGCTTGGGATCCATCATCTCCTGCATTTGTTATAGATAAAACATTATGTATACCAACAATTTTTATCTCATATACAGGTGAAGCGTTGGATTATAAAATGCCCTTATTAAAAGCTTTACATTCTATAGATGAATCAGCAACAGCTGTTTGTCAGTATTTTGATAAAAATGTTACGAAAACAGTTGCTACTTTAGGTTGGGAACAAGAATATTTCTTAGTTGATTCAGCTTTATTTAACGCTCGCCCAGATATTATGATGACTGGAAGAGCATTGTTTGGACATGCACCAGCTAAAGGACAGCAATTGGATGATCATTATTTTGGATCTATACCAGCTCGTATCTCGTCATTTATGCGTGAATTCGAGACAGAATCTATTCGTTTAGGGATTCCAGTGACAACTCGTCATAACGAAGTTGCACCAAATCAATTTGAATGTGCTCCAATTTTTGAAGAATGTAATTTAGCAAATGATCACAATCTATTGTTAATGGATATTATGGAGAAAGTTGCTCGTAAACATAATTTTAGAGTATTATTACATGAAAAACCTTTTGCAGGTGTAAATGGGTCTGGTAAACACAATAACTGGTCATTAGGAACAGATACAGGTGTAAATTTATTAGCACCTGGAAAAAATCCTAAATCAAATTTACAATTCTTAACTTTCTTTTGTAATACTATTAAAGCAATTCATGATCATGCTGATTTATTAAGAGCATGTATTGCAGGGGCTGGAAATGATCATCGATTAGGTGCTAATGAAGCTCCGCCAGCAATTATTTCAGCTTTCATTGGAACGCAACTGACTTCTTTGTTAGATGCTATTGAAAAAAATGTTAAAGCTGGAAAAATGACTCCAGAGGATAAAACAGAATTGAAATTGAATATCGGTAAAATTCCACAAATTATGTTGGATAATACAGATAGAAATAGAACTTCTCCATTTGCGTTTACAGGAAATAAATTTGAATTTAGAGCGGTTGGTTCTTCTGCAAATTGTGCTTCTGCTATGATTGTTATTAATACAATTGTTTCAAATCAGTTACAGATATTCAAAAAAGATGTTGATGCTAGAATTGAAAATGGAGAAGCGAAAGACGAAGCGATTTTGAAAGAATTGCAAATAATTATTAAAGCTTCAAAGAAAATTCGCTTCGAAGGTAATGGTTACGGAGAGGAATGGGTAAAGGAAGCTGAAAAAAGAGGATTATCTAATTTAAAAGATACACCAAGAGCTTTAAAAGTTTGGGGTGATAAAAAAGTAATCAAATTATTTAATGATTTAAATATTTTAACTCCAAGAGAATTAGAAGCTCGTCAAGAAATTGAATTTGAGGCTTATATTCATAAAATTCAAATTGAAGCACGTCTAATAGGAGATATTGCACAAAATCAAGTTATTCCAGCGGTAATTGCATATCAAAATAAACTAATTCAAAATGTTCAAGGATTAATTTCTGTTTTAGGTGATAAAATGGGGAAAGAAGCTGGAAAAGCTCAACATGATTTGTTAGTTAAGATTTCAGGTCACATGAATAAAATGAAAAAAGGATGTGACGATATGTTAGAGTCTAGAAAAGAAGCTAATAAAATTGAAGGAAATGAGTCGAAAGCTATTGCTTATTGTGATAAAGTAAAAGTTCATTTTGATGAGATACGATACCATGCTGATAAATTAGAGATTTTGGTTGATGATGAACTTTGGCCATTACCAAAATTTAGAGAAATGTTATTTACTCGTTAATTTTCATTGATTTAATAATTTTAAAAGCTCTTTTTCGAAAGGGCTTTTTTTATACTTGCTTAATTTATTTTACAGTGAGAATTTCTTTTCATATTTGTTTGAATAAAATAATTAATTTAGCGTTAAGATTAAAAAAAGAGTGGATGAATAAAAATATTTTAATTGGGTGTTTTTTAATGGTTTTAAATTCTGTTTTTGGTCAGTTTGAACCGAAACATACTTTCAATGTTGAGTTAGGGATCCCTGTTCCAATGGGAAATGCAGTTTTTAAGGGAATGATGAAAGGGGGAGTTGCAATTTTCCCTTATTATCAATATAGAATGAAAAATTCATTGGCTTTTGGGTTGGGAGCTCAATATACTTATTTTCAAATAAATAATACAAAGGTTTCTTCTGTGAAATCAGCCAAAGGTGGCGTGCATAGTGCTGGTTTATTTGTGAAGGTTAGTAAAGAAAAATTTCATACTGAGCAGTTTGCTACAGATTTTGGGGTTAAATTAGGATATGGTCAAACGTATTTTAATACAAATTATAATGACTCGATTTATGGTAAACCATTGCAAGTTGGTTCTTTTACAGTTGCACCAACATTAGGGTTAATTTTAAGCGTTGACGAGTTTTCATCTTATCGTTTTACGATTGGATACAATGTTCAATCTTATGGGTTTTCACCGCAAAGATTAGGGGATCCGTCAAATGGAGGATATGACTCTTCAGATTTTAATAAAGTAACTCATTTTCTTCTAGTAGGATTTGGATTTACTCATTATTTTCATTCAAAAACATTTTAATTTAAAATAATTTTTTATTTCATGTTTGTCCAAACGAATTCAATTAAAGCAATTAGGTCTTATTTTAAAGAAAAATTATCAGACCTTTTTTCGGATAGTGAAATTAAAATTATTGGAAATGAAGTTATTTGTTCTCGTCTTAATTTTTCATCAAATGACTTAATTTCGGCGAATGATAATTTACTTTCTGAATCTGATTTACTTTATTTTAGATCGATTGTTAAACGCTTATTAAATCATGAACCTTTTCAATATGTAGTTGGTAATACCCATTTTTATGGTTTAGTTTTAAAGACTGATAAAAGAGCATTGATTCCTCGTCCTGAAACAGAAGAGTTGGTTGACTGGATTAAAGAGTTTTATTCTATTGAGAAGCCTTCTAAAATTGCGGATATTTGTACTGGTTCGGGTTGTATCGCTTTATCTTTAAAATCGATTTTTAAGGATTCTTTCATTGTAGCGACTGATTATTCACAAGATGCATTGGCTTTGACGAAGGAAAATTCTATAGATTTAAAATTAGATGTTAAAATTGTTGAGTTTGACGCTAGGATTGAAGATCAATTTGAGAGATTATCCTTTAATGATAATACGAGATATGATTGCTGGGTTTCAAATCCTCCATATATACCTAATAAAGAAATGAGTTTAATGTCTGAAAATGTTTTGAAATTTGAACCTCATTTGGCTTTGTTTGTTTCTGATATCGATCCACTTTTGTTTTATAGAGTTATTTCTAAAAAGGCAAATGATTTTTTAAAAAAATCAGGATTATTGTTTTTTGAGATTCACGAAGATTTATCAAATGATGTTGTTCAATTATTAGAAAGTCTTAATTATATCAACATTGAAGTGAAAAAAGATTTACAAGGAAAAAATAGGATGGTGAAAGCTGAAAAATTGTAAATTCGTAAAATGAATAAGGAGTTAGCAAAGATAGAAATTGAGCGTTTGTCTCAAGAAATTAATAAACACAATGATTTATATTATCTTGAGAGTAGTTCTGAAATTTCGGACTATGATTTTGATATGTTATTGGAGCAATTAAATGCTTTGGAACAACAATTTCCTGAATTTGCTTATTCGTATAGTCCTACAAAAAGAGTTGGAGGTGATATTTCTAAAAAAATGGAGTCGGTTATTCATCGGTTTCCTATGATGTCTCTTTCGAATACGTATTCTGAAGATGAAATTATTGAATGGGAAAACCGACTGAAAAAACTATCGGAAGGAAAAATAGACTATGTTTGTGAATTAAAATATGACGGTGTCGCAATCGGAATTCAATATGAAAATGGGATTTTAAAACAGGCAATTACTCGAGGAGATGGAACTAAAGGTGAAAATGTTACAGCAAATGTACGTACAATCAGAACAATTCCTCTTCAATTAAAAGGAGACTTTCCTGCTGATTTTGAAATTAGGGGCGAAATATTTTTTCCCCTTAAAAATTTCAGGTCTTTAAATGAACAAAGAGTTGATATTGGTGAAGCTGAATTTGCGAATCCGAGAAATACTGCTTCTGGAACTTTAAAATTACATGATTCGAAAGTAGTTGCTGAAAGAGGATTGGATTGTTATTTATATGGTTTATATGGTTTCGATTTACCTTTGGAAGGACATTATGAGAGTGTTTTAAAAGCATCTGAATGGGGATTTAAAATTCCTAATCCGGAAAAGAAAATGATTTATAAAACGGATTCTATTGATGGAATAATGAAATTTATTCGTTTTTGGGATAAAAATAGATCAAAATTACCTTTTGAAATTGATGGTATTGTTATAAAAGTAAATGATTATACACAGCAACAAGAATTAGGATTTACAGCCAAATCTCCTAGATGGGCTATTGCTTATAAGTTTAAAGCTGAAAGAGTTGAGACTGTTTTAGAATTTGTTTCTTATCAAGTTGGTAGGACTGGAGCAATCACTCCTGTTGCAAATTTAAAACCTGTTCAATTGGGAGGAACTACTGTGAAAAGAGCTTCTTTGCATAATTCAGATCAAATTCAAAAGTTAAATTTATATATTAATGATACTGTTCAAGTAGAAAAAGGAGGGGAGATTATTCCTAAAATTGTAGGAGTGAATTTGGATAAAAGAAATGAAAATTCAGTTTTAGTGACTTTTATTGATGAATGCCCAGAATGTTCTACAAAATTAATCAGAAGGGAAGGAGAGGTGCAGCATTATTGTCCAAATGAAATGAATTGCCCTCCTCAAATTAAAGGGAGAATTGAGCATTTTATTGGTAGAAAAGCTATGAATATTGATGGTTTGGGAGCGGAAACGGTTGATTTATTAGTGGAAAAAGGATATGTAAAATCGTATGTAGATTTATATAGTTTGACTTTTGATCAAATTGTGAATCTGGATAGAATGGCTGATAAATCGGCAGATAATTTAATCAAAGGATTAGAAGCTTCCAAAAATGTTCCATTTGAGAGGGTTCTGTTTTCTTTGGGGATTCGCTTTGTTGGAGAAACAGTTGCGAAAAAATTAGCTAAAAGTTTAAAATCAATTGATGCTATTCAAAAAGCAAGTTTTGATGAATTGGTAAACGTAGATGAGATTGGAGAAAAAATAGCAATTTCTGTTCAACAATTCTTTCTAGAAGAGAAAAATAAAGAAATAATTAATCGATTCAAAGAAGTTGGACTACAATTTGAAATGAAAGAAAAAGAAGGAGTTACAGATCGATTTAAAGGTTTGTCATTTGTTGTTTCAGGGGTGTTTACTACTTTTTCAAGAGACGAATTAAAAGAAGTTATAGAAATGAATGGAGGTAAAAATGCATCCTCTATTTCATCTAAAACAAATTTTGTTATCGCTGGAGAAAATATGGGGCCAGCTAAATTGAAAAAAGCTTCTGATTTAGGTGTTGTGATTCTTTCTGAAGATGAATTTATTTTAAAATTAAAAGATTAATTATGAATGATCAATTAAGCATTTGGCAAAGATCTAAAAGCTTATTGGTTTTTTATGTTTTTGAAAATCACGATGAATTTAAATCTTTTAGAGAATCTCTGGATGAGGTTTTAATTGAAAGTTCTATAAAACGATTAAAAGTCATAATTTTAATCAGGGATCCAAAAGAAAGTGTATTAAAACATTCACTTTTTGCTTATTTTTGTGAAAAAGATATTGCTGTTTTTGGAAATAAAATTAAAAAACGATCAAAAAATGATCAAGGAGACGATCTCGATATAATTAGAGGAACTCATTTTGATTTATTTGTATGTTTTGGTTGTTATTCTCCAAAAGCTTTAAAATGGTTAACGCTTATAAATGCGACTTCTAAAATTGGAGTGAATTCGGAAGAAGCTTCTTTTTTTGATATGAATTTAAAAAGTTCATTTGAGTACGTTGATAAAAGTGTTATATTTGCTGTTAAAATGTTAGATAAAATAATTTAAGTTAAGAAATGAACAATACTTTTACAGGTTCTGGAGTGGCTTTGGTTACACCTTTTAATCCAGATGATTCGATAGATTTCAATGCGTTAAGAAAATTAGTACGGCTTCAAATCGATGGTGGAATTGATTTTTTGGTAGTTCAAGGTACTACTGGTGAATCTCCTACATTAACGTTAGATGAGAAAAACGAAGTCTTAAAAGTTGTAATTGATGAAAATAAGGGTCAATTAAAAATAGTTTATGGTCTAGGAGGAAATGATACAAAAAAAATTGGGGAATTGTTTAAGTTAATTCCAGAAGGTGTTGATGGAATTCTTTCTGTTTCACCTTATTACAATAAACCAACACAAAATGGGATCATTGAACATTTTAGATATTTAGCTTCTTGTACGAATTTACCGATTATTCTATATAATGTACCAGGTCGAACAGGTTCAAATATGGCTGTAGAAACAACAATTGAACTTTCTAAAATTAACAATATTGTTGCAGTAAAAGAAGCTTCAGGAAATATGGAACAAATTATGGATTTGATTCGTTTAAGACCTACAGGTTTTGGGATTTTATCAGGTGATGACGCACTAACAATGCCTTTAATCGCAGCGGGAGCAGATGGTGTAATTTCTGTAGTTGCAAATGCGTTACCCGAAAGATTTTCAGCAATGGTTAATAATTCGATGAAAGAAAATTTATCCGAAGCTCGAAAAGGTCACTACGATATAATTCCAATTACAAAAATGTTCTTCGAAGAAGGAAATCCAGGTGGAGTAAAAATAGCATTGGCAAAAAGAGGAATCATGAATGCGCACATGCGTTTACCGTTGGTACAAGTTTCAAAAGGTCTGAAAGACCGAATCGAAAATGAAACAATAAAATTACTGTAGAGACGTAATATTTTACGTCTCAACTATACATCCCCACAATACGTAAAGACGTATAATTATACGTCTCAACAATACGTCCCCACAATACGTAAAGACGTAATATTTTACGTCTCAACTATACATCCCCACAATAAGTAAAGACGTATAATTATACGTCTCAACACAATTTTACAAAAAAATCAAAAATGAACACATACAATTCCATAGTAAACGAAATAAAATCAGCATCAAGTATAATTATTACGGCACACAAATCCCCAGATGGTGATTCGATTGGAAGTTCGTTGGGTTTGTATCATTTTATCCATAAGCTTGGGAAAAAAGTGACTATTTGCCATCCAGATTCTTCTCCTGATTATTTATTGTGGCTTGAAGGAATTGAGAATATTCTAACAATGTCAAATGATAATATTAAAATTGAAGCATTATTTAATGAGGCAGATTTGATTTTTTGTTTAGATTACAATGCGACAAGTAGAGTAGGAGATGGAATGAAAATTTTGTTAGAGAATTCCACCTCAAAAAAAATAATGATCGACCATCATTTAGATCCAGAAGATTTTGCTTTTATCACTGTTTCTGAAACAAATGTTTGTTCAACTTCTCAATTAATAGTTGAATTGATTGATCAATCTGGTCATGTTGAATTGTTAGATGAATTAATTGGAACACCTTTGTATTTAGGTATTTTGACTGATACGGGATCTTTTCGTTTTCCATCCGTGCAACCAAGAACTCATGAGCTGTTAGCTAAACTTTTGGATTCAGGGGTTAAGCATTATTTAGTTCACGAAAATCTAAACGATAACAATTCAGTTGGCAAACTTCGTTTACAAGGCTATGCTATGAGTAAGAAAATAGAGGTTTTATCTGAATTTGGAGTCGCAATAATTTCAATTACAGAAGCTGAACTTTTAAAATTCGATTATCAAAAAGGAGATACAGAAGGATTAGTAAATATTGCTTTATCAATTAAAGGTATGAAAGCAGCGATGTTTTTTTTAGAAAAAGACGGAATAATTAAAATATCATTTCGTTCTAAAGGCAAAGAGAATCCGGTAAATGTATTAGCTTCGGAGCATTTTAGTGGTGGAGGGCATGCGAATGCTTCTGGTGGAATGAGCGAATTATCTATGGAAGAAACATTGATTAAAATTAAATCGTTAATTCCAAAATATTTTCCATCAAAATAATAGTATATTATCTTTAAAAAATTATATTTGTAAGAACTGAATTCTGTTGTTCCTACTATGTAAAGATTATTAATGACGATTTTATATTTTATAGCTGCTTTCTTTTTATCTTGGATTTGGGTCAATTATTTTCAATTGATTGGCGTCAGTGATGTAAAAAAAAATAAGTATTTATTGCTTACATTTATTTTAGGAGTTTTTTCATTTTATCTATTTAATCATATTAATTCAACGTTTTTAGATCAATTTGAATACGTATTAAAAAATAAAATTTTAAATCATTTTTTAATAACAGCAACAAAAATTGGACTATTAGGAGAAGTCTCAAAAGTGATTCCTGTATTAATAGTCTATTTTCTCTTTCGAAGTAAATTAAAAGAACCAATTGATGTACTAATGCTTTTTTCGGTAGCATCACTTGGTTTTGCTACAGGTGAAAATTATCTTTATTCAACAATTCATGAGTTTTATTTTTTTAATGAAAAAACGATTTTAAGAACGTTTGGTGAGTTGTTTAGTTCTTCATTAATCGCTTATGGAATAATTGGTTATCGATTTTATCATAAACATAAAAAGCCATTAAAGGTTTTTGTATTATTTTTGTTAGCTGTTTTTTTACATGCCTTTTACGATTTTTGGCTGGAATATGAATTACAAGTAAGTTATGGTTTTATTATTACTTTTTTGTATTTCATGTTTATGATATCAACGTTTGCAATTTGTTTGACAAATTCGTTAAATATTTCATCTGAATTCGAGTCAATTCAAACAATACATTCTAAAAAATTGATTAAAACTCTTCTTGTATATTACTTAGTATTTAGCGTAGTTCAATTTTTAGTTTTAGCATTTAATTCCGATCTTTCAATCGCTTTTAATAATCTTTATAATACATTTTGGTATGCTGGATTAATTATTATAGTGATGATTAATCGATTAACCAAATTAAAGAAAATTAAAGGGAGGTGGCAACATGTAAAAATGCAATTACCTTTCACTTTTTATAAAATTGATACTTTTAATGGTCGAAAGGTTCGTTATAAATTTAAGTTTCAAGGTGAAATATTTAATGAGATTTTTGTAGATACTTATTTAAATAAAGAAAGTTTCATAGCACCACTCAGTCAAAGAAATTCATATATTGTTAAGTCAAAAAAAATTTTTATAGAACGTAAAATTTATTTTAAAAATGATGAAGGGTTTTATTTGGCTAGAATTCTTGAAGAAGGAAATGAAGAATTGTTTCTTTTGAAACCAAAAAATTCTGGAAAAAGTTTAGTTCGAAAAAAATATCCAATTGTTGCTCTTTTATCAGTATACGATCAAGCAGATCTTGAGAACAAAAATTTGACAGTACATGATTTCCAATTTAGAGAATGGGTTTTTGTAAAATACCATTAAACTCAACTTCAACCTTAATCTCAATCTCAACCTTTCTTTTGATTTGTTAATAAATTAAGTTTCTTTCTAATTATATTTTCTCCTTTAAAAGGGGTAAGTTTGTAGCTCATTAATAATAAAATAAAAATGGCTCATTTAATTTCTCCTTCTGTACTTTCTTGTGACTTCGCTAATATTCAACGAGATGTAGAGATGATTAATGTTTCTCAGGCTGATTGGTTTCATGTGGATGTGATGGATGGAATTTTTGTTCCAAATATTTCTTTTGGATTTCCTGTAATTGAAGCGATAAAAAAACATGCGACAAAGCCATTAGATGTTCATTTAATGATCCAAAATCCTGATCAATACGTTTTAGAGTTTAAAAAAGCAGGAGCTGATATTTTGACGGTTCATTATGAAGCATGTACTCATTTACATAGAACGATTCAATTAATAAAAGAAGCAGGAATGAAAGTTGGGGTTGCTTTAAATCCGCATACTTCTGTTGCTTTATTAGAAGATGTAATTGAAGAGTTGGATTTAGTTCTGATTATGTCAGTTAACCCTGGATATGGTGGACAAAAATTTATTCAAAATGCAACTGTTAAAGTGGCTCAAGTGAAAGAGATGATTCTTCGTAAAGGCTCTAGTACATTGATCGAAGTTGATGGAGGAGTGAATGGTGAAACTGCAATTGGTTTGTTAAGAGCAGGTGCTGATGTTTTAGTGGCAGGAAGTTACGTTTTTAATTCTAATAATCCATCTCAAACAATTTCAGATTTAAAGAATTTATAATTTTTTTTCTAATTTACTTATTTGAAATTAAATGTGATTATTTTTAGTAACCAATCGATTAACTTTTCGTTATAGAGAACATGAAGACTATTTTTCTATTTTTTTCTATTGTTTTTTTGAGTAATATCAATGCTCAAATAGATTCTACTTTGATAAAAAGGGAACAAAAATTAGCTTTATTATTAAATGATCTTAGATCTGTTACCACAAACAAAGAAAAGGAAGTTAAAAATAGTTTATTTAAAGAGTGTTTATTGGAAACAATAAAATTAGATAACGTAATCAATTATCCTTTTTCAGAATTAAAAACGTTAGGTTCTGTAAAAAGTGATGATAACAAAATTAGAATATTTACTTGGAATATAGAACAAGACGATCATACTCAAAAATATTATTGTTATATCTTGCGCTTGGATGCTAAAAAGAAAAAGTATGTAACGAGTGAATTGATCGATAATTCATTCATGATACCAGCGAGACCTGATGATGTTTTAGAGGCAAAAGATTGGTATGGAGCCTTGTATTATAAAATAATAAATATTTCTAAAGGAAATAAAGAGATGTATACATTGTTAGGGTACGATTTGAATACAACAATGAGTAATATTAAATTAATAGATGTGCTTTGTTTTTCAGGGAATGTGCCTCGTTTAGGTCATCCTATTTTTAAAATGAAAGAAGGGGTTTTGAAAAGAGTTTTTTTTGAACACTCTGAAAAAGCAACGATGTCACTTAAGTATGAGCAAAAGTATAATCGTATAGTTTTTGACCATTTGTCTCCTGAAGATCCTAGCATGACTGGGTTTTATTCATATTATGTTCCGGATTTTATTTATGATGCGTTTGTTTTTCAGAAAGATAAATGGATTTATATGGAAGATGTTGTAGGGGTTAATGGTGCAGTTCAAGAAGAAATTATTGTCTACACTCAAAATCCAAAAACAGGAAAATTAGAAAAAAAAGAACTTAAAAATAAATGGATATCTCCAAGTAATGTTCATGTTTCGAAAACACCTGATGAAATTGCTTTGGAGCCAAATCAAGAACAAGTCCCGTCTTTAGAGCCTATTAAACATTTTAGTTTATTTGCTATTTTCAAAAAGAAACCGAAACCGGTTAATTATCTTTATCCTGAAGAATTGAGTGGGAAAAAACATAAAAAAAGAAATCATACAAGTAATTAAATTGGTGTAATTCAACTTGAAATGTGTTTTTATAATGTTTTAACTATTAGATTGTTAAAAAATAACTAGTGTGTTGAACTATCTTTTTCCTATATTTGAAAAAAAATAGAGTCTTATGAATAAAAATATCTATCTAGTTTTACATGATTTCACTGAAGTAGGTGATGCAGCTTTAAATTATGCGGTAAATTTGAGTAGCAATGTGATTAATGAAATTAGACTTGTTCACCTTGTTTCTAAAAAGAAAGATATAGCAGGTGCTGTATCAAAATTAAATGCAATTATTGCTAAAACTGAAAAAGGTGAAAATACTGAAATTTCATGTTTAGTTGAGGCTGGGTCTATTTTTGAAGATATTTCTAAAATTGTTAAAAAAGAAAAAGCGAATCTTATTATTATGGGAACGCATGGTGCAAAAGGGTTTCAGAAAGTTTTTGGAAGTTTTGCTATCAAAGTGATTACGAGCTCTGATGTTCCATTTTTTGTCATTCAAAAAGATACAAAAGTAAAGGCTGTTAAAAAAATAATCGTTCCGATTGATTTGAAAAAAGAGAGTTTGCAAATAGTTAATATTGCAGGTGATTTAGCGAATATGTATCAAGCTGAAATATTTTTAGTAGCTGAAAAACAAGATGATGTTCTTTTAAGTCAAAGAATTAAAAATAGAATTTTAATTGTTCGTAAACAATACGAAGAGAGAAATATTAAGTGTACTATTGAGTTAATTAAAGGTTCAGGTAATTATTCTTCTAAAATTATGAAGTATGCTAAAGAAAATGATATTGATCTAATTGCTATTGCTTACCATTCATCGAGTTTATTTCCAGGTTTTGATAAGTATGCTCAAACTTTGATTACAAATGATGAACTTTTACCTTGTGTGATTTTGAACGCTAAACCAGCTTCTTCTGTTTCTTTTTAATTAAATTTTAAAATCCAATATCTAAATGAAATTAGGTGATTATAACGTTCTAACAATCCTTAGAATAACAACAGTAGGTGCTTATTTAGGTGATGAGTTTGATAATGATGTATTATTACCGAATAAATATTTGACACAAGAAATGTCAGTTGGAGAAGATATCAAAGTCTTTTTATATAAAGATTCTGAAGATCGTTTGGTAGCGACTACTGAAAAACCGTTTATAATTTTAAACGAATTTGCTTATTTAAAAGTAAAAGAAGTAAATCCGTATGGTGCTTTTTTAGATTGGGGGTTAGAAAAAGATTTACTGGTTCCTTTTCGTGAGCAAACAAATAAATTAGAGGAAGGTAAATATTATTTGATCTATCTAATGTTAGATGAATCAACAGATCGTTTAGTTGCTACAGCAAAAACAAATAAAAAATATTCTACTGACACTTCTGAAATTGAATTAGATAAAGAAGTAGATCTTTTAATTTGTGAAACTTTTGATTTGGGTGTTAAAGTAATTGTTAATGGAAAACATTTAGGGATTATTTATTTGAGCGATTTAACAAGAAGATTGCGAAGAGGTGATAATGAGGTTGGATATGTTTTTAATATTCGAGAAGATGGTAAGTTAGATGTTCGATTAGAAAAGTCTGGTTATCAGAAGATAGAACCTTCAGCTGAACGATTATTAGCTTTAATTAAAAATAGAAAAGGAACCTTGTTCCTAACTGATAAAAGTGATCCTGATGACATCAGAGATCAAGTTGGAATGAGTAAAAAAACATTTAAACAAGCTATTGGCAATTTATATAAAAATAAATTGATTCAATTGAATCCCGATTCAATTTCTATCATTTGATTTACAACGACATCATTTCTTTAAATCGAATTGCTTGTCTTCTTGAAATTTCAACTTTCTCACCTTCTTTTAATTCAACCATTAATCCTCCATTGAACCAATTTTCTATTGAGCTTATCCATTTTATATTGATGATAAATTTTCTATTCGCACGAAAGAAAAATTCAGGATCTAATCTTTCTTCAAAACTACTTAATGATCTTAAAACTAATGGTCTATGTGTGTCGAAGTGTACTTTTACATAGTTTCCATCGGACTTAAGCATTCTTATTTTAGAAAGTTCAATGAACCATATTTTTTCTCCATCTTTGATAAATACGCTGTCTGATAAAGTAAGCTTTCTATTTTTTCTGGATAAATTTCCTTCATCCGTTGATGAAAAGTCATCTTCTTTTTGGTTTAATTTTTTTAAAGCCTCTTGTAATCGTGTTGGATCTACTGGTTTTAAAATGTAGTCTAAAGCATTTGTTTCAAATGCTTTCAAAGCAAATTCATCATAAGCGGTTACAAAAATGACTTTTGGAATTTCGTCTAATTGTTTGATCATTTCAAATCCAGTCATTCCAGGCATTGAAATGTCTAAGAATATTAAATCTGGTTTTAATTCTTTTATTAATTGAATTCCTTCTTCGCCATTTTTGGCTTCACCGATTATGTCAATTTCTTCGAATTGTTTTAAAAGAGATTTTAATTCTTCTCTCGCTAATCGTTCATCATCGATAATTATTGTTTTTATAATCTTCATAGGTTAAATGTTATTGATGAAATTACTCTATTATCATGTTGGTATATATCAAAATTGGCTTTTCCTTTATATTGTAAATCAAGTCTTCTTCTTGTATTTTCTATTCCAATTCCTATGTCTATTTCAGTTTTTAATGTGCCTGAGTTTTCAACAATTATTAAAATTGAATTTCCTTTTTTTTGAGTTTTTACAATTATTTCACCTCCATCAATTAAAGTTGAAATTCCATGTTTGATTGAGTTTTCAACTAGCATTTGAATAGAAAATGGTGGAATCATAAAATGTGTTATTTCTTTATTCAATTCCCAATTTATTTGTAGTCTTTCTTCAAATCGTATTTTTTCAAGATCAAGATAATTCGAAACCATTTCAAGTTCATCTTCTATTGAAACAAGATTAAGTTTTCCAAATTGCAATGATTTTCGTAGAAGATTTGATAACGCTGTAACCGAATCTTTCGCTTTTGAAGGTTCTATTTCAATTAACGCTCTTATGCTATTTAGAGAATTAAATAAAAAATGGGGGTTTAATTGTGTGCGTAAATTTTTTAATTCAATTTCATTTCTACTAGCTTCTAAACTAAGGTTATTTAACTCTTGTTTTCTTGATTTACTGAAAAAATGATAAGTGAAATAAAGGGCGTTCCAAAATAAAATTAAAACTGAATTAGCTAATACACCAAGTGATATTTTTAAGGGTGAAATAATGTTTTTAACTTGATGATCTATTGAAAAGGACGTAATTTCTGTAGATATACTAATACAAATTGCGCATATTAATGAAATTAAAATTATTCTTGGGAATAATGGAGGAAGTTTCATGTTTAACCAACCCCACTTAAAAAATAAAAGGCGCATTAAATGGGTATATAGAAAAGCGAAAAAAATAAATGAAAAAACATGAAAGTATAATGTTGAGTTTATTTTTTTTGCATCATCTACATAAGTTGCTAATCCAACAAATAATGCATAAAGTAGCCAGCCAAAAAGTTGTGCTCCAAAATATAGATATCGATTTGTTTTCATTTAGTAAAAATAAGATAATCATTTGAAGTTTTTGTCGATATTTGGATATTTGGTAGAATGTATTAGATTGATGGTGAAATATTAGGTTGAAATTTTATTTTGTAAATATTTATGGAACACTTTTTGTCTTTTTGGAAATCTAAGAAATTGGTTATTTCCATACAGCTCCTTAGGTGTATTTTATCTTGAAAATGGTGATTTCGAATAATTAAAAACAATAAAATAATTATGAAACGAATATTTTTTCTTTTTTTCTTTTTATCGTTTTTAAGTTTTACTCAAACGTTGAAGTTTAATAATTTTGGTTTATCAACTGGTGTAGTAATTAATTTTGGGAGTCATATTAATTCCATAGGCTTTACTTTAAAAACTTATTACACAGAATATTTTTATCAATTAAATGCTGGTAGCTCGATTTCGTGGAATTTTAAATGTTATGGAAATCGTAGAAAATATTGGGAAAATAGAACCTATTTAGGTCTGGTTTTATTAGGAGGAACAAAAGATAATTTAATTGATTTTCAGTTGGATGGATTAACTCATCAAACAATTTTTAGAAATTCAATAAGTTTTAATTATTTATGGTATTTTGATAATGTTGGGACTTCACAACGATCTGGTGGATTTGGTTTGTCGTTAAACAAGATGAGTATTTATTTTGAAAATGACGTGTTTGGTGGGCAAGCGAATGATCGATTTAGAACGGGACATTTGCTCGCAACATATCGATATAAAGATTTAAAATTTGGGACTGGAATTTATTTATGGACAGGAGAAACGAATGGAACTATTTGGAAAAGAGAATGTAGTAAGAATTGTCCAAATGGATTTAAAGATTTATCTAATTTACCTTATGGAAAAACAAGTCATGGTATTTTATACGGATCGGTTTTATATAATTTACCTTTTGGACAAAATCCATTTTTGAAAATAGGAATTGATAGTGAACAAATTCGCCACGGAATCCAAAATAAATTAATTCATGATCTTATTTTTTTACCAAAGAAAATTGAACGAAAAACACCGCATTATCCAAGATTAAATGAGGAAGGATTGCCCATTTTTGAAAAAAGCAAAATAAAAAAGAATAAATTATTTTTTCAAATTGGCGCAAATGAATTTATGCAATAAATTAAATTCCATGTAGAATCGCGATTCATCGCGATTAATTTTATGTAAAAGCGATTCATCGCAATTATTTTTATTTTCAATTGTGAAACAATTGAAAAATTTCAAACAACCTTTCCGGAGGAATAACTTTATTTGGAAAATCATTCATTTCTTTCAACACTTTATCTGTTGCCATTGGATTTAACCCCATTTTAATTCCCATTTCTTTGATGTAATTTATTTCTAAATTACTTGTTTCAAGATCAATATTCATTAATAAGACAAGTCTATGAAATTGAACAATACGTTCAGCTTCCATTTTTGGTGGCATGAATTTAATATACTGTTCAAATAAAACTTTGAAATCATCTTTGGTTACACCAATTTGTGAAGCAATTGAAAGAAGAAATTGAAATTCTATATCTCTAACATTATTATCAAATTGTGCTAGTTTTATTAGTTCTGATAATAAACTTTCGTTTTCTTTTTTTTTATCGTTTTCTTCGTCCATTTTTTGGAGATTATGAATTATGATTAATCAGAAAAAATCCACAAGTAATTTCACATACTTTTTGTAGATGTTCGGGCATTTCTTTCTCTGTCCAAGGTTGACTAGCACCAAAAGTATGCTCAGCATCTTCAATTTCAAATAGTCTTGTTTTCAGCCAAGAAGCAATATTTCTACTTTCTTCTATATCGACTGAGGTGTCAAGATCTCCGTGAACTACGAAGGTTGTTTTTGTTGAGTTTTTACAAGCTTGTTCAATGTTTAAAAGATCTCTATTTTCATCAAAATTCTCGTATTGAGAATAATTGTTTGGCATTTTTTGATGTGTTCTTCCGTTTTCAACGTATCTTTTCCCTTGTGTTTTCCATACTTTCAATTGTGTTCCTTCAGGAAACCGTTTTTCAATATCACAGATGGCAGCCCAAGTTGAAATTTTAGTAATTCGTGGATCTTCAGATGTAAGTAAAGCTATTCCTCCACCTCTTGAATGTCCAATTAAATAGATTTCTGGCAACACTTCGAAATGTGTTTCTAACCAATTTAAAACTTGTTGAACATCATATACTTCTTTAGAATAATTGTTTTCACCAAAGGCTTCTATATCAGTAAAGTCAATAGGGTTTTTTACCGTTCCTCCATTGTGACTCATGTTGAATTTGCAGAAACCAAATCCTAAATCAGTATAAAAATTTTGAACTAAATTCCAGCAACCCCAATCTTTATACCCCATGTATCCATGAATAAACAAAATTAGTTTACCGTTAAAGTTGGTTGGGATACATAAATCTACAACGCTTTCTCTATTATTTGAACCAATATAAATTTGATTTTTTAAGTTTTTCTCTTCCATTAATTCAAAATTACGAATATCTAAGTTAATAAAGAAAAATACAGCTTTATTTAGACTCATTCCTTATATTTACCATCAAATTTAGATTATGAAAATATCAGGTTCAATTTATAGTGATAAAAAAAGACCATTAGAAGTCGTAATTCAAGATTTAGTTCAGCATCAAGTTGAATTATTACATGTAGATTGTAATGATGATTTGTCTGTTTTTAAGGATATTAAATTGATTCGTTCATTGTGTGATTTGCCAATAGATTTACATATTATTACAGAAGATCCGAATAAATATTATGAATTGTTAAGAGAGAATCCGGTTGAATATTTAACTTTTCAATATGAAGATTTAAAAGTTCCATTAAAAATCCCGAATGATATTACTGGAAAAAAAGGATTAGCAGTTATAACTCCAACTCCTATTACTGTTTTTGAAGATTATTATGACTATGATTTTATTTTAATTATGGCAACTATTCCGGGGCAAAGTGGGGGTAAATTTGATGCGATTAATTTTACTAAAATTCGGCAATTTAGAAAGCAATTTCCACAAAAATCTATTCATGTTGATGGAGGAGTGAATGGGGAGGTTTCTTTTATTCTTCGAAATATGGGGGTAAGCTCTTCTGTTTCAGGGTCGTATTTATTTAATGGGCCGAGTATTGGTCATGCATTGATGAACTTGACGAAAAGAGAAATGAATTCTGAATTTCAGATAAAAGATTTTATGATTCCATTATCTGAATGCCCAGTTGTTTATTTAAACGAATTGACTTTAAGTTCGATTTTACTTTCAATTGAGAAAGGAAATATGGGATTTTGTTTAGTTGTTGATGAAAACGATTTGTTCAAAGGTTTGGTTTCAAATGCCGATGTTCGTAGAGGTATGATCAAAAACTTAGGTGATTTGAATAAAATAAATGCAGAAGAGTTGGTGAATAAAACGCCAACAACGATTGAGGAGGAAGATACCGTTTTAGCGATGTTGAAATTGATAAAAAAATGTTCTTTTCCTATTATGTATCTTCCAGTGTTAAATAAAGACAGGAAGTCAGCTGGAATTGTTAATTTTACAAATCTGATTAAAGCCGAAATATGATAATTCAATTAAAAAATCAAGTAAGTTCTCAAGAAGCAGTAAGTATTGCTACTGAAATTCAAGCATTTCATGTAGTATATAAAAATAAAAATGTTCTAATTACAGGTTCTGGACTTAAAGAAGTTCCTGCAATAATAGAAAATAAAGTAGATCAATTTTGGGTTTTTCCAAACGACATGCAATTATCTTCTAAAAAATTTCAAGCTGAAAAAAGAGAAGTTAAAATAGGCAAAATTACAATTGGTGGAACAACAAATAATACGGTGTTAATTGGTGGGCCATGTTCTGTTGAATCGGAAGAACAAATTCGTCAATCTGCTGAATTATTAGTTTCTTTAGGATTAAGTACTTTGAGAGGTGGTTGTTATAAACCTAGAACTAGCCCATATAGTTTTCAAGGTATGGAATTGGAAGGATTGAAATTGTTGGCAAAAATGAGAGATGAATTTGGGTTGAATGTGATCACAGAAGTTAGAGACGCAACTCAAATCGATGAAATAATTGAATATACAGATGTTATTCAAGTTGGAGCAAAAGCAATGTACGACCAAGGAATTCTTCGTGCTTGTGCAAAAACAACTAAACCTGTATTAATTAAAAGAGGATTTGGTTCAACTTTACAAGAGTTTGTTCAAGCAGCTGAATTTGTATTATCTGGTGGTAATGAAAACGTTATTTTATGTGAAAGAGGTTTGCGTACGTTTGAGACTGGAACTCGTTTTACGTTAGATTTATGCGGGGTTGCTTGGTTGCAAGAATATACAAATTTACCGATTGTGTTAGATCCTAGTCACGCAATGGGGTATGCTTATGGTGTTCCAAGTTTAGCGAGAGCTTGTGTTGCAATGGGAATAGATGGTTTATTAATTGAAGCGCATCCAAATCCGAAAGTGGCTAAATCTGATGCATCTCAACAATTAAATCACGCCGAATTTTCTTCGTTACTAGAAACTCTTCGTCCAGTAGCTAACAGTGTTGGATATAAAATGATTTAAAAAATGTTTTTAGAACAAAATATAAAAGGAATTTGCGATAAATTTGGTGTTGATTTTTCTGACTTTTTAACTGATTTAGGGGTTGAAAACGCTTTAGAATTATCTGTTTTTGATTTAGAAGCGGTATGTGATGAAAACAATATTGATTTA
>OBEQ011483563.1_pt1 | contig 31125 bp, 30 predicted proteins | sample 1670901 | NCBI WGS metagenome assembly OBEQ01 (sample SAMEA104232315, study PRJEB22302) | groundwater metagenome | biome: forest; feature: aquifer; material: groundwater | place: USA | collected 2011-08-07 | depth 5.4 m | reverse complement strand
CTGTCCTCTGCCAATAATACATCGGTTTTCTTCATTTCTCTGGATGAAAAACAATAGTGTTTATTCATCAGAGAGAAATCTTAAAAATTAATATTTATTTGCACGGTGCCATATGAATGACGAAAATCATAGGACTTCGCTCTGGGGCTTCAGGAATTACAAAACCTACACAAAGCGAAGCGGGTTTCTAAGGCAAAAGAATAATTGTTAAATATAACTCCTTGGTTGGCCGGAGATGAAGCCTTTTGGCGAGTGCTCGCCAGCCAAAAGGCTTCATGTAGGCCAGAGGGATTCATTAAGTAGATAAGGAAGTAGGTTTTGTATTGCAGGTTTTTGCGGAGATATGCCAAACTATAATTGTTTTTTTAATTTCAGTATCTGATCACGCAAATTCATGGCGTGTTCGTATTTTAATTCCTTGGCTGCGCGCGCCATTTCTTTGGTTATGATTTTGATTTGAGTTGAAGGCGGCAGTTTATCAAATTCTTCTTTATCGGCCGGATCATAGCTGTACCATTTGCTTATCTTGGCTTTTTTACCTGAATTCAAATCCGAACGGCGGATTTCTTTAATGATTGATTCTGGCGTGATGCCATGCTTGGTATTGTGTTCCTCTTGGATTTTGCGTCGGCGATCGGTTTCTTTGATGGCATTAGCCATTGAACGGGTGACCTTATCGGCATACATTATCACGTGACCGTTGAGGTGACGCGCTGCTCGTCCCATTGTCTGTATTAGGGTCGTAGCATTTCTAAGGAATCCTTCCTTGTCTGCATCCAAGATTGCGATAAGCGAAACCTCCGGTAAATCGAGACCTTCTCTGAGTAAATTGACGCCAACGATAACATCGTAATTGCCAAGTCGTAAGTCATGGATAATTTCCAGTCTCTGAAGAGTTTTAATCTCAGAATGGATGTAATTTACTTTTATTCCGTTCTCAGCAAGATGTTCCGATAGGTCCTCGGCCATTCTTTTAGTCAAAGTTGTTACAAGGATTCTTTGTTTTTGTGTTATGCGCTTTTTTATCTCTGAAATTAAGTGCGGCACTTGGTTCTTGGTCGGTCTGATTTCAATAGTAGGATCAAGCAGGCCGGTCGGTCTGACCAACTGTTCTGCCACGCCATTTTTGCCGGATTTTTTCAATTCGAATTCTTTGGGAGTGGCAGAAAGATAAATGGTCTGGTTGACGTTTTTTTGGAATTCGTCAAATCTCAATGGACGATTATCCAGAGTAGATGGCAGACGGAATCCATATTCAATCAGGGTAGCCTTTCTTGAGTGGTCACCGCTATGCATGCCGGTCAGCTGGGGAACCGATAGGTGGGACTCATCAATAATAGTCAAAAAGTCTCCCTTGGTTTTAAAGAAGTCCAATAAAGTAAATGGCGGATCTCCAGCATTCCTGAAATCAAAGTGCCTTGAGTAATTCTCGATGCCATGGCAGTAACCGGTCTGCTTGATCATTCGCAGGTCATTTTCGGTTCTGCTCTGGAGTCGCTCGGCTTCCAGGTAGCGTCCTTCCTTTTTTTGTTTAGCAACGTGTTTTTGGAGCTCCGTTTTTATATTTTTAATAGCCAGATCAATTCTGTTATCAACCGCGATCCAGAATTTAGCCGGAAAAATTTTAGTCTCAATGACCTTTTCGTATTTTGGTTCTTGATAAATAAGGGAGTCCAGATCGGTAATCTCGGCAATATAAAGCCTTGCTATTTTATTGCCTAGCATTTTTATTTTTATTATCCGATCACCGGCGGCTGAAACGATTTCTATCTCATCGGTACTTTTTCGGAAATTTCCTCTTTTGAGTTCGATGTCTTGCGTATACTGCAATCTTGATAATCCGGAGGCGATCTCTTTGGCGGTTATTTTTTGGCCTTCGAAAAAATCAAGAGATAGTTTTTGATAGTCTTCGGGCGATCCCAGGTTGTAGATGCAGGACACCGAGGCGACAATAATGACATCGTCGCGTGTTAAAAGCGCCTGTGTTGCGGCGTGGCGTAAGCGATCTATCTCTTCGTTGATTCGGGCATCCTTTTGAATATAGGTATCAGAGTGCGGTATATAGGCCTCAGGTTGATAGTAGTCGTAATAGCTTACAAAATAATGTACGGAATTATTCGGGAAGAATTCACGGAATTCTTGGTATAGTTGGGCGGCAAGGGTTTTGTTGTGAGAAATAACCAGCGTCGGTTTCTTATTGTTGGCGATGACATTCGCGATGGTGAAGGTTTTGCCAGAGCCGGTGACACCAACCAACGTCTGGTGTTTTAATCCAGATTTAAGACCACGAGTTAATTTCTCGATAGCTTGTGGCTGATGGCCAGTTGGTTTGAATTTTGATTCAAGTTTAAACATTATTTATATATGAATGATGAAAAACAGATTCATAACTACGGATTGAAAACAGATTACTATTGAGCTAACATTAGACTATGATTGGTTACATTGCAGGAATACTTCAGGCAGTTTCGGCCAGATATATCATTGTTGATGTAAATGGTGTTGGTTATCGCGTGACCATTCCTGAAAAAAGCAGGATAAGTATACCAAATATTGGCTCTGCGGTCAAGCTCTATACTCGCTTTTCTATGAGTCCGCGCGACGGCTCTGTCGAGCTATATGGTTTTGCTACTCCAGAAGAGCTTAATTTTTTTGAACTACTTACTTCGGTTTCAGGTATTGGACCCAAATCAGCTCAAAATATCATCTCCTCGGCTGATCTACAGTCACTACAGATCGGCATAATCAGGGGGGATGATGAGTATCTTCGTAAGGTTTCAGGTGTAGGCCCCAAGACTGCCCAGAGGCTTGTATTGGAGCTCAAAACAAAGGTAATGACATCTGACCTGGGTGCCCTAACTGGTACCGATATGGGCTCTGATTCAGAGGCGATAGATGCGCTGATGACGCTGGGTTATTCGCAGTACCAGGCCCGCGATGCCGTGAAGAATATTAAAAAGGATGGTGCGACATCAGAGGATAAGGTTAAGGAAGCACTGAAGCTGTTAGGGTCTAAAAAATAGCGCGCTTGGTTGAAGTAGTACTGTTTGGGTACGCTTCGCCGGCCCAGCCGCCGGCTCCGCTATTTCATCTCACAAATTCAATTTTTGATAGGAAGTATTGTATCAAAAATTGACCGTGCAATTTGCTCACTGGAATACCCAAATAGCACTACCTCAACCTCGCAGGATTCTTAAAAATAGAAAAGCCCAGCAATAACCATGCAGAGTCAAGGATTCTTACAATCAGAGGAATGGGTGGGGTTTCAGAGATCGCTGGGGCGGGAGGTTTTTGAATATGATAAAGAGGGAATCTCGGCGAAGATTATAAAACATAATTTACGCTTCGGTAGAAGTTATTTGTATATACCTCGAGGACCCGGGGTTGATTTTAATATGATGTCGGGCGGCTTTAAAAACCCAATAAATAATTTTGTTGTGTTTTTGAAAGAACTTGCTCGAGCTAATAAGTCCATTTTTATAAAGTCCGAGCCATTGGCCGACAGTGTCGCTCAGGCCCTTGTTGAGAGCGGCCGTTTTAAAAAATCCAAAAAAGAAATCCAACCAAGCAAAACCACTATCATAAATCTTGAAGCAGATGAATTGGATATTCTTTCAAATATGCATAACAAGACCAGATACAATATTAAAGTTGCAGAAAAAAATGGTGTGATAGTGAAGGAGAGCCAAGATACTGAGGCTTTCCTGGATATGCTTCATAAGACAACCAAGAGAGATAATTTCTCTGGACATCCCGATGGTTATTACCACAAATTATTAAACGACAACTCATTGAACACAAAGTTGTTTATTGCCTTTTATGAAAATAAACCCATTGCCGGAGCGATCACTTTAACATATGGAGATGTAGGTTATTATCTCCATGGCGCTTCGGACTATGAGCATAGGGCGCTGATGGCGCCATATATGCTTCATTGGCAAATCATGCAGTATTTCAAGAGGGCAGGAGTTAAAAATTATGATATGTGGGGAATAGATGCCCGTCGATGGCCAGGCGTGACAAGGTTTAAACTTGGTTGGGGAGGCAGAACTGTTGAGTATCCAGGTTCTTTTGATCTGCCAATTGCGAGGCTCTGGTATCTAGCATACAAAATAGCGAGGAAAATTATTTGACCCCGTAACGTACATACGTATGCGTTACGGGGTTTGACCCCAGCGCTCTATAGGGTAAGATTTAGATAGTACTTTGATTGTATTTTAAATCTGGAGACAGAAATGCACTTTTTCAATATGAGTTCAGAAGAGCTTAGGGCGATTATCTCGCACGGCATTAATGTTAGTCATGATGAAATTTATAATTTTTGGTTAGCAAGATTAAACCAAACTTATGGTGTAGACCAAAGTTTAGTTAACCAGACCAAGTATGTTTCGGCGATGCTAACAAAATTTTCTTTTGTTCCCTTGAACTTGGATATATATTTCTCATCATTGCCGGCAGTGGCCCGCATAGCCGAATTCCAGGATGCTGACCTTTTAAGTGATTATCCTATTTCACCGGAGATTTTTGAAAATGCTGCAGAGCAACTCCTGTTTCTTAGTGGTTTTGAAGAAAAATTCACAGTCAGATATATTGGGCGAAAAGAAACTGAAAGAATTGGAACGTTGCTGTTTCTTGGGGCGGCCCTGGGTCAGAGACGGGAGATACTCATAGAAATGTCCGATAACTTTACTAATTGGCAAAGACGTCTAGCCTTTCTTAGCTATCAGTTAAGGAAAAACTTGACAGAGTTAACTCAAGGGATCAGATTTCTTATTCAAATTCCAGATGTTTAGATGGTCCTGTTATTACAGGGCCTTTTATTTTAACCTTTTTGATATAGCAAAAGATTTGCTATCATTGGCTTATGTTTCAAGAGAATAAATATCTGAATATGCTGTTAAATTTAGGCCGGAAGCTTATCCCTCGGCCTGTGTTTAGGTTTTTTCAGCCACTTTATCACTTGGGCCTCTCGCTGGCAGGTGCCATTATTTATCGATTTCCGGCGAGCTCCATGAAGATAATTGCTGTCACTGGTACTAAGGGTAAATCGACCACTGTATACATGATCTCTAAAATCCTTGAAGAGCAGGGCGTGCCAGTCGCGGCCATTGGTTCGTTGGGTTTCAAAATTAAAGATCGGCAATGGCCGAATACTTTGAAGATGACCTTGCCTGGCCGTTTGAAGCTTCACAAGTTTTTATATCAAGCCAAAATGGCCGGCGTGAGCCATGTTGTGCTCGAGGCAACATCGGAGGGCATTGTTCAAAATCGCCTAGCTGGAATTAAAATCGACTGTGCTGTCTTTACTAATTTGCACCGTGAACATCTTGAAAGTCATGGTTCCTTTGAAAATTATATGTCAGCCAAGCAGAAGCTTTTTTTAAAAACCAAAAATACACATGTTTTAAATATTGATGATCCTTATTTTGAGAAATTTTCTAATTTTCCAGCCAGGCAGAAAATAACCTATGGTCATCAGTGGGGAATGATCAATATAGCGAATACGCGTAGCCAAGAGCCGCTTTACTTACAATTGGTTGGGAATTTCAATGTCTCAAATGCACTGGCAGCGTTAGCGGTTTCACTGGTCTATGGTTTAGATATGACTAAGGCTGTAAAAACTTTGAATGCAATAGATGTAGTGCCTGGTCGTATGGAGATCATCGAGTCGAATCGTGGTTTCAAGGTGGTGGTTGATTATGCTCATACGCCGGATTCTTTAGAGTTGGTTTATAAGACTCTGCGACCTTTCGCCAAGAAATTAATTTGTGTATTGGGTGCGGCGGGGGGCGGTAGAGACAAATGGAAAAGACCGGAATTTGGTAAAATCGCTTCAGAGTATTGCGATGAAATTATTTTGACCAATGAAGATCCGTACGATGAAGATCCCATGTTGATATTAGAACAGATTGAAAAAGGTTTTGGGGATAAAATAAAAAATTGGGAGCCGTTGCATTACAGAAAAATAATTGACCGAAAGGAAGCGATAGACCAGGCAATTAAAAATGCCGAGCCCGGTGATGTAGTTATTGTTACTGGCAAAGGATCCGAGACTTCAATGGCCTTGGCCAATGGAAGGAAGATTCCCTGGTCGGATAAAGAAATTGTGTTATTACACTTATCCACAGGTCAATGTGTAACGACCTCATCGCATGCTAAAATTAAAAATGAAGTTTAAGTAAACTTCAAAATAATTTTAGAATTACGGTCGAGATTCTAAAGTGCTTAAATTATTAGGTAATTCATAACCATTTTAAAGATATGATTAAAAAAGTATTATCAGGATTTGTTGCATTTGTTGCATTTGTTGCATTATTTTTCGTAGTCTTTAGTGCAAGTGTAAGTGTTATCCGTGCTGATACAATTACTAATCCATGCGCTTATCCTCCAGTTTGCGACCCACCACCATCTCCAATACCTAATCCTAGTGACATTTGCCCAGATCCTTCCTGCGTGCCCACTACACCACCTTAACGAATTGGATAAAAGAAAACCAAGCTGAAAAACTTGGTTTTCTTTTATCCAAAATTATTGATGCGCTACTCTGAACTGGAACATGGCAGGCCAGTGGACGAGTACATTGCCATATTTTTCCAGCCATTTTCCAAACATAATCCAAGTTTTTTCATCCGATGCATCCCAGCCATCGACATCCCAAAATATGGGAATGGGGAGATTCCCATTTGCGACCGCCTCAACTCCTTCTATCATTTGATCCATGTCTTCCTGCCAATATGCGGGAGCATTTTTATAATATTCTTTGAATACACGCGAATGCTTTGCGAAAGCAGAAAATAATTGCAAGCATTCATTAAGCATAATTTTTTTGAACTCTTTTGGTTGGATAGCGGACATGTCTATGAGTTTTTGTCCGATATCTCGAAGCGTTATTTCTGGATCTAGTTGTATTGGTTGAGCATTACCCATAGCAATCATTGTCAGTCTGGCTATAGTTGAAAATGCCTTTACTGTATCTGACAGCGGAATGCGGCCTATAGCTCTTTTGTGTTCGACAAGAAGAGGAATATACCCGCTGACAGCATGGGGGAAGCCAATGTGTAATAGGTGTCCGAAAATACCATCCTCGGCTCTATGTAGGGGCGAAAATGGAGGAATCAAGTCGCGTGCATCTACCCCAAGAGTATAACCAATACACACAGGCCCGTTATACAGTGAGTATTGGTCAAATGCCTTGGCTATGACAGAAGTATTTCTATTTTTAATATATTCTTCTTTTGAATGGCCCCAGAGGGAATACTCGGTGTCTGATAAAGATACCATGATCGGGGTGTGCACTCGCATAAAAGTATCTCCGACCATTCCCGAATGTGTGGTAGAGATTTTTATATTGGGGCTGACAACTCCGCCAATTTTTTTAATGAGGGCATCGCTTACTCCACCAGGCTCTTTGTCGAAAGTCGCATTATTACGATTTGGCAAATTCCCAATGATCTGGGATGCCATTTTTCCCAACATGGCTTCATGCGCTTCCAGGTAGTTCATTTCTATTTTGGGAAAATATGCGGTCGCAGATTCATAATCATCAAAGAACCAGGATCGGCGTAGCGAAAAGCTGGTCAGGAACAATTTTTTTATATCGAGACTAGGATCTGCTCCTGGAATTGAGTGGAGCGAGCAAATGACGTCATCATCGGTAAATAATATCTTTTTGCCGGCAGAGTAAAGTAAAATTGCATTTCTCTGTGCCCCGATTTTTATCGGGCCGGTATCATCCCCGCATATGGCAAAACGTACCACCTCGGGTGGTAACCCTGCTTCTCTGGCAATATTTTCTGCGAGTTTTGTTCTGGCCTCAAGATCGAGGTGGGTTATTTTCCCGGGATATGTTCTTTGGTATTTATTGTTTCGGCATTTGCACGAAGATTTTCTTCTTGGGAGCCGTCTGATATTACGAATTCAGGTGTGCGTCCGTAGTGTGTGACGTTTTGAACGAAGCTTTTTAGCATTCTATCGAGTTCGAAAGGCCTATCGGCCGTTGGAACACCTATGACCCCTATGCTCTCATCAGTATCTTCTCTCATAATTTAATTATTTTATAATAGAGTTTCCATTTTGACAATATTTGGAAACGGGTTTATGGTTTAAACAAAGCACTTTTAAATGAATGGAGTCTGATTTGGCAAAACCGTCCAAGACGCTTGATGCTGTTTTATTCCTTGATGCCTGCATGCCAAGAATTGAGAAGTGCAAAAGTGGTTGTCAGTCAAATGAATCTGTACTATGCCGACATCGATTTAATTTCAATGTCAAAATTCTTCATACCACCAGATACATTGATTTTCTCTGTTTTTATGATTTCCAGATCGTTTTACATTGCCTATTTTTAATACAAAAAAGCGCTACATTTAGGCGATTGGTTGAAAGTGGAAACTTTATTATCGTCACTAAGGATCGGAAGTTTTTAGAAGACGCTCGTAAGATGTGGCTGGCAAGATCGAATAAAAAAACTCATCCAAAACTGGATTTTGGCCCAGATTCAATAAGTTGGGGTAAGTATAAAATTATGGTCAAATTGATCCGATGCAAGAATTACGGCACCGACAAGGATGATGATCTAAGGTGTCTCATTAGAGAAATGAACTCAACCAGATTAGCCCACTCTTAATCTACGTAGGCCCCTTTTCGGGGTCTTTTGATTTTTAATCACCCTATTTATATAATTTCGGTTTGTGTTAAAATAAAATTTATGGAAGAAGAGCTTCATCGGAATAGTGCATTGTGGCTTTTTATAATCCTGGCCTTGGTTATTTTTGCCGGTGCCTTAATGTATTTCGGCCGCAACAACCCGGATTTATTGAAAGCCGATCAAAATACTGTTGCCCGCGCAACACTTTCGCGCGACTCCCGCCTGTACTCGGTTTTTTACAACTCGGGGGTTTTTAGCCCGACAAATATCAGGATCCATGTCGGTGATAGGGTTATGTTTCAAAATGACAGTACCCAGCCAATTCATATAGTCTCTGATGTTACTAGCGGTCCCAGGGAACCTAGTCTTGATAGTGTGATTGATATTCAATCCGGGCTATCATTCACTTCTACATTTAACAAGGCTGGGATTTTCAATTATGATAATAGTAATAATCAAGATGAGAAAGGAGCTGTAATTGTTCGGCCATGACAATTATGAAAATCCATTTTCAATCTTAGAAATTATGAAAAATCCGTTAGCAGTTCAAATAGAGTCTTGGTTTGGCTCACTCTTGGTTCTGGTTTTTGCGGGTTTCATGATTGGTTTCTTTTTGATTTCAGTTAAGAATTTTAATTCCGATGTTGATATTTTGAATTCCACCGGTACGAAACTTATAGTCGTTTCACTAGAAGAGAGGCAACTTATTGATCAGTGGCTCTTGGATAGTAATCAGGGAGTTTCAGCAAAAGAAGTCGGTTACAGATATATTATTTCGCATTTCCCGGATAAGCCCTGGGCTACCAAATGAAGATTAATTTTAATTTACCAGTTTTTTTTAAAATTGCCATCCTTTTTGTTTTAACTCAAGCACTTGGCATCTATGCAGCTTATAAGTTTTTATCGGCCTCAAGTGCTATACAACCCCTTAAAATAGAAGGCTTTAGTATTTATGAGTTGGTAATTTGGCTGGCATTTACAGTTGTTTTTATTTTTTTAATTACCAGGTTTTCATTATTGGGTTCTGTTTTTTTTAAAATATTTTTGACACTCGTAATATTTTCCGGAGTTCAGGCAGTGTTGGGTATATGGTTTTCTGATGTTATTTCTACATCGATCACGGTTTTATTTTTAATTTTATTTTGGTCATGGTCCAATATTTTCACTCAAGACCTGACGATGATCCTAACATTTTCTGGAATCGGTGCGATCATCGGCTTATCTTTGGAGCCCATCACCGCCGCCTTTTTACTGGTTATCCTTTCTTTCTACGACATAATCGCGGTTTATAAAACCAAGCATATGGTTAAGCTGGCCGAATCAATGATCCGTGCCAAGGCTATATTCGGTTTTATCGTGCCGAGCACGTTTAAACACTTGAAGGAGCCCATTTCTAACGTAAGGCCAGGTGGCGAATTCATGATTTTGGGATCGGGTGATGTAATTTTACCATTGCTTCTTTCGGCTTCGCTCGTCAGGTTTTCATTATTGCAGGCAGTAATTACTTCCATATTTTCCGTTGCCGGTTTATTTCTGATGCATTTAATATTTAATAACCAAAAGGTTCGCCGTCCTATGGCGGCTTTGCCTCCGATAGCAGCCGTGTCTATTGTTGGCTATCTCGTTTCTTTGCTGGTAAGATAAGTAGAATTTCAACTCGCTAAAAATATGAAAATTACATTTTGTGGAGGTGCTCGTTCCGTAACAGGCTCGAATTACCTTCTTGATACCGGTGATTTAAAATTATTAGTTGATTGCGGTTTAAATCAAGGCTCAAAATATGCCGAGGATTTAAATTACAAGCCCTTCAAATATGACCCGAAGGATATTAAATTTGTTTTTGTAACGCATAGCCACATCGACCACATTGGACGTCTGCCAAAGTTATATAAAGACGGTTTCAGGGGCAAGGTTTATACAACCTCAGCCACTCGCGATCTCATGTCCGTAGCATTACCTGATAACATGAAACAAATACAGAATGAGGCTAAGAACATGGGCCATGACCCTTTGTTTAGCCAGGAAGATGTAGATGGGCTCATGTCTTTGGTAGTGGGAATTAATTATCAGGAGGTAGTTGATCTTGAAGAGGGAGCGGCTGAAGGTGAGAGTAGTCTTCGCGCGATTTTGCATGACGCAGGCCACATTCTTGGTTCTGCCATAGTAGAAATACAGTGGCGCGAAAATGGTGAATTTAAAAAAATATATTTTTCAGGAGACCTAGGTAATCCTCCGACACCGCTTCTTCGAACGACCGAACCGATTCATGATGCGGACTATGTTGTAATGGAGTCAGCTTATGGTGATCGGTTTCATGAAGATAGGCCAAAGAGAAGAGAGCGCTTAGTTTCTATAATTAAGGAGACAATTAAGCGTGGAGGCGTGCTGATGGTGCCATCATTTGCCGTTGAGCGTACGCAGGAGCTTTTGTTTGAGATAAATAATCTTGTTGCAGAAAAAACTATTCCGCAGGTGCCGATATTCATTGATAGTCCACTTGCCATTAAAATGACGGCCGTCTATAAGAAGCATTCGGAATATTTTAATAAAGCGGCGATGTATTTGATTGAATCTGGCGATGATATTTTTAATTTCCCGGGGCTTAAGCTAACCCCTGAAACCGAAGAGTCCAAGGCGATCAATGATGTGCCTCAGCCGAAAATTATTATTGCCGGTTCTGGAATGAGCCAGGGCGGTAGAATCTTGCATCACGAATTGCGCTATTTACCTGATCCAAATAGCACAATTTTATTTGTTGGATATCAGGTTGATGGGAGCTTGGGCAGGCGAATCCAGAAGGGCGATAAAGAAGTCACGATTTTAGGTGAGAAGGTAGCCGTTAATTGTCACATAGAAAACATTCCGGGTTATTCTGCTCATGCAGATCAGAGGGGTCTCATGAAGTGGATCTCAACGGATAAAAAGAAACCCAAGAAGGTTTTTGTCGTACAGGGTGAAGATGAATCAGCTCGCACGCTTGCCAACCTGATACATGAAATCTTAGAATTTGATGCAGTAGCACCCAATGAAGATGAAAGTTTTGAATTATGATTATAAAATACAAATATGAAAAATAATCCATTAGATGAGTATTTACAAAGAAAGAATGAGCCAGGCTTAGCCGAGGGTGAATTTAGGGTCGAAGAAGAGAGGATCAAAAGAGAAGTAGAACATCGGATAGCCATACAAGAAGGAGGACGACGGGAAAAACCAGAAAAGATGTATTTTATCTTTGAAAGTAAAGAAAAACGAGATGAAGCTTTGAGGTTAATTAAAGAAGAGAGGCAGCATAATGATTTATTTAGTTTTCTTAGTCAGTGGAAGAGGGACTCTAGACGCCAGGACACGGGTTTAGAGATGGATTTTTCTCATCATCCAAGGGGACAAAGACAAAAACTAGAAGAATTTTTTAAACAGAAAGGATTATATCCGATAGAGGAATACGAGGTCGACGGGGACTGAGACCATTGTTGACAAGATAGTCCATGAAAGCTATAATTATAAAAAATTTAGAACTATAGATGAGGCTATCGTATGAGTCAGGAAAAGCAATTCAGAGAAGAGCTAAAAGGAATAAGAAATGAAAAAGATTTTGAAAATATTCTAAATACGGCGTGTGTAAGTTTTAATGGTTCTCGAAGGCGCTGTGCGGAAGAACTTAGGAGCCTGTCGCCGAAAGGAGGCATAGTGTTTATTATTAACAGAGCTATTGCTCGTTTAAGTAAAGCCTGCGATTGGAATTTCGCCGGCGATTAGTACCCTGAAAATCGGGGTCTTATTTTCCCGCCAAAGTTTTTACATATGTTTTGTACGATGCTTAGGGCATAAGTGTAAAAATTTAGGCGGGTTTTGGCCAAAAACAAAGTCAGGTTTTACCTGACTTATTTAATACCTCATATTTTAACCAAATACAGAACTGTAGAAATCTTAAATGGAGCACAAATGGTATAAGTCGGACCAAATTTATAAGGGTAATGCTAACTGAGTAGATCTTCTGCAATATGTTGGTTAGCATGGCTCACCCGTCCAATTCAGATGACTAGAATTAATATAGTCCCAGGGAATTTTAAGTCAACCCCGTAACGCATACGTATGTACGTTACGGGGGCAACCCCAAGGGCTTGATTTTACTTAATAATTCTGTTATAAAATAAGATAACTCCAAGATAATATGGCTAATTTGAATAACTATAATTTAGATTTCAAAAATGAACTTCCATTGATACCACTTAAAAACGTGGTTCTTTTTCCACGCATTGCGATTCCTCTTTTAGTTCAAAGACCAAAATCAGTTAATAGTTTAAATGCTGCTATGGCCAAGGGTCAGATAGCGGTTTTTGTTGCTCAGAAGAATATTTATGACGATGTCGATCAGAAAGATTTATTCCGTATCGGCACCCTTGGCAAGATTTTTGAAGTTCATCAATTGCCCGGTGGCACCGCAAAGATTAATGTTGAGGGCATTGCCCGCGTGAGAATAAGAGAAGTCTCACAAACCGAACCATACTTCAAAGCCAAGGTAGAACCGATTGAGGACTATGTCGTCCATGGTCTTGAGGCTGAGGCTTTGATGCGATCCGTAGTTGATCAATTTAAAAAACTAATAGAGGGCAGGGGTCTTACAGCCGTACTGCAGGATATTATGTCAGCACTCAATCAAGTGAAGGATCCTCAGCAGATCGTTGATTTAATTGCGATCAATTTAAATCTTGAGCTTAAAGATCAACAGGACATCTTGGAAACAATTGATACCGCCGAGGCTCTTAAAAAAATTAATTTTTATATTTCCCGCGAGTTTGAAATAATTGAAGCCGAGAAAAAAGTTACCAGAGAAACAAGGAAGCAGCTTGGGAAAATGCAGAAAGAAATGTTTTTGAGAGAGCAGATGAAGAGCATTGAAAAAGAACTTGGCATTGATGATGAAAAGGGCGAGATAGATGTATCGAGGGGTAAGATCAAAGCTGCAGGCATGCCCAAAGAAACCGAAGCCAAGGCCCTGAAGGAGTTGGGTCGTCTGGAGAAAATGCCGTCATTCAGTCCGGAGATTTCTTATATTCGGACTTATATTGATTGGCTGGTTGAGTTGCCTTGGTCCAAGAAATCAAATGGTAATGGCGCCAAACTCGAACTCAAAGAGGCGGAGAGAATCCTTAATGAAGACCACTATGGTTTAAAAAAGGCCAAAGAAAGAATACTCGAATATTTAGCGGTACAAAAACAGGTTGGCAAGATTAGAGGGCCTATACTTTGTTTTGCAGGTCCGCCCGGTGTGGGCAAAACTTCAATAGGCAAGTCAATCGCCCGAGCTCTTGGGAGGAAGTTTATACGTGTTTCGCTTGGCGGCATAAGAGATGAAGCAGAGATTAGGGGTCATCGTCGAACTTATGTAGGTGCTATGCCAGGCCGAATAATACAAGGCATAAATACTGCCGGTACCAGGAATCCTGTTTTCATGCTGGATGAAATCGATAAAATCGGTCTTGATTTCAGAGGTGATCCTTCCGCCGCTCTTCTTGAGGCGCTTGATCCTGAACAGAATTTTGCTTTCTCGGATCATTACCTGGAAGTTCCTTTTGATTTATCCGATGTTTTATTTATCGCTACTGCAAATATGCTCGATACCATTCCGCCAGCTTTGCGCGATCGTCTTGAAATCATTGAATTCCCGGGTTATACCGAGTCCGAGAAGTTGCATATTGCCAAGAAGTTTTTACTTGAAAAGCTTTTCAACGAACATGGTATGAAAAATAGTTCTCTCGTGTTCAGCGATCAAGTTGTTTCTGATATTATCCAAAAACATACCCGTGAAGCGGGTGTGCGCGATCTTGAGCGTCAGCTGGCGACGGTTATAAGAAAGGTTACTCGTCAGATCGTTGAGAAAAAAACTAAAAATAAAATAACACTGACACCCAAGATGCTTCACAATTATCTTGGTCCTATCAAATACTCTCATCAGGAAGCCGAAACAAAAGACGAGATAGGAGTTGTTACTGGTTTGGCCTGGACGCCTGTTGGCGGAGAAGTGCTTTCGATTGAAGCATCCAAAATGCCAGGCCGGGGTAAATTAATTTTGACAGGTCATTTGGGTGAAGTTATGCGTGAATCAGTTCAAGCGGCTTTGAGTTACGCTAGATCTAAGGCCGCAAAGTTGGGAATTAAAAGCGATTTTTACAAAGAAGACGTTCATGTTCATGTGCCATCGGGTGCTATTCCCAAAGATGGACCCTCGGCTGGTATTGCCATGGCCACTGCCTTAATTTCTCTTTTCACTCAAAAGCCAATAAGAAAAGATGTAGCTATGACAGGAGAGATAACCTTACGCGGCAAGGTTCTTGAAATAGGCGGAGTTAAAGAAAAGGTTTTAGCCGCTCACCGTGCCGGTCTTAAAATAATTATTCTGCCGGCCGACAACAAAAAAGATGTTATGGAAGACATTCCCAAAGATATCTCTAGGGATATTAAATTTAAATTCGTCAAACATATCGATGAGGTACTCAAGATTGCTCTAAAAAGCTAGTCGCTTCTCCCCAAAAACCATCTTATTTCCCTTATGACATCTGTCCCCAGTAAATAATATATCAACTTTCTAGCTTTTCTAGATAAAAAAATCGTACCCCTTCCGCTTCGCTACGTCCCAATTTTATTTATCAGCGAAAACTTTCGAAAATTGATATTTATTTTTTATGGTGTCATCTGAACAACGGAAAACAAGATGGTTTTTTTGGGAGTAAAATACAGGTAGCCCGCGAAGCGAGACGGGTTACCTGTATTTGCTGATTAACAATTCTAGATTGCTATAGCCTGTGAGTGAAGGAGGGACACGGAGAGAAAAATGAGGGGTGGGGCGGAGATTACTGCCTGCGCTACATATAAAGAAATTAAAAACGGATCACTTGATCCGTTTCGCTAACCGTAGAGGTCAGCGTGTATAAGAAATAGATGCCGTCATGCCGCTAAGCATGAGATTCCGGTTTTGTGATAGCCATCTGGTTGAACCAGTCAACTCCCATGCGCCAGGGAAATCTATTGTGGGTGCCGCAGGTACGTTGTGCATGTAGGCGGTAGTAAAGCCGATGCCCAAAGCCATATGCTTGCAGACATTTTTCTTTAGTCTAATACTCATGTCGGTCACAGGTACGACTGCGCTGTCGTTATGTGAATAGGGCGCAGAGCCATAGAGGTAGTCCGATTTGTAGACTGTTGTGAACGGTCCGCCAATCGGTCCCTTTACGCGGTTTACATCATCAACGTCAATGAATTCTCCCGAGCGTCTGACATTGCCAAAGTCGAATGATTGTCTAGCTTTGACTTCGAGTGTAAATCCCTTCCAAACCTTTGTTTGCCATTGCATACCAAGTGATGGACCAAGCATCAGACTATAGTCGGCACGGCCATTCTGGCCAACCGAGATATGGTTGTCCCTGTGATCCAACCCATAAAAGTAATAAAGAAATGCCCGCTCCGTCCTTCCGTCTGACCTATAGTTGGCGAGCTTTGTTGCATCAACTCCGACTAACAAGTCTAGGTGTTGGTGGCCCGTGCTTACGAGGTTTCTCATCAGCATGGCATTGCCACGCATCACTGAGACGCCGTTCTCGCCATGGTAGCCGACGGGTGAGAGCGGGTCGGTGCCCTTAGCTTCCAACTGGTTGTATACCGGAGTATTTTGATGGCCGAATAAGCCGACTCCGTTAACATAGTAATTACTATCATCACTGGGTGGACTGGTGACTAACCCGCTATCGGAGCCATGGGTATTAAAATACGATGCACCCAAGCTTAATCCCCAGCTGTTATTTAACCAATATCCGACTTCGCCGGCGTAAGCGTGGTGATTTCTCATCTTGGCGACCAGAGGAGTTGTCGTCAAACCGTAGCTTCCGATGATGGTTCTAACTGGGACATTAACATCCGGCGGACTAAGTTTGACTCTGTCATACAGGCTGAACTTCTCGCCGTAGGGTACATTATTGCCAATAAGGCTGGCATTGGGGGTAAAGTCGAAGTTAAAATAAAGACCTTTGCGATTATTGTCCTGTGCCTGCATTATTAATATTGAAAAAAGACCTAAAGCCATAACTCGTGTCATATAGTCTCCTATAATTTTAAAAGGGCTGTACTATCACAGCAACTTTAGTCTATGTATAAATCCACAAGATGTCAACCTAGATGTTAGGGTTGTTTGTGGAGAACTTTTCTAATAGAATTAGAAGATTCTTACAGATATTGATATAGTTAAAAGATTATTACTTGCCGCGGTTTTGGGTGGGGTGATAGGTTTTGAGCGGGAATGGTCACACAAGGTAGCCGGTCTAAGGACTCATGCTTTGGTCGCCAGCGGCGCGGCTTTGCTTTCTTTAATTTCAATTTATCTTTTCGAGAAATTTCCTTCTGTGAATGGGGTTACCGGGTTCGATTATCATTTGATTGCAAATATTGTTGTCGGTATCGGTTTTATTGGTGGCGGCGCGATAATGCGGCAGGGTGCTAAGGTTACAGGTACAACTACGGCCTCAACTCTTTGGCTTGTTGCTGCTATAGGTATGGCTGCGGGGATTGGATTCACTTTTGGAGCTGTGGCATCGGCTTTAATCGGCTATGCAGTTCTGACGGCTTTGTGGCAGTTAGAAAAAAAGTTTATCAGAAAAATGCCCAATCACGATGACGATATAGAGGAGTCCGAAGCCGAACACGATGTTCACCAGGTTAAATAAATTTTGGTATTCAGTTGCGACACTTGTAGCTTCAACTGTCGGTGTCGGACTCTATGGAATACCTTTTACTTTTCAAAAAGCCGGTTTCGGAATCGGTTTTTTATTTTTAGCGGGCATCGTTCTACTTACTTTGTTTAAAAATCTTTTATACGGGGAAGTGGTTTTGCGTACCCAGGATCGTCACCAGTTTATTGGTTATACCAATAAATACCTCGGTCGCGCAGGAAGGAATTTGCACCTATTCACCTTTTGGGTAGCTGTATATGGCGCTTTGATCGGTATTATTATCATCACCGGCAACTTTTTATCCAATGTTTTTTCTACTGTATCACCCGGGACGTTTAGCACGTTGTTTGTAATCTTTGCTTCAATCTTGGTTTTTGCCGGTCTAAAAACAGTAGCGAAGTTTGATTTTTTTATGATGCTGCTTTTTGCTTTTCTTGTATCGCTCATTGTTTTATTGGGGGCCCATCATATTAATTTTAGTAATTTTGTTTTTACAACGAATAATCTGTGGTTTCTGCCATTTGGCGTTATTTTGTTTGCCATGGATGCTACGCCGGGGATACCTTTAGTCAGAGAGGTTTTAGTGGGCCAGGAAAATAAATTCAAGAGAGCCATAATCCTAGGTACCATTATTCCAGCCATATTTTATTTGATATTTACTCTTATAGTTTTGGGAGTCTCCGGTGAATTTACGTCTCCAGATTCTTTTTCCGGCCTTTTAAATTTCTTAGGGCCGAGTATTGTTACCATTGGTTCTTTGTTTGGCTTCCTGACCGCCTCAACTATTTTTTTGAATCTGGCCATTGCTCTAAAAGAATCATTCCAGCAGGATTTTCATTTTAAAAGAAAGTGGACTTGGATTCTGGTGATTATACCGCCTTATTTGCTTTTCCTTTCCGGCATCAGGAATTTTATTGATATTTTAGGGCTGGTCGGCGGCATATCAATAAGTATCGAAGCCATTTTATTGATTTTTACATATATCAAGGCCAAAAAAAATGGCGAGAGGATTCCAGAATACTCCGTCATGTTGCCTAAGTGGTGTTTGTATCTTGCTATCGCCATTTTTTCACTTGGAGCCATATATACTGTTTTTGTAAAATAAAAAGCAAAATTTATAGATGAATCCCGTTAGAGGTCTCGCCCGCGCGCTTGTCGCGCGGTCTAAAAGACCTTGGGCGGGCTACCTCTAACGGGATGAAGATCTTATACAAGCTAGAGGCATTGATTTTTTATATTCTGATTTTTAGCATTCCTTTCGAGACCAGGTTTATTTGGCATATATGGACTTTTCCTTTTAATCAGTGGACGGCCGGATATATTTATGGGACTGATATTTTACTTTGCGCATTTCTGGTCTTGTGGCTTGTACGAAGCTTACCGTTACGACTAGATCTCAAATCAATATTTAGTCCTAAGATATTTGGTAAAGCCGATTTCTGGTTGTTGGCTTTTTTTATTGTTTCAGCAATTTCGATTTTTAACGCAAAGATCGCAGGCCTCTCTTTTTATCAATTAATTAAGCTGGCCGAATTTATGGCCTTCTATTTTTATATAAAAAATAACTTGGGGCTTGTTTTTAAATTTCGGACAGTATTGATTACTATTATTTTCTCAGGGTTATTTCAATCCATAATTGCAGTTGCTCAATTTCTAAAGCAATCAAATTTAGGCCTTAGATTATTCGGCGAAAGTCCGCTCGCAATTGATACTACCGGAATAGCAGTTTTTATAGTTGACTCCCACAAATATTTGCGCGCATATGGTACAACACCGCATCCCAATGTTTTGGCGGTATGGCTATTTTTGGCGATATTCTCTTTTTATAATTTTTATTTCTATCGTAAATCTCAAAACATAAGCTGGCCTCTCCTCGTGGCTTATACTGCCATGCTCTTTGCTTTGTTTTTTACATTTTCCAGGGTAATTATCGGCCTTTGGTTGCTTTGTTTGGTCCTGGTAATATATTTGACTATTTTTTCCGGTTTCTTGTCGGTAATTAAAAAAAGACTCATGGTTATTGGTGCTGTTACATTGGCCGCCGTGATTTTCTTTGCTTCTTTGTATTGGCCTTTAGTTCAGTCTAGGATTCATGTCTCAGCAGACGAAGAGGCAGTTACCCAAAGGATTTTTTATAACAAAATTGCCGGTACGACCGTCGAAGCAAATCCTTTTGGCATAGGTCTTGGGCAGTTCGTACCCCGATTAATGGATAAGTTAAAATATTATGAAACCGTCCCTTATCAGCCAGTGCATAATATTTATTTATTGATTGCCAGTGAGACAGGATTTATGGGGCTAGCTTTATTTTTATTATTTCTATTTTTTATACTTTATAACTTTATTAAATCAACAGGCCCCAAGGAGCTATGGCAGCTTTCTTTCATTTTTATATTTTTATCACTTTTGGTTTTTGGTCTCTTTGACCACCTACTGTGGACGCTCCAGCAGGGAAGTCTGGTTTTGTGGATGGTCATGGCATTATTGAGCGTCAATCGTCATGATGCTTTTCAGGTTAAACAGTGACGGTGTGGATATTTATATTTTTGATAAAAGTGGCAGTCTGTGCTAGGATTACTCTTATATGAAAACAGCTAAAAGGCTTCTATTTTTCTTGCTTTTTGGGGGTATTCTGGCCCTTACACCTATTTCCCATGCTTCTGCTGATAGCGGAAGATATTTTATTAAAACAACTAATGGTTTCTGGAAAAATGCTCTTGGAGTAAGGCACGAATTTGATAACGGCTTTACCGCTGATTTATCTGATTTTGATGTTCATTTTGCACAAGTTTTCGGTATTGAGACAGAGTCGGTAGGTGTGCTTCATATCCTGCCGGCACTGGAATCAGCCCAATTAAGTGATAAGATTGCAACCCCCCCAGCTAGTCCTAAAATAGGCGGCGTCAAAATTTTAAAAAAGGGAGTTCGTCATATTCCTACCGAACAAATCTCATGGGGTATTAAAATGATTTATGATAATCCTGCCATTTCGTCTACGTCCGGCGGCTTTGATGTAAAGGTAGCCGTACTGGATACCGGAGTTAATTTTGCTCATCCTGATCTGGTAAGTCGTATGGCGCAGTGCAAGGACTTTACCAATTTGCGTTTTCCAGTTTTGGATAATAAATGTGATGATAAGAATGGCCACGGCACCCATGTTGCCGGTATCGTAGCTGCTGATTCGGGCAAAGATCACCTGGGTATATATGGCGTCGCTCCGGCTGCCAAGATTTTGGGCTACAAGGTTTGTGACGCTAATGGTTCATGTTACGCCGACGATATTGCAGCTGGCTTAAGGAGGGCCGTTGATGAGGGCGCAAATATTATTAATATGAGTTTTGGCACAGACAAAGATATTCCTACAATACATGATGCCGTAAATTATGCCTTTTCCAAGGGAGTTTTAATGGTAGCCGCAGCCGGCAATGATGGGCCATTCACAGATAGTATTGACTATCCGGGCGCATATAGTTCGGTTATTGCTGTGAGCGCACTTGATAAAGCTTTTGTCGTTACTGATTGGAGTTCAAGAGGAATCAATTCTCAAACTGTTCAGTATGTCGTTGAAAACAGAGATATTGAATTTGCCGCTCCAGGGAAAGGCATCGAGTCTACTTGGAATAATGGAGGTTATGCCATATTGTCAGGTACTTCCATGGCTTCTCCATTTGTCGCTGGTCTAGCAGCTAAATACTGGCAAAGCACTGCTTCTAGTTCGGCCGATGCCACTCGCGATTTGCTTCACTCCTTAGCTACTGACATTGCTCCTATAGGAGATGACAATATATCTGGATTTGGACTTCCTCAAGTAAAATTCATAACCCCGTAGTCTATGGTAAATAGAGTTATCCGACATCTCGTAATTTCGGATTTTATTTTTAATTTTGCCTTTGGTCTTTTAGCTCCAATTTTTGCCGTCTTCATATTGAAAGACATCCATGGCAGTGGGCTTCGTGTTATTGGTTTAGCCACGACGTCTTATTGGATTGCAAGGACTCTTAGTACGGTGCCACTGTCTCGTTTTATGGATCGAACTGATGGTGAGCGGGATGAGTTCTACTTTTCTATAATCGGTTCGTTTATTTTATCTTCAGTACCACTTTTTTATTTATTGGCAACTTTGCCATGGCATGTTTATTTAATTCAGTTTATTTTTGGTATAGCTAACTCTTTGGCGGTGCCTGCCTGGCGTATTTTGTTTACTGATCATTTAGATCGGGGCAAAACCGGATACGAATGGTCTCTTGAAGATATTGCGATAGGGGTTTCAATTGCGATATCTTCATATTTGGGTTCTTTATTGGCAGAAAAGTTTGGTTTTCATGTCGTATTTATACTTCTGGCCATGATTGGTTATGCGGCCACGATGGTCTTGATCCCAATTTATAAAGATGCGAAAACACTTCAACAGTTAAAGCGAGAAAAATTACTTGAAAAACTTAGGTTGAAACGAGAGGAGCCGGCACCATTTAGAATGGATGGATTAAAAGAATAACCCCGACATAGTGTCGGGGTTATTCTTTTTTGCTATTATTAATTCATGACCAATCAAGAAATAGTCAAAATTTTAAGAGAAATGGCTGCTCTTCTTGAAATGAAAGATGTGGATTTCAAGCCTAGGGCTTATGAGCATGCAGCACATTCTATAGAATTACTCGCAGAGGAGGTAAGTGAAATTTATAAAAAAGGAGGACTCAAAGCAGTCGAAGATATACCGGGTATTGGCAAGGGTATCGGCGAGCGTATCGAAGAGTATATCAAGACCCACCACATAAAAGATTATGAGAAACTCAAAAAGCAGCTCCCGGTAGATATTGATGGCCTGATGAGCATTGACGGTGTAGGCCCAAAAACAGTCAAACTACTTTATCAGAAACTTCACATTAAAAACTTGGAACAACTAGAAGATGCTGTTAAACACGGAAAGATTAGTAAGATTAAAGGTCTTGGTAAAAAAACAGAACAGAATATTTTAAAGAGCATCGCTTTTTATAAGCAATCACACACAAGGTTTTTGTTGGGCGATATCTTGCCGATGACAAAGAAAATCCTGGAATCGTTGAGGGCTTTACCGGAGGTTAAAAAAGTAGAATATGCCGGTTCAATCCGACGGATGCAGGAAACTATAGGGGATCTGGATATTTTGGTTATTTCAGATAAGCCCAGCAGGGTAATGGAGTTTTTTAAAAAAATGCCTGAAGTTCAGCAGGTCTTAGTAGATAGTGAGACCAAAACTTCAGTCAGGCTCAAGATTGGCATAAGGGCTGACCTGCTTGTATTGTTACCAGAATCATTTGGTGCCGCTTTGCAGTATTTTATAGGCGATAAATATCACAATATCGAGCTTCGTGAAATTGCAATTAAGAAGGGATACAAATTAAATGAGTTCGGCCTATTCAAGGGCAAGAAATTAGTTGCAGGCAAGACAGAAGAGGAAATTTATAAAAAATTAGGTATGGAATGGATGGAGCCTGAATTGCGGACGAATCATGGCGAGATTGCGGCGGCCATTAAAGGCAAGTTACCTAAGTTGATCGGTTATGACGAACTGAAGGGTGACTTACAGGTTCAAACTAATTGGACTGATGGCGAGAATTCTATCAAGGAAATGGCCGAAGCCGCCAAGAAGCAAGGCTTAGAATATATAGTTATCACCGATCATACCAAATCTCTGGCAATGGCCGGTGGTTCAGACGAGAAAAGAATTAAGGAGCAGATGAAAGAAATAGACAAAGTCCAAAAAGAAGTAAGTGGTATCAAGATACTCAAGGGAGCGGAGGTAAACATCAACAAGGATGGAGCACTTGATATAAATGATGAGACTTTGGCTCAGCTTGATGTGGTCGGTGCTTCCGTGCATTCTAATTTTGATATGAGCGAAGCAGATATGACCAAGAGGATTATTCGGGCAATGGAAAATCCGAATGTTGATATTTTATTTCATCCAATGGGTCGGTTAATACAAAAAAGAGAACCATACAAAGTGGATATGGATCAAATTATTCAGGCAGCCAAAAGAACCGGCACCGTCCTTGAGATAAATGCCTCGCCGTATAGACTTGATCTGAAGGACGAATATATCAGGAAGGCGGTTGAGGCAGGGGTTAAGCTTGCAATCAATTCTGATGCCCATTTTGTAAGTAATTTCAATTTTTTGGAATTTGGCATTGCACAAGCCAGAAGGGGATGGGCTGAGAAAAAAGATATTATTAATACCAGGCCATGGCAGGAAATGCTCAGGCTTTTAAAATAAGCCGCTCGCCAAGATTATTATCATTTCTCGAGACGCTATGTTTTACGAACCCAGCGTGTCGTAACATCACTTCGCTTAGTGTCCCTTTTCTATAATAATTGCAAGCTTTGGCATTTTCACCCCAAAAAGCCTTATTTTTGCTAGTCTTTAACTAATAGTAGACAATGTTTTTATAGCACCGTTGAAAGAGTGGATTGCATGGTTTGTGAGTAGTATAATTTTATTCACTGCGAATAAAACCCACTCTTTCACCGGAATGTAGTGCGCTCGCTGGGCGGACAAGTGGTGATAGAAGGCATTGTATACTATTAGTTTTCTGGTAAATACGACAATATTCCTATAAGATATTAATAATATGACAACATTTCAAGAAAAAGTATATAATGTAGTTAAGACAATTAAGTCTGGACAGACTATGACTTATGCTCAAGTAGCCATGGCCATAGGTAGTCCAGATGCTGCCAGGCGGTAGGCAATGCACTGCATAAAAATGTAAACCCCAAGGTAGCCTGCCATAGGGTGATAAGATCGGATGGCAAGGCTGGCGGTTTCAATAGGGGTACTAAGATGAAATTATCATTACTCAAAAATGAGGGTGCGATATAAATTATGGCTTACAAAATTTTATTAGTCGGTGGTGGTACTGGTGGCCATGTTTATCCGCTTGTTGCCGTTGCCGAAGAAATACAAAAAAAAGCTGCTCAATCCGGTTTGGAGGCAGAACTGCTTTTTATGGGTGACGGGGATCTTTTGAAAGATGTTGCCCAGCAGATCGGGGTTAAATTTAAAAGTATTTTAAGCTCCAAGTGGCGCCGTTATTTTAGTTTCCAGAATTTTATTGATATTTTTAAATTCCCTTTGGGTTTTTTTCAGTCCTTATTTAATGTGTGGTTGTTCATGCCCGATGTAATCTTTGCCAAGGGCGGCTATGCTTCTTTTTTGCCGACCTTAGCCGGCAAATTAATGATGATCCCGATCGTAATACATGAATCGGATTCTATCCCAGGTAAAACTAATATATTTTTGGGGAAATTGTCGAAGAAAGTTTTTTTGGCATTTGCCAGCGCAATTAAATATTTTGACGCTCAAAAAAGCGAAGTGGTGGGCAATCCGATAAGGAGCAATCTCTTGGTCGGGGCTGATAAGGCCGCCGCTCTATCGGCCTTTGCTCTTGATCCGGTAAAACCAACGATATTAATTACCGGTGCCAGCCAGGGAGCCAAGCCGATAAATGACGTGTTATTGCTCTCGATCGTAGAGTTGGCCAAAAAATTTCAAATAATACATCAATCCGGATCACCAAATTATGACGATGTCAGCAAACAGGTCCTCACCATTATCAAAGAAGGGGAGGCGCTTTATGGTAAAGATATCCAGAATAATTATCGCTTATATCCAGTTTTTGATTTAGCACAGATGGTACTTGCATATGCCGCAGCTGATGTGATTATTTCTCGCGCCGGATCACAGATTTTTGAGATTGCCGCCATTGGCAAGCCGTCGATTGTTGTACCACTGAAGGGTTCGGCGAGTAATCATCAAGTGGAAAATGCAAGAGAGTTTTCAAAATTTGGAGCAACGATAATCGAAGAAGACAATCTCACCCCGCATATATTTATAAACGAAATAGAGAAGGCTTATGAGAAAAGAGCTGAACTCTCTGAAAAAATCAAAAAATTCGCCAAGCCAGATGCGGCAATGACTATCGCGGAGTATCTACTGAATTTAGGTAGGATTTAATTGCGAAACCCACCTCTCTTTCGCTAGGTCCTCGCCTTCACTCCTCAATTCATCTGGATTAGAATTTGTATCTAAAATTTTAAGTAACCCGTCTCGCTTCGCGGGCTATTCAGCTTTCGCTTCCGACCTAAAATTATTAGACAAATTCTAATCCTCTGTGAATTGATACGTTTGGCTGCGGTGGTCGTTCAAAAGATATGAGTTTCGCAATTATACACTAACTGCTGTTTTTGTAGGTTTTTACGTGAGTTCAGTGAGTAGTGCATTCTAGCACCGTTGAAGTTGTGGATTTCCATGGTTGCGAGCAGTATAATGCTTCAGCACTGCGAGCAAAATCCACAATTTCACCGGAACGAAATAACCCTGGCGGGGTTATGAGTGGTGATAGGAGGCATTGCTCACTGGGCGACGTTACATTTGGCAAAATTAATAAAACTTGCTTAGAATATAAATATTATGACTTGGCAGACCGTAGGATTTGATAAAAATAAAAAGCTTTTTGAGGAGGCGTTTAAAGGCGGCGAGCTTGGCCATGCTTATATTTTTTCCGGACCGGATATGATTGGCAAAAGGACTTTTGCTCTTGAGCTTGCAGATTTGGTTCAGGGATCAGTCACCGGCACCAGCCCCGTAACGCATACGAATGTACGTTACGGGGCTAACCCTGATCTTTTAATTGTTGATCAAGTTTCATCTGAAAGCGGACAGTCAATAACTATTGATGAAATTCGCAAAATTAAGAATTTTGTTTCCTTCAAGCCGTATGCAGGCATTTATAAATTCGTGATTATAGACGACGCTCACCTCATGACAGTAGAAGCGCAGAATGCTTTATTAAAAACTCTAGAGGAGCCAAATTCATCTTCGATTTTCATATTAATTACTGCCAATCCTGAGCTGCTTTTGGGGACAGTTAATTCGCGTTGCCAGCAAATTAATTTTTTACCTCATCCAAAGAAAACAATTACCAATGTTCTTGAAAGATCAGATCTTTCCGTGAAGAATGCCGAGTTTCTTGCGGAATTTTCAAATGGCAGGATCGGCTTGGCGTCAGATATTATTGAAAATAAATCATTCAATACTGTTAAAGAATCCGTACAAGAGCTGACCGATCTAATGAAAACTGATATAAATAATAGACTTGTAGTTGCCCAAAAACTGAGCGATATAAAAAATGAACACGATTTACAGAAGAAAGTTTTGTATTGGCTGCTTTATGCTAGAATGAGATTGGACGAACCAAAGGCGCCCAAGATTTTAAAAAACCTTTTGGTACTGCATGATATTATCGGCCAGCCGCAATTCAACAAAAGGCTGGCTTTGGAGAATTTTCTAATCAAACTATAGTCAGGCGGATAGTGATGTCCTCTTGTGGACGCTTCGCTCAACCAGCGTTTCGCTACGCTATTTCAAAAATATGAATTTGGTTTGCAGTTATGAAATATTATACTGCAAACCAACCATGCAATTCACACTTTTGGAATCCACAAGAGGACATCACTATCCGCCTTAAATAATAAAAACCATGACCACCAAAGATCTATTTAATCAAAAAAAGGCAAATTTTGACGGGGTTTTGGATTTTTATAAAAATGATATTAGCACAATTCGTACAGGCAGAGCTACGCCAGCACTCGTGGAAGAAATACTGGTGGATTATTACGGTCAGAAGATGCACATAAAAGAGCTTGCTTCTATGACTGTGCCTGAACCCAGGACATTGGTCATTCAACCTTGGGACAAGGCGGCAGTAGAGCCTATCATTGGCGCTATACGTAAGAGTGACATCGGACTAAGTCCGATCGCCGATGGCCAGATTATACGCCTGAACATTCCGCCTCTGACAGAGGAACGCAGGAAAGAATTTGTTAAACTGCTTAAGCAAAAAAGCGAAGAATCGCGTGTTAAATTAAGAAAAGTCCGTGAAGAAATTTGGAGTAAGGTTCAAGAAATGGAAAAAGGAGGCGAGATTCGCGAAGACGACAAGTTTAAAGCCAAGGAAGATCTGCAGAAAATGATCGACGATTATAACAAAAAAATCGAAGACCTCGAAAGTAAAAAAGAAGTTGAACTATTGACATAGTCAGTAATTTAATATATCGTATGTTAAGTTATCTTGCAGCTCTTTTATTAATTAGGAGTGCTTATGTTATTAGCCATCTTAGGAATTATTATTTGGTTTTTATTCGGTTTTGTAGGTTATACTATTATGCATTGTTGTGATACCGCTACCGGACAGATGTTTTGTCGTGGTAGGTATTATGTAATTGATATGCCGGTGAAATCTTTTATATTATGTTTAATTTTGGGTCTGATTAGTCTTTTGGCAGGTATTGCCGCTTTGGAGGAATGGAAAGAGTACACGCTAAAACTCAAGAAAGACAAAGAATTGACGGAGCAAGAAGTCAAGGTATTAGCTGAAAGATTAAGAAATATTGCTTTGGACAATCAATTATGTGTTGAGAATGACGATTTCGCATTTAATTCATACTCGAGCCAACTTGTGCCATAGACTTTTTTCAATTCATGCCACCGATTAGGTGGTTTTGTTTTAATTTCGGCAATATAAAAGCCCCCGATATGGGGCTTTAGTTTTTGGGCTTATCTTTTTTGAGGTTAGCCGGCCAGGATAATATGAAGGACAGGGCAATATAAAAGAATGAGATATAAATGTATCCGAGGTTTGTTATATAGATACCCCCATGGCCTACAAAGCCAAGTACGGCTAAGAGGCTCGTCAAAATTTCAGCAGAGTCAGAATTAAGATAAAATAGAGACATGATCGCTAATAGCGGGAATATTGTTATGAGGTAAATTACAATAAAAAAGATCTCATAGCGGTCAAGTATATAATCGTATATATGGCCAGAACTAGCAATCATAAAGATAATAATACTTAATAAAAATAAACCGCACAAAGTGAAAAATACTTGTTTCCTAAGCCTAGTAAATTTCCAAAATCCCATATCAACCTCTCTTTTTAAGAAACTGAGACTAATATAGACCATCTTTTTTACTAAGACAAGATGATAAATGGTTTTTTGTACGATTCTCTGATATTCTTAAATGAATGCTAACTGCAATTATTTTTATAATTATTCTGGGTGTTCTGGTGCTCGTGCATGAGTTTGGACATTTTATTACTGCCAAACGAGCCGGGATGAAGGTTGAGGAGTTTGGTTTTGGTTTTCCGCCCAAAATTTTTGGTATTAAGCGCGGCGAAACGACTTATTCAATCAATTGGGTACCGTTTGGTGGTTTTGTTAAGATTTTTGGTGAAAATGGCGAAGAAAAAAATGACCCAAGGAGTTTTGCTTCGGCTAAGGCAGGCGTTCGTTCCTGGGTGATAGTTGCCGGAGTCATTATGAATTTTTTGTTGGCCATCGCGCTGCTCTCGGTTGATAATGCTGTGGGGTTGAGGGTGGGCTTAGATGAGGCATCTAGGTCTAAGGCAACAGATATCAAGATTCAAATATTAGAGGTAGCACCCAAGAGTCCTGCCGAACTTGCTGGTATCAAGCCTTTAGATGAAATTGTAAGATTAAAGATTGGTAGTAAGGATTTTACTGCCAAGACTACCGATGAAGTTCAAGGTTTTATAAATCAAAATCGAGGCCACGAAGTGGTAATAGAAACAAGGCGAGGCGCGAACATTATAGATAGCAAGGTGATACCTCGAGCAAATCCGCCTACCGGCGAAGGAGCACTAGGTATTTCTTTGGCCATTACAGGCATTATTAAATATCCTTGGTATCAGGCAATATATCATGGTGCGTTTGATTCAGCGATTATTCTTGAAAGGACTTTTGTAGGTTATGGCACCATCATAGGAAATCTGTTTACTACGGGAAAGGCGGGAGTTCAGCTCTCTGGTCCCATTGGAATTGCCATAGTTACGGGGCAGGCAGCAGGTTTAGGCTTTGCTTATTTGATGCAATTCATAGCCCTCTTGTCTATTAACCTCGCGGTATTGAATATTCTTCCTTTTCCAGCACTTGATGGCGGAAGATTGCTTTTTATTATCATTGAAAAAATAAAGGGCAGTCCGATTAATAAAAAAATTGAAAATGCCGTCAATACCATAGGTTTTGCGCTTTTGATTATACTTATGATATATGTAACAACAAAAGACATACTTAAATTTTTCTAAAAAATGAGGCTATGGCTAAAACCGACCAATTAGAATTTTTTAAAATAGAGTCACCAGAAAAACCAAAATTTCCGAAGCGAAAAATGGGAATCTTGGGTGGAAATATGCGTGAGTTTATAAAAGAAACCAAAATTGAACATACTTGTGCTGGGTGTGGTAAGTTGATAGAAAAAGGTTCTCAGGCCGTGAAGTTAGCCCCACTGGTTCGTAGCAAACCAGATATTACAAAAATAGAATATTTTCATCCATCAGGTACTTGTCCCGAATAATTTTAAAAGCAAGACTTTTTTATTTCCCATTATTTGTTAATATTAAAGAACCTTAATCATGCGTTTATCACAACTTTTTACCAGAACAACCAAAGAAAATCCAAAGGACGAAACAAGTATCAATGCGCAATTGCTTGAGCGCGGCAGTTTTATTTATAAAAATTCTGCCGGCATTTACACTTTTTTGCCTCTCGGCTGGCGAGTAATTCAAAAGATAGCCGGTATTATCAGAGAAGAAATGAATAAGATAGGAGGTCAGGAAATGTTTATGCCCGCATTAGTAGAGAAAAAATATCTAAATACAACAGGTAGGTGGGATGTGGAGATTGGTTTTAAAACTGATTATGATTGGTTTGGCACTGTTTCTGGCGAACCTGCTGAATTTCTCCCTAATTTCGTTCTTGGTTGGACGCACGAAGAGATTGCAAGTGAGATCATGTCGCGTTACGTGAGTTCTTATAAGGATCTTCCTTTTTCGACATATCAGATTCAGACGAAATTCCGCAATGAACCCAGAGCGAAGTCTGGCCTTCTGCGTGGCAGGGAATTTATGATGAAAGATCTTTATAGTTTCCATCGTGATGAAAAAGACCTGGACAGATATTATGATGTTGTAAGGGGGGCTTATGTTAATATTTTCGAACGCTGCGGACTCAAAGCCTATTATACTCTTGCGGCTGGAGGAGAATTTACTTCCAATTATACGCATGAATTTCAAGTAGAGTGTTCGGTTGGGGAAGATACCATTTTTGTCTGTTCCGAATGTGAGTATGCCGAAAATAAGGAAATCTCCAAACTTAAAGATGGCGATGATTGTCCCAAATGTGGCGGCAAGGTAATGCAGAAGAAATCAATTGAGGTCGGTAATATTTTTCGCTACGGTACAAAATATTCCGAGCCGTTTAATCTGCAGTTTACTGATGAAAATGGAGGCAAGGCCTATGTGACTTCGGGTGCATATGGAATTGGTTTGAGCAGATTAATGGGAACAGCAGTTGAAGTTTTTAATGACGATAGGGGAATTATTTGGCCCGAGGGCATGGCACCTTTCAAGGTTCATTTGATCGCTCTTGATGGTGTGCAAGAACAAGCCGATGATATTTATGAAAAGTTATTTCACAATGATGTAGAGGTTTTGTACGATGACAGAGATGATAAGGCAGCCGGAGAGAAATTCGCAGATGCTGATCTAATTGGTTGCCCGATTCGTTTGGTAGTAAGCAAGAAGACCCTAGAGAAGGAAAGCATTGAATTTAAAAGACGGAATGAGGCGGATGCTAAGCTCGTGTCATTGACAGAGTTTATGAGTGTGCTATAATGGCAGTATAGTTCATTAAATAGAGTTG
>OBEQ011587654.1_pt1 | contig 31130 bp, 26 predicted proteins | sample 1670901 | NCBI WGS metagenome assembly OBEQ01 (sample SAMEA104232315, study PRJEB22302) | groundwater metagenome | biome: forest; feature: aquifer; material: groundwater | place: USA | collected 2011-08-07 | depth 5.4 m | reverse complement strand
GGTGCCCCCAGCCAATCGCTTGGTTGCGAGGTGCCGCCCAAACCGGTATAAACCTGCAACTCCGGAGGAGGTGAATCATGGCGGCAAAGAAGAAAGCAGCAAAGGGCAACGGCAAGAAGGTCAACAAGTCCGAGTTTGTCCGGTCGCACCCCAACCTGGAACCTGCTCAGATCGTGGAGAAAGCCAAGGCCGCCGGCATTGATCTGCCGGTCAGCTACGTTTACAACGTTCGGGGCAACGAGAAAACCAGGGCGAAGAAGGCGGGCAAGGGGACGAAAGGCAAGAGCCCCCTCAGCCAGCACGTCGATCACATCCGCGCTCTCCGAGGCGTCATCCTCCACGTTGGAATCGACCAGGCCAAGGCGATGATGGACCAGATCGTCACGGACCTGATGATCTGACGGAACTGGAGCTATCCCATCACCAAGCGCAGCGGCGGGCCAGAGAGCAACTCACGAGTCACGTCTTTCGGTCGAGCCATCTTCAGGGGCACGCTATGCAACCGACCTTGCAAGCGCTCCTCGGCCTCGTCCCTCGCCAGGGTGAGGAGGATGGTCACCGGCGAGGCTACGGAACTCAAAGGGGACCGGATGCCGACGCTCTGGACGGGGCGGCAGGATGCGGGCCGCTGGCAGAAGCTTAGGCAAGCGCGAGGTGCGACGAGCGCCAAGGAACTGAACCGCAAGCTCTCGAGCGAGCACCTCGGCTAACAACGCCGGCACGGCGTTTCCGACCTGTCTCCTCGCAGACCAAACCGAACCAACGATCTCCGCATCATCGGGGAAGGTCTGCAAGCGGCACATCTCGTGAGTCGAGAGCCTCCGGTTGCTCCAGTGAAAGGGGCCGCAGGAGGGGCCAGGATTGGCCTGTATTGTCCAAGACGGCCGATTCTTGGCAAGCTTCAACAAGAACGTCCAGTAGCGGCAGCGCCACCCGAAGATCGGAAGACCGCCCCCCCTGTCGGTGTGCCACAAGTAGTTCGCTCCCTCGGGAATCGACGGAAGCAGGCGCGCCCATTTGCCGCCACATGCAAGGTCTGAGGTAACTTCATCTGGGAGGTCCGCCAACGCATCCCAAGCCGTTCGGTACGGAGTAAGACCTTCTGCTTCTCCATGAGTGGGGGTTGGGAATCGAAACTTGGTTCCATCCCGGGAGGCAACTAGGAAGAGGCGCTCACGCATCTGAGGAACGCCAAAGTCAGCCGCGTTGAGGACGCTGTAGGTAGGGCGATAGTTGCTTCCCGTCCTTCGATTGATCTTCTGAATCGAACGCAGTAGCAGGCGAAAGCCTTCGTCCAGCTCCGCATAGTTGATGCCTTGTACGTTTTCGAGGAGGAAAACCTTTGGCTGGGCCTCCTCAACAACTCGCATGAAAGCGCCCAACGTTTTGGCGCGTGGATCAGCCAGCCGACCATTTCCGTCAGCCCGCCAAAAGCCGGACTTCGAGAATGGTTGGCATGGTGGGCCACCGATCAGCACGTCAACATCACCACGACGTAGACCCGCTGTCTTGAGAATCCGCGAGGTAGGAACGGTCGCAATGTCGCCTTCAAGAACTGGCCAACGGCGGCTTGCACGCAGCGAGCTGCAGCAGTCGGGATCGGCGTCCAAAGCCAGGCGAGTGTCATACCCAGCGGCCTCGAAACCATAGTCTAGCCCACCGCCACCGGAGAAAAGACTCACCACTGTTCTTCGGCCCATCGCCCCCCGTCTCTTATCATCGAGCGCCATCTAGGTCGCCTTCCCGGCAGACTCTTCCCGTACCACCTGAAATCGGCGCAGAAGGCCAGAGGTGGCGGCCTTCAACGGAATACTGCGGGTTATGGCGATCTGCCGTGCGGCAAGGCCCGCAAGGCCGTTGGCCTTCTCGAAAAGCCGCAACTCGGCGAGTATCAACACCAGGTCCGCCTCGCAGACGGAAAACCTCTTTCCCCGATGCATCAGCGTTGCAATGTCACCGGGCGCCAGCCTTACCGATTGCTGATTGAAAGCATCGATAAAGTGCGTTCCACGAAGGGCAGGCTGATCCCCCTCCACCGGCCGAGCAACAAGGTCCAGTTCACCATCATGTAGCGGGTAGCCCAGCGGGGGCGACGTGGAGGATTGCTTTCGCGAGGCCACGGACAAGCTCAGTGCAGCGTCCCCGAACTGAATCGTGTACCGAGATCCATCTGCCTGGTTCCGCAACGCGTCGAGGAACTCGTGCACATGACGATGAACGCCTCCGACAAGAAGGGTCTCCTCCCCTCCTAGAACGCGGCCATCGTAACGGATCCCATCGGGTGGATACCCGGCCAGGAAGATTCGGGACCGCGCATCGGCAAGCAGGCCTCCCACAAGTTCTATTCGTTTTGCAGGCTCCCGCAGGCCGAGCAACGCACTGATATGAGGACCTATGCCGCTACCGCACACCAGCAATGCGAAGCGCGCGGATAAGTTGCTCTTGGCGGCAACGAATGTCGCACCATAGGATTGCGCAACCTGCGTTTCCAAGAGATGGGACTTCGAAGCTTCAACAATCGCTAGAACACTGTCAGCTTCATCAAGCGGATCTTCACGCGACCACTCGCGAAAACCATCGGCATCAGGGACAAGAAACACGACCGGGGCGGCAGATAGGCGGCGCCCGACGGCCTCCTCAAGCGCAACTCCGGCCGACTGGTCGTTCTCGGACCGCTGGTACACGGAGAAGCTGTCCTCCTCGCTATCGATGTTGAAGGCATCAGCCCGCTCAAGATAGGCAACGATGGTTCCGGTCGCGGATCCTACGGCCCGCGAGCTGCGAAGCGATGCCAGCACATCGTTCGCCAGGAACGACCGCACCTGTTCGAATAGTCGATTCGCAACGACCTCATCAGTCGCAGCAGCCGTCAGGAGCTTCCGAGCACGCCCCCCGAGCTCCCCCCGCACTCGCAGGAGAGCCGTGAGCAGCACTCTCTCGGCCGTTCTCTCGTCAAGCGTCGGGCACTCTTCTCGAATGATCGTGAGATCGTGCGCCGTGAACAGAGCCTGTGAGAGCGGAAGGCTCCGATTGAGGTCTCTTCCCTTGCCTGCAACGAACGTGACCGCCCGTGTTCCAGCGCCGGGCACCGCGCGAAGCTCCCGTGCAAGTACGTCCCAGATCTCCTGGAACACCTCGCTCGCCAGAGGACTGGAATGTTCGCGAGGGTCAGAGAGGCCCAGCATCTCTCGGTAGCGCGGAAAGTACGAATGCTCGGAGTACTGCACGTCGTGCAGCATGCGCTCAACCACAAGGACCTGTTGGAGCGCGAGGCAGATCACACGCGAGCAGGCTTCGCCAGGTATGCGCTGCCACGCTCCACGACAAACTACGGTTCGCGTGCCGGTAGTATCAAGCAGCGTGAGGCAAGCCGCATGGAAGTCGCGCAGACCCGCCTCAAGTCCGCCCTGTCCGCCAAGCTTCGTGACGTAGAGCTCACGAATCAGGCGGCCGTCAGCAGCGAGATAGAATGGGGCGCCACTCGCAATGCTGGGGAGGTAGTGCCTCCAAAGCGCGACTGCCCATACGTCACACCTAGCGGTGCTCAAGGTGACCCCATGCAGATGATCGCGGAGCGCTCCGTGGCCTCCGCAACCGATGCATTCCCTGTCTGGGACTGACGAAGCCCGGTTAGCAGAAGCCGTTGACCAACGCGATGCTCGAGGTCCACAGCCGGGAACCGTTGCTCGAATACCCTTGTGACCTTGATAGCCTGAGCAGATAGCGAACTCTTTTCCACTGCCAGCTCAAGCCAACCGCCGCCACGGGCCGTCCGCACAAGAGGCGTGGTCTGCACGCCGATTGCGACATGGTTCCATGGCGGGATATCCAGCGACGGCAAGGCCCCCCAAAAGCGTTCGCAGATAGCCTTCCGGTCGCAGAACAGGCAGCTCTCTGACGTTGGACTGGCCAGCTCTTCGGCTGGTCTGCCTTGCGAAACTACCTCATTGTAGTGGGCGAGGAGCGACCTCATTTCCTTGGCAAGTGCGGATGAACGGTCAGGTGATGGCGGCAGCGAGACCACGCTCCCGTCACGGCCTACGAGACCGAGAGACCTCGGGTAGACGTCATGCGCCTCATGAACGAGATAAGCGTAAAAATATAGTTGGTCTTCATAGTCTTGCTTTGGCTCATCGCCCTCCAAGACGGCACCGGACTTGTAGTCCACCAAGTCGATCCCGTCTTTGGACAGGAAATACGCATCCACCTGTCCCCACAGCAATCCATCCCGCGAGGTCAGCTTGCGCTCCGCGTAGGTGTCCACTCCCACGCTCCGCTCACCAGTGCGCCGCATCTCAACGACATCCACAAGGCGGCGATACACGTCCACCAATTCCGGCCAGTAATTCGGGTCTCCAAGGTGGCGGGATGACGATGAAGCCGCGATCTTGGCGTGTGTCTCGCTGACGACGGCATTGAACCGGCCGCGAAACGCGGCCTGGCTCAGTGAAGTGCCGGTCACGCTATTGATGCCCGACATTACCTCGTGAAGAATGTCCCCAAGAACCTGGGCACGGAGTCGCGGCGGCCGCGCTCCGCGTAGGGGGTTCGCGTTGGCGAGCGCGGCACCGCTCAACAGGCACCCCTTGAGCCGGAGATACCGAGAGAACGATAGAGACGGCAGCGTCTCGAGTGCGTACTCCGCGCCTGTCACACGGACTTCCCCAAATTCCGACGAGCCGCGCTGAGGCGCTGAATCTCGGAGACAGGCTGTCGCTCGAGTTCGTAAGGGCAGCAGAACACGACCCGTACGCCCGCTCGCTCCGTGAGCTCATCCGCCAGCTGTGCAACTGTGATCACGTTGTGGTTGACCAGCGGGTGCAGTGGAACGATTCCCAACTGCTTGCTCTCGCTCTTGGCGAGAACATGATCGCCCACCACGTCCAGCTTCAAATCGTGAAGGTTGCCGAACTCCCTCAGTCTCGACACGAATCGGTCGCCGACAACATCTCTCCAATGCGGTTCGCGTAGCGACATGCTTGGCACATCACCCCGCAACAAGCGGATAAGGTCGAGTCCCAGGCGCCAGTCCAGGTCAGCGTGAGAGAAGCGATTGCCATAGTTTCGCAGGCAGTCATAACAGCTACTGAAGCACACCGACCGATGCCGTTCTCCGCACATGTCGGAACCCAGTCTTGATGCAACGTACGCAAGCAACTCATCGAAAGAGGCGGACGTGCTGTAGTTCGAAGAGTAGCCAGCGCCGTTGTCGAGGTTGTCGGCGATGAACACGCCCCAAAGGTCTCGGCGCTCCCCCGTGTCGGCGTCTTCCTTAGGCTCGAAGCGGGTGCCAACGGAGATCTCGGTTGGCTCAATGTCCTCACGATACACAATCGCCTTTCCGAGAAGCTCCGCGACTGAGGCCCACGCCGCCCGCACTTTGTACCGACTGGGAGAGCCAGTGTGGTCGAACGAACGGGGCCATGCCTTGGCTTGTATGAGAAGAATGTCTGTCTTTCGCTCCGTGGTGAGTGCGACGTTCGAATGCTGCTCGCCCATGACGGACGGCTCTAGCCATGCGTTCGTCCTTACCGGCGTAGATAGAGGCTCCGCCAGGTAGAAGCCTCTCATCGTGGTCGAATTGATCTTGCGAAAGGTGTAGCCGGAGAAGTTGTTCGTGTTGGTTCGAACGAGCGTGCCGGAGTAGGAAGACACCAGGTAGTTTCCTCCGGCAGCTTCACGGTTTGAGTGCTCCAGACCAATCGGAAACGACAGTACTAGCTTGGGGTCCTTGTTGATGTGGCCGTCGTACTGCCGCACGCCATGAAAGTCTGCGACAAACGCGGCCGGGGACCAGCTCACCAGCTTCGCTAGTCGATCTCCAGCAGCCCCGCATCTATCGCAGACATCCGAATCCTCGAAGCTGATGGTGTGGCACTGACGACAAACCACCTCAAGCTTTGGAAGCTTAGGGTCGCTGCTGTTGATCCAAGTCTTGCCCCGGCTCGTTCGAGCCTCTGGCCAGGCGACGCCCACGGATCGAATGACGCGCTTGTCCTTCGTAAGTTCACTATCCGGGGCAAACTCCGAGATGGCGATGTCCAGGCTGCGGTCAATCTTGCCGTGTTCCAGCGGAAACTTGTGCGAGTTCGGGGGTCCGTTGGGGTCTTCGTGAATGAGAGACGTGTTTCGTATGGGAAGTCCAAACAGCGGGAAGAAGCCCTCAAGAGCAAGAACCTCACTCAGAGAGTGATCTGGGCTGTACTTCGTGATGAGCGCCCCGATATTCGGAACAATCTCGTCACGTATCTGCTGCAGCATCACTTCGTAGAGGCGAGCATGGTCAGCGGAAGACCGCTCTGGCGCGAGTAGGCTCGCTGTACGCAGGACGTCCGCTCGCTGCGCTTCGATGGCATCCAACAGCAGATCGGAGTGGGCGCCCAACTCTCCGAGCGAGCCAAAGGCACCGCTGGTGCGACCGCCGTTGATTTTGACCTGGTTGTAGCGCCCCTTTACCGATTCACTTGTCTGAAACGCCCTGTAGAAGGAGTTCTTCAAAAGGACACGAAGCAGAATCTTGTCAACGTCCAGGTCGAGCTTTGGGTTGGGTGTTCGCTCGGACACCATCAGCATGCTGTTGCGAAAGTAGTACTCGTCGTGGCTCTGTCCCTTACAGAACGTGACTGCAAGCGACAGCCTGTCATTCCGACGCCCCGCTCGACCTACTCGCTGCTGATAGTTGAAACGTCGAGGGGGCATATTCGCGAGGTAGACGGCTTTGAGTCCGCCAATGTCCACGCCTGCCTCCATCGTTGTTGTGACCGAGAGCAGGTCGATGCTGAAGTACTTGGTCAGTCGCTTGCGGTCCTTCTGGTAGTGCTCAAGCAGACCACCGACGAAGACTCCCTGGAACGCGAGCTGCCGCTCGCGCTGGTCCGTTTTGTCGGTTTGACCAATCAGCTCCTCGGTCCGGAGCGGGCGGTTGTGGTGGCCCGCTCGTGAAAAGCTCCCGTAATAGTTGGGCCGAGCAGCGAGTTCTTCGATTGGGTGAGCGACAAGCTGCCCCTTACAGACCGTTCTGTACTTGATTCTCCTGCACCGGAGGTTGACGTGAAATAGATGTACCGATCCGCAGAGACTGCACTTCCAAAACGCGGCCTCTGGCTTATGGATGAAGAGATTCGCGTGGCGAAGTCGGAACAGATCGTCAATCACGCCCAAAGGACGCAATAGGTCTCGCACCTGAGTGCTCAGGTCTAGGTCGTTGAGCCCTGCGAACCGCGAGAAATTCTCCCTCAGCCACTTGCAATAGAAGGCGACGAGCTTTCCTGTTTCTCTACCTTGGGCGGTGTCAGACCGGGTCGTGTAGTGAAACGCAAGATGCCGAAGGAGCGAGTCCACCAACCGTGATTCATCCTCGGACTTAGGAGCGGCAGCTGAATTGCGGTCGAACGTGAGCCAACCATACCCAAGGGACTCAAAGTCGCGGCCCATCGCATCCGTGACGACCATGCGCACTTCACGCTGCAGGCGGTCACGGTACGACCGGCGAAGCTGTTGGTAGCGCTCCTTTATCGCGAGGTCCTTGTCGTCGTGCTCTTCGTATAACTCTGGCCACGGTGGACAATCGGGAACGCGGGGTTCGTACAAACCAGCCGGATTGATCGCGCGATCCACCAGTTGCCGCTCAACGAAGCTGACGACCGAGTCGAAGTGAATGGTGCGCACTTCCCCTTGTCGGATCAGACGCTGTGCCAACGCCCACTCGACAGGATTCTCTTCCTTGGTCAAATCGCCATGTGCGAGGCTCCAGATGCGTAAGGCGTCATCTTTCGACAGCTCGTAGAAGGGATGCCGCGATATTTCGAAGGCCTTCATCTTGCTGGCCTTGTCGATAAAGTCCTTGAGCTCCGCCTTGTCTCCGCCCGGACTCTTTAGGAAAGTCTCGGTTAGTGCACGAACCGCGTCCTTGTAATGGTTTTGCTCAAGTTCGGCGGCAATCTGCGAGGCGTCTCTACGGCTGTCGCTGAAGACGACTAGCTTCGGGGGCGATGAACGCGAACTGGCGTCATACATACTTCCGACCAGCTGCTCGATGATTACCTGATTTAGCTTGTGGTAGCCCGTACCCATAGTGCGGATCGGAGATGTCACTCGGTCAGGTCGCTGCGTCCATTTCGCTTCGCAGCTCGGGCACTCGTCTGGGAAACGGTCGAGAGGGTCCTCCCGCAACCACGCCCTGAGTAGGCAGGGTTTCACAAGATTGGTCGTGTACTCGCCGCTTCGACCATCAAAACGGACTTCTCGCCAGGGAGCCGGGAACGGCTCCAACCCCAGGTAGAGAAGGACTTGGACAATTTCATCCTTCTCCTTCCCCGAGGGGAGTTCGGCATTCAAGAGCGTGATCTTTGCGTTCCGAACGTCGATCTCGCGCTTGTAGCCTCGGTAGTACAGCTCCCCGCACTCTTGGCAGTAGCAACATTCGAGCGTTGTCACGCCCTTTGCCGCACAGATGGACCTCCCCTTCTCGTAGAGAAGTGGAGGTCCCAGGATCCCCTCCTCCGAGTACATGGACCGCACGATTCCCGTGAGGTTCTTCACGAAGATGTGCATGCGGAGCTTGCCTCGAAAACCATCGAGCTCGGGGCTCTCCGAAGTCACAAGGTCCAGGAGACCGCGTGCAGCATCGAGGTTTCCGTCGAAGAGCCCGTCCGCTATGTCGCCCATAGTCAGTGGCGGCATGCCGAGACCAGGCTCGTTGAGCTTCGCCTTCTTCCCGGTGGCTAGCTCCTTGAGGGCATCTTCGACACCTATGTCATTGAGCAGTTCCCCGAGAGACTGTGAACCGGCGGGAACGCCAGCTCTCCCACGCACCTTCGAGGCTATCTCGGCGAGCGCCCCCGGCTCTCCCGCGCGTGCCGCGTAGTCTGAGAGGATGCTTGCCAGAGGCCGTACGGTGAGGGCCGCGCCCAAGCGAGGGACGACCTTCGGTCCGGAGATGAGTGTGAAGTGCGTTCCACCGCGAGGTGTTCCGAAGAAGTCGCTCAAAAACCGTGGGTCGGCAGCTCCGGGTGCCGAAGCGTCTTCAAGGGAGGCTGACGTGGCCAGGATTCGGAGCTGCGGATGAACCGGTGATAGGCCGATGCGGCCGAGGAAAGTCTTCAGGATGTAGGAAATCTCAGTTCCAGCCGTGCCCCGATACGAATGGAGTTCGTCGATGACGAGCGTGAACCTATTGCGCTTGTCGGACTCGAGCCACCTCTTCGTGGCCTCGAGCATCATGCGCTCATTGTCCCGCACGAGCATGACAGCCAGCATGCTGTAGTTGGTGATAAGAATGTCGGGCGGGGATTGCTGCATGTCCCAGCGCGTGAGAAGCTCCGATCCAAAGGGACGCGGAAGCCGGTGGCGATGCGCATCATCGACATCCGCAAATTCACGGTGGATCAGGTCCAGCTGTCTCGCGCACTCTTGGAGCTTGTGCGGATTATCCGGCAACCCTTTTCCCGGCGTAGCACCGTTGTATTGTCCAACGAAGATCCGCTCTCCGTTGAAGAGCTCCTTGTAGGTCTCATCAGCTTGAGCTGAGTCGAGCACCTTGCGGAGGTTCTCAACCTGGTCCTGTACCAGCGCGTTGAGCGGGTACATCAGCATGGCGCGGATGCCCGGGAGTCGCGCATGCGCTGAGCGACGTGGCATGAATTGAAGTGGTGTTCTTCTCCACCAACGCTCCTCCGTCCGCTGCCCTGCGAGCGTCCAGCGTGGCCGGTCCTTCTCCCCGAGCGCCTCGCGAAATATCGCGAGGAGGGTTGGGAGAAGGAATGCAAGGGTCTTCCCAGAACCGGTGCCCGTCGTAACTACGACGTTGCGGTCCTCGAGCAGCGCGGAGGAGAGGGCGTTGACTTGGTGCTGATACAGCTCACCCGGCGCAATCGCACTGAAGAGACGGGCAATCAGCTCCCTCTCCTTTGCGCTTCGGAGGCCGGGCAGTACGCCGGATGAAGCGAGAAACGCATCCAGGTTCTGTCCGGAATCCGGGTAGCGATCCTGCACCTCGAATAGTGGCTCGCGAAACATCGGGCCGCTGACGACATCACGGACGAACGCAGTGCGTGCGTCGTTGAAGTCGTCGTACTTCGTCAGGTATGCCGTGTTGAGATACTCGATGGTGCTTTCGATAATCGCGGACTGCACTCGGACCGATGTGTTCATCGTCCCCCCTCAGCGCTGAACATGGGCAGCTTGGCGGTCAAGCGAACAACGCTGCTGCCACGGACTCCTCCGTACACAGACCATTCTCGTGTGCTGGACGGATTGAGCAGCGTGCCCGAGCGCAGGCAACGCTCGAGCAACGTGGGGATCCGGAGGGAAGCGTGATAGCGCTTTGAGACGTACAAGAGCTCAGTGTCCTTCTCGTACCGGATCGGAAGCACCGTACGGAGGAGAGCAAGGGCTACCACCAGGACCCAATCGCGCTCAATGACACGGAACGTTGCTAGACGCTCGTGACGTGAGGGAGCGACGACTGTGTACGTGGGCGCTCCGTAGTCGAAGGACTGTCTATACAGGCCTGCCTCAAAGGCGCGGGTCTCCCGAAAACGCTCCCAAGTGCACGAGGCGAAGTCAAAGCGGTCGGTGGAGTCAGGCTCGAACGGCCGGCTCTCGTCCTCACGCAGCGCCGCTCCTCGCAGAACTGCATCCACCGATGGCACGTACCGAAAGAGTTGAGACTGGTAGGACAGGCCTAGCGAGACGTTCGCCCGACGACAGAGGTCCCGGGCTTCTGCCACGGAAACATTCACGCAGAGCAAGCTAGGGAAGAACGGAATCGTCTCCGGTACGAGCCCCCCATCCGGACTTCGTACCTCCCGCACGGTGTCGGGGGGCGCGGCTGCGAGAACCGCTGCCACGGGGGCAGAGCCGGCAATTAGGACGAAGTCCTGCTCACCGCGCTGCACGAGGTTCGCCGGAGCCGTTGACCAGCTGGTTGCGGAAGTGTAGCTGGCATCCACGTATCCGGTGCTGCGGAGGTACCAGAACGCAATGTTGCGGAGCTTCCTGAGCGTCGCATCATCAGTGCCCAGCGAGAAAAAGGCGCACGCTTTCCGAAAGCAGCGATCAAATTGGCCAAAATTCCCACGACCCTCAAATTGAAGCAGATCGAACAACGTGCCGATGATTGAGCGCTGCATTTTCAATCGGGACTGCCGGCCATTGTTTTGATGAGATTGCTGAGCTCCGTTGCCTTTGCCTCACCATAGGTCGCCTGAATCCATGGGATGACCTGATGATGCATGGTGAGAGCAATCGCCGATGCCTCATCAACGTATCGAGCGATGAACGATGCGGTTCTGTCAAAGCTGGCGGCGAGATCGACCATCATTCGACACTTGATTGCCCGTTCGATACTGGCAAGGTCGTAGGCGATATGTGCATGAGGCGCCGACCACTGCGCAACGACCTTTGGCTCGGCGCCAAGCGGTGGCTCGCGATGCGGAGTAGGAGGGAGACGTACGCCATCCTTCAGCTCCAGTGGTCGAGTAGTGATGTACTCGTTGTTGCTGAAACAGACCGCATGCTCTAGGACCTGGGCGCTGGGTGGATGATCGAGCCGAGCTGGAAGCAAGAACAGCTTCGAAAGCCCCGCTGATTCTCTTTGCAAAGCCCACAAAGCTAAACTGGGCGCCAAGTAACAATCAGGCAGTCCGACGTCATAATTGTGAAGTACAAGGAGGCGGGGGGAGCGGCCACTATCTCGCCGGAACAGGTGTTCCGCCCCCTGTGCCCAGTCCTCTTCAGATGACCATGTCGGGGAGGCAGCCATGTGCAACGTGAAGGGTTGCCAGGCTAGGCAATGAATCCATGACAGCGCGAAAATCCGGTCACAGACTACGACCGGGCTGCCGAGGAAAGCGCGGTGATAGGCCACTGCCTGTTCGAAGGTGAGCGCTATGTCATAGGACTGCGAGAGGTAGTGTCGCCAGGAGTTGACGAAGTCGAGCTCGGCGGTCAGCCTGTATGGCGCGTGTGAATGGCTATGGATCCCAATGAGGGGCGACCTGTATCCGCCGACACCGGCGTTGCCGACAGTCGTTGTAGCGATACCTTCTCGTCGTTTACTCAGTTCAGAGGAGAGGGCGGTGATCTTGGCCTCTAGCTCGCCAGTGGCGGCCGAGAGCTCCTCTCGCAGTTTCTTGGTGAGGGCATCCGTCAAGTCGCTCACGGACGAAGCAATGCCCAGCTTCGTCTCGTTGGCTAGCTTCTGAAGATCCTTCGTGGACACTTCCTCACGTGGCACTTTCACCTTCTCTGTGAGCCGATTCAGCTTCTCGGCAAGGCCAGCAACCCTTTCATCGATCCTTTTGGTCGTCTCGTCCTTGGCTGACGTTGCTAGCTGGTCGGAGACTTGCTGCGAGAGCAGCTGCACCCGCTGTTCGAGAGTTCGGTGCTGCTCGAGGGAGACGTAAACGTCATTGCCGTCCTCTGCGATGACCTCTTCATGCTTGCGTACCGTGGCTCCCAGTTCCTCTACAAGCGCCCTAAGCTTGGTCATCTCTGAGGTCAGGCGTGCAAGTTGGCGCTTCGGAGCGTTACCGTCTTCGTCTTTGAGCCAATTTTGCAACTGCGCGTCAAAGTCCTCGATCCGCGGCACCCCCCAGACATCGTAGAAGCTGGTGATGTGGTCGGGCGACACGCCGAACTCGGCGGCATTTGCGCAAACGGTCCTGAACAGATCCGCAATCTCGGTCGGGCCCTCGGTGACTTGCACCTCCGCAAGCAACTTGTCTAGCTGCGGAAGCTCCGCCTTTATGAATGCGATTGCGGCGTCTTTGTATAGGGTCCAGTAGAATTTGTACTTGGGATGCGAAGGCTCGGAGAGAACGTTGATGATTTGCCGTATGGCGCGCTCTTTATAGGTCGGCGTACCTGGACGCTCACCGGCAATTCGTTCCTTTTTGATGAAAGTATTCTTATAGGCATCCGTTCTGGTCACGTACTTCTTGACGACGTGTCCCGGTGTGCCGCCATTGGCAGCGAGACCCGCGAGGCGTGCCATCTCCTGATCCGAGAACGGATGCTTGGAGAAAACATCACCCAGGGATTTAGGAGTAATCGCGCTCACGGTCGGACTGTCTCGGGTCGTAGCTCATGGACGGTGGATTCGCGCATGATGGTGGCGCGTGCCAGGGTACGGGCCTTGACGCTCTTGATCAAGGTTCGCTAGCCTTGCGACGTGCCGCGCAAGAAGACCGAGAATTCAGCCGGGATTCTGACCATCAAGGACGCTGCGCAACTGCTGGGCGTCAGTGAGCCGACGCTCCGGCGGTGGGACGAATCGGGAAAATTCAGCGCTCGCCGGCATCCGATCAACGGCTACCGCCTGTACGACCGCGGCAAGGTGCTGGCGATGCGGAAGAAGATCTTCGGCAAAGCTGCGTGACCGCTCAGTGCGGAACGTTGAAGACGAGGGTAGTGAGGAACAGCTCCCGGCTCGGGTCCTTCGGCTGACCGAACACACTTCGAAAGCGCGTCTCCCCATTGATCTGAAGTTCCCGTTTGAATGACGGGTGCTGCTTCAAGACCTCCGGCGCCTTCGCCAGAACCGTCGAGAGCGCTGTGTCGCGTACAAACACCAGGAGAGCCGTCTTCGTATCGCGCCAGCTCGTGTAGGAGAGCAACTGGTCGATGGTCTCGGTGAGCTTTGCCGGTCCCTTCCAGAATTTGCACTCGCCAATGAAGATGTTCTTGCCGTCCTGCCGGATAAGGATGTCCGTCTTGCCTGCTCCGTTGAACGTCTCGCCGGTTGCTGACCCCTCGTAGTGGCCGTTCAACTGAACGAGGAAGTGCTGGCGGATCGCCTCCTCGTCCAAGCTCTTGAATGTGGATGGACTGCGCTCAAGCACCAGCGCCATGTTCTGGACGACGCTCAGAATGTGTTCGTAGTTCTCCATGTCGAGAACCGGTTCAGGCTTGTACGGTGCGCCACTTGCGGTGGGTGGTGTTGGTGGAAGCTTTCGCTTCACGGCGGGCGCTGCAAAGGTGGTCGGTGCACCGTCACGTCTCCGCATCGGGAAGCCGAGAGCCGCCTGCGTGTTCGCTGCCTTCAAGAGTCGCTCACGGCGTGCCTCGAGCGCTCGCTTGGCAACGTTGCGGATTGATCCGTTGAAGGCGGCAACGTTCGACGCTCCCGACGAGACGTACTGCTTCACCTCACGGAGCTGTCGATCAAACTCCGACTTGATCGCGTTGCCATCTGGCTCGTGCGAGACGAATGTGAAAACGAGTTCGTTCCCGCGAATCTCAGCCCGTGGCGGGCTCATGTTGAAGGTGCTCGGTTGCAGCTTGAAGAGGGTGGAGTCACCGGTGAACGGGAGGAAAAATGAGACTGCCGTGGCGGGGAATTCGGTGGGCCCGGAGCTGTGCGGGAGCCGCCTGTATGGATCGTCCCGAATATCCACGGTCGTCTCTCTCTGATCCGTGGAGATTTGGTCTTCCAGCAGCACGAGCGGTTCAATGCGGAACTTCTCCTCGAAGAAAGCGGAAAGGTCCTCCACGGGTGTGTTGAGGAGCTTGTTGCCATCGTAGCGCTCGACCTCCTCAACGACCTTCCTTTCCTGATTCTGAAGTGCGCCGTGGAGGTCCCCTTCGTTGAAGAGGATGGGGTCTGCATGACGGACGCTCATGACGCCTACCTCCCTCCTCGTGCTTTCGGTCGGCTCGGACGCGCTTCAGATGTGGTGTAGCGCGGGCGCTCGGGCTGCCTTGCCCACCATTGCTCCAGTACCTCGGTGATCAGCGTGTTGAGCGACTGCCCCCGGTCGATGGAAACATGCCGTAGTGCCGTGTGAAGGGTGGGCGGGAGTCGGAGCATCAGCCCCCGCTTCCTATCCTCAGGGATCGTTTTCTTGGAAGCCACAGCATCCCTTGTACCCGAGATCCGACACCTTGACAAGATGACACTATGGTACCACGTTGCAGGGTCTGGAGGTTTCCATCCGATGGGCAACGAAGGGCGAGGCGGCAAGAAGCTCAGTGTGGCCAGGGAGTTGCTCCTCCTGGCGGCAAACGCTCACGCCCTGGTGTTGGCTGCGGAAAGGAACCTCGACAGTCGGGGGGAAAGTCATCACGACTTCACCCTCGCCATGGCTGGCAGCTTGTTGCTCCTCCAGGATCGGCTCCGCCTGCTGGAGCGAGTGGTGATGGGCGCCGCCAACCCCTCGCTCATTCTCTGCCCCTCGAATCAGGCGGATTCCTCCGAAGAGGGGCCAGGGATCGTTCGAGAGTGGTCGCATGAGGAGGAGGTGCAACATCTGGAAGCCGAGTGGCGAGGAGCCCGATATCGCCGAGACCTGGCCCGACAAGCGCCGAGCCCCAAGAGCGTCGTCATCACCGATAAGAAGCCCGCCGGCAGCAGGAGCAACTGAGAGCGATGAGGACGAAGCGCATCAGCCTATCGAACGAGCTTCACGTCTTGATGGATTCGATCCGTGGCGTTCGTTCACTCACCAAGCAATGGATCGATTCCTTCGGCATGGACCAAGACGTTCCGCACCAGGTCTCGGCGCTTCTGGTCCTCCTCATCGAACGCATTCGCCTGGTGGACCGCGTGGTCCGTGGAACGGATCCTCGTCTGGCTTGGTCCCCGCAGAATGACGGCGAACTGACTCCCGGAGATCCCAGCGAGGAGGACGTGGTTCTCTCTGCCTGGTCGGAGCGAAGACTGGCTCGTCACCACCGCAAGGAATGGAAGCGACTCAAGGGCCGCCTGGTTTCGAAGAAGCCTTCCGCCAAGGAAACGAAGGCCACGGAGGGCACGACGTGAGGAAGGCCGTAGGCAGCATGGTCCTCCTGGGCCTGGTCATCTACCTCTTCGTCAAGGGCGCACTCGTGATGCGTCCGAAGGAAACGGTGGCTGCTCTCTCCGCCTTGCTCGCTGCCCTGGCGCAAGCCTGCTCCGGCTCCCCGTCCACGAGCGCTACCTATTCAGCGATCTCGCAGTGCTCGTGTGCCACTTCACGGACCTTGTCCAGTAGCGCGTTGAAATCCACTGGCTTGGGGAGATAGGCGAGGACAGCACCATGCCGAACGGCCTCGGAGACCTTCTGACTTCCAGAAATGACCAGCACGGGAATCGACGAAAGGCGGGTGTAGCTTCGAATGATGGCCAGGAATTCCCACCCCGACATGACGGGCATTTCGAGATCCAGGATGATGAGGCACGGCTGCTGCTGCCCCTGCGTTACGAGGAGGTCGAGAGCCTCCTTACCGTTCGAAGCTTGCACGACGACAAAGCCCTCGTCCCTCAGGACGGAACAGACCACCTCACGAGTGTCCTTATGGTCGTCCACCACGAGGACCGGCTTCTTCGCTGCTGTCGACCTTTCGGCGGCCAAGATGATTCAGACGTAGCATGCCGACGAAACGCGAAACAGAGCGTTGATAAGCCGCCTGTGGAGACTTTCCTCACGCGAACACCCACGACCTCAACGGATCGTCGGGCTGCCTTCGAAGAACGCCGAGAGGGAGACCTTGTACGCGACCGCCAAGGCCACGAGGGACGAGAACGTCACGTTGACTCCGGCGTTTTCGATCACGCTCAGGTGCTTGGCGTGAAGCCCGGCGAGTTCGGCGGCAGCCTCCTGCGTCAGCTCACGCTCCTCACGGATCTGCCGAAGCTTCAGGCCAAGACGCCGTTGCGCACCTTCGATGGGCTTCTTCAGGGACGGCCGCAGCCGCACCTCTGACGGCCCATGATCCCCTGTAAACCGCCTTCGGGTAGCCACACCACGGGGCTACGGCAGGTAGGTCTTGACTTGGACAAGTCATGTCTTGAGTTGGTGGCCGCGCCAGGGATACGATTGAAGGCTGCGGGTTCTGTGCGAACGGATGGCGGGCGGTAAGTGCACTGACGCGGCAGAACGACAACCGAGGAACGGAGGAGATCGTGAACGGACAGATTCGAAAAAGAGGGTCAATCACTCCACTGATCTTCCTCCTCCTCACAATCGGCGCCTGTGCGCCAGCGGGGCAAGCGGGGCAAGCGGCAAAGGGACCAGCCAACAAGACGGAGCTTGGCAAGCCGAAGGCTCGGGTCACGTATCACGACGACAATGTTGAGGTTGCCCTCTCCCGAGAGAAGAGCTGCTGGACGGAGCCGTTGGGGTGGAAGCCGTGTGGTGAGGCCCCGATGGGCAATACCTACGCGGTGCTCCAAGAGGACACTCGAATCATCGTTCCACTCTGCAAGGGCACTACTGATGCGCAAGGTGTCGTCCGATTCAGTCAGTCGCAATGCGACGACTTGACGGACAAGCCAGTCCCCGAAAGCGTCTACCTGTTCTTCAACGCTGACGACGGTACGCGCGAGGCACAAGGGCTTGTACGAGCCTCCGGGGATCCCATCGCTCTCGGCAAGATCGAACCGTACCGTTCGCAGAATGCTCCTGCGAACGTTGCGAAGACGGAACGTGAACAGGAAGCGAAGAGAAAAGCAGACGACGCAAAGGAGGAGGCGAAGAAGAAGGCTTGGAGGGAAGCGGAGTTGGAACGCCTCAAGCCTGCCTGCCAAGGCGGCGACAAGATTGCGTGCGTTCAAGCAGACTTCGTTCGCAACCAGATCGGTTGCAAAGGTGGAAATGGTCAGGCCTGCTTTGCTATCGCGACCGACCTGGACCGACGGATCAGGGAGTGCCCGAAGGGATTGTCGTCGAGTCGGGACAAGTGGTGTCCGGATGACACCACCTTCGTGCGGCTCGACGGAAAGAAGGACGCTCTTCAAGCTGCCTGTGACCTGCACTATGCGCCCGCCTGCCAGGCGCTTCCCGAAGCTGAACGCGCGGCACTCCAGGAACTTGGGAGTGCTCCCACGTCTGGTGGGGCTCCCGGTAAGGCCCCAGCACTGCCAAACTTCGTAGGGGACTCGGCCGCTCTCAAGACACGATGCACCTCCGGTGACAACGGGGCATGTGCGGTGCTGGGCTTCGTCACCCGTTGTCAGCAAGGCAATGCCGAAGGCTGCGACTCCACGGGGAACGTCTATCTCAGCGGCACGGGCGTCACCAAGGACTTGAACAAGACGAAGACCTACTGGATTCAGGCATGCACGATGGAGGCGACTCGTTGCGCCGGATACGGCATCAGGTTCCAGAACACTCCCGGCTTCCAGCAAAATGCACAGGTCGTTTTCGATATGGGTTGCCAGGGGGACGCCTCCCAGTGCGTGACGGTCGGCGCTCTGTTCCTGCAAGGTTCGGGTGGAGTTCCCCGAGACACGTCCAAGGCACGCGCCTACTTCAAGCGGGCCTGCGATGCCGGAGTGGCGGCGGGTTGCCAGGCGCTCCAAGTGAAGTGATCACGGTACCGAGTCATTGAATGAACGGAGGCGAGGCATGTTCAAGAAGACGCTGATCGTGATTGCATTCGTGGGCGCACTGCTGGTCACCACCTCGACAAAGGCGCCGTACATCAGTGCGGGCTCCGACGCTCAAGCCGTCTGTTGCTATGGCGACCCGCCACGCTGCTCGGAGAATACGTACCCGGTGTGCCTCACTGCCTCTGGCGTGGGGTGTTACTGGACGTGCAAAGAGCGGTGAGGTGGTTCGGTCGCCTTGGAAGGGCATTGCCCTGGGCAGCGTTGGCGCTGGCAGGGCCGGCATGCGGCGACCCCAAGACCTCGCACGATGCAGCGATTGCGGCAGCTCCTCTATCCTCCACCGAGCCGAAGCCAAAGCTCGGCTCTCACCCTGCGCCCGAGCGCCAGGTTCCTATCGATGACCGATCCGGACGGCTGACCGCTGAGCAGCGGGGAGCGTTGCTCGCCAAGCTGGAAAGCCACGCCAACGACAACCTTGCGGCCCTCATCGTTCCCACCTTGAGCGGAGAAACCGTCGAACAGCTCGCCGACAGGACCTTCAAGAGCTGGCAGCTCGGGGACAACGGCATCCTGGTGGTCATCGCCATCCAGGAGAAGCAGTCCCGCATCGAAACCGGGCGTGGAATCGGAGGCATCATCACCGATGATCAGACCCACCAGATCCTCCTGGACCATCTAAACCCGCATCTACGGCAAGGCGACTTCTACGGAGGGCTCGACGAGACCTTCGATGCCGTCGTGGCGCTCCTTTCGGTCCAAAAGTGGCAAATCAAGTGCGAGAGGATGCTTGAAGATCCTAGCGCTCCAAACAAGCCGAGATATTACGTTTGTCGAGAAGCAGTTCCATGAGTGAGACCTGGAACCGCTGGGTAAATGCACTCGGTTTAGAATCAGCCCCCGTTTGCCAGCCTCCGCCTGCCCTCACGGCCAACATCCCCACCTTTTCCAGGGCAAGGAATGGACCGTGTTCCCGGTCGTCTGTCATAGGTTCCTGCCATCCCCATTGGCGTTGCAATAAACAAACCACCACAAGTGATTGGTAAGTGTAATCCATAATTCTCAGTTGCATCACTTATGATAATGACCATTATCAATGGGCAATGATGATCGTTTCGTCGGAACTGGTTGCCCCTCCCATCTCTGACCCCTTGGTGGGTATTCCTCTCGATCAATCGCCATGCCATGTCTACCTGGCACGTCTCAATCCCGTGAGTCGAAGGAGCATGAAGGATGCCCTCGACACCATCGCCAGGTTGACCATGCCATCGGCCATGGCGGAAACCTTCCCATGGCATCTCCTTCGTTACCAACACGTAGCGGCCATCGGGGTTCGCCTGGTGGACCACTACCCGAGTCCGGCCAGCATCAACAAGGCTCTCTCTGCTTTGCGTGGCGTCCTCAAAGAGGCGTTCCACCTGGGCCTGATGACGGGCGAGGACTACGCCAGGGCGAGCAACATCAAGAGCGTGAAAGGGAGTCGTTTGCCCAAGGGGAGAGCGCTCAGCGATGAGGAGCTTTCCGCCTTGTTTGCAGCATGTGCCTCGGATGCGCCGATCCACGTGAGGGACTCGGCTCTCCTCGGGATCCTGCTGGGGACAGGGCTCAGGAGGAGGGAAACCGTGGGGCTCGACGTGTCGCACTACGATGCTCGGTCTGGCTCCCTTCGTGTGATGGGCAAGGGAAACAAGGAGCGCCTTTGCTACGTGACCAACGAGGCCAGAGCTTACCTGGAACGGTGGTTGACCCTTCGGGGCGGTGTGGCGGGCCCGCTCTTTCTACCCGTCGGAAAGGGTGGAACCATCACCATGCGACGGCTGACAGATCAGGCCGTCTTGCTCGTGGTCCACCGATTGGCCGAACGAGCGAGAGTCGAGGGCTTCTCTCCGCACGATGCTCGCCGAACCTTTATCAGCAATGCCATTGATGCTTCCAAGGATCTGGTTGCGGTGAAGGAACTGGCGGGCCATGCCAACATCCAGACCACGGCTCGTTATGACCGGAGGGGCGAAGCTTCCAAGATCAAGGTTGCCAAGATGGTGCACCTCCCCATGGGTGGCGAGTAACGAGTGTGGGTAGGACCTAGCGTCTAACGGTAGGAACATGTTGGTCGAGACCGCGCAGCTACCATCAAACGGGGCAAAAGCGCTGGTCGAGGGAAGCGGAAGAAGCCGCTCCCAAGAGATGACCAGTCATGACCTACCATCTAACGGCGGAAACAGACTGGTCGGAGGGAAGCGGAAGAAGAAGCCGCTCCCCAAGAACAGACCAGCCCCACCCTAGCGTCTCACGGCGGAAACGGGCTGGTCAGAGGAAGCAAGGCTGAAGAAGTCCACGCTTCCCGAGGAGACCAGCCATGACGACCAATGCCGAGATCTACCAGTCCGTCACTGCCCGCATTCTGGATTGCCTTGATAAAGGCGTAGTGCCTTGGAAGAAGCCATGGGCGGTGCAAGCTCCGAGGAATCTATCGAGCGGCCACGTCTATCGCGGCATCAACCCGATCCTTCTCTCCTGCAACGCCTTCTCCTCACCGTACTGGATGACCTACAAGCAAGCCAAGGCATTGGGCGGGCACGTCAAGTCTGGGGAGCGCGGAACTCCCATCGTCTTTTGGAAAGTTGTCGAGCGAGAGAACGCCAAGGACGAGGAAGACGACCGCTACTTCCTTCTCCAGCGGTTCTACGTGTTCAACACCGAACAGACCGAGGGAATCTACGTCCCCAAGGTGGAGGCTCGAACCTTCGACCCCATCGCAGAATGCGAAGCGGTGGTCGCCTCCTACAAGGATCCGCCAAGCATCGTTCACGTTGGATCCCAGGCTTGTTACATGCCTGCGCTGGATCGGATCTGGATGCCGAAGGCGGAGCAGTTCACCAAGCCGGCCGAGTATTACTCCACCCTGTTTCACGAGCTGGCTCATTCCACGGGCGCTGAAAACCGTCTGGCTCGCAAGGGCGTGACGGATCGGAACGCCTTCGCCAGCCACACCTACAGCTTCGAGGAGCTGGTCGCGGAATGCGCCAGCGCCTTTCTGGCGGCGCAAGCCGGCATCTCTTCGCAGGTCATCGACAACTCGGCGGCCTACATCCAGAGCTGGGCGAGCAAGCTTCGCTCGGAGCCGAAGTGGATGGTCAACGCGGCTTCCCAAGCGGCCAAGGCAGCGGATCTGATCCTAGGAAAACTCGGCACGAAGGGTGCGGAGTGCACGGACCAGGCCGCGTGAACGGAAGGGGAGCCCTCGGGGCTCCTACCATCTAACGGCGGAAACAGAAGACGTGAGAGGCGCGGGCGCAATTGGGCGCCCGCTGAAGGGAGCATTCCATTGAAAGCGATGAGAGATCTGAGGCGGTTTATTCTGGCGAAGTGCAATGCCGAAGAGCAGAGCGAGATCCGCGAATACGTTGCGGAGAACATCTGCGAGCTGGCGCGGGACTTCTGTGTCACCACGGGAACCATCACCAGCGCTCTGGAGAACGTCCAGGACGATGCGTCCTTGGCTGTTCGTCTCCTGGAGACCATCCGACGAGCCGAGTCCCTGCAACGCGAGCAGCGGAAGATCAATCGCGCCAAGGCCGCCCAAGCAAGCGCGGATGCCCTAGCCAGCATGGCCCGATGGGATGGCGAGAAGGTCCACGTGGACATGGTGTCCCTCCTGGCTTCGACCCTTACCCGTCGAAACGATCTGCTCGTCTTCACCTCGGACGACTTCACCACTGCGGTCTACATGAGTCCGCTCTTTGACCTCGCCAAGCTGCGCAAGAAGGACCTGACCGCGTTCGTGGATTCCGAAGGGCTCCACATTCGCTGGAAGACGGGCGGCTTGAACCTCTTCCCTCAGGCGGATGCCGAAGCGGACCGCATCGTCATGAGCCTGCGCTCGATGCATGCCGTCAAGGCCGCGTGAAAGGCCGCCATGGCGAGGACGTACAAGGTGCCGCTCTACCGCCTCAAGTTGGTCAAGGACCGTGTCGTGGAATTCACCGAGCGCGAGCTTGATCAGCCGTTCGTAGCCGCAAGGTTCATCGAGCGGCTGATTGGCCACGCAGACCGCGAACACCTGGTGGCGGTCTTCCTCAATGCCGGGTGCGAGATCGTGGGGGCCAACGTGGTGGCCATTGGTTCCCTCGATCATGCGCACACCACTGCGAGAGAGGTGTTCAAGGGCGCCATCGTAGCGAACGCGCACGCACTGGTCCTTGGGCACAATCATCCGAGTGGGTCCCTGGAGCCAAGTCCAAGCGACATCCGCATGACTCGGAAGCTGGTCTTCCTCGGCAGGATGCTTTCAATCCCGGTGCTGGATCACGTGGTGGTTTCGCTGAAGGGCTTTCGGTCGATGCACGAGATGGGGCTTGTGCCCGCGCCTTCGAAGGCGTCCGAGGATTCGGAGGCGGCGTGAATTCTTAGAATTCGCCGGCCATTGACTGCCAGTTTCAAAAACTTACCTCGGCATCAGCAGTACCGAGACCAGCAACAACCACCGAGGCCCCTCTGGGCAAAGGAGGCAATGCACAACCAGCGAGCACCAACATGAGCAAGCACTACAGCATCAAGTACAACCCAAGAGAGAAGGCGTGGATCGCCAGGGTCAAGACAATGGATGGTTCGTGGAAAACCAAGTGGCTACCCGTTCAATTCGGCCCTGCACAAGAGGCGCAGGCCGAGATGTACTTGATCCAGTGGTACGGCGAGTTCCTGAAGCGAAACGGAAACCCGGCCGGAATCAAGATCGAGTCGAGTGGGAAGACGCTGGCCAACATGGCTGACAAGTGGCTGACCTATCGTGAGGAAGACAACACCGGCACCAAGATCAACACCTACAACGGCTTCAAGCGATCCATGGGGAACTGGCTCCTCGACAACCCGAAGTTTCCCCACGTTCGAATCGAGCACTTGGACTTGGAGACGGAGTTCACCGTGGATGTCACGAGACGTTGGATTCAGAGCCTTGGCGGTTCGTACAGCAGTCGAATTCAGCACACCAACACGCTCAAGTCCTTCTTCAACGATTGCATCGGGAACGAGTGGCTGAACGGCGAGATGATGAATCCGCTGGAGAAGAAGCCGATCAAGAAGTTGCTCAGGCGCATGACCGAGGCAATGCGCCGTGAGCGCGTCATCACCGTCTTCTCCACGCAGGACATTCAGACCATCCTTGCGAAGGACAACAAGAAGGTGAAGGACAGCAGGCGCCTTCGCTACCTCACGGCAGTGGCCACGGGCATGCGAAAAGAGGAACTCCAGGGCGCCGTTTGGAGCGACTTCAGTCTCGAAAGTCCGATCCCATTCGTGAAGGTGGACCGCCAGCTCTACAAGATTGGCCATGCTCCGTTCGAGCGGTGGGAAGACCTTGCGGAGAAGGGTCTCTCCAAGAGGCAAGCCATGGCTACACCTCAGGCACTAGTGACCGATCCGAAGAAGCACAGCAACCGCGTCATCCCCCTGCACCCGATGGTGGTCGCTGCCCTGAAGTGGTGGAAGAAGAAGGGTTGGGCGCTGGAGGTCGGGAGACGCCCCGAGCCAAGCGATCCTGTCTTTCCGCGCAACAAGGTGAGCTTGCGAGGAAGGGCGAAGGCGGGCGACTTCACGATGATCAACGATGCCAGTGCAACGCTCCGAATTGACCTGAAGCGCCTCAATCTCCCCTTGGAGAGCAACGGCAAGCCCCTCACCTTTCACAGCCTCCGTCATACCTTCGCCACCATGTTGGAGGAGGCTGGCGTGTCGCAGGAGAGACGCGATCATCTGCTGGGGCACAAGCCGAGGACGGTGGCCGCGTCCAACTACGTGGCCAAGAACCTGGCGGCGTATGCGGAGGAGATCGCCAAGCTCCCCCTGGGTGAAGTTCTAACTTTGAGCCGCGACACCGTGTCCGTCCATGGCGCCAAGATGGCAGAAAAAGTTGTCAATTCGGCATAGTTTGGTAGGCAACCTACCAAGGCGTCAGTAGCGCCAGCTCGGAACTAGCGGAAAGAGCGCGTGTTCCGGCGAGTGACCGCGCTGGTTGATGAACATCAGAGTCGTTCCCGTGCGATGCGTGATGGCGGTGAGCTTGCGGAGCGCCTGGCTCATGAGGCGCGCCTGCAGCCCAACGTGCGTGTCTCCCATTTCCCCCTCGAGCTCGGCCCGTGGGGTGAGCGCGGCGACCGAATCGATGACCACCAGATCTACCGCCCCGGAGCGGACGAGCATCTCGCAAATGTCGAGCGCCTGCTCGCCCGTATCGGGCTGCGAGACGAGGAGCTTGTCGGTCTCGACACCGATGGTGCGCGCATAGTTTACGTCGATGGCGTGCTCGGCGTCGATGAACGCGCACACGCCACCTGCACGCTGCGCCTCTGCGATGGCATGAAGCGCGAGCGTGGTCTTGCCGCTCGATTCCGGACCGTAGATCTCGACGACCCGGCCGCGTGGATAACCGCCGATGCCCGACGCAAGATCCAGCGCGAGCGAGCCCGTGCCGAGCGTCGAGATTGGCTCCGCCTCGGCTTCGTCGCCGAGCGACATGATCGCCCCTTTGCCAAACTGTTTTTCCACCGACGCGATCACACCGCGCAGCGTCTTCATTTTCTCTGCGATCTGTTCCAACATGGCATGTCTCCTTGATTCCCCGTATTTTGAGCGCACGTGGACCGGGGCGACCGCGCGCGCACGATGGTCAAGCGGCGTCGAGATCGGTCTCTGAGGACGACCGGTCGAGGATGCGCGCGCCGATGGCCTCGGCGAGGTGTGCCGGGGCAATGGCGGTGGCACCGTCCAGGTCCGCGATGGTGCGCGCAACGCGCAATACTTTGGTGTACGCGCGCGCGGAAAGCGCCAATCGATCGACCGCTGCGCCGAGCAGCTGCTTGCCCGCATCCGACAGCACGGCGACGCGATCGAGCTCGCGCGGTCTGAGCAGAGCGTTGCTAGGCACGCCCACCTCGCCGCGTTTGAAGCGCGCGCGCTGCACCTCGCGCGCCCGAGCAACGCGTGCGCGCACGACGACGGTCCCCTCCCCTACATGCGGGCCCTGAAGAGCGGTCACCTTAACGGGCGGAAGAGCGACGTGCACATCGATACGATCGAGGAGCGGGCCGCTCAGTCGTGCGCGGTACGCTCGCACCCGCTCGGCGCTGCAAGTGCATCGGCGTGTGCCGTCCCCGCGATAGCCGCAAGCGCACGGGTTCATGGCACACACGAGAAGCGGGCGGGCCGGAAATGTGACCTTCACGTGGGCGCGCGACACGGAAACGGTGCCGTCTTCCATGGGTTGGCGAAGCGATTCGAGAGCGGAGCGTCGAAACTCGGCCAGCTCGTCGAGGAAGAGAACGCCCTGATGAGCGAGGCTCACCTCGCCTGGACGAGGTGCATCTCCCCCGCCGCCGACGAGGCCCGCCTCGCTCACCGTGTGGTGTGGCGCGCGAAAAGGACGCGCGCGAGAAACGCCGCGCGCGACCCCCAAAAGGCCCGCGACGCTGTGAATGGCGGTGACTTCGAGGGCCTCATCGCGAGACAAGGGGGGCAGAAGGCCGGGCATGCGCCGCGCGAGCATGGTCTTGCCCGACCCTGGCGGTCCGATCATGAGCAAGTTGTGTCCCCCCGCAGCGCAGACTTCGAGAGCACGCCGCGCGGCGACTTGGCCGCGCACCTCGCCCAGATCGTCGTGGTCGTGAACCGTTTCATCGGACTTTCCCGGCGCGGCGCTCGGCAGCTTTCCTTTGCCGCGAAGAGCGCGCACGAGCTCCTCGAGGGTGCCGGCCGCGCGAACGTCGATCTCGTGGACCAGACCCGCCTCGGCCTCGTTCGCATGCGGGACCACCGCGCGTTTGCAACCGCGCGCGCGTGCGCCCAGGAGCTGCGGGAGGATGCCGCGCACCCCGTGCACTGCACCGTTGAGCGAGAGCTCGCCGAGAAAGAGCACGCCGGCGAGCGATTCTGTCGGCACCGCACCGACGGCCGCGAGAGTGGCCGCTGCAATCGCGAGATCGAACCCACTGCCGGCCTTGCGTAGGTCGGCCGGAGCGAGATTGATGACGATCTGGTATTCGCCCAAGTCCACACCGATGTGCGACAGAGCGCTCTTTACGCGCACGCGACTCTCGCGCACGGCCGCTTCTGCGAGCCCGACGAGCTCGAACTTGGGAACCCCGCGCACGACCTCCACTTCGACGCGAACAGGGTGAGCATCGAGTCCGATGAGCGTGGCGCTGAGAGCAGTGGCGAGCATGACGGCCTGCTGAGCGAACGCCGTGCCATGGAAAGAAAGCTGCTTTTGTGGGGTTTTTGAAGGAAGGCGGGTGTCCCGGACGCTTTTTGGGTGTCCTGGGACACCGAGGGTGAGCACCAGGTGGTACTTCCACGTAGTACCCTAGTGAAGGGTCCGCATCGGCGGATGGCGCTATGCGGCGATGCCGTCAGCGCTCGCGGCGCGGGAGGGGGGGCGCATGCTCGGGCGGGGCGCGTTCACGAGTCGCTCGAGCAGGGCAATCGTCTCGGCGACGCCGTCGTGCGCCAGCGTAGCGTCACGCACTCTGGCTGCGCGCTCGCGCATGCCGGCGTCGGTGAGGCAGGCATGTAGACTGGCGGCGAGGCGGTTCGCGTTGAGCGCCGATCGCTTGAAAGGGCGCGGCGAGAGTCCGCGCTCGTGAATGCGATGTGCCCATCCGAATTGATCGAGCAGGTGGGGGACGACGACTTGGGGTGCGCCAGCGCGCGCTGCAGCGTGGCACGTCCCGGCGCCGCCGTGATGAACGACTGCGCGGACGCGCCGAAAGAGCGCATCGTGCGGCACGGCACCGGTGGTGCAAATGTGTGGTCCGAGGTCTGCGCCACCAAGCTTCGCCCATCCGGACGCGATGATCGCGCGACAACCGAGCCGTCCAACGGCATCGGCGACGAGGGCCGTCGTTCGTTGCGGGTCCGAATCCACCATGCTCCCGAAACCGATGTAGACCGGAGGCTCGCCGGCATCGAGGAACGCCTCGAGCTCGGCGCCGAGCTCGCGACGATCGGGCAGCACCCACGCCCCGGTCGGCAAACTCGCGTGCGCGAGGTCCGGAGGCCACCCTACGAGCGACGGATCGGCAGCGAGCAGCACACGGTCGCGCGGGAAGAAGTAGGACAAGGTTGCGTCGAGCGGCGCGAGCCCTAGCTCGGCTCGCTGCTCGTTCGCAATCTTCTTCATCAGCCAGTTTCCCGTTGCGCCGAATGCCCACCAGGCGAGGCGATTGAGCCAGCGCGGCAGCGTTCGCCGCGAGGTGCTCATCGGCGCGTGGAACGAAGACGGAATCGCGTCCGGGGTATACGCGACATAGCGATACGGGATTTTCATTGCGTCGGCGACGGAGGCGGCCGCGAACATCATTCCGCCTGCCAGCACGACATCGGCCCCCTTCGCCGCTTCTTTCACACACTCGAACTGCGCGCGCAGATCTTCCCCGACGATTCTGCGAAGGACACGGATCATCCGGATAGGATTGTCGCCGACCTCGCGCCTATTGTCGGTGAGCAGAGTCTCCGTATCGCGCCCGAAGGGTCGATAGTCGGCTCCGAAGTGCGCTGCCTCGCGGACAAAGTTCGGCGGCCCCACGAGGGTCACCGCGTGTCGCGCTCTGTTCAGCGCCACCGCAAGCGCCAGCATCGGCTGTACGTCCCCCCGAGTGCCGGAAACGGCGAGCACGACGCGCATCTCTTCTCCTTCGACGTTCGTTTGGGAGCGCGCTTCTCAAGAGAGCCTCTCCACGAAGGAAAGACGGCGAGGGCAGGCCTGGCAATAAGGTACTCATCGCCGGGATACGGCGGCATGTCACCGAATCCACGAAACCTCCCGTGTTCTCCCACATGGGCCGACGTTTGGTCCGGCCGCGCCCTAGCCGCGCCCCAACTGGGGATGAGGAAGAGGAGAAGAGCTGGGGAGACCTAAAACGCCTGGGTCTACGCGAGATCAGGGATCCGCACCGATTTTGGGGCACTAGCTGGGAGTTGAAGTGTGGATAGAACTACCGTTGAATCAAAAGATGGCCGAGGTGCCCCGACACGGCGCGTCGCTGCGGATTGCAACCCGGCAAATTGGTGATTTGGATGAACGCGAACTCGCCGCAGGCTGCGGCCCAGAACGCGCGCGTACTGCTCCTTATCGATGACGAACCCAACGTTCTCTACTCGTTGAGGCGCCATTTTCAGCGGCTCGACTACAATGTTTTTGTCGCCGAAAACGGACAACAAGCACTCACGATCCTCGAGCAGAACCTGGTCGACGTGATCATCACGGACATGCGCATGCCCACGATGAGCGGCGCGGATCTTCTGCAAGAAGTGAGTGCACGCTGGACGACTGCCGTGCGGATCCTTCTCACTGGCTACGCAGATCTGAAGGTGACCACGGATGCAATTCGCGCGGGGCCAATCGATCATTTCACCACTCGATGAGTCTCCACTTCCGCTTTGTGACAAGTGCGCGCCAGATCGGCGCATCCGAGGATGACGGCTTCCCCGCTGAGCGCGTGCAGTTCTGCCTCGAGCAAGTGGGTGTTCCGTGCAATCGCCGCTGCGAGCGCACCGTCCATGCGTCCCAGGCGCTCCCGCGCTCCCGCGAGGAAGCGCCCTAGAAAACGCTTCCGCAGATCATCGTCCATGGCATTCCTGTTCGAGGATTGCGCGAACCCTCTCGACCATTGCTTCGACCCCCTCCGACTTGGAAATGTACCCTTCGATACCCGCCGAACGTGCGCGTGATTCGTCCTCGGGTCCGCCAGCGTGGAAAAGAGGTAGATGGGCACGCTCATTCCCCGCACCGCACGCAGGACCGTTGCGACGTCGTCGCCGTATGCCTCGGGCATGCGCACGTCCAAGAGGACCAAGTCTGGCGGGCCCACGGCTACCTGACCTTCGAGCTCGTTCATGTTGCCCGCGGTGCGCACCGAAACACCTTCGTCCCGAAGTCCACCTCTGCGCGAAGTAGAAGACGAAGGTCTCTTGCTTCACGCAACAACATGGAAGGTACACGATTGGTCACTCGTCATTGCGTGTCAAATACCCGAGCCACTTAAGTGTGTGTGTGTCATGCGCGTGAAGTGGACTTCCACCGCTCCTACGACTACGCATCGCGACCCCGACTCGTGTCTATCGAGCGAGAGGTTTGTCAATCGATTGTGACAGGACAGCGAATTGTGAAAAGTTGTTTCGTAGGCTTGCTGTCCCTTGTCAGAAATGGTTTCCACCACCCATCCACGAGAAGCGTCCTGAAGCCCAGTTGACTTTTCGCTCGGCGCTATCAGGCCTTCCGACGGGAAGGGACTCGGGATCGGGCTGCGCTACCGCAGCGAGAGGTCACCTAATCCCCGTATCCGGAGGCTGCGGGGCCTCGCTGTCGGGCGTCACGCACGACGATAGATCGAACAGCATGAACTCGAGTGCCTTCTCCTGCGCCGAGAGATCTCCCCTGGTGCAGCCGCTCGGGAAGCTCTGGCCATGCGGGTCTCCGCCGTAGTCATTCGAAGCACCGCCCACGTGCAAATCGCTGTAGACCACGCGCCCACATTGCGCCTCGGGTGCGGTACCCAGCGGCGCATTGAACGTGAAGTACTCTGTCGCGGTCAGACTCCCTTGCGTGAAAATCCACGGTTCGGAGACCGTGTTTCCGCTCAGGATATCGGCGTTGTGGCGCGCCTGCTGAATCGGAATCCGGCCGCTCGGGTCGAGTGCGCCGACGGTGCGAAGCCATGCTTTGAAGTCGGCTCCTTTGGGAAAGCTCGTGTTGATGTCGCCTTCGATATCGCCGATATTTTGCGGCCCCATCGTCCACTGCGCCGTCGGGGCGAAGGTGGGATTGCTACTAAACCAATAGTAGTGGAAGTGTGTCGCGAACACACGCCCCCCGCTGTAAATGTATTCTTGAAGGGCCGAGAGCGCGGCAGGCGGCTTGCTGTCAGGGTTTTCCGCCCCTTCGCAGGAAAGAACCACCATGTCGAACGCGCGGAGCGCGTCCGACGACGCCCAAAGCGCATCACCGCTCAAAGGTGCGCTCGGCATCGAGGGCCCGTTCGGGCTGCCATGTTCGTCGTATCCTCGAAAAACGTGAACGCGCTGATCGCCGCTTCCCCCCGCCGTAAACTCGCTGTCGTCGATGCCGAGACGACGCAAGAGGCACTCGATCGAATCCCAGGCGCCGGTGGATACGGCGATCTTCGGCATGTCGTCGTTTGGCCCGTGCTTGGAGGGCAACGTCGTTTGAGCTCTTGGGATCGCTGTATCCGTGCATCGCGCCACGTTCGGGACCTCGATCTGTTTTCTCCACTTGCCGATCTGAACCACAACGGGAATGTTCTGGCCATCAGGCACATGCTTGACAACGAACTTGCCGTCCGTACCGGTGATCGCAGCCGCGATGGGCTTACCCGTGTAGAGCGCGCCACATGTATCGCATGTCGCGTGGTCCGCGAAGGGCTCGAGTGCGGCATTGGGAACGTAAACGACGACGTTGTACAAGGGATTTCTCCCTGCAGGGTCGTAGACCGTGCCGCTCAGCGTCGTGTCCCTGCCATTCGGACATGCGTGGACGTTGCATCCGAGTCCAGTGCATGGCGCGCCGCTCGTTCCCGTTGATCCGCCGTCACCGAGAAAGTCGCCGATGCCTCCGCTGCTGCCGCTGCTCGCACCGCCAGCATCGGGAGCCGCCCTGGACGGCCCGCCGCAGCCAGCCACAGTGCTTAGGGCGAGGGCGAAAATGGCGGAACGAGAGCCCGCCCGCTGCCCTCGGCGTCGCGCGAACGCCAAGGCGAAAATGCCGATGGCGACAGAGACCGCCGAGGTGGAGCCGCCGCCCGCGCCCTTGCCC
>OBEQ010947372.1_pt1 | contig 31132 bp, 30 predicted proteins | sample 1670901 | NCBI WGS metagenome assembly OBEQ01 (sample SAMEA104232315, study PRJEB22302) | groundwater metagenome | biome: forest; feature: aquifer; material: groundwater | place: USA | collected 2011-08-07 | depth 5.4 m | reverse complement strand
GGCTGCGCGGCATCCAGGGCCGCATCCGCCACCGGCTGCGCGGCATCCAGGGCCGCATCCGCCACCGGCTGCGCGGCATCCAGGGCCGCATCCGCCACCGGCTGCGCGGCATCCAGGGCCGCATCCGCCACCGGCAGCGCGGCACCCAGGGCGGCGGGACGGGCGGGGTGAGTCGCAGTCCCCCCGGCTGCACGGCGTTGGTGAGGTACCCGGCGCCGGCGAGCGCCGCGGACACCGCGGGCGCCACGGGCCCCCGCAGCACGATGCCCAACATCAGGCCGGCGCCACGCACCTCGGCGACGAGCGGATGCCCGAGCGCCTCGACGCCGCGCCGCAGCCGCTCGCCGATCCGCTTGACATGGTCGAGCAGACCCTCGCCGGCGATGGTGTCGAGCACCGCGAGCGCGGCGGCACAGCAGACCGGGTTGCCGCCGAAGGTACTGCCGTGGCTGCCCGGACCGAGCAGGGTGGCCGCCGCGCCGAAGGCGATGCAGGCGCCCAGCGGCAGCCCGCCGCCCAGCCCCTTGGCCAACGTCACCACGTCCGGGGAGATCCCGTCGGCCTGGTGGGCGTACCAGTACCCGGTCCGCCCGATGCCGGTCTGCACCTCGTCGAGGACGAGCAGCGCGCCGTGCCGGGTACAGAGCTCCCGGGCCGCGGCCAGGTATCCGGGCGGCGGCAGGACCACACCGGACTCGCCCTGGATCGGCTCCACGATGACCATGGCGGTGGCGTCGGTGATCGCCCCGGCCAGTGCCGCCACGTCGCCGTACGCAACATGCGTCACCTCACCGGGCAGCGGCCGGAACGGATCCGCCTTGGCCGGCTGGCCGGTGAGCGCGAGCGCCCCCATGGTGCGGCCGTGGAAGCCGCCCAGGGTCGCCACCACGTGGCTGCGCCCGGTCCGCCGGGACAGCTTGAACGCCGCCTCGTTGGCCTCCGCGCCCGAGTTGGCGAAGAAGACCGCACCGGCCCGGCCGCCGGCCAGCGCCAGCAGCCGTTCGGCGAGTTCGACCGCCGGCCCGCTGGCGTACAGGTTCGAGACGTGGCCCAGCGTGGCCACCTGCCGGCTCACCGCGGCGACCACCGCCGGGTGGGCGTGGCCGAGCAGGTTGACCGCGATCCCGCCGAGCAGGTCCACATAGGACTTTCCGAGCTCGTCGACGACGACCGCGCCCGCACCCCGGGCCAGCGCCACCGACGGCGTGCCGTACGTGTTCATCACGGCGCCGGGCCAGCGCTCGATCAGCGTACTCATGACGGCACCACCATCGTTCCGAAGCCTTCCGAGGTGAAAATCTCCAGCAGGATCGAGTGTGGCACCCGGCCGTCCACGACGTGTGCGGCCAGTACCCCGCCACGGACCGCGCGTAGGCAGGCCTCCATCTTCGGCTGCATGCCCGCTTCCAGACCCGGCAGCAGCCCAGCCAGTTCGTCGGCGTTCAACTGCGAGATCAGGCTCTGCGGGTCCGGGTAGCGGGCGTAGAGCCCCTCCACGTCGGTGAGTACGACCAGCTTGCGGGCACCCAGGGCGACCGCCAGCGCAGCCGCTGCGGTGTCGGCGTTGAGGTTGTGCAGCACCCCGTCGACGTCCGGCGCCACCGTGGAGACCACCGGAATGCGGCCGGCACTGATCAGGTCGGCCACCGCCGAGGTGTTGACCTCGGCGACGTCGCCGACCAGGCCCACGTCGACCGGTTCACCGTCCACATAGGCTGGTCGGCGCACCGCGGTGAAGAGCCGGGCGTCCTCACCGGACATCCCCACCGCATACGGGCCATGCTCGTTGATCAGCCCGACCAGCTCCCGGCCGACCTGACCGACCAGCACCATCCGGACCACGTCCATCGTCTCCGCTGTGGTCACCCGCAGCCCACCGCGGAACTCCGAGTCGATACCGAGCCGGCCCAGCATCGCCGAGATCTGCGGGCCACCGCCGTGCACGACGACCGGCCGGATGCCCACGTGGCGCAGGAACACCATGTCGGCGGCGAACGCCCGGGTCAGCTCGGCGTCGACCATGGCGTTGCCGCCGTACTTGACGACGACGGTGGAGCCGGTGAAACGCTCCAGCCAGGGCAGCGCCTCGATCAGCGTGCTGGCCTTGCCCAGTGCGATACCGAGGCTGCGGGCCCGGGCCGTCGCGGTGGCGCTCATGTGGAGTACGCCGAGTTCTCGTGCACGTAGGCGGTCGAGAGGTCGTTGGTCCAGACGGTGGCCGCGGCGTCCCCGGCGTGCAGGTCGACCGCGACCTGGATCTCCCGTCCGGACAGGTTCACCCTGCTCCGGTCCTCACCGGGGGCACCGCCCCGGCAGACCGGCACCCCGTTGATGGCCACGTCCACCGCGTCCGGGTCGAAGGTCGCTGACGTGGTACCCAGGGCGGCGAGCACCCGGCCCCAGTTCGGGTCGTTGCCGAAGAACGCGCATTTCAGCAGGTTGCTACGGGCGATCGCCCGGCCCACCTGCAGCGCGTCGGCCTCACTCGCCGCACCACCCACCGCGATCGTGATGTCCTTGGTGGAGCCTTCGGCATCGGTGAGCAGTTGGCGGGCCAGGTCAGCACAGGCGGCGGTGACCGCGGCAGCGAACTCGGCCGGCTCCGGCGCGATACCCGAGGCTCCGCTGGCCAGCAGCAGCACCGTGTCGTTTGTGGACATACAGCCGTCCGAGTCGAGCCGGTCGAAGGTGACCCGGCACGCCTCACGCAGCGCACCGTCCAACGTGGAGGAGTCGGCGACCGCGTCGGTGGTCAGGACACACAGCATGGTGGCCAACCCCGGCGCCAGCATGCCGGCACCCTTGGCCATCCCGCCGACGGTGAACCCGTCGCCGGTGATGGTGACCATCTTCGGCCGGGTGTCGGTGGTCATGATGGCGGTCGCCGCCGCGTCGCCGCCGTCCCGGGACAGCCCGCGTACCGCAGCGTCCACCCCGGAGAGCAGCCTGCCCATCGGCAGCCGCTCGCCGATCAGCCCGGTCGAGCAGACCGCGATGTCGACCGCGCCCACCGGGGTACGCGACACAGCGGTCAGTCGGGCCGCCACATGTTCGGCGGTGGCGTGGGTGTCCTGGAAGCCCTGCGGGCCGGTGCAGGCGTTGGCGCCGCCCGAGTTGAGCACGACCGCGCGCAGGATGCCGGCGCGCAGCACCTGCTGGCTCCAGCGCACCGGCGCGGCCTTGACCCGGTTGGCGGTGAAGACCCCGGCGGCGGTGGCGTCCGGACCGTCGTTGACGACCAGGGCCACGTCCGGGCCACCGGACGACTTCAGCCCGGCCGCCACGCCCGACGCCCGGAACCCCTTGGGCGCAGTCACACTCATGGCGACACCTCGCTGCGCTCGCCGCCGCCACGAGGCTCCCCCACACCGAGCCACTGATTCGCTCGCTGACGCTCACTCATGGCGACACCTCGCTGCGCTCGCCGCCGCCACGAGGCTCCCCCACACCGAGCCACTGATTCGCTCGCTGACGCTCACTCATGGGTGCACTCCATTCACGGACAGGCCGGCCGTCTCCGGCAGGCCGAGCATCAGGTTGGCGCACTGCACGGCCTGACCGGCTGCACCCTTGCCGAGGTTGTCGATCGCCGAGACGACGATGAACCGTCCACTGTCGACATCGACGGTCGCCTGCAGCAGGCAAGCGTTCGAGCCCAGCGTCGCCGCGGTGTGCGGCCAGGCGCCGTCGCGCAGCAGGTACACGAACGGCTCGTCGGGGTACGCCCCGGCCAGTACCTCGCGCGGGTCGACCGCAGCGTCAACGGGGCGCGCGGTCACGGTGGCGAGGATGCCGCGGGGCATCGGCGCGAGGACCGGCGTGAACGACAGGCTCTGCGCCCCGGTCGCCTGCTTGATCTCCGGTACGTGCTGGTGCGCACCGACCTTGTACGGCGCGAGATCGGAGATCACCTCACTGGCCATCAGGTTCGGCCGGGGCACCCGACCCGCTCCGGAGGTGCCCGAGGCCGCGCTCACCACGACGTCGGCGGGGGACGCCGCGCCCGCGGCGATCAGCGGGGCGAGCGCCAGGATGATGGCCGTCGCGTAGCACCCGGCCCCGGCGACCCGGTCCGACGCCGCGATCGCGGCCCGATGGCCGGGCAGCTCGGGCAGGCCGTAGGTCCAGGCGCCGGCGTGCCCGCCCGGGTAGTACGCCGACCACGCCGCCGGATCCCGCAGCCGGTGGTCCGCACCGACGTCGACAATCTTCACGTGCGCCGGCAGGGCCGCGGCGAGGGCCGCGGACTCGCCATGCGGGAGCGCCAGGAACACCAGGTCCGCCGTGGCCAGCGCGTCCGGGTCGGTCGCCGTGAGGACGTGCCCGTCGAGAGAGAGCAGGTGCGGGTGTACGTCGGTCAGCCGCGCCCCGGCCTGGCTGTACCCGGTGGCCGCGGCCAACTCGAGCTGCGGGTGCCCGGCGATCAGGCGCAGCAGTTCGCCGCCGGCGTACCCGCTCGCCCCGGCGACAGCCACCTTGACACCCATGCGCCCTCCCGCATTTCTATGCAGGAGACTGTATCAGCATGCGGAGACCCCGGACAATCGGGCACCCACCCGCCGAACCGCTACGCGCCGCGCATTGTGGCGCCGACCCGCCGGGCGGCCACCGCCACCGCAGCGTCCCGGGCCGCCACCGCCTCCTCAGCCGTCAGCGTACGGTCCGGCGCCCGGAAGGTGAGCTTGTACGCCAGCGACCGGCGCCCCGCGCCGACCTGCTCCCCGGCGTACACGTCGAAGAGCCGGACCGCCTCCAGCAGCTCGCCGGCCCCCTCGACCAACGCCGCCTCCACCTCGGCAGCAGGGGTACCCGCGTCGACCACCAGCGCAACGTCGATCAGTGCCGGCGGGAAACTGGACACCACCGGCGCCACGGTCACCCCGGGCAGCGGCAGCGCATCGAGGTCGAGTTCCATGGCACAGGTGCGCCTCGGCAGTTCGAAAGCGGTACAGGCGGCCGGGTGCAGCTCGCCGGCGTACCCGATCACCACCCCGTCGACGAGGATCTCCGCACACCGGCCGGGGTGCCACGGCGGGCACGCGCCGGCCTTCACCACCGCGGTCCGACCGGCCGCCGCCACCGCCAGGCGCGCGGCCTCGATCGCGTCCGCCCAGCTCGCCTGGCGCCCCGGGCCCCACCAACCGGCGGGATCGAGCTCACCGGTGAGCACCGCAGCCACCTGCCACGGCTGGCGGGGTACCAGCGCCAGCGCCGCATCCAGATCGGCGTCGGTGGGGCGGCGGGTCACGCCGAGCGTGGGGGGTACCCCGGCGACCCCGGGCAGGAAGACCAGTCCGATCTCGTACAGGGCGAGGTCGCGCTGGCCCCGACCGAGGTTGCGCCGCAGCGCGGCCAGCAACGGCGGCAGCAGCGTGGTCCGCAGGCCCGGCTCCTCCTCGGAGATCGGGTTGCGCAGCCGCACCATCCGTTGCCGCGGGGCGTCGGCCGGAATGCCGAGAGCCTCCAATGTGGACGCTCCGACGAACGGGTAGTTGAGCACCTCGACGTAGCCTGCCTCGGCCAGCGCCCGGCCGACACTGCGGCGGCGGCGCTGGGTGGCGGTCAGCCCGCTGCCGGGCGGGGCGGTCGGCAGCGCCGACGGCACGTTGTCGTACCCGTCGAGGCGGATCACCTCCTCGGCGAGGTCGGCCGGGTCGGTGAGGTCGGGGCGCCAGCTCGGCGGGGTGACCGTGAGCCGGTCGACCGCGCTGCCCCCGGCGCCACGGCGCGCCGGGCGCTTCACCGTGCAGCCGACGGTACGGAGCAACTCGACGACCCGCTCCGTCGGGTACGCCACCCCGGAGACCCGCGCCGGCAGGTCGGCCGCAATGGTCAGCGCCTCAGGTGGCGCCACCGTGCAGACGTCGGTGACCCGTGGGTCCACGGATCCGCCGGCGTACCCGGTGAGCAGCGCCGCGGCCCGGGCCAGCGCGGCGGTGGTGAGCTGCGGGTCCACGCCGCGCTCGAAGCGCCGGCTCGCCTCGCTGGCCAGACGGTGCCGCCGGCAGGCGCGGGCCCCCGCGACCGGATCCCAGTGCGCCGCCTCGAAGAGCACGTCCACAGTGGACGCTGAAACCTCAGTGGTGGCGCCGCCCATCACCGCGGCCAGCGAGATGACTCCGGAGTCGTCAGCGATCACGACGTCCTCGGGATCGAGCGGCCGCTGGGCACCGTCCAACGTGGTCAGTCGCTCCCCTGGCTGCGCGCGCCGGACGACCAGCCCGCCGGCAAGCCGGGCCAGGTCGAAGGCGTGCATCGGCTGGCCGAGTTCGATCATCAGGTAATTGGTGATGTCGACCGCGAGCGAGATCGGGCGCATGCCGGCCAGCGTGAGCCGGCGGGCCAGCCAGTCCGGGCTCGGCGCGCTGGCGTCGATCCCGTGCACAGCCACCGTGCTGAACCTGTCGCATCCCAACGGGTCCTCGACGCGCACCGCCGGCGGCTCGGCCGCCCCGCCGCCCGGCTCCACAGCCCCGGCCAGCGGGGCCACCGCGGCGACCGGATCCCGGTACGCCACACCGAGCGAGTGCGACAACTCGCGGGCGATGCCGCGCACCGACAGGCAGTACCCGCGGTCCGGGGTGACAGCCAGCTCGACCACGATCTCGTCCAGGCCCAGCACGCCCCGCGCATCGTCACCGGGCGCAGCCGCGGTATCCGGCGGGAGCACGAGAATCCCGCTGTGGTCCTCGCCCAGCCCCAGCTCGCGGGCCGAGCAGATCATGCCGTCCGAGACGTACCCGTAGGTCTTGCGAGCGCCGATGGTGAACCCACCGGGCAGGACCGCACCCGGCAACGCCACCACGACGAGGTCGCCGGCCGCGAAGTTCGTGGCGCCGCAGACGATGCCGCGCGGCTCCCCGTCGCCCACCTGCACCCGGCAGTACCGCACCGGCTTCTTGAAGGCGGTCAGCTCCTCGACCTCGACCACCCGGCCGACCACCAGCGGTCCATCCACAGTGGAGCGCAGGTCGCGGATCTCCTCGACCTCCAGGCCGACCCGGACCAGTGCGCGCTCCAGCGCCTCGACGCCGAGATCCGCGGGCGCGTCGACGTACTCCCGCAGCCAGGAGAAAGGCACCCGCATCAGACAGCTCCGTCTTCGTCTTCTCGTCGGTTCCGCACGGCTATACCTCTACCCCGAACGCGCGGGTGAACCGCACATCGCCCTCGACCATGTCGCGCATGTCGGTCACCCCGTGCCGGAACATCAGGGTGCGCTCGATCCCCATTCCGAACGCGAAGCCGGAGTACTCCGCCGGATCGATGCCACAGGCGACCAGGACCCGCGGGTTGACCATGCCGCAGCCGCCCCACTCAATCCAGCGCGGCCCGCCGCGCGCCTGCGGGAACCACAGGTCCAGCTCGGCCGACGGCTCGGTGAACGGGAAGTACGACGGGCGCAGCCGGGTCCTGGCCTGCGGCCCGAACATGGCCCGGGCGAAGTGGTCCAGGGTGCCCTTGAGGTGGGCCATCGTGATCCCGCGGTCCACCACAAGACACTCGACCTGGTGGAAGACCGGAGTGTGGGTGGCGTCCAGCTCGTCGGTGCGGTACACCCGCCCGGGGCACACGATGTAGATCGGCAGCTCGCGGCTGAGCATCGTGCGCGCCTGTACCGGCGACGTGTGCGTCCGCAGCACCAGACCGGACGCTGCCGCGTCCGGACCGGCCACCTCGGCGGCACCCCGGCCCGGGGCAACGCCAGCGGCGGCGACGTAGAACGTGTCCATCATGGTGCGGGCCGGATGATCGGGCGCGATGTTGAGCGCGTCGAAGTTGAACCACTCCAGCTCGACCTCGGGGCCCTCGGCGATCTCGTACCCCATCCCGACGAAGAGGTCGCCGATCCGCTCCATCAGCGTGCTGAGCGGGTGCCGCGCTCCGCGCGGGCGGCGCGAGGTGGGCAGCGTGACGTCCACGCTCTCCTCGGCGAGTACCCGCCGCGCCAGGTCGGCCTGCAACTCGGCGAGGCGGCGGTCGTAGCCCGCCTGGATCGCCGCCCGTGCGGTGTTGACCCGCTTGCCCGCCTCGGACTTCGCGGCCGGCGGCAGCGCACCGATCTCGCGACGGGCCAGCCCGATCGGGGCCCGATCGCCGAAGTGCTGGTGCTTGAGCGCGGCCAGGGCGTCGAGGTCGTTCGCCGCGGCGAACGCCTTCTCCGCGGCAGCCGCGGCGTCATCGAGCGCCGCCGGGTCGAGCACCGCAGCGCGCTTCGGGTCGTACGGATCGTTCCGGTACGTCATGGGCTCTCATCCCTCGGCGAACAACCGGACAAAGTCTAGGTGGGTACCGGTCCGCGCCGCTGCGCCCGGGCCGACGCGTACAGGCACACCGCCGCGGCTGCGGCCAGGTTGAGGCTCTCCGCGCGGCCATGCAGGGGTACCCGCACCCGCGCGTCCACGGTATCGAGCAGCGCCGCGGGCAGTCCGTGCGCCTCGGAGCCGAAGAGCCACGCGGTCCGTCGGCGCAGTCCACCGGCGTCGATGAGCTCATCGAGGTCGACGTCGCCGTACGCGTCAGCGGCGCAGACAGTGAGCCCGGCGGCGCGGGCAGCGGCCAGTACCGGTCCCGGCTCCGCCGCGCGGACCACATCGAGGTGGAACAGGCTGCCGGCGCTGGAACGGACACACTTGCCGTTGTACGGGTCGACCGCCGCACCGGCAAAGACGACGGCGTCGGCGCCGGCCGCGTCAGCGGTCCGCAGCACCGTACCGGCGTTGCCCGGATCGCTGATCCCGGCAAGCACCGCCACCAACCGCGGCGAACGGGCCAACGCATCCGCCAGCGGTATGTCCACGCTGCAGCAGACTGCGACGATTCCCTGCGGCTGTACCGTTTCGGCGAGCGCGGCGAGCGCATCGTCGGTGACCGGCGAGATCCGCACGCCCGCGTCGCGGGCGGCCTGCACCAGTTCGGCGTGCCGGGACAGTGCCGCCACGGTTCCGAAGAGCTCGACGAGCTGGCCGGCGGCCTCGCGGACAGCCTGCGGTCCCTCGACCAGGAACCGGGTCGTCGCGGCCCGTTCGCGGCGCCGCTGCAGCCGCCGGGCAGCAATGACCCGGGGGGTCCGTGTCGTGTACGGATCCACCCCGGGTCCGCCAGCCGTCACGCGGTGGCGACGGCCTTGCGTGCCACCTCGACCAGACCCGCGAAGGCCTTGTCATCGGCGACCGCCATGTCGGCGAGGATCTTGCGGTCGACCTCGATCCCCGCCAGCCGCAGGCCCTGGATCAGCCGGTTGTAGGTCATGCCGTTCGCCCGGGCTGCGGCGTTGATCCGGGTGATCCACAGGCGCCGGAAGTCACCCTTACGGTCACGCCGGTCCCGGTACGCGTAGGTGAGCGAGTGGAGCAGCTGCTCCTTCGCCTTGCGGTACAGCCGCGAGCGCTGGCCACGGTAGCCGCTCGCGGCCTCCAGCACCGTCCGCCGCTTCTTCTGGGCGTTGACCGCCCGCTTCACGCGTGCCACGGTTCGTTCTCCTCGTCAAGGACCGGCCCGGTTCGGTGTGGGCCGGTCGAAGTGCTTCTCAGGGGTCGGGGTACGCCGGGGTGGAGGCGCTACTCGTTCAGCGGCCCAGCAGCCTCTTGATCCGCTTGGTGTCGACGGCGTCGACCTCAACCGTGCCGGTCATCCGGCGGGTGACCCTGGAGGACTTTCCCTCCAGCAGGTGGCGCTTTCCGGCCTGTTCGGCAACGATCTTGCCGCGGCCGGTGACCCGCACCCGCTTACCCATACCGGTGTGGCTCTTCATCTTCGGCATCGTGACTGCCTTCTTCCGCTCTCGGCCACGGGGGCCTCGCTTCGCCCTACTGCTCGACCGCGACATGCTCGGCGCCGACCGCCGCGGTTGCCCGCTCGTCCACGACGGCCTCATCGCCGCCTTCGGACCCGGCTTCGCCGTGCTCGCGGTGACCGGTCGCCCTGGCCGACGAGGCAGCTGCCTTGATGGCCCGGTGCGGCGCGATCACCATGATCATGTTGCGCCCGTCCTGCTTCGGTGCGGCCTCGACAAACCCCAGTTCCGCAATCTCCTCGGAGAGTCGGCGCAGGAGCCGGTACCCCAGCTCCGGCCGGCTCTGCTCGCGGCCGCGGAACATGATCGTCACTTTGACCTTGTCCCCGGCCTTGAGGAACCGCACGACGTGACCCTTCTTGGTCTCGTAGTCGTGCATGTCGATCTTCGGTCGGAGTTTCATCTCCTTGATGACGGTCTGCTGCTGGTTGCGCCTGGCCTCGCGTGCCTTGAGTGCGCTCTCGTACTTGAACTTGCCGAAGTCCATGAGCTTGCACACCGGCGGGCGCGCCGTGGGCGCAACCTCGACCAGATCCAGATCCACCTCGGTGGCCAACTGGAGCGCCTTCTCCAGGGTGACGATGCCCACCTGTTCGCCCTCTGGACCGACCAACCGCACTTCGCGCGCTCGAATCTGGTCGTTGATGCGTGGCTCGACGCTGATGGGACCTCCTCAAGTCCAACTTCCGTTGTCAGGCCGGCCACCAAAACAGCAAGGCCCCGGCTCACGCCGAGGCCCGCTCGACCGGTCCGCGGCGCACGATGGCGCCACCCACCCAGGACGATGCCTTGAGCGGTAGACCGGACCCGGCTGCGTACTGCGGCACGGGTGGGAGCGGGACGCTCCGCTTTGGATTACAGCTTTGGATTACAGCTTTGGATTACACCGTTGCCGTCGCCAACGTGTCGGTGAGGACATGCGTGACGACAAGTGACGGTGCGGTCGACCGAACCAGGCTAGCACGGACACTCCGGCACCCCGTCAACCCCCGTCAGCCGAGCTGCGCTGCGCGTCGCGGTACCCGGCGAGCAGGGCGCGCAGGGCGCGTACCGCATCCACGGCGTACTGCTTGTCGGCGGACTGGACCGCCATCACCGCGACCACGTCGTCGTCCTCAAGGTCGAGCGTCGCCCAGGGCGCCCCACGGCCGTACCGTACCGCCCGCACCACACCCCACGGCAGGTCGTACCCGCCGATCAGGTTACGGATCCGGATCCCGCTGGAGTCGGCCTCGACCCGCGGCCGGGTGAAGAGCAGGATGCCCAGCCCGCCCAGGATCCCGAGCCCGATCATCGCGAACTGGTCGCCGGCCTGGAACACCCCGGGACCGTCCCCGGTCCTGCCCCGCAGCCCGGTGGAGACCAGGGCGAAGACCACGACCACGGCCACCGCCGCCACCCAGCACACCACCCGGGACCGCTTGGCGTGGAACCGGACCAGCCCAGCGGGCGCCTGTTCTGTCACGACTGGCAAGTCTGCCACCTACAACCTGCAGGCGTGGATGTCGGTCACCATGATCGCGCGGGCGCCCAGCTCGTACAGTTCGTCCATGATCCGGTGTACCTCGGCGCGGAGCACCATCGCCTGTACCGCCACCCAGCCGTGGCGCTGCAGCGGTGACACCGTCGGCGACTCGATACCCGGCGTCAGTGCGCAGGCCCGCTCCAGCTCCTGGACCGGAACGTCATAGGCGAGCATCACGTACCGGCGGGCCACCAGGACGCCCTGCAGTCGACGCAGCAACTGCACCACGCCCGGGGTGTCGCCAGCCGCGCCCAGCCGGCGGACCAGCACCGCGGAGGACTCCAGGATCGGCTTGCCGAACGCTTCGAGGCCGGCCTGGCGCAGCGTGGCGCCGGTGGAGACGACATCGGCGATCACGTCGGCGACGCCGAGCCGGACCGCGTTCTCCACCGCCCCGTCCAGCCGGACCACCGCGGCGGCGAGCCCGTGCTCGGCGAGGTGGCGGGCGACCACGCCCGGGTACGCGGTGGCGATGCGCCGGCCGGCGAGATCCGTGGGCGCGCTGAGCAGGCCCGGCCGGGCGGCGAAGCGGAAGGTGGCCGCACCGAAGTCCAGGTCGAGGATCTCCTGCGCCCCGGCGTCGGCGTCGACCAGCAGGTCCCGGCCGGTGATCCCGACGTCGAGGTCGCCGGAGCCGACGTAGGTCGCGATGTCGCGCGGGCGCAGGTAGAAGAACTCGACCTCGTTGCCGGTGTCCTGACAGATGAGGTCACGTTCGTCGCTGCGTTGCCGGTACCCGGCCTCGCGCAGCATCTGGGTGGCGGGGGCGGAGAGCGTGCCCTTGTTGGGTACGGCGACACGCAGCATCAGCGGGCTCCTTGGCGGGGGGACTTCGGACGCGGGCAGGGCGTCACAGATGTCGGTACACGTCCGCCAACTCCAGCCCGCTGGCCAGCATCAGTACCTGCGCCTGGTACAGCAGCTGGGCGATCTCCTCGGCGGTCCGCTCAGGCCCCTCGTGCTCAGCGGCCATCCACGCCTCGGCCGCCTCCTCGACAACCTTCTTGCCGATCGCGTGCACGCCACGCTCCAGCGCCGCCACGGTCCCCGAGCCCGGGGTACCTGCCGCCGCCTTGGCGCTCAGCTCGTCAAAGAGCTCGTCGAAGGTCTTCACCAGGGGTCAGTCTGCCAGCACCTGCCCGGCCGCCACGATCCAACCCCGTCGCAAGGCCCGGCCCAGCGGCCCGCCACACCAATACGGCCCACCAATACGGCCCAGCGGCCCGGCCCACCGATACGGCCCAGCAGCCCGGGTCAGCGGATGGTGACCGGGTGGCTGTCCAGGGCCTGCTCACTGCCGTCGCGGATCGAGAGGGTGTACGCCTGGACCGTGTACCGCCCCGGGGGCAGCGTCAGGCTGAGCTTCGCCTCCCCCTGGGCCGGGGCGCCCCGGTCGAGTTGGACGCTGGACTGGCGCACCACCACCCCGGCACTGTCCCGGACCCGCACCTGCACGCTGCCCTCGAAGACGATGCCGGCGACCCGCACGGTGAAGGTCGGCCCGAGCTCGGTGCCGGACTGCGGGTCGATGAGCCACACCGGGGCCAGCAGGTCGAGCGCGTTGCCCCGGTGCAGTACCCCGCCCGCCGGCACCTGACCCCAGAGGGTGTCGACCGGCGCAGAATCAACCAGCACGCGTACCCCGGTCGCTCCCGGTACCGCCGCGGTGACGGTCCAGACCAGCTGCTGCAGCGCCAACCGCGAACTGACCGGATCGCCGGAACCTGCACCGACCGCGGTCAGGTCCACGGTGACCAGGTCGGCGTCGACGGCCACCGCACGGACCCGCACCCCGCCCGGCCAGCCGCTGAAGTAGTCGTGGTCGTACGCCGAACCGGAGTCCAGCATCGCGATGAGCGCGGAGCGCCCGCGCTGCGCGGCGGAGCCGTCGCCGGCCGGCAGCGTGTGGAACTCGCGGTAGAGCACCGGACCGGTGGGCGACCTTCCCAGGTAGTACACCGGCAGCAGGGCGATCCCCGGCGGCAGGCTGGCCGGCGCCGCACCCGGCACCGGGGCAGAGCTGGTCTGCGGGGGTACCCCGATGCTCACCAGCACGGCGATGGCGGCCGCTACCGCGGCGAGCCCGACCCCGGCGGTGCTGATCAGGAAGGCGCCGCGACGGGTGATCCGCTGCCACCGCCGGGCCCGGCGGGCCACGATCTTCTCCCGGATCTCCACCAACGCCGTGGCCTGCACGTCGACGCCGGCCGCCGCATCGGCGAGTACCCGGCGCAGCACCTGCTCGGCCGGCCCGTTCATGGTGCGACCTCCAGCACCCGGCGCAGCGCGGCCATGCCCCGCGCGGCGTGACTCTTGACGGCGCCCCGGCTGACCCCCATCACCTCGGCGATCTGCGCCTCGGAGAGGTCGGCGTAGTAGCGCAGCACCAGGGCCTCGCGCTGGCGGGTCGGCAACAACCGCAGCGCGGCCACCACGGCCTGGTGCTCCAGCGCGCCGAGGGCCCCGGCCTCGGCACTGGCCGCGTCCGCGGGGAGTACCACGTTGCGGGTGTACCGCTCGACGACCCCCCGATGACGCAGCACCGAACGGGCCCGGTTCACCACGCTCTGCCGCAGGTAGGCCAGCCCCTTGTCGGCCTCGCGTAGCCGACGCCAGTTCGCATGCAGCCCCACGTACGCGTCCTGCACCACGTCCTCAGCTGGTGCCGGCTCCCGCAGTAGCAACGTGGCCAGGCGTACCAGCGACCGGTAGTGCACCGCGAAGAGCCGGGTCACCGCCTCGTCGGCCCCCCAGGCAGCCTCCGCGGTGACGCTCTCCCGCACCGGTTCCCGGGCGGACGGCGCCCATCCGGTGGGTGAGCCCACCATCGCCCCACCGCCCCACGCGTCAGCGGCCAGTCGCAGTGCCATGAGCGTACGACGCGCCACCCCGGGGTGGGGTTTACCGCGGCTCGGGGAGCACGGGTCAGAACCTCGAGGTCCGGCGCAGGGTCAACGCGGTGTCGAGCGCGGCGACCGTCGCCGACCAGCCCTTGTCCTCGCGGGAGTCGGGCAGGCCGATCCGGTCCCGTGCCTGCTCGATCGTGTCCACGGTGAGCACACCGTGCGCGACCGGGGTGGACTCATCCAGGGCGACCCGAGTCAGCCCGTCGGTCACCGACCGGCAGACGTGCTCGAAATGCGCCGTCTCGCCTTTGATCACCACGCCCAGTGCCACCACCGCGTCGCAGCGCCGGGCCAGCGCCTGCGCCACCACCGGCAGCTCCACCGAACCGGCCACCCGCATCACGGTGACGTGGTCGACGTTGCACGCCTTCGCCGCCTCCATCGCCCGGTCGAGCAGATGCATGGTCAGCTCGGCGTGCCACCGGGTGGCGACCAGCCCGAGGGTCAGACCGGCAGCGTCCACTGTCGACAGATCGGGCTCCCCGAAACCGGCCATCGTCAGGTGTTTCCTTCCGCGCTCTCGTCCAGTTCGTCGTGGTCCAAGCCGTCGAGCAGGTGACCCATCCGGTCCCGCTTGGTGCGCAGGTACCGCACGTTCTCCGGGTGTGGGCGTACCGGCATCGGCACCCGGCCCACGATCTGCAGACCGTACCCTTCCAGACCCGCCCGCTTGGCCGGATTGTTCGTCAACAACCGCATCGTTGCGATGCCGAGGTCGGCCAGGATCTGCGCGCCGGTGCCGTAGTCGCGGGCGTCGGCCGGCAGCCCGAGCTCCAGGTTCGCCTCCACGGTGTCGCGCCCGGCGTCCTGCAGCTGGTACGCCTGCAGCTTGTGCATCAGCCCGATGCCGCGCCCTTCGTGGCCGCGGACGTAGAGCACCACGCCGCGCCCCTCCGCGGCGACCCGGGCCAACGCCGCATCCAACTGTGGCCCACAGTCGCAGCGCAGCGAGCCGAAGACGTCCCCGGTGAGGCACTCCGAATGCACCCGGACCAGCACATCGTTGCCGTCACCGAGGTCGCCGTAGACCAGTGCGATGTGCTCGGCCCCGTCGAAGCTGGCCCGGTACCCCACAGCCCGGAACACCCCGTGCTCGGTCGGCATCCGCGCCTCGGCGACCCGCTCGATCTGGTGCCGGGTCCGGTGCCGGTACGCGATCAGGTCGGCGATCGAGACGATCGTCAGCCCGTGCGTCTCGGCGAACGTCAGCAGCTGCGGCAGGCGCATCATCGTGCCGTCGTCGTTCACCAGCTCACAGATCACGCCGGCCGGTCGCAGCCCGGCCATCTTGGCCAGGTCAACCGCGGCCTCGGTGTGCCCCGGGCGGCGCAGCACGCCACCGTTGCGGGCGCGCAGCGGCACCACGTGACCGGGGCGGGACAGGTCGGCCGGGGTGGTCACCGGGTCGGCGAGCAGCCGGATCGTGTGCGCCCGGTCAGCGGCGGAGATGCCGGTACTCACCCCCTCCCGGGCATCGACGGTCACCGCGTACGCGGTGCCACGCCGGTCCTGGTTGGTGTGGTACATCGGCGGCAGGTCGAGCCGGTCGCATTCAGCCTCAGTCAGCGGTACGCAGATGAAGCCGGAGGTGTGCCGCACCATGAACGCCACCAGCTCCGGCGTGACCAGCTCGGCGGCGAAGATCAGGTCGCCCTCGTTCTCCCGGTCGGCGTCGTCGACGACGACCACCAGGTGACCGGCCGCGATCTCCTTGACCGCCTGCTCGATCGTGCCGAGCACGGTCTCTTCGCCACTCATGACTCCCCCTGGGCTGCCAGCAGCTTCTCGACGTACTTCGCCACGATGTCGACTTCGAGGTTGACCGGATCACCGACACCCTTGCGGCCCAGCGTGGTGAGCTTGAGCGTGGTCGGGATCAGCCCGACCGAGAAGTCCGCGGCCCCGACCGACATGACCGTCAACGAGATCCCGTCCACAGTGATCGAGCCCTTCTCCACCACGTAGCGGGCCAGCCCGGCCGGGAGCGAGAAGCGCACCTGCTCCCAGTCTTCGCCTGCGCTGTCGCCGGGACCGGCGGGGCCTGCGCCAACGACGCTGCGGCGGTCGCCCGCCGCCCGGGCGAGGATCGTGCCCACCCCGTCGACGTGGCCCTGGACCAGATGCCCGCCAAGGCGGGTGGCCAGCGTCGCGGCCCGCTCCAGGTTGACCTGGTCACCGGCGCCCAGCGCGCCCAGTGCGGTCCGCTGCAGGGTCTCGGCCATCAGATCGGCCGTGAACGAATGTGTGTCGATCTCGACGACGGTCAGGCAGACCCCGTTGACCGCTATCGAATCGCCGTGCCGGGCGTCGGCGGTGACCAGGTCGGCCCCGACGGTCAGCCGCGCGCCCCCGGCGAGCCCGGTCAGACCGGTGACGGTACCGAGTTCCTCGACGATTCCGGTGAACACTGACGCCTCCTCGCTGTGGCCGGTCGCGCCGACGGGCGAGCAGGCGTGCGGGGGCGCATGCGCGACGGCACGCTCACGCGCGACGCCCCGCAGCCGGCGCAGTGGATCCGCCGACGCGCTCCCGCGCGCTGCCTCCCATCCGGACTTTCACCGTCGGCCCTGGAGTCACACCAGATCCACCGGCCGATGGATTCGACCGGGTCGCGGGCTTGCGGCCATTACGGGCCGTTCACCGCCGGTTCGGACTTGCACCGAGCCCCGCCAGCGCGCGTGGGTACACGGTGAGTCTTGCACACCGGGCAGGCCGACGGCCCAGCCCCGGCGACACAGCTCACAGCGGGTTCAGGCCCGCTCATCCCTGCGGCGGTCGTACGCCACGTACGAGCCCGGCTGCCCCTTGGCCACGGTCTTCATGTCCGAGGCGACGGCGACCACCTCGCGGGGGTCCAGGTAGCTCCGGTTGGTCGACAGCGCCACCCCGATGGACAGCGTCACCAGATTGGCCCGCTGGACCTCACCACTGCGCTTGGTGAGTTCGAGGTACCCCCGCTGCGCGTCCTCCTGGTCGTACAGACCGTCGGCAGCCGCCTCGAAGTCGAGTACGGCGAGCTCGGTCAGCGGGCGTACCTGGTCCGGGGTGCACACCACGATGTAGTCGTCGCCGCCGATGTGGCCGAGGAAGGGCGCTGGTACCCCCGACTCGATGGTTGCCCGGTGCAGCGAACGGGCCAGCGCAAGGATGAACTCGTCCCCGCGCACGAAACCGTACGCGTCATTGACGCTCTTGAACCGGTCGATGTCGACATGACACACCGCGTAGTCGGCGCCGCTGCGGGCCCGGTCGCCGATCTCGCGCAGGATCCGGATGTTTCCGGCGAGCCCGGTCAGCGGCGAGATCTCCCGGTTCTCCTGGCTGCGCCGCAGCGTGGAGCGCACCCGGGCGAGCAGCTCCATGGTGTCGAACGGCTTGACCAGATAGTCGTCGGCGCCGGCGGTCAACCCCATCACCTTGTCGGCGGTGAAGCCGCGCGCGGTCAGCATGATGATCGGCATCGGCGCGGTGAGCGGATTGGCGCGCACCCGGCGGGTCAACTCCAGCCCGTCGAGCTTGGGCATCATCAGGTCGACCACGGCCAGCGCCGGCTGGTGGCGTTCGATCAGCTCCAGGCCGCTCTCCCCGTCGTGGGCCAGGATCACCTCGTACCCCTCGATGCGCAGGTTCACCTCGACGAAGCGCGCAATGTCCGGATCGTCGTCGATTACGACCAGCAGCTCCTTACGCGGCTGGGCCGGGTCGGACTCCATCGCCGTCACCCACTCTTTTCTGCAAGCCCGCGCAGCCGGCGCACCGCCTGCGCGGGGTCCGCGGCGGCGTAGACCGCGGTACCCGCCACGAACGCGTCGGCGCCGGCCTCCGCGGCAGCCAGCACGGTGGACTCGTCGATCCCGCCGTCCACCTCGATGCGCAGCTCCAGGTGACCGGTCTTCGCATGGGCCCGGGCCGCGCGCACCTTCTCCAGCAGCTCCGGCATGAACTGCTGCCCGCCGAAGCCCGCCTTGATCGTCATGATCAGCAGTACGTCGAAGGACGGCAGCAGCTCCAGGTACGGCTCGACCAGCGTGTCCCGGTCGATGGCGAGCCCGGCCCGGCTGCCGGCGGCGCGCAGGTCGCGGGCGATCGCCACCGGATCCTCAGCGGCCTCCGCGTGGAACGACACGTTGTACGCCCCGGCCTGCGCGTACCCGACCGCCCAGCGCTCCGGCGCATCGATCATCAGGTGGCAGTCCAGCGGCAGCGTGGTCGCCTGGAGCAGACTGCGCACCACGGGCAGGCCGATGGTCAGGTTGGGCACGAAGTGGTTGTCCATCACGTCGACGTGCAGCCAGTCGGCGGCACCCTCGACCGCCCGCGCCGCGTCGGCAAGGTGCGCGAAGTCCGCGGCGAGGATGCTCGGGGCGATGACCAAGGGCGCAGACGTCACCCGGCCAGTGTACGGAGCCGCCGGTACCCGGTCGGGGCAGCTGTGGTTGCGGGCCTGACCGGGTACCGCTCGGCGGGAAGCCCGTTCGTCGTCCGCCCACCGTCCACTGTGGATGTTTTTGGTACGGGCCTGGTACGGGCCTGGTACGGGCCTGGTACGGGCCGGCACAGGCTGGCTGGCTTCTGATTTGTCGGTGGTACCGCGTATCCTCGAACACATGTTCGATCGAATGCCCGCACGGGTTCGTGTGCCGGAGGGGTTGGCGGATCTGCCGCCTGGTCCGGCGCTGGCCGCGGTGTTGGCGGGGATCGACCGCAGTCACCTCAACGGCCACGACCTGGTCATCGTCGCGCAGACACAGTCCCGCCAGGTCGCCCACGAACAGGCACAACTGTTGGCCGATCTGGTAGCGGTGGCGCACTGCCCTCCCGGCGACGCCGATTCGCCGGTGGCGCGCACCGCGACGATCGGCGAGTTCGCCGCCGACGAGCTTCGCGCGGCGCTGACCTGGACCCGCCGAGCGGCCCAGGCGCAGCTCGATCTGGCCTATCAGGTGGTTCAACGACTGCCCGCCGTGCACGCGGCCCTGTCGGCCGGCCTGATCGACCTGTCCCGGGCCCGGGTGCTCTGCGACGGGGTGGCCGTGCTCGACGAGCCGACGGCCCGGGTTGTGGTCGACCAGACCCTTGACGCGGCGCCAGGGCTCACCACCGGGCAGCTTGCGGCCCGGCTGGCGAAGCTGGTCATCGCGATTGATCCGGATGTGGCACAGACCCGCCACGACCGGGGGGTCGCCGAGCGGCGGCTGGTGCACCAGCTTGAGCCCGACGGCACCGCCACCATCCTCGCCTTCGAGCTGCCCGTGGCCCGCGCCGCGGAGGCCGTGGAGCGCGTCGCCGCGTTGGCCACCGCGGCCAGGAACCGCGGCGACCTGCGCAGCCTCGATCAACTCCGCGCCGACATGCTGCTGGATCTGCTCACCGGCACCCACCCCGGGGTACTGCCCGGCCCGCGCCGCGGCGTGGTCGAGCTGACCGTGCCGCTGACTACTCTGATTGGCCTGTCCCAGGCGCCGGGCGAGGTCGCCGGCTGGGGACCGGTGATCGCCGACATCGCCCGCCAGCTCGCTGCCGACCAGACCGGCGCTACCTGGCGGTTCAGCGTCCACGACCACGGCGGGGTGCTACTGCACCACGGCTTCACCCGACGCCGCCCCACGGCCGACGTGGCCGCCCACGTCGCCGCCCGCGACCGCACCTGCCGGGCGCCGGGCTGCCGCATCCCGGCCCGCCGCGCCGACCTCGACCACACCAACGACCACGCCTGGGGCGGACCTACCACTCCCGCCAACCTCGGCGCCTTGTGCCGCCACGACCATCGACTCAAACACGAAGGCGGTTGGCGACTACGTCAACCCTTCCCCGGCATCTTTGCCTGGACCAGCGCATTGGGCCACACCTACCTCGTAGGCCCAGAACTCACTGCGCAGGACCGTATCTCGCAGGCAGTGACGCTTCGCACCGGGAAGACCGTGGCCGTCGTTACGCAGGCACCGCGTCCGCCATGACCAGGCCCGTTCTGCTTCTCACACCCCGCTCATCGCGGCTCCCACGTTCGACTGCCCACACCCGGCCCGACCGTGGCCAGCGCGAGCACCAAACAGGACTGTGCGGCTGAGGGTCCGGTCCTGACGGTCCCGAAGGGGCTCAGCCGGTACGGCGGATCAGGGCCAGGTACATCGCATCGGTGCCGTGCCGGTGCGGCCACAGCTGCACCGTCGGCCCAGCCCCGAGGTCGGGTACCCCCGCAAAAAGCGGCCGGGCATCCACCAACTCCACAGTGGACTCTGAACGGCGGCACGCCTGGTCCACGGTCACCTGCGTCTCCACCTTGTGCGGCGAGCAGGTCACGTACGCCACGATCCCGCCGGGGCGCACCACGCGCAGCGCGGCAACCAGCAGTTCCCGCTGCAGCCGGGTCAGCTGCGGCAGGTCGGACGGGGTACGCCGCCAGCGCGCCTCCGGACGCCGGCGCAGTGCCCCGAGCCCGGTGCACGGGGCATCGACGAGTACCCGGTCGAAGATCCCCTCCACCTCGCGGCCGTCCTCGCAGAGCACGTCGACCGGCAGCCCCCGGGTGGCCTGCGACACCAGATCGGCCCGGTGCCGCGTCACCTCGACCGCGGTGAGCCGGGCCCCGCGCTGTGCGGCCAACGCCCCGAGCAGCGCGGCCTTACCGCCCGGCCCGGCGCACAGATCGAGCCACGCGGCGTCGCGGCCAATGAGGTCCGCGCCAACGACGTCCAGGCCGCCGGATCCTTCGAGGCCGCCACCAGAATCTCTGCCATCCAACGGGGCTGCGGCCAGCGCCGCCGCGACGAGCTGGCTCCCTTCGTCCTGGACGTGAGCCAGGCCGCCGGCCACCGACAGCAGGTCCCCCGGCGCCCCGCCCGCCAGGTGGACCGCGTAGGGCGAGAACCGCCCCGGCTCCCCGCCCGACTCCTGCGCCAACGCTGCGGCGCTGACCCGTCCCGGTCGGGCACACAGGTGTACCGGCGCGGGCGTGTTGTCGGCCGCAAGCGCCAGCGCCACCTCGTCCAGGTCGCCGCCGAGGACGTCGACGAAGGCACGCACGATCCACTCCGGATGGGCGTGCGCGAAAGCGAGCTGACCCACCGGATCACCGGGCGCCAGCTCGGTGGCCCAGCCGTCCCAGTCACGCTCGGCCACCTGGCGCAGTACCGCGTTGGCGAAGCCGATGGCGCCCGGCTGCAGCCACCGGACCAGGTCCACAGTGGAGTCCACTGCGGCGTGCGCCGGCACCCGCATCCGCAGCAGCTGGTACGCCCCGAGCCGCAGCGCATCACGCACCGGCGGGTCGATCCGTACCACATCGCGCTGCGCGGCCCGGGCCACGATCGCGTCGAGGGTACCGGTGAGCCGCAGCGAGCCGTAGGTCAGCTCGGTGGCGAACGCGGCGTCGCGCCCGGTCACGCCCCGTTCACGAAGCATCCGGGGCAGCACCAGGTTGGCGTACGCATCGTCGCGGTGTACCGCTGCGACCGCCTCGTAGGCGACCCGACGCGCAGGATCAACCGCGACCCGCTGCGCACCGCGATCAGCGCGATCAGCACGCGGACCAGCACCGCCGCGTGCGCCAGCACCGCCGCCCGGACCAGCACCGCCGCGTGGATCATCCGTCCGGTGCTCAGCCATTGAGCCGCTCCCCCGAGGTCAGCCGGGCCCCACGCGCCCAGGCGTCCGCCGGCATCGGCTTCTTGCCGGGCGCCTGCACCACACCGAGGCAGACCGGCTCCGTGGCTGTACCGACCAACACCCGGCCCCGCTCGACCAGGACCTCACCCGCAGCCAACGCGGGCGGGACAACCGAAACCACCGACACCGGGCCGAGCTTGAGCCGCTCGCCGTTCAGCATGGTCCACGCGCCGGGGGCCGGCGTACACGCCCGGATCCGGCGGTCCACCGCGAATGCCGGTTCGCCCCAGCGCACCCGGGCATCCTCGGTCGTGAGCTTCGGCGCGAGGGTCACCCCGTGCGCCGGCTGCGGCACGGCGTGGGCCACCCCGGCCGCGATCGAGTCCAGGGCGTCCACCAGCAACTGGGCACCGTCGACCGCGAGCCGGTCGAGCAGGTCACCGGAGGTGTCCCGGGAGCCGATCGGCGAGGTCAGGGTGGCGTACACCGGCCCGGTGTCGAGCCCCTGCTCGAGGGCGAAGACGCTCGCCCCGGTGAGCTCGTCGCCGTGCAGCACCGCGTGCTGGACCGGAGCAGCGCCGCGCCACGCGGGCAGCAGCGAGAAGTGCAGGTTCACCCAGCCGTACCGGGGAATCGCCAGCGCGGCCGGCGATACCAGTGCGCCGTAGGCGACCACCGGTACACAGTCGGGGGCCAGTGCGCGCAGCAGGTCAAGGAAGGCCGGCTCGCGCGGCCAGGTCGGGGTGAGCACCTCGATGCCGTGCGCGTCGGCCCAGGCACCGACCGGGGAACGCACCAGCTGGCGGCCCCGCCCAGCGAGGGCATCCGGCCGGGTCAGCACCGCCACGAGCTGATGGCCGGCGGCCGCGATCGCCTCGAGCGCGGGTACTGCCACAGCCGGGGTACCGGCGAAGACGAGCCGCATCTCAGCCAAAAATCCCCGGTGCGGCGTGCGGGCTGACCTTGACCGCAGGAGGGAAAGTCGGGTCGTACCAGTCAGCGGAGCGGATCGCCTTCATCGCCTTCTTGCGCGCCTCGCGGTCCAGCCGGTCCACGAAGAGCACCCCGTCGAGGTGATCGGTCTCGTGCTGCACGCAGCGGGCCAACACCCCGCTGCCGACCAGCCGCACCGGGGCGCCGTACTCGTTGACGCCGCTCGCGACGGCGTTGCGCCGGCGTTTGGTGTCGAAGTACAGCCCCGGCAGGGAGAGGCAGCCTTCGAGGCTCTCCTCCTCCTCGTCGTCCGGGAACTCCAGCACCGGGTTGACCAGGTGGCCCAGCACGTCGTCGACGTTGAAGACGAAGACCCGCAGGGCGACGCCGAGTTGCGGCGCGGCCAGGCCCGCCCCGTTCTGGCTGCGCATCGTCTCGGAGAGGTCAGCGATGAGCCGGCGCAGCTCCCGGTCGAAGTCCACGACCGGTTCGGCGGGGCTCCGCAGGACCGGGTCGCCGAAAAGGCGGATCGGCTGCACGGTCACCGGGACACTCTCCTACTCCACATGGTTGACGCCACGAGTCTAATGACCCACGAGTGCGCAGCTCACAGAGCCGCCGTCGTTCGCGACTGCGGGGCTTGCTCCGCTGCACTCCTCGCGCTCACAGAGCCGCCGTCGTTCGCGACTGCGGGGCTTGCTCCGCTGCACTCCTCGCGCTCACAGAGCCGCCGTCGTTCGCGACTGCGGGGCTTGCTCCGCTGCACTCCTCGCGCTCACAGAAACTCCAACGGGTCGATCTGGACCCGGACCGGTTCGCGGGCCTTGCGCGCGCTGCGTACCCCCGCAGCGGCGTGCAGCGCGGCGGCGAGCGCCCGGCCGCTGGTGCGCGGTACCCGGATGAGCATGCGCTCGTCGGCCTCCCCAGCCGGCACCGGCCCGAGCAGCTCGGCCCCGGCCGGCAGGATGACCGCCGCGAGCAGGTCGGCCACCGCGTCGGGTACCCCGGTCAGCGACGCCACCCGGGCCGCCGGCGGGAAGCCGAGCTCGCGCCGCTCGGACAGCTCGCGGGCGGCGAGCCAGCCCGGATCCCAGCGCAGCAGCGCCTGCACCACCGCCAGCGAACCATCCGCGACCACGACGACCCGCCCACCCGTGCTGGCTGGCCGGGCCAGCGCTGCGGCGGCGAGCCAGCGCCGCAGCGTCTCCTCACCGGCGCGCAGGTCGGCCCGGGTGAGCAGGGCCCAGGTGTCCAGCAGCAGCACCGCGCCGTACCCACCCTCGGCCACCGGTTCAGCCCCCGGCGTGGCCACCACCACCGCCGGCTGCGCCGGCAGCTGCGCCAGTACCCCGTCGCGGCCCGAGGTCCAGACCGGCGCCCCGGGGAACGCCCGGCCCAGCTCCTCCGCGGTACGCCGGGCGCCGACCACCGCGGCGCGCAGCCGCCGGCCCCCGCAGCTCGGGCAGGCGTACGCCGTCGCGATCCGCCCACACCAGCGGCAGGCTGCCGCGGCTGAGGCCGAGGGCAGGCTCAACGGGCCCGCGCAGGCCGGGCAGCGCGCCGGGGCGCGGCACTCGGCACAGGCCACCGCCGGCAGGTACCCCCGCCGGGGCACCTGCACCAGCACCGGCGCGCCGGCGGCGAGCGCCTCCCGGGCCGCGGTGAACGCGACATGCGGCAGCCGGGCCGTGGCGGCCGCCGGGTCGCGGGCCAGTTGGGCGTCGTCGCCGGCCGGGGGGACCGCCGGGGCGTACCGGCGCACCACCTCGCGGGCCGCGGTGAGGTCCTTGGCCCAGCCCGTCTCGACCAGCTGCTGTGCCTCGGCGCTGCGGGCGTACCCGCCGAGGAGCGCCGCGCAGCCGGCCAGCTGGGCCCGGGTGAGCAGCACCTCCCGCACGTGCGGGTAGGGCGCGCGCGGTTCGGCGTGCAGGTCGTCGCCGTCGTCCCAGAGCACCACCAGACCCAGCTCGGCGACCGGGGCGAAGGCAGCTGCCCGGGTACCCGCGACGACCCGTACCTGCCGGCGGGCGGCGCTCAGGAAGTGCCGGTACCGTTCCTGCGGACCGAGCGCGGCGCTGAGTGTGGTGTGCCGGCCCGCGCCCAGCGCTGAGGTGAGCGCCGCGTCGAGCCGGTCCAGGTCCCGCGCGTCGGCAACGAGCAGCAACGCGCCCCGTCCCGACGCATCGGCAGCCCGGGCCGCCTCGGCGAGTCGGGCCGGCCAGTCTTCGCCGGGCAGCGCGGTCCAGACCGCCCGCGGGGCCCGCCCGTCCGCGACCGCGCGCAGGTACGCCGCACCGGCCGGGTACGTGGCCCAACCCCCCGGGCCGCTGGCTCGTCCGGGCTCAGCGGGCGCAGCCGGCCCCAGTGGCTCAGCGGGCGCCGCCAGCACAGTGGGCTCAGCGGGCGCCGCCAGCGTGGGCGGGACCTGCTTCTCGGCGCGGGCGTGCCGGGGGGGTACCGCCAACCGGAGCACATCGGCGAGTGTGCCGGCGTACCGGTCGGCGACGGCCCGGGCCAGCGCAGCCACCTCGGCGTGCAGCACGTACTCGGCGGAGACGACCTTCTCCAGGTACGCCAACCGTCCACTGTGCTCGGACGAGTCCGCGCGCTGCAGCAGGTACCCGTCGACGAGCTGACCGGCGAAGCGCACCCGGACCCGTACTCCGGGCTGGGCCTGGTCGTCGAGGTGCCCGGGTACGAGGTAGTCGAAGGGGCGGTCCAGGTGCGGCAGCGAGACGTCGACGCAGACCCGGGCCACCGGCCGCGCCGCGGCGGGCTCGAGGCTGGGCTGGGCCCGCTTGCGCGCCGGCCGGGCAGCAGGCGCTGGGCCGCTCACCGCAGCACCCGCTCAGCAATAGACATTGGCCTATCTACCCCCCAATGCGCGGTCCGGACCGGGGGCAGATAGGCCAATGTCAATGCTGGATACGGGCTTACGCGCCCGCGGCCGACTTGAGGTCAGCCACCCGGTCGGTGCGCTCCCAGGTGAAGTCGGGCAGCTCCCGGCCGAAGTGGCCGTACTTCGCGGTCTGCTGGTAGATCGGGCGGAGCAGCTCGAGATCCCGGATGATCGCGGCCGGGCGCAGGTCGAACACCTCGCCGATCGCCTTGTCGATGCGCTCGACGGGGACATTCTCGGTGCCGAACGTCTCGACGAAGAGGCTCACCGGGTGCGCCTTGCCGATGGCGTACGCCACCTGCACCTCGCACCGGTCGGCCAGCCCCGCCGCGACGACGTTCTTGGCCACCCACCGCATCGCGTACGCGGCTGACCGGTCCACCTTGGACGGGTCCTTGCCGGAGAAGGCGCCACCGCCGTGCCGGGCGTCCCCGCCGTAGGTGTCAACGATGATCTTGCGACCGGTCAGGCCACAGTCGCCCATCGGGCCACCGATCTCGAAGCGCCCGGTCGGGTTGACCAGCAGCCGGTACCCGTCGACGTCCAGGCCCAGGCTCTCCAGCTCGGGCTGGATCACGTGCTCCCGCACATCCGGGGTGAGCAGCGACTCCAGCGAGATGTCCGGTGCGTGCTGGGAGGAGACGACGACGGTGTTCAGCCGGACCGGCTTGAGCCCGGAGTACTCGATGGTCACCTGGGTCTTGCCGTCCGGGCGCAGGTACGGCACGGTGCCGTCCTTGCGGACCGCGGCGAGCCGCTGGGCCAGTCGATGCGCCAGCGCGATCGGCAGCGGCATCAGCTCGGGGGTCTCATTGCAGGCGAAGCCGAACATCATGCCCTGGTCGCCGGCGCCCTGCGAGTCCAGCGCCGCGTCGGAGGAGCCGCCGGTACGCATTTCGATGGCGGTGTTCACACCCTGGGCGATGTCCGGGGACTGGGCGCCGATCGAGACGCTGACCCCGCACGAGCCGCCGTCGAAGCCCTTCTTGGACGAGTCGTACCCGATCGCCAGGATGGTGTCCCGGACGATGGTCGGAATGTCGGCCCACGCGCCGGTGGTCACCTCACCGGCGACGTGCACCTGCCCGGTGGTGATGAGTGTCTCGACCGCCACCCGGCTACGCGGGTCGGCGCCGATGAGCGCGTCCAGAATGCCATCGCTGATCTGGTCAGCGATCTTGTCCGGGTGACCCTCGGTGACCGACTCGGACGTAAAGAGGCGACGTGCCACGGTGCTCCTTCGACTGCTTGGCTGCGGCGTGGGGCCGAGTCTAAGCCCAGCCGGCGCAGGTGGAACGAACAGGGCATGGGTGCCCGTCCGGGGATTTTAGCGCAACCGTGGCAGCACGAGGTCCCACACCGCGTCAGCCAGGTCGTCCTTGGAGCGCGGGCTGATCTCTGTGCTGGACCCGTCGTCACCCAGCACGATCGCCGCGTTGTCGTCAGCGCCGAACGTGCGGTCCGCGCCGACGTGATTCACCACGATCAGATCAGCGTTCTTCCCGGCCAGCTTGGTACGCCCGTTGGCCAGTGCCTGCTGCGTCGGCGCGGTCTCCGCGGCGAACGCCACCAACAGCTGCCCCTCGGGCTTGCGCGCGCCCAGCTCAGCGGCGATATCCGGATTGATCACCAGCTCCAGCAGCGGGGCTTCGCCGCCGTCCCGCTTCTTGATCTTCTCGGCCTGGTACTGCGCCGGCCGGAAGTCGCATGGTGCCGCCGCCATCACCACCGCGTGCGCGCTGGCCGCCGCGGCGAGCGTGGCGTTGCGCAGCTCCTCGGTGGTACCGACCCGGATCACGTCCACCCCGGCAGGGTCGGGCAGCGCCACGTTGGCCGCGATCAGGGTGACCCGGGCCCCACGGGCGACCGCGGTGCGGGCGAAGGCGTACCCCTGCTTGCCGGACGACCGGTTACCGAGGAAGCGCACCGGATCGAGCGGCTCACGGGTCCCGCCAGCGGTGACCACCACGTGCCGCTGGTCGAAATCGGTGGCGACCGTGCCGGCCACGCCGCGGGCCAGCAGCCGGCGCGCGACAGCGAAGATCTCCTCAGGCTCGGGCAGCCGCCCCTTGCCGGTGTCGGCGCCGGTGAGCCGCCCCACCGACGGTTCGAGCACCACCGCGCCGCGCCGGCGCAGCGTCTGCACATTGGCCGCGGTTGCGGGGTGCTCCCACATTTCGGTATGCATCGCGGGAGCGAAGAGCACCGGGCACCGGGCGGTCAGCAGGGTACTGGTCAGCAGGTCGTCGGCTTGGCCGTTCGCGGCCCGGGCGAGCAGGTCAGCGGTGGCCGGGGCGACCACGAGCAGGTCGGCGCGCTGGCCGAGGCGCACGTGCGCCACCTGGGGCACGTCGTCGAAGACTTCGGACGTCGCCGGCTGACCGGAGAGCGCCTCCCAGGTGGGCGCCCCGACGAACCGCAGCGCGGCAGCGGTGGGTACCACCCGGCCCCGGTGGCCGGACTCGGTAAACAGCCGGAGCAGCTCGCACGCCTTGTACGCGGCGATCCCGCCCGAAACGCCGAGCACCACCTCCGCGGACATGGGCGGGACTCTAGCCCTCGATCGGCTCGGCGGTCAGCAGCCCCGCGTTGATCTCGCGCAGCGCGATGGAGAGCGGCTTCTCCTGCGGCGTGGTCTCCACCAGCGGGCCGACGTACTCCAGCAGGCCCTCACCGAGCTGGCTGTAGTACGCGTTGATCTGACGGGCCCGCTTGGCCGCAAAGATCACCAGCGCGTACTTCGACGTGGTCTTGTCGAGCAGCTCGTCGATCGGCGGGTTGGTGATGCCCTCTGGGTTGGCGACTGTTCCAGACACGTGGAGTCCTCAGGCGGGTTCGTGGTGAATTGCGGAAGTCACGATGGTGAACCGCGCAATGCTACCAGGCTGCTGGCAACCCTGGCCGATGGGCTGGCCGGGCATGTCGTGGGGGCCGGGTGAGCGCGCCCGGATCTCGATCACGCTGTCCTCGCCGGCCCCGTCGGGGCCGGCGAGCACGGCGCGGCGAGTCGCGGCCGGGCGCGCTCCGCGGGTACGTCGGTGGCACTCACTGCTGGGCAGCGGACAACGGTTACCTGCTCCCGTTGCTGAACTCCCCGAGCAGTGCCTTGCGCTGCTGCTCGCCGAGGCCCCGCAGGCGGCGGCTGTCAGCGATCTTCAGCTTTTCCATGATCTGGATTGCCCGGATCTTTCCGATACCCGGCATGGACTGCAGTACGGCCGACACTTTGAGCTTGCCGACAACGTCGTCGGCCTCGGCGCGGTCCAGGACCGCGGCGAGGGTGGTCTTGCCCTGCTTGAGCTGTTCCTTCAGCTCTGCACGGGCCTTACGAATCTCCGCCGCCTTTTCCAGTGCGGCAGCACGCTGTTCCGGGCTCAGTTGCGGGAGCGGCACCAGGTCTCCTCAGGTCCCTTGGATGACAAGATGTTCGTCACTGGTCTTCCCAGCGCGGGGAAAACTAGCGGGCGCTGACGTTTTCGGCAAACGGCGAGGCCTGGCGAGTCATGGGAACACCGGTCGCCCGATCGGGCGGATCGCGTCACGGCAGGCATCCTGGACACGGGCCGTAGCCTCCCGCATACGCTGCGCCGACGGCCCCTGACGGAGGATCTCCCGGGAGTACGACGGCACCAACGCGTAGTCACCGGCGCCGAAGACGGCACCCAGGTCGGCGGCTGTCCCGCCCTGCGCACCGAGCCCCGGAGCGAGCACCGGCCCGTGCAGCGCGGTCAGGTCGAGCTGGTGCTCACCGACCGTCGCACCGATCACCACGCCGATGTCGCCGAGCGGCTCCACACCTGCGTTGACCTGCGCAACCTCGTCGATGACCCGCTGCGCGACGGTACGCCCGTCCGGGCCGCGGGCGTGCTGCACGGCGCCGCCCTCGGGGTTCGAGGTGAGCGCCAGGACGAAGACTCCGGCCCCGGTCGCGACCGCCTTGTCGATCATCGGTGTGAGCGAGCCCACCCCGAGGTACGGACTCGCGGTGATCGCGTCGGCGCGCAGCGGACTCGCCGGATCGAGGTACGCGTCGGCGTACGCCGCAGCGGTGGAGCCGATGTCGCCGCGCTTCACATCGAGCAGGACCAGCGCGCCGGCCTCGCGCAACTGTCGGATAGTTGACTCAAGAACCGCGATTCCAGCCGACCCGAAACGCTCATAGAACGCGGACTGCGGCTTGATCAGGGCCACCCGATCGGCCAGCGCCTCGACCACCGTTCGGCCGAACGCGTCGAGCCCGTCCGGGTTGTCGGGGAGGCCCCAGGCGCGAAGCAGCTCCGGATGCGGGTCGATCCCGACGCATACCGGCCCCCGACGGTCCAGCGCCTCGCGCAGTCGCGCCCCGAACCTACGTCCGTCCACAGTGGATCGATCCTCTCCCGCTCAGCCGGCCAGTGCGCGGACACACTGGCGTACCAGTGCGGGGCCGCGGTAGATGAGTCCGGTGTAGAGCTGCACCAGGCTCGCCCCGGCATCGACCAGCCGGCGCGCGTCGTCACGGTGCAGCACCCCGCCGACCCCGATCACCGGCAGGCCGCTCTCGGCGACTACGAAGCGCACCACCTCCCGCGCTCGTGCGGTCAGCGGCGCACCGGAGGCTCCGCCGGCCTGCCCGGCGACTGCCGCATCCGCTGGCGCGAACCCGTCGCGCGACAGGGTGGTGTTGGTGGCGATGATCCCGGCAACTCCGCGGGCCAGGCAGACCTCCAGCAACTCGCCCAGGGCCGCATCGGTGAGATCCGGCGCCACCTTGACCAGCAGTGGCTTCTCCGGCGCCTCGGCGCGCAGCGCGGCCAACAGCGTGGTCAACTGCTCGCGGTCCTGCAGGGTACGCAGCCCGGGCGTGTTCGGCGAGGAGACGTTCACCGCGACGTAGTCGCCGTACCGGCTCAGCGCCCGCAGCGCCCCGACGTAGTCCTCGACAGCGGACTCCAGCGGGGTCACCTTGGACTTGCCGAGGCTGATCCCCAGCGGGACCCGCAGCGCCCCGTGGGCGGCCTCCAGCGCGCCGAGCCGCGCCGCCAGTGCTGCCGCGCCGCCGTTGTTGAACCCCATCCGGTTCACGATCGCGAGGCTCGACGGCGCGCGGAACAGCCGCGGGGAGTCGTTGCCGGGCTGGGCCAGCCGGGTGACGGTACCCACCTCGACGAAGCCGAAACCCAGCCCGGGCCAGGCCCGCAGCGCCCGGCCGTCCTTGTCCAGCCCGGCCGCGAGTCCAACCGGGTTGGGGAAGCGGACCCCGAAGACGGTGCGCGCCGCGCCCGCTGGCGCGTAGGGCCGCCGGGCAGCCAGCAGCGGGGCGGCCCGGGCCAGCGCGCGCAGCGTGAACTCGTGCGCCGTCTCGGCGTCACCGCCGCCGAGACGGAACAGTGCCGGCCGGACCAGACGCTCATAGCCGGCGGCTCCTGCGGGGCGCCGCACGGCGCCGGGCGCCGCCGAGCCGGCGTGGCGGGGGCACTCACTTGGCG
>OBEQ012478129.1_pt1 | contig 31142 bp, 30 predicted proteins | sample 1670901 | NCBI WGS metagenome assembly OBEQ01 (sample SAMEA104232315, study PRJEB22302) | groundwater metagenome | biome: forest; feature: aquifer; material: groundwater | place: USA | collected 2011-08-07 | depth 5.4 m | reverse complement strand
GGTCCAAGGCTCGAATTCGAATTTCTTCGAGTGTTTTCCGGTTCAACTTTCGCCCATCAGACTGCTTCATACCCGAAATATAAAAACACTTCTCCTATGTAGCAATATCAATGCACACCTTAGTAATAGTTTCATGGAGGTTACAAAAAGGCTTCTTCGACCGTGGCAGTGGGTTCGCGGAAACCATTCCTAGGCAAGGGCAGATCCACTCGTTCCCCATTCAGTTTAAGGATTCGGGCGGGCGTTCCGGCGACCGTGCTGTGAGGCGGCACATCACGCATGAAAATGAACGAATTCGCCCCCACATAGGAATGGGATCCCACCTGAATGGGGCCTAATAAGACACTGTTTGTTCCCACATATACGCGGTCAGCAAGGGTCGGATGTCGTTTACCCCGGAACTTTCCCGTCCCTCCCAGAGTTACGTTATGGAAAAGAATACATTCATTGCCGATGACAGCCGTTTCCCCGATCACTACTCCCGTGCCATGATCGATGAAAAAGTCCAGGCCTATCCTGGCACCGGGATGGATCTCCACGCCTGCCCAGAAGCGGGCCAGTATGGAGAGGATTCTCGGGAGCAAGGGAATGGCCATGCCATGCAGGGCATGGCCAATACGGTACAGGAAGATGGCATGCAAGGGCGTATGGCACAAAAGGGTCTCCAGACCGTTCTTGGAGGCGGGATCATTCTTGCGCACCGCCCTATAGTCGCGATAGATCGTTCGGAACAGACCTGGCTTTTTAACCGCTTGCTTGGCAATCATCCTTTGATCCCCCTCACGTAAGCCGCCGTCAACTCTTCCTTGGGGGAGCAAAACATCTGGTCCGCGGGACCGCATTCCACCAGGCAGCCGCAATCGTCTTTCACCCAGAACAAGGCGGCGTGCGTGGCAATCCGGCGGGCCTGGGAAAGGTTGTGTGTCACTACGGCGATGGTATAGCGGGATTGCAAGCTGAGGATCAATTCTTCCACGCGAGCGGATGAAATCGGATCCAGAGCGCTGCACGGCTCATCCATCAGAAGGATTTCCGGTTCCAGGGAGAGCGCTCGTGCTATGCACAGACGCTGCTGCTGTCCACCGGAAAGGGCTAGCGCGGGGCCGTCCAGCCTGTCCTTGACCTCATCCCAAAGACCCACGTCCTTGAGTGCCTTCTCCAATCTGGCTTCCAATTCCGGCTTTGAGGTGATCCCATGCTCGCGGAGAGGAAATGTGACGTTCTTCCGGATGGACATGGGAAAGGGATTAGGCTTCTGGAATATCATCCCGACGCGCTTGTGCAAAACGGTCCGATCCACGGAACCTTCCAACAGGTTTTCTCCGTCCAGGTGGATGGTTCCTTCGACCTCGCAACATGGGATGAAGTCGGTGAGGCGGTTCAATGCCGAAAGGAAGCTCGACTTGCCGCACCCGGATGGCCCCATGATCACGGTCACCGAATTGCGGTCCAGGGTCAGGGAAATATCCCTGAACGCGGCTTTCTTGTCGTAAAAGAGAGAAAGATTCGTCGTCTTGATGCAGCATGGGATGATAGCTTGATCGATATCCCGCGGTACATGGAGCGAGTTCCTATGGTTTTCCATCCAGTAACCCTTTAGTTCGAGTTTACAAGGCCGAAATCATTTTCCGGGACCACGCCTTGCCGATCAGGCCGGTCAGCACGTTTATGAAAATGAGGGACACGATCAAAACCAAGCCGGCGCTATAAGCCTTCTGGTCGCCGCCCGCCACGTTCATGGACAAGTCATAGATGTGAACGGAAAGCGAGCGGCCGGAATCGAAAAGGGATTCGGGCATCCGGTCCACATAGCCGCTGGTGAAAATCAGTGCAGCTGTTTCGGATAAGGAGCGCCCGACGGAGAGGATGACGGCACCCAGGATTCCCGGCATTGCGACAGGCAGGATCAATTTCATGATTGAGGTCGATTTGGAAAGGCCCAGGGCCACAGCGCCCATGCGGTATGCGGAAGGCACGGAGCGGATGCTTTCCTCGGCGATGCGTATGAAGTATGGCAAGACCATGCAGGCCAGCGTCAAGCCTCCGGAAAGGATGGAGAAGCCCATCCCTAGCATCTTGCAGAAGAAAGCATTGCCGAAAAGCCCGAATACGATGGAAGGAATGCCCGCCAACACATCGAGGCTGAGCCGGATTTTGCGGGCCATCTTGCCTTCATTGTCGGTGTACTCGGCCAGGAAGATCGATGTGCCCAGCCCAATGGGCAATGTCGTGGCCAGGCATACGCCCAGGATCAGCAGGGTGGAGACCAAGATGGTGGATATGCCGCCTTCCCGACCCGCGCTTTCCGGCGGCTGGGTGAAGTAGGCGAAGCTCAGGTCCCGCCAGCCATGCCAAAGGATATCGGAAAGCAGCCAGCCGAACAATCCGAGCACCAGCATGGCGCCGCCCCACACTACCGAAGTGGCGATGATGTTCTGGAACCGGATCCGCTTTCGCTGGAGCCGGACCGTGCGGGCAGATACTTCGCGCAAAACCATCATGCCCGCCTTCTCGACTTCGTTTGGGCCATGATCATAAGCATCGTGACCAGCACCATCATGATCAGGCCGGTGAAAAACAATGCCGAGCGATGGACGTTCATTGCGAACGGCATTTCCAGGGCGATATTGGCCGTCAATGTCCGGATGGGATTGAAGACGCTTTCCGGAAACCTCACAATGTTGCCGCAAACCATCAGGATGGCCATGGTCTCACCGATAGATCGAGCGAGCCCCAGCAGCATGGAAACCAAAACCTGTTTTCTCAAGGATGGCAGGATTAGTCCGCGAACCATCCCCCACTTGGATAAGCCGAGGGCAACGGCACTGTTCAGGTAGGACAGGGAAAATGTCGCCATCGCACCATCCAGTATCACCATGATGGTGGGAAGGATCATGAGCCCAAGCACAATGATCCCGGCCAGGAGGCTTGGTCCGGGAGGATGGATGCGCCCGACCAAGGGTACCAGGGATACCAGCCCCCAAAAGCCGAAAATCACGGAAGGAATCCCCGCCAGCAAATGCACCATGGACCTATATATTCCGGTTATCGCGGGTGGACCGTAGAAATTGCAGAAAAGGCCGGAGAGAACTCCCAGCGGGGTGGCGAAAACAACGGCCCCGACCGATACGAGTATCGATCCGTAGAGAAGCGGAAGCACATTGTATTGGTTCTCCGAGGCGAACCAGGTCGCATCCGTTACGAATTGCCAGGGATGGATTCCTACCAATGCCGGAACGGATTCCTTTGCCAGGAAGGCAAAGATGAAAATAGAGATGACGCCAGCTAGGCTGGCGCACACCGAAATGCCGATAAGGAATGCCTTATCTTTTTGCAAGGGGGACAAAATACTGGCCTTTGACAATGGAATCATTTTCGGGGGCCGCTGCGAAGGCGATGAACTCTTTTGCCAAGCCTGTAGGCACTGTCTTCGTCACTAGGTTGAGCGGCCGGGAGAGAGCAAACTTTCCGTCGATCAGGGCCTGCATCGAAGGCTGCACGCCATGGAGCGGCAAGAGTTTGATTTGAGTACCATGCGTGGCGTTGTATTCCGCTGTGCCGATTGAAACATAAGCAACCGAGTTGGGATTTCCCGCCACGGTTTTAATCCCTTGCTCGTTGTCTCCGATGATCACATCAGCTTTGATATCCGATAGCTTCAGCCCGGTATAGTGCAGGAAAAGCTCAAGGGTGGACCGGCCTTCCGCTTTGTTGATTACCATAATCGGCTTGTCCATTCCGCCAACGTCCTTCCAACTCTTGACCTTGCCCGTATAGATCGCGACGATCTGCGAATCCGAAAGCTCCTTGACGGGATTGCTGGAATGGATGATCACGCAAATGCCATCCAACGCGATGGGGAAGGACTTCAGATCCGTTTCATCGTCCTTAAGGGCCCGGGAAACCATGCCGATGTCCGCAGTGCCTTGGCGGGCGTCCAGCACACCTCGCGAAGAGCCCCCGGATTGGACATCAATCCGGACCCCCGGGTGGATCTTCTCGAACTTCTTGGCCAAATCGCCGACCAGGGGGGCGATTGTGCTTGAACCAGTAAGGGTCAGCTTGCCTGTCAGGTTATCCTGTCCGGCTGCATGATTCGAACCCGTCATCGCGAGGTAGGCAAGGCAAAAAGCGGGGATGCTCCATCTGATAACCATATTCAATCTCCTGTTCATGGGTTGTTTTTAGTAGCTGAATTCCGTGTTAAGCGCGACCTTATGCTGGAGGTCCAGCTTGGTGTTGTAGGAAGAGAAAGCCTGATAATCCAAGGCCAGTCTCAATCCGGAAATAGGGGTGTACTGGAGGCCTCCGATATAGGTTTCCCCATCGGCAGCGGCGTTCCAATTGCCTTCGGACGTGGCATAATCGAACCTTCCGAAGAACTCCAGGTTAAAGGGGGCTTGGACCGCTGAGTAAAATGACATTCCGGTCAAGTCCTGCTTCTCCACCCCCAAATGATTCATCTGGAAATTGTATTCCGCGCCGGACCTGAATTTCTTTGCCATGGAATAGCCGAGGAAGCCGGCCAAGGTGGACTGATCGGAGGCATTGTCAATGGGCATGTAGTCGCCGAATGCGTATGCAACCAATCCCATGGGCGCATCAAACTCGATACCGCCGCCCGATTTGTAGTTGCTGCCGGCATCTTGCGGAGCTGCGAAACCCTCGCCTTGGACGAGGTTTGCGTAAAGTTTCGTGGTCGGGTGCACTTGGACCTGCGCGTTGATTCCGAGATCCGCGGAAGGACTGAACTTCTTCTCGTCCATGAAGCTCTTAGCTACGTAGCGGTTTCCCCAGGCTTTTTCCTGGATCGCGAACAAGCGCGTCCCTACCAAGCCGAGTTCAAAGCAGGTCAAGGGAATCACTTGCTTGACTTCGAAGGAGGCGTTCTTGAGAAAGGATTCGTAGCGGGTTTCTTTTTTCGTGGTCAGCACCTTCGTGGTCGTATCGAAAGTGCCAGAGTTCAATTCACCCAATCTGGCTGCGTCAAATACGATTTTCGCTGCGTAGTTTTCGCTCCAATCGTATTGATATCCGAAGTAAGCGCGCGTGATTTCCAGCCGGGATCCATCTTGTCCATAGAAGTCTCGCGACCATTCCGAAAAGACCTTGACGATGGGTTTTCCTTTCAGAACATCCATCGGCTTGACCTGCAAGCTATCAGATGCCCGCGCCGCAAAGGCAGGAAGGAGAACCATGAATGCCAAAGCCACCGGACGAAAATCTTTCATACAATATCCCTTTCATCAAAAATAGATTGAGCGGAATGCGCGATTCGCCTCTGAATTGAGATCGGGAGCAAATATACGAAGGGGCCAAAGAAATCAAACACGATTTCTCATGTTTGCTCTACATCGGAAATCTACGATATTAAATTAATCTGGAATAAAAGCAAAAAGTTACAATCGGAAACACTCATGCGTCTAATGGAGTTATCCGATCACCACGACGCGTGGTGATCAAACCGGGGAGATGGGAAAAACTGTAGGTTCTTTCCCAACTTCAACGATGCCATCTACTGTATTCTGGAAGGTCTGCCAGAAATCCTTGAGCGCTGCACGGTTCACTGAAAAAAAGGATTTGGGTCCGAATGTCCTCACCTCCAACAATCCCGCCTCCACCAATTCCTTTAGATGCCTAGAGACCGTGGATTGTGCCAATGGGGTTTTTTCGACGATTTCCGAGCAACTGATTGAGTGATATTGGGCAATGTAGCCAAGGATTTCAAGGCGTGCGGGGTGGGAAAACGCCTTGGCAAATAGCGCTGCTTTTTGGCTCGACTCGGGAAAAACGGATTTCTTGTTCAACGCCATTTCACCAATATCGTCTATTTACGATTATAAGTCAATGGGACATCAGTTTGGGAATTCAAGATGGGATTTAAATCGTACATCTGCGATTTATGGTTTTTTTATGATCCATGCTTGATAATGGAATCGGGTGATGTAGATTAACGAGCACCTGATTTTATTTGCACAACCATTTACAAGGAGTCGAAGATGGAAAAAGCAAGCTCGGGAAGTTGTTGCACGACACCTTCCCAATCACCCCTGAAGCACATGCAGACCTCGGTGCAGTTCAAGGGGAACATGCGCCCCCACATCAGCATCAACGTGGCGGACGTTCCCAAGTCAACCGCGTTTTACGAAGCGCTGTTCAATCAGAAGCCGGTCAAGGTGAAGTTGGACTACTCCAAATTCGAGCCCGCAAACCCGCCCGTCAATTTCGCGATCAATCAGGTTGCGGTTCCGGGCAAGCGCGACGGCCATTTCGGAATCCAGGTAAAGTCCCGCAAGGCTGTCCAGGACTTCGTCGAACGCTTCCGCAAGACGGGAGTGAAGATCGAGGAAACCGAGAGCGCGGTCGCTTGTTGCTATTCGGTACAGGACAAGGTCTGGCTGACCGATCCCGATGGCAACCATTGGGAGGTTTTCGTCGTGACCGAGAAGGAGGCCGATGAAGGCTGCGGCGTCACATGCGTCTGCTACAACGCCGAGACCGGCGGATGCGATTGGACTTGAAGATGGAAAGGCACAGGAACAATTCACACGAGGAACACGGGAGCATCGAATGAAAAGCATATGGGAAAAAGTCGCTGAAACGGAACAGGCGGAGATGGACAGCGCCGTGGATTTTCCCACGGACAGCCGTATGCACATCAGCCTAAATGTGTCCAACCTGGAGGAGTCGGCCAAATTCTACCGGGTGCTCCTCAACCAGAATCCCTCCAAGGTCAAGGAGGGTTATGTCAAGTTCGAGTCGCAGGAGCCGGCGATCAATCTGACCCTGAATGATTTTCCGAATGAGACCTCTACGGACGGCCACTTCGGGATCCAGGTGAAAAACACCGAGGTGGTCATGGCGGACTATGATCGCTTCAAGGCCAGCGGCTTCAAGATCATCACCGAGGACGACATCGAGTGCTGCTACGCCGTCCAGTCGAAAATCTGGGTCGCCGATCCGGATGGAAACCGCTGGGAGATTTTCGTGACCACCGCTCCGGAAGCCGAGGAAGGCTGCGGACCGGAATGCATTTGCCATCAGGAATTCGATCGCAGCTATGTGATCGAAGATAAGTAATCCAGAATCCCTTCATCACCCACAATCCAATACCAAGGAGTCCATCATGAAGTTGAACAATATCAAGTCAGTCAATGAAGTCAAGAAAGGCGTCTCGGTCCACTTGGGCGGAGACATCGAAGTAGACAAGGTTAAGGCCATGGTCGCGAAATGCGGCACGGGCACATGCAGCTGCTGTGGACCGGAGTTCGTCCAAGCGCTGGATGGCATCGATGTCGACGGTAAGGACGGCAACGTGACCATGACCATCAAAGGACCCGTGAGCAAGGAAATCATTTCCGAGAAGCTCGCCATCTGCGACTGCTATAACACGTGAGACACGGGCGGGGGAGGCGGTCGCCTCTCCCGCATAACGCTTAACCGGCGGCGGCACAGCCCCGTCCATGAACAATAGGGAGGCCCACTCCCAGGGAAAGGAATAAATGAAGCAGGAAGTAGCCGAAAAGACCGACAAGCATGCATCCGTCCATGAGCTTTACAGCAACGCCGCCAATGCGCCGCAACCCGGGCTATGCTGTCCCAAGCCGTACATGAACGAAATGACGGCGCATATCCCCAAGGAGGCCTTCGAGTTCAACTACGGATGCGGTAGTCCCGTTCTGAAGGCCGGCGTCAAGGAAGGCGATACCGTCGTGGACCTCGGGTCAGGCGTGGGCATCGACTGCTTCGTGGCGGCAAAGCTGGTGGGGCCCAGGGGCAAGGTCATTGGGATTGATCTGACCGAGGACATGCTTTCCAAGGCCAACAAATACAAAGCCATCGTGGCACAGAATCTCGGATACGATGTGGTCGAATTCCGCAAAGGGTTGATCGAGTCCATCCCCCTGGAAGCCCAGACCGCTGACGTGGTGCTTTCCAATTGCGTCATCAATCTCTCCCCCGACAAGGACAAGGTCCTCAACGAAATCCGGCGGGTTCTCAAGATCGGCGGGCGCGCCGTCATCGCGGACATCGTGAGCGATCGGGACGTAGCCGAAGTCCATCAGAATGACAAGAAGCTCTGGGCGGAATGCTACACCGGTGCCTTATCGGTAAAGGCATTCCTGGAAGCTTTCAAGAAGGCCGATTTCTACGGTCTGTCCCAGCTGAGCGAGACTTCCTGGACGGAAGTGGAAGGCTACAACTTCGCTTCCCTCACGGTCGAAGCGTTCAATTACCCGAAAAGCTCCTGCTGCGGGGCATTGGATCATTTCGCCGTGTACTTGGGGCCTTATGAATCCGTTTCGGATGAAGACGGACATCAATTCCCGCGCTTCAAGGCAGTACCGGTATGCGCGGAAACGGCCTCGCGCCTCGGCGGAAGTCCGTTTGACGCCAGCTTCGTGGTCGCCTATGCCGGCAAGGAGAGCAAACCCACCGCTAGTGCCTGCGCGCCCGGCGGCTCTTGCTGCGGCTAGGACAATGATCCGGGTTCCGGGCAAGGTTGGTTGCCCGGGATTCCGTCCCTGTATTCGTTTTTCAATGCCAAAGCAACGGAAGGTCTGACCCCATGTTCACACAACCGGAAATCAAAGAGCTGCGGAAGGATTTTCCAGCGCTCAACCAGATCAATCCAAAGAATGGCAAGCCGCCGATCTACCTGGATAATAGTTGCATGACCATGAAGCCTTTGGTGGTAGCCGAAGCAGAGTGGGATTATAACACGAAGTATCCCGCTTGCGGCGGCCATCGGGGAAGCTATTGGTTCGCTGAAATCGTCCATGAGAAAGTCGAAGCTACGCGAAGCGCGATAGCGAATCTCATCAAGGTCCCGGCGGCCAAAAGCTCGGAGGGAAAGCCCCTCTTTCCTATCATCTTCACCCGTAATGCGACCGAGGGTTTGAACCTTGTAGCGGCCACACTGGGATTGATGCCCGGTGAGACCGTTCTTATCACCGACAAAGAGCATAATTCGAATCTTTGCCCGTGGCAGGAATTTGAAAAGCGGGGCGGCAAGGTTTCCATACTCTCTACCAAGGCCGACAACACGTTCGATATGCCCGGATTCAAGGCTTTGCTTGCCAAGGATAAAACCATCAAGCTGGTTTCCGTGAACCACAGTTCCAACCTGGACGGGGTCACCAACCCGCTGCAACCGATCATCAAGGCGGTGCGGGATACGGAAAAAAAACAGGCCCGGAACATATTCGTCACCATTGACGGGGCGCAAAGCCTTCCTCACCTGACATTGAACTTGGGCGATCCGGAATCCCCTGGGTATTTGGATGTCGACTTCTACGCCGGTTCCATCCATAAGATGCTCGGGCCATCCGGGCTCGGCTTCCTCTACGGCAAGCCCGAACTGCTTGATTGCCTGCCGCCCTATATGGTAGGCGGTTCCACCATCTATGAAACCTCGGCTTACCATCGTCCGGTATATGCCGAATGGCCCGCACGCTTCGAAGCGGGATTGCAGAACTACGGCGGCATCATCGGGGCCGGCGCGGCCGTGAAATACCTGTCGCGGTTATTGCCGCGCATCAAGGCCTACGAAAACCATCTGAATGGGATACTGTCGGATGTCTTGATGCCTTTGCACGAAGCCGGAAAAATCCGCATCCTCGGGCCTGCGGATGCTTTGCAACGCGGTGGCGTGCTCACCTTCCTGGCTCCTGAGCGCCAAGAGGGGGAACGGATGCGGGTACTCAGGGAAAAATCCTGGCAGCATAATCTGATGTACCGTACCGGCCATTTCTGCGTCGACGTATGGTTCTCCACCCGGCAGGATAAGCTTTTCCCATCCTACACACCCGTCCGACTTTCCGCCTACTTCTACAACACCGAAGCGGAGATCGAGACTGCCGCGAAAGTCATCCAGCGGATATTCGCTTAGGAGCCCACATGCCTACGAAAACTTTGCCCACTGCATTGCCTCCCGCCTCCTTCGAAAGGACCAAACGCCGCCTCTTCGAGCTTTTCCGGATGGGAAGCAAACCCTATCATGCCTGGTTTAATGGCTATGCCGAGATCACGGCCCGATGCAGCAATAACAATCTCCATGCTTACGGCCTCTATGTGGGCATCGAAAAAGGAATCATCGCCCGGGTGGGGTACACCAAAGGCGCCGGCAAGGCCCGGAATGCGGCCTCCACGGATGAAGTGCATACCTCGGTCGCGGCATTTTGCGGATTCATCAAGGGCAAGCGGATCGAAGAAGCATTGTCGCTCGATATGAAAACCCTTCTCGTCCATTACGGTTGCTGGGACGGACGCTCACAAGGTTCCCTCAAAACCTTGGCGAAGTCCAACCCCGAAGATCTGGGGCAACATAAGTCCAGTGTTCCCGATGCTTTGTTCAGCCTGGCCCTAGGAGGAGGTCTACCTTACGTCCTTCTCAATTGGGTGATACTCAACTACACGATCAAATCCGAATTGGAAAAGATAGTGGGTGATGCCGCCCAGCCCTTCGTGCGCTTCAAGGACGCCGCCGAGGCTCTCAGACTGGTGGACGCCCTCAAATCCCATCCCGCGCTCGGACCCCAAAGGCGGGCGATGGAAATCGGCGTACGCGCCTTGCAATTCAATTCGGTGGATGACTCCAGCCTCCGCCTCGCCTACCAACGGCATACCTTCGATGGCTTCGCGAAATCCGCGGCCACCAATGGATTCCACATGCTGGATCGCTTCCTGTTGCTCAAGTGAACCCCCGGCTATCTAGAAAGGACAGGCAATGAAAAAAAGCTTTCTCGTCAACTTCTCCGTGAACCGGCCCAAAACGGTATTGGGCCTGACCCTGGCAATTACCGCCGCCATGATGATCCCCTTCCCCAAGGTGAAGCTGGACACTAATCCCAAGAACATGCTTCCTCCCGATGCGGAAGTGAGGGTATGGAACGCGGAAGTGGAGAAGACTTTCGGACTCTACGAGGACTTGATGGTGGTCGGGGTGACCAATCCCGAAGGCGTGATGAATAATGCCACATTGGGGAATATAGCCCAACTGACTGAGGGGATCCAGAAAATCCCCGGCGTGGCAACGTCCGAGGTGTCGAGCCTCGTGAATGTAGATGACGTGTCCGCGAACGGGTCGTCCCTCGAGGTCAAGCCCATAGTCAGCGGCCTGCCGCTCACACAGAAAGACCTCGAATCGATCGGCGCCTCGGCAAAGGCCAACCCCCTTTTGGCGGAGAAACTGCTTTCGAAGGATGGCAAGACCACGGCCATTTACATTCCCATGGAAAAGGGAGCGAACGGAAAAGTCATCGCGGAATCGATCAAGGCCATGATCGCGAAGCTGCCGGATGCCGGACGTTCGAATGACAAATTCTACGTCACCGGAGATCCGGTCGCGCGGGATACCTTCGGTGATTTCATGTTCAAGTTGATGGCGGTATTTTCGCCGGTTTCCTGCTTCCTCATGATCGCGGTCATGTACCTGATGTTTCGGAGCATTCCCCTATGCATTTGTATGATGGCCGTTTCCAATATCGCCATCATCTGGAGCGTCGGCCTGGTCATAGCCCTGGGCTTTCCCATCCATCTGATGGGCTCGATGGCTCCGGTATTCCTGATGGCCATCGCCACGGACAGCATCCACATCTTCACGGAGTTCTATTTCCGTTATTCGGAGACGGGTGACAGGAAGCGCGCAATCCTGGAAACCATGAGCGCCGTCAGCCATCCGGTGAAATACACCGCTTTGACTACGGCCGTGGCTTTCTCAGTGCTGCTCTTCATGAAAATCATCCCGGTCCAGGTCTTCGGCGGAATGATCGCCTTCGGCACCATCGCACTGCGCGTCCTGAGCTTTTCCTTCATTCCCGCCATCATGGCTCTCCTCAGCGAAAAGTCCCTGGCCAAGGTGGCCGCCAAATCCAAGGCCTCCGCAGGCAAGCCTGCGGCGTTCCTGCGCGGATTGGCAATGGCGGGCACAGGCAAGCCCGGCTTGATCGTTTCCATCGGCTTGGCGCTATGCGTGCTCGCGGTCGTAGGCATCTCCAGGGTGGTGGTGAACAACAATATGGTCGAGTGGTTCAGCAAAAAGAACGAAGTCCGCATCGCGGACATGGCATTGAACAAATCGCTGGGAGGCACATCGCTCGGTTATATGGTCGCGATCGCCGATCCCGATCATGCCGAATACATGAAAACACCGGAGGGCTTGCGTTTCCTCGCGGGGCTGCAAAGACGGCTTGAAAAGATACCCGAAGTCGGCAAAACGAGTTCGCTGGCGGATATCGCTTCACGCATCAACCTGGTCCTGCATCATAATGACCCGGCCTACGCGGATATCCCGAAAACGGCCGCGGAAGCAGGCCAATTCCTGTTCTTATTTTCCATGTCAGCGAAGCCTTCCGACGTGAAAAACCTAGTGGATGACTCTTATGAAAAGGCCAATGTATGGATCCAGATGAAGACATGGGATGCGAAGGCTATGCGCTCCGTGATTCGGGAGTCCCAGGCGTACTTGAAAGAAAACCCCGCCCCGTTGCAGTTGAAGCCCGCCGGAATCGCCTACTTCAACCTGGTCTGGAATGACGAAGTCCTCTTGGATATGCTAAAGGGCTTTGTCCTCGCCATTTCAATCGTATACACCATTCTGGTTTTCAATTTCCGTTCCTTCAAATGGGCGCTCATCAGCTATGTCCCGCTCCTTTTCACGATCCTGCTCATCCTCGGTGTGGTCGGCTTCATCGGAAAGGATTTCGATATGCCTATTTCCGTGCTCTCCTGCCTTTCCTTGGGCATGGCCGTGGACTTCGCCATTCATTTCATCAACCGTTTCAGGCAAAAAATGAACGACATGGGGTATACGGGAACCGCAGCGGAAGTGCAGGAGTGTCTGCTATGGACGGCTTCCCGGCCGGGCCGCGGAATCCTCCGAAATGCCATACTTTTCGGTACGGCCTTCCCGGTTATGATGCTTTCGCCCCTGACACCCTATATCACGGTAGGGGCCTTTATCCCGAGCATGATGATCTTGAGCGCCTTCCTTACTTTGCTTTATCTGCCCGCTTTGATCGTGCTGCTGCGGACCTGGCTTTTCAAAGGCGTGGCGGGAAAAACTCCCGCCAAAATGGCAAAGGTGGAACCTTATACGGTTCCCAATTTCAAAATGGGGCTTCTGGCATTGGCGGCCCTGACGGCGGTTTCCTTGCGTGCCGCGGAGAACCCGCTCGCCATCGTAAAGGCTTACCAAAATTCGTTCTACTACCAAGGATCGACTTTCCGAGGCAAGCTTAAGCTCAGCCTGATCGATGCGGATGGAAAGGCGCGCACTAAAGAGATGACCATGGTTCGGGCCACGACCGTTTCGGGGGCTGACCAGCGATACTTTATGTACTTCCACTCTCCCGGCGACGTGAAAGGCATGGCCTTTCTCGTCTTCAAATATCCGAACAAGGAGAGCGATCGCTGGCTTTTCATCCCCAGCGTGGACATGGTGCAGCGCATCGCGGCCCGGGACGCGGGATCCAGCTTCGTGGGATCAGATTTTTCGTACCAGGATATTTCCGGCCGTTCAATCGAAGCCGACGACTTCTCATACCTTAAGGACGATACCGCCGGAGGACGGCAGTGCGATGTGATTGCCAGCATTCCCAAGGCAACCGCGGGCTACAGCAAGAAAGTCTCCTGGCTCGACAAGAAAACCTCGCTTCCCATCAAGGAGGAATACACCGATATCCAAGGCAATGTTTTCAAGCGCTTCACGGCCGATAGTATCGCCGAGCTTTCCGGCCATCCGATCGTCCTGAAGGGGACGATGACAAACCTGAAATCGAACCACGTTTCCCGGTTCGAGTTCAGCGATGTGGCTTATGACTTCAAGGCCAATGGGGACGAATTCACGGAACGGGCCTTGCGTAACCCGCCGCGGGGTTGGGTCAATTGAACTTTCCGCTTTGCATTGCCCTCGTCGCTTTGGCGACGGCGGTTTCATTCGGCCAGTCCGTTGACGTTTCTGGCGGCCTGAATGCCGTTTATTCATCGCGACTTGACTGGAACCCGCCTCCGAATCCTCCTTCAGGAAACTTCGTGGCCGGGGAGGAAATCCTGCGCCTGAAAGCGGAGGCACGCGCCGAATCCGGCGGCGGCAGCCTAATGGCTTTGGGAGAAGCAATCCATGACGATCTGACGCAAGCCAATGTCCTGGATATCCGTGAAGCTTATGCGACTATCCCCTGGGGCGCCTTCGACTTCCGCGCAGGCAAGCAAATCATCACTTGGGGAAACGGTGATTTCCTATTCGTGAACGATTTCTTCCCCAAGAACTATGCGGCATTCTATGCCGGCCTGCCCATGGATCATTTGAAAGAAGGCCTGACCGTCATGCGGTTATCTGGATACAGTGCGTTCGCGAACATGGAAATCATCGCCACTCCTTTTTTCCAGGAAAATATCTACCCCGGTCCGGATCGGTTTATCTTGCCGGACAATCCGGGCGGGGGCCCGTCTCCCGAATTGGTGCGTCCTTCCCTTCGTTTTGAAAACAGCGAGGCCGCGGCTCGCGTCTACCGCAACATTCTGGGATGGGATGCAGCCATCTACGGCTATACAGGTACGGCAAGGCAACCAACCCTTCAAATCACCCCCACGGATACGGCGCCGATCATGAGATTATCCTACCCCAGGATTGGCTCGGTGGGGGCGAGCCTGTTAGGCAGCCTTCCCGGAGCAATCATCAACCTGGAAGCGGGTTATTCCCGTCCTTATGGAAACGGTGGGTGGGACGCTCCATTTTTAACCGAGCAGGAAACCAAGCTCCTAGCCGGGATTAAAGCCGGGCAAACGGGCTCTTGGTCGCTGGGACTGCAATACTATGTCGAGCTACTGAGCTTCTCTGAGAAAACCGCTCCCATGCGGAATGGGAACCCTCTGGCTCCCAAAGAGACCCATCAGATAGTCACGGCCAGCGTGGATGTCAGCCCCGGCTATCAGACCTTCCGCCTGTATGTGTTCGGGTATTACGACATTACCTACGAAGAGGAATTCATCCTGCCGGAGGCTTCTTACCAGATATCCGACAAGATTTCCATCGCCATGGGAGCCCGGGTTTACCTGGGCGCCGGGGATCCACGATCCTTCGGGAATTACGAAGGCAATGATTGCGTCTTCACCCGATTCACCTACAACATCTGAACATGACGCCGCATCGTACTCCGTATTTCCATACCCAAGTCATCGGCTGCGGACCGGGTGCGTTGGGAATTGCGGTCGCGGCCGACAGGCTTAAATTGCTGGATACCCTCCTCGATCAAGGGATCGCCTTCCTGGAAAAAGCCCCGACACCGAAGGAATTGTTCAGACAGCGATTTCCCTTCCAGATCGAATCGAATTCCGTTGCTGAGGATTTCCTTAAGGCCATTGAAACGGAGGGGATTTTTGCCGAGGTTTGCAAGAACGAGAATTCACGTTTCGTTTACTCCAGAATAGGAAGCACCCTTCCCCTCGAAAACATCAGAATGCTCATGAACGACCTGACCAAGGCCTTCCTGGAGAAATGCTGCTTTTCCGGTACCAGCGGGATCTTCTTCGGCCGCGAAATCGAATCCATCCGGTTAAGCGCCGATGGAACCGCGACGACTTACGGTCGCTCCGGAATACCCATAGCCCAATCGAGGAATGTCGTCATCGCTACTGGCGCGGTCGAATCCTTGCCCGCTCCGGACGATTCCGTGGATGGCGGAAAGATACGCTACCTGCCGTCAAGCCATGTCCTATCGGGGATGTTCTCGGAAGTCGAGGAGCAAATCCGTGACGGCCGGACCATCGCGATTCTCGGCGGTTCCCACAGCGCGTTTTCTGTCGCGGTCCTCCTTCTGGAGTGCTTTGGATCGCAATTCAAGCAGGACCGGATCCGCATTTACCACAAGGGCGTGCATCTCTATTTCAGTTCGATACTTGAGGCAATAGAGAGCGGTTATAGCATTGCCGGGGCGCAAATATTCCGGGCGACCGGAGAAGTGAACAAATTCCATGGCTTGCGGGGCAAAGCTAAGGAGCTTTACCAACAGGTGGTATCGGGACGGGAAAGCCGGGTGCAGGTCCGCGATTCCTCCTTATTTCCTCAGCGACCTCATTTCACCGATGCACCGATCTTAGCCATCCAAGCGATCGGCTATCGCAGCCGCAAAATTGGCCTGGTGGACGATGCCGGAGCGCCCATTCGCGTTTTTGAATACAGGAACTGCCAAATGGTCGATCCGCAATGCCGTCTTTTGGCCGAGAACGGATCGCCCATTCGGAACCTGTACGGCATTGGGATCGGCCATGCCCGCTTAAGCGAAAATAGGGAGTTCAAAATCGGCGTCAACTTCTTCCATGGGCCGGATGGGGAAACAATCGTCCACCAGATCGCGGCGCCTGCCCGGAGGATCGCCCCCGGACCAAGACCAAATCAATCTTCACCTAATCTGAATGGAGTTCCAAATTGAACAAGGACAAACTTTCCAAGGCAATCGGCAACTCCCCCGAGGCGAACAGCACTGTAACTTGGTCCAACAACCTGAAGCGGGGTCGCGTGCCCGGGCCGCGGATGAAGGAAAATAAGATGCTTCCCGATACTCTGGGAGGCTCAACCATGTCCGTCCATGCAGGGACCTATGAAGATCCAATCACTGGAGCGGTCGGAACGCCCATCTTCCAAAGCAGCACGTTCCACTTCTCCAAGCATACCTATGATTCATTCGCGCAGGGATTGATCCGGGATATTCCTACCTACACCCGCTACGGGAACCCGACGGTTTGGAGTGTACAGGAAAAGATCTCCCAGCTTGAGAATGCGGAAAGCACCATCCTCTTCTCTTCCGGCATGTCCGCGATAACCACGACCCTGGTTGCGCTCACCAACCGCGGCGGCCACGTCATCAGTTCCTACGATGTTTACGGGGGGACGTACAACTTCCTCCGGGAAGACATCCACCAACTTGGCCGGGAGGCGACCTTCGTGGACGGCACCGATGTGGCGGCCGTGGAAGCGGCCATCAAGGTGAATACCCAGGTGCTGTTTTTCGAAACCCTATCCAATCCGCTTCTGAAAGCGCTTCCCTTGCGCGAACTCATCGCGTTGGCCAAGGCCAGGAACCTCTTGCTCGTCGTGGACAATACCTTTCTGTCGCCCATCTGCCTGCGTCCCGTGGAAGAGGGCGCGGACATCGTGCTGCATAGTTGCTCCAAGTACATGAACGGCCATAGCGATCTCATCGCCGGCTCGGTATCCGGCTCGCGCAAATACGTGGACAGGATCTGGTCGCAAATGCTCAAGTTCGGTGGCAATGTGAACCCTTTGTCGGCTTTTCTGTTGGAACGTGGGCTCAAGACTCTCGCTCTCCGCATGCAGGCCCACGTATCCAATGCGGGCTTGGTCGCAAGCTTCCTCGCGAGCCATCCCAAGGTCGGGCGGGTCTACCATCCCTCCTTGCCCGGCTACGAATACCCGTGGATCAACAACTATTGCGCGAACGGATTCGGAGGCATGGTCAGCTTCGAGGTCAAAGGCGGCAATGAGGCGGCTTTGGCCCTGCTCACCCATTTGAAAATCCCGCTGGTCGCCACCAGCCTGGGCGGGGTCGAGTCCCTGGTATCCTTGCCCTTCAACACCTCGCATTCCTTCCTGACTGAAAAGCAGCGTGAGGAGGTGGGAATCATGCCGGGATTGGTCCGGCTTTCCGTTGGAGTGGAAAACTTTAAAGACTTGCGGGATGACTTCGAGGCCGCCTTAGGCCGGATCTGAACAGACAAAACCTCAAAATTTACGGGAGCAATCATGAAGAACGGTTTCAATGTCAGCGGCGTCAGCGAAATGGTCCACGAATTCAAGGTGAAACCCCAGGAAGCGCAAATCGATTTCTCGGCGAAGGCGGTCTGGCGGGAAGACCAGTATGCCTTGGCCATCCAAACGATCAATGCCGGCACGATCCGGATTCCCCGCGCCTTCGGCTTCGATTTGAGGCCTTTCAACGGGTTCGGCGCGGTTACGCCGGATCCGCAGGAAGCCCTTTTGCTGGCATTGGGCAGCTGCGTTCTCGTCACCTACGTTCAAGGATGCAGTGCGCGCGGCATCACTCTCAACAGCCTGGAGGTGCAGGCCGAAGGGACGATAGCCAGGCTCGGCGATCCACAGAATCACGCCTTCCGAAAAGTCGGGAGTCTGAAAGTCAAGGTCGATATCGACTGCGAGGGCGCTCCTGAAGCCATCAAAGAAATCGCACAATTCGCCGGTTGTTTCAGCCCCAACCATCGGACCTTCATCGAAGACAATAATCCCGGTTTGCAACTCACGATTCTGGATGGTTCCAGTCGGAGCTTCCTTGGCGAGGTGGAACTTGATTTGAACATGGCGGAAGCGAAAATGGATCTGACGGGAGGGCCGCGGACGGTTTCCGCCAAGTCCATATGGAAGTACGGCGTGCAAATTGATTCCCTCCTTTTCACCCAGCCCGTGGATGCACCCATAGCACCCGTAACGGCCATCAGCAAAGGCATACACAAGATGGAAGTCGACCAACCCAAGCAATTGGGCGGCATCGACAAGGCTCCTAATCCTCAGGAATATCTTTTGGCCGCCATGGCGGGTGAGTTGATCACCCATTTTGTCCGGCTGGCCAAGGCCCAAAGCCTCTTTCTCAAGTCCGTTTCCGCAAGCGCAACCGGGCGCATCGACCTGCGTGGTATCTTGAATATCGCCCCTGTTCCCGTCAAGATTCACAATCTACACTTCAAACTCGAAGTGGAATCCAGTGCGTCCGCCGATGCTTTGAAACAGATCGCGCGCGCTGCGCGCAAGGAATGCATTTCATTCAATACTGTGGCCCAGACGAACGATATCGCCGTATCGGTCGACATGGGCGGAAAACCGCTGCTGGAATTCAACAGCAACATGCGCCAAGCTGAAATTTTCCTTGCGAACATGAAGGAAAAGATGAAGAAGGCTCAGGAAGAAAAGGAAAAAGCCGCCTCTCCGGAATCTATTCCGTTTTACAAAAGGGTGTTTCCGTTCGGGACGTCGAAACACCAGAAACAAGGTTCGGTCTGAACCGGCCGAATAGGAGAAAAAGCATGGCGCAAAGCAAAAAATCCGAATTCGGGGCCAAGGATCAAAAACTCGCCGATTTCGCAAAAGCATTTTCCCACCCTGCGCGGGTTTCCATCCTCAGGATGCTGGCGCGCCAAGGTACATGCGTTTGCGGTGAGTTGGTGGACGCCCTTCCCTTGGCCCAATCCACCGTCTCCCAGCATATCCGTGAGCTGAAGGATGCGAACATCATCACGGGAGAGGTGGAAGGCCCCAAGTCCTGCTATTGCATCAATTGGGACGTGCTGGAAGACCAGTGGAAAGCATTCAATTCCATCATGCAGGAAATGGAAACCAACCAAGCCAAACTGTGCTGCAAGACCTAAGGATTCCGTAAGGACTGACGTCGATTCTCCGAGGGCGTATGAATCGTGCGATAAGCTTTCCGCCCGCCCCGGGAGGCGGGGCATAGGGGCAATCACCGGCCGGAAAAGGGAATTAATCCGTAACGGAAACCTTTTGACTGAACGCACGACCCGCGAGCGTTACCCGCAGGACATAAATCCCGTTTCCGACTTTATGGCCTTGACCGTCGATAAAAGCCCAGGTCAATTCCGTGGCGTTGGCCGCGGAGCGGATGGTTCCAATCCCTTTTCCGGTCGGGGAGAATAATCGCGCGACAACCAGGGCCGGACGCTCCCATTGGAAAACGATATGCTCCCGGGTCCGCAGGATGTTGAACCCGCCGTTCCCAATCTCCGGAAGGACGGAAACGGGGGCTCCGGTATTATAGATTTCGAATTCGAAAATGGAGAATCCGAAATTGAAAAGGCGTTTGTAGCAGCGGACGCGCACATAGCGCGCTTCGGTTTTGGGGACCCGGGTGAACCGCAAGCACGCGTCCACGGGGACATTCTGGTAATAGAGCGCGGTATCGTTATAGATGGTTTTCCAACGGGGATCGTCGTTCACGGCGGGAGTATCCGTTTCGGAAGTCCAATATTGCACGTCGTAGTTCTTCGCGCCCGAGTGCTCCCATTTAAGGGCAATCGAATCGAATCCCGTTTTCGTCCCCAAGTCCACGTACAGCCAGGCTGAATCGACATTGGGGTTGATCTTTTTATCGTACGAGCTTGCCCAGCGGTTTCCCTGGCCCCGCGCCGGACCCGTGTTGTCCACGCCATCGAAGGCTTTGGACGGGATGTTGGTCCCTTCGGTGCTGGATGCTTTGCAGGGTTTATTCAGCGCCAGGTTCACCGGCGGGGCGCCATAGGCAAGGCCCATCCCCCCGATCAAAAGTCCGCCCAGCAAAGCTCCTCGTTTCACCAACCCATGCGAAAAATCCATGTCCATCCGTCCCCCCTGAATCCAATCCATCGCTTGTTTATCGCGTTACCCAATCAGCCTTCGGAAACGCTACCGCGCCTAAAGGCGGACGGAACGTCCTTTTAATTATTTCCTTATCCTAAAATGCTCCCGGGAATGGCGTTTTGTTGGGAAATCACGGGATTTGCGCGGTCAAGTTTGACCCCAAAAAACCCTTTTGAATTCCCCATTGCTTGTGCGCTGAACGCTTTTTCGTGCTATCATAGCCTCATTCCTGAAAGCGCTGCGCTTAAGGCGCGGGGGCCGATGGGAGTAAGCAAGGGGGGAATCATGGGAAAGCATATCCTGGGCGCGGCGATACTCGCCATCGTATCCGGCTTCGCGGGCTCAGTGAGTCACGTCCAAGCCGCCACATTCACCAACCCGAAATTCTCGGAAACGACGGTGGTCCCATCGGGATTGGATCCGACGCAAATGGAAATCGCCCCGGACGGCCGGATTTTCGTCTGCTCCAAGGCGGGCTCATTGCGCGTGGTGAAGAACGGCGCGCTCTTGGCCAAGCCTTTCCTGACCGTGAATACCAACGCCGGCGGTGAACAGGGTTTGCTGGGTGTTACCCTGCATCCCAAGTTTCCGGATTCCCCTTATGTCTACGTGTATTATACCATGATGGCCGAAAGGCACAATCGCGTGAGCCGGTTCACCGCCGATGGGGATACCGCCGCGGGCAACAAGGAAACGGTCGTGTTCGATCTGAACCCGCTTTCGGACGCCACCAACCACAATTCCGGCGCCATTCATTTCGGGAACGACGGGAAGTTGTATGTCGCGGTCGGCAATAACGCGTCCAGCGTCAACTCCCAGGACATCAATACCACCTTGGGGAAGATTCTCCGCCTCAATCCGGACGGCGGCATTCCCACCGATAATCCCTTCCTGGATCTGACGACCGGAACGGCCAAGGCCAACTGGACGACGGGCATGCGCAACACCTTCACCTTCGCGGTGGACCGGCAGACCGGGCGCATCTTCGGCTGCGAAGTGGGGGACGGCGCCGAAGAGGTGAATGAGTTGATCGCCGGATCCAATTACGGCTACGGCAAACAGGAAGGCTACACCGTTCCGGCCAATACCGCCGGCATGGTGGGCACGTTCCGTCCGGCCATCTATTCCTGGACCACGGGCGGCGTGGTCATCGCGGCGGCGTTCTACCCCAATGCGGGAGGCCGGATGTTCCCTCTCGCCTTTCACCGCAAATTCTTCTTCGCCAACTACAACAACGGGGATTTGAAGGTGACGGATATCGATGATCCGAAAAACGTCACCGCATTCGGGGCCGGGGCCGGAAACATCACCGACATCAAATTCAGCCCCATCGACGGCAGCATGTATTACCTGACGCGCACGGGAAGCAAATTGATGAAAGTCGTTTATGATACTTCGGTCACCGTCGGCGTGAGGACGCCACTGGAAAGACTTCATGAGGACGAAGGCTGGGGGATGACCTTGATCCAATCGGGGCGTATTCCCTGGAAGCAGGGCGCGAAGGGCATGGACATCTACGATATGCGCGGGCAATTGGTCTACAGCCTGAAAGCGGACCTCCAAAAAAAGGAATGGCTCGCTTTGCCCTCAACCATCCAAAACGGAATCTATTTCGCGCATACCTTGAGGTAGGGGGGCCGCTTTCGGTCGGGCCGCCTTCATCACTCCGCTCCTGCCGGCGCGTTCACAGCTGTGAAGAATGCGTCGGACCTTGTCTCTCATGAACCCCCGTAAATAGGGGCCTCCAGGCCCTCCTCCGCGCTTTCCCGGCGCAAGCGGTTTGCGGATTTTCCGATCTCCGCCATGAAACACCCGGGTTACCTTGGCTGCTGCGACGGGCGGATGGTCAGGCGGGATCCGGAAACGGGTCCCGCGTCGGACAGGTCCGGATCGGCGTGTGAAAATCACCGGAAATCAGTGAACTCCCATATCGGAACTTCCGGCCGGATCGCTTTCGATTCGTAAACGATGAATCCACGATAATTTGATAGCCGCGTCCCCGGCCTTGCGGGAGAAGGTAGGTTGGTCCCAATGCGAATCCGAAACATCCCCGCTTCCGCCCGTTCCCTCACGTACCTGGCCGCGTGCTTATCCGTATTCGCGGGCGCGTTTCCCGCCCTGGCCCAGCATTCCTGGACCGGCTGCGCCGACCTCAAAGACGGCGACTTCCGCAAGGTTTCCCTGGTGGACCGGAGCAATTATCCCGCGTTGGGCGAGCCGGTGAAGATGGACATCGCCAAGGACGGCAGCATCTATTGGATGGAGCGCGGCGGCGCGTTCCGGAAATGGGACGCCCATACGAAAGCCGTGAGCGTGCTCGGCCAGGTGGATGCCCACGTGGACAATACCCGCGGGGGCATGGGCCTGCGATTGGATCCGGATTTCGACAAGAACGGATTCGTATACGTGGTCTATCATCCCAATGTCCCGCCGTACCAGAAGCACACCTTGTCCCGCTTCACCGTGGTCAACGGCAAGGCCATCGATGAGAAGGCGATCCTGAGCGTGCCCCTGGAGGCCAACAGCGGCTACCACGCCTCGGGCGCGCTGGCCTTCGACGACAAGGGCAACCTGTTCTGGGGCGTGGGGGACAACACCTCGCCGAGCGATATCGGCGGTCAGACCGTAGGCGGATACGCGCCCATCGCCGCGCCATACGCGACCATGGACGCGCGCCGCACCGCGGCCAATACCAACCATCTGGCGGGAAAAATCCTGCGCATCCATCCCGAGGCAGACGGCAGCTATTCCATTCCGCCGGGAAACCTGTTTCCGCCTGCGCCGGCGGGAGCCGCGGGCGCCGCCCTGACCAGGCCCGAGATCTATTCCATGGGCCACCGGATGCCATTCAACATCTGGTTCGACAAGCGGACGGGCTGGCTCTTCGTGGGCGAAGTGGGTCCCGATGCCGCCGCGGCCGACGGTTCCAAAGGGCCCGCGGCCCAGGACGAGTTCAACGTGGTGAAGAGCCCGGGGAATTACGGCTGGCCTTTCCTGGGCGGGCACAACCTGCCGTACCACGACTACGATTATGCGACAGGGAAGAGCGGACCCTTGTTCGATCCCGAACATCTCCGCAATGATTCGCCCCACAATACCGGCCTCAAGGATCTTCCTCCGGGACGCCCCGCCCTGCTGGCTTATGGCCATGACGGCAAGTCCGCAGATCAGGCCAGGTTCCCTATCCTGGGCGGCGCCAATCGCGGCACCTCCATCGGCGGCCCGGTGTACCGCTACGACGCGGCGCTCGATTCCAAGATCAAACTGCCGCCCCATTTCGACAATGTCTGGTTCATGGCGGACTTCATGCGGGAGAAGACCTTCGCCGCCACCCTGGATTCCACCGCCTCCGCCGTCCTCGAGGTGAAAAACCCCTTCCCGGGGCTGACCTTCGCCAACATCATCAACGGGGACATCGGTCCCGACGGAGCCCTGTACGTGATCGAATACGGGACGGCCTGGTACAACCAGAATGCGCCTCAGAAGATCGCCCGGGTCGAATACACGGGCACCTGCCTGCCGCCGCCCGGTCCCGACGGCTTGGCGACTTCGCCGGAACGCAGGCCGCGTCATGGTAACCTGCGTGTTAACCTGGAGCGGGGATGCCTCCTATACTCGCTCCCCCGGGGAGCCCAGGGCGCGTCCGCGCAAACCGCACTCGGACTCAGCGCCTCCAGGGTCGGTTCGTCCGCACCGGGTACTGAAAGGGAAACCGTAATCGATGCCACCGGAAGGTTGAGGTAGCCGATGCTTTTCCACTCCCGGGCCCCCGTAGCCAAAGGCCCATCCTCCCTATCTTCCCAGCGCCACGCGCTTGCGGGCCTCACTCTGGCGGCTTTGTACGCTGAGTGCGCAGCCGATATCTTCTGCGCCTTTTTCGCGCTTTGCGCCTGCCTTGCCGCGGGCGCTTATGGCGCGCCCGTCGCCCCCAATCCCCTGAGCCTGCTCAAGGACAAACGAGTGCTGGTCATCAATGGGGACAATACCCCGGAATACCACAAGGCTCCGCGCGACATCCTGACCGGCAAGCTCTACCTGATGAAGGCGGCGGTGGGTATCGCCTCCCTGAAGATCGTGGGCAATGCGGACACGATGACCTATGCGACGCTTAAAAACTACGACCTGGTCTTCTTCAACTATTTCACGCGCGCGGAATACTTCATGGGCAAGCCCTTTGAAAAGGGTTTCAAGCAATGGGTGGCCGATGGGAACAAAGGTATCGTCGGCAACCACAATACCGGCGCCAAGACGGCGGGGGAGTGGGATTGGTTCCGGGATTCCGTCACCTCCATGTGGTACATGGATCATAAGGACGGATCCCAGCCGGGCACCATCCACATCACCACCGATGCCGCGATCGGCAAACTTCCAATCCTCGCAGGCATGGATGCGAAGTTCTCCGGATCGGACGAATGGTATTCCTTCGACATGAAACCGTGGCGCGCCGTCGAGTCGCCCACCTGGAAGGATTGCAAGGTCCTGTACACGTTGGACGAAAGTACGGTGGCCAACCTGACCGACAAGATGGGCGCCTACCATCCCGTGGCCTGGGTGCGCGAGGACGCGCTTAAGAACCGGTTCTTCTATACCACCTTGATCCATTCGGACGCGGGGGCGAATTCCGATTTCTACCACAGCTTGATCTTGCGCGCTTTGGAGTTCGCGGCGGGCTATCGTGATCCTGTGTCCATGGGCGGCGCCCCGATTCATCACGCGGACGGCCTGGCCTTCGTCACTTCCAGCCGGCAAATCCAGGTGGATGCGGGCGGCGCGTTCCGTCTCACCCTCCAATCCGCCACCGGGGTGACCCTGTTCTCGGTCGCGGGTGATGGCCGCCAAAGCTATGCGCCGCCGGCCATGGCCCGCGCGGGCATGTATTTCCTGACCCTGGAATCGCGATCCGGCTCCATCTCGCAACGGGTGATGGTGTATTGACCGGGCATTCTGAACATCGAACTTGCCGTGTCCAAGAACGGCCGGGCCAGCAAGAATCAAACTAAAGGAGCGAAATCGCCATGAAAACACCTGCCCTAAAACCCTTTGCCCTGTTCCTGATGTTGGCGACAGTGCTGGCGTATCGCTCCCCGGTCCTCGCCCAAGCCGGCGCAGACGTTTTCATCTCTGGCACCGTCACCGATCCCAACGGCAACAAGCTCAAGGGCGCCAAGGTGATCCTGCTCGGAAGAAACGTCACCGTGCTCACGGACGCCAACGGCATGTACACCTTCGCCGGAGTGTCCACCTCGATAGGCCGCGCGGCGATGACGGCCCGTGAGGCCGCTCCCAAGGTGGAAGGCGGCAGCCTGCGCTTCGCCATCCAGGGCGGGGCCCAGCGCGTGCGCATCTCCCTTTTCACCTTGTCCGGACGCCTGGCGTCGGAAGTGGTCGATGCCCGCCTCAAAGACGGCGAGTACCAGGTCAATCCCTTCAAAGCCGGCATGGCTCCGGGCAACTACCTGCTCCGCATCCAGATCGACGGCCATCGCAGCACCCAGACAATCCCTTACGTGAACGGGATCGCCTCTTCTTCCGGGCTCCTACGGACGGAAGGCGCCCAGGGCTCAACCGCCTTGCGCAAGGCGGCCGCGGCCGGGGACACGATATCCGTGGTGGCGCTCGGCTTCGAACGCGGCGAGCGCATCGTGGAAACCCTCGCGGGCACCCAGGACTTCAAACTCAACGCCCTCAGGTACACCAACATCCAATACAAGACCGGCACCCTGAACGCGGCGGAGAAGTCCGCCTGCATTCTGGACATCCGCCTGCCCAAGACCGGGTCCAAATGGCCCGTGGTGCTGCATTTCCATGGCGGAGGCATGACCGGCGGCGATCGCAACGAGGCCTTTACCGCTTCCTACAACAACTTCGGCCAGAAGTTCCTGGACAACGGCATCATCGAAGTCTCACCCGGCTACCGCCTGATCGGCGCGGGCACCTGGCCCGACTATATCCGCGACGCGGTACAGGCCTCGATCTGGATCCGCAAGAACATCGAATCCTACGGCGGCGATCCCAACAGCGTGTTCCTCAGCGGCTTCTCCGCGGGCGCCTACCTCACCCACATGATGGCCATCGACACCACCTGGTTCAACGAGGCCCATTACGATCCGCACCACTTCGCCGGCTTCGTCTCCCTGAGTGGCCAGACCCGCCAGCACGACAATATCCGCCAGGATCTCAAGGTCACGGACATCATGAAGGAAAAGCCCTACGCCATGCCCATGGGCCACGTCCACAAGACCGACATCCCCTGGCAGATCTTCGTGGGCGGACTGGAAGGCGGAACGATCACGGACAACCAGACCATGTTCGATGCGCTCATCAAGGCGGGCAGTACGGATCTCACATTCGACATCATCCCCAACCAGCCGCATACCGTGGGCGACATGGCCGACGCCAACAGCCCCAAGCGGGACAAGTTCTTCGCCTTCATCAACAAGTACAAAGGCAAGGGCAAGTAAGGCCCGACCCCAGGGGAAGATCATGATACTCCAACGCTCCGAATTCCGCTATTCCGCATTTTTTCTCACGACTGCTTTGTTCCTCGCCGCCGCGGGTCATGGAGCTCCGGTGGCGCCTAATCCCAACAGTCTGCTCAAAGGCAAACGGGTGATGTTCCTGACCGGAGCCGCCTCTGATCATCATCTGGTCCCGCGCCAGAACGCCGTGGCCAACGCCAAGCGCATCAAAGCCGTTGCGGGCATGGCCAGCCTCACCTTGATCGACAAGCCCGACAATCTCACTTTCGCAGATCTGGATACCATCGACATCATCGTCTGCAGCTACGTGTCCAAGATCGATACCTTGATCGGAAAGCCCTTCGAGAAGGCATTCAAGAAATGGATCGCCTCCGGTCATCGCGGCTGGGTGGGGATGCACAATACGGGCGCGAATTCGGAAGGGCAATGGGACTGGTTCCGCGACAGCGTGGCCGCCATGCGGTATCGGGAGCATAAGGACGCCGCGCAGCAGGGGACGGTGAAAATGTCTCCGGATCCCGCCGTGCGCGCATTACCGGTCTTGCAGGGCCTGGACGCCCAGTTCACAGTGGCGGATGAATGGTATTCCTTCGACCTGCCGCCCAAGGCTCCGGCCCCGCCCGCATGGGCGCAGGCCAAGGTCCTATATACCCTGGATGAAAGTAAGGTGAAGTTGAGCGATCCGATGGGAACGCATCCGGTGGCGTGGATCCGTGAGGATGCTTTGCAGAACCGTTTCTTCTACACCTTGCTGGTGCATTCCGACGAGGGATCGGCGACGGATTTCTATCAGAGCCTGATATTACGGGGGATGGAATATGCGGCGGGATACAAGGATCCGACCGGCTTGGCCGCCCGGCGAACAGAAGGTGCTCAGGGAATTCAGGGAGCAGGATCCGAAGCGGGCGCCACAACGGACGCCCTGGGAATCGTGACGGCGGGGACGGGCCCTAGCGGCGGCGCGTGGCGGTGGTGCGAACTTTTTCGGGGGCGGATTTTCCCGAGCGCTCCTCGGTGCTTGAACCCGCGTTCAAGGTAAGGGCGTCGTTTTCCGGTTCCAGACGCAGGCGCTCCAGGTCCGCAAAACCTTGGGAGGATCCCCGTTCCCAGGCGGTCCAAACCGTACCTTGCTTGATATCGTCGTGGAGCATCTGGAAGGACCGATCGGTCACGTTGCGCATGGAGCAATGAAAGGCTGTATCACGCGGCACGGATTGCCAGGCGGAAGAGCAGGAGGTGCGGCGCATGGACTTCTGAACGCGCAAGTTCAGTTCATCTTGGGAGCTGTTCCACGCGCCCCAATCCTCGGCGACAAAGCACCCGCCTTCCATGGTGGCGAGACTGAAGCGGCCGTTGCCGTTCAATTGCAGGGAGAGCCCGGTCATTACGCCCGGCGCCGATTCGATGCGGGAACGGTAAGTGCCGTTCTGGAGGAAGTTGGCCCGCGGCTTCATATCGACCTTGTTGGAGCAGGCGGAGAGCATGGATAATCCCATCAACGCGGCAAGGCCCGTGAAAGACAATGCCGTCGTGCGGTCGCTGCGGGAATGGTTCCGGTCGATGAATCTAAACATGAAAAAAGCTCCTGATGAAGCGGACGCCTGTGGTCCGTTTAGACGATTCATTCGTCTTCTTGGTAATCCGAATGGCAATATATGTCGTTTCCCTGTCCGGCGAATGCGGTTCATGACCGTTTTGGCCTCATGATTACACCAGATGCGCGGAATCCCGAATCCCGCGGAAGGCCCGTCTTATATGGCTCCGGATTGCGGTTACGAGGATTACGGGGGGCCAGGGCGTAACCAAAATGCAATTGGAATACCTGGATTCACAGCTGTGGAGAAGACCTGGGCCGTAATCAAAGGCCGAAAAACGACCATGCAGCCGTGGGGCGAAACACCCGCGTTACGTCATTCCCTCCCTACGATCGTCCCTGGCGCCGGCGTACGGCTTTTTCCTATGGGCGGTTCCCGCTTCAGCCCGGCTTTCCGTCAGCCGATGCACGGAGGTACCGCCTTCCGGAACCCCATCGGCATGACAGTCGGGACGGCGTTAGGCCGCCAAGAACGCGGATGGGTCAGGGGGGACCGATCCGAAGTTGGGAGCGGCGCATCCGTATCCGATGGGCAGTTCATCCCAATCTTGGGGAAGAGTGAAGCCTCCGCTGACGACCTCGGGTCCCAAACCCGTTGCGGCCAATGCCGGCAGGTCCGCCAAGGGGGTCACCCCGGTGTGCAGCGTTTCTTGGGGTATGCATGGCCGGGGTTTCCGGATGGGGATCCTTTCAACTCAGTCCTCTATCCGCCTTCCCTGCTTCCTCACCAGGATGAATTCCAAAGCGAATGCGACAATGACCTGGTAAATCCAAAGGGAATAGGTGTGGTTCGCGTAGCCGAGGCCGAAGGTAATGCCGTCCAGGGCCAGCGATAGCGCCACAAAAAGCACGAGAACCGTCTGGCGATAAATGGCTTCCCGGTATTTTTCGAAAACGAATTGCGATATCCAGAGCAGTAGCAGATTGAGGCAGACATATTTCGCGACCGCGATTCTGCCCGGAGAATCCAAGATGTCCGCGTGCAACCAAACCATCCAAAAGCGGTTTTGCAAAGCCTTCAAAGCCAGCAGGGAAAGCAGGCAGCCGGAAGAAACGGCGGTTCTAACCGGTATCAATTTTGACCCGGATTATTTCGGGTAACCCCAATCAGCACTCCCAGCTCTCCATCCGGTTGCTCCCATTTGCTTTCAGGTAAATAGGTTCTGGAAACGAAGCCATCAAGATACAAGGCGTCCTTGCAACCCGACTTTTGGAAAAATGCCGCGAATTCATAAAAGTTTATTTTCACCTTGGACATGGCGAACAAGGCATTTCCGTCCGGGGCCACGCAAACTCCGTTCCGGATGTTCAGGTTTTTCGAAGTCTTGGAAAAGCCGGGGAGGATTTTACCGTCCGCCAACAGCATCGGGCCCGATTGGGTCGCGAAGGCGATGGCTCCATCGTCCCGGAATCGCTCCGTTCGAACAACGTCCGGCCGACCATCCACGGTGATGAAAAATATCCCGTTCGGCTTCAGGTAGAAATTCCCTTCTCCTGATGAGGTATCCAAGGGAGCCAATTGCTTTTGGTTTTGGATGAACAGGCCTTGCGGAGACCGATCCTGCTTGAACATTCCGCCGTTGGTGGCGAACACCAGATTTTCGCCCCTGTCTTCCGTTAATCTTTTCAGGGTCCGGAGGTTTCCAATCTTCTTGCCGGCGCCGTCCTTCCAGTATAACCGGATGTTTTCGGTTTTCGGGTCGGCGGCATAGCAGAGAATATTTTCATTCGTAACGCTTTGGCCTGCTCCAAGCGAGGAGAGCGCGGCTTCCAGGGCGGCGAGCAGTATCAGCTTTCCAATCATGCAAGATTCCCAAGGGCAACGGGATCCGTGCCGAGTTTCTTCCCGTCATATGTCGACATGAACATCATGTGATGCAATAAGCAAAATCCGTATTTGAATTGTTGATTGTCGTATTGAGTCGCAATTTATTTCTTCCTTATTTTCCGAGCCATCGCTTGCCCTGCAGAGCTTCCCGGGCCCGGTTCCGCAAGGCCTTGTTGGCCCCTCTTTCGGAAAGCGCCTCCATCCGCGCGTAGGTCAGATCCGAATGCGCAAACAGCAATTCATGGACGGCGGGGTCGTTCTGCGAAATGCATTTTTCAAAGAGGGTGCCGGTCAGGGGCATTCTCCGCAACTCGCGCCCAAGCGCGGCGCGGCTAATCCTTTTGGATGTCCAACCCCCGAATTTCGTTATTTGCTCCGCTACCGATGCAAATTGCGAATCCGTCAGCCATGCGGCATCCATCAAGTCCGCAAGGGCGGAACCCGCCATGATCGAATTCCCATCTGAAAGCGCCAACTCAATGTAGCAGGAAACCGAATGGTCGTCAGCGCTAGTGCTTGCCTTCAGCCACTCTCTGAAAGCGGCATACCGATAGTGTTCATAATCCGCATCGCCTTCAACTCTTTGCGCCTCTATTTGCCCCAGGAGTTTCTCTTCGGACAAAATTCCGGAGTCGAACCATTTCCGGGTATAACCGAACCGGAGCATTTCCTTTTCCAAATTCATATTTCCTCGCAGCCGTTGATCCGGCCAAATGCGATCCTACATTCAATGATTAAGTGCAGCACTCATCCAGGCAAGCTTCGATGGGTGTTCTAAAGCCAAGACATTTTCTCGGACGGTTATTGAGCCATGTTTCCATGAGATTGACATCGGCGGTACTCAAGCTAGAAAAGTCG
>OBEQ010020953.1_pt1 | contig 31147 bp, 26 predicted proteins | sample 1670901 | NCBI WGS metagenome assembly OBEQ01 (sample SAMEA104232315, study PRJEB22302) | groundwater metagenome | biome: forest; feature: aquifer; material: groundwater | place: USA | collected 2011-08-07 | depth 5.4 m | reverse complement strand
TTTGTTTACCATCAATTAAAACAACCACTTTGTCATTACCTCTCAAAGAAACTTTACCATTTTCAACACTAACACCTGGTAAGTTTTGCATCGATTGAAGAACAGATCCCCCAGATTGACTAATATTATCAGCGACAGAAAAGGTTTTTTTATCCATTTTATCAGCAACAATATCTTGTTTTGCAGTTACTACAACCTCTGTTAAATTTACTTTCGTTTCTTCTAATTCTATTGTTTTTAAATCTAAAACTGTCGTTAAATTACCTACATATAGTGGAAGATATAGAGTCGAATAACCTGCATACTCAAATTGTAAAAAATATTCTCCATGCTTAATGTTTTGGAATATAAATCTTCCCTCTTCATTTGAAATTGAACCCGTAATAAAAGAACTATCTTGTTCTAACTTTAGAATGACATTAACAAAAGGCAAGAATTTTTGATCGCTCTTACCTTTAATAATTCCTGAAATTGAAACATTATTCTCTTGCGAAAAAGAAGTTTGTGTGAGTAAAACAAATACGAATAATGCTGTCTTTTTCATGTTGATTGTATTCAAATTTATCCTTCAAATGTAATTTAAGAATCTAAAGTAAATCTAAAGTAGATTTTACAAGAGTATTGCTATATGTTTAAAAAACAACTTCAAAACAATGTTTTTTATTTATAAAATTATATGATATTTCAAAACCATACGAATCAACAATCCCTTTAACAATCGACAAACCTAATCCTAACGAATCTTTAGATGTGTCGTTCTTCTTAAAACGTTTGAAAAGATCTTCTTTATCAATTTTCAATTCATCACCTGTATTGGATATTGAGAACGTTTTTTCATTTAAGCAAATGAATACTTCTCCTCCATTATTTGTATGACGAATTGAATTTTGAATCAAATTTGTAAATAAAACATCCGCTAAAATAGGATTCATTTCAAGAGTTAAATCGGAATTAAATTGGGTTTTAAATTTTAAATTTTTCATTGAAATTGAATCATTGAAATTGGAAATAATTCTTGTAATTGATTCAATAATATTAATGGTTTGATTATTTTGAAATTGGTTGTTTTCAATTTTAGTCAATAAAATCAGTCCTTTATTTAACGTGCTTAATTTTTTTAAACTATTTTCAATTACTTGAATTTGATTCATTTCTTCTTCTTTCAAGTTTTCGGATTGCATGAGCAAAGAAATATTTGCTTTTATGACAGCTAAGGGAGTTTGCATTTCGTGAGAAGCATTTTCGTTAAATTCTTTTTGTTTGATAAAATCCGAGTATATTTTATTCGTCATTTTATTCAAAGAATCATTTAATTGATCAAATTCTTTTGTGTTCAATGAATCGAAAGTTAACTTTTGAGAAGTATGAATATCGAACTGATTTAAATTGTCAAGCGTTTTATAAAAAGACTTCCAAAGTGTTTTTGAAACGAGCCAATTAGCCAATAAAAATCCTATTGTTAAAAATACTATTACAATACCAAACGCTGAAAACAACCCTTCTATCAATTCATGTTCTTCAAAAGTAGCTTTTACTATTTTGATTTTATAGACCTTATTTTTATAGGATAAATAGCTCTCATAAACACGATAATCCAACATTTCGTGCTCCCATTTGCCATAAATTTTCATGTCGTAAAATCTTGATTTAAAATGAGATGAGTCAACAATATCAATAGTCGATAGTTCATTCGAACTTGTCTGTTTTATAATCGAGTTTGGTGACGATTTTATTTTTTTTACAAGGTTGATTTTCTCTCTCAACATCGTATCATTCAAATTTTCTGTAAGTTCAGATTTTATAATAAAATAAGAAACTATTCCCGAAATAACTAACAATGGCAAACTAATCAAAAGGTAATAGATTATTGTTTTTGTAATTAGTTTCATAAGCTTTCTAAATAAAATTAATCCACTTTAAAACTATATCCGATTCCGTATATGGATTGAATATAATCTTCACACCCTTTATCACTCAATTTCTTCCGTAAATTTCTGAGATGAACATAAATAAAATCGTAACTATCCATTTGATCACTATCATCACCCCATAAATTTTCAGCTATAGCATTTTTTGAAACTACTCTATTTTTATTTGAAATAAAAAATAAAAGCAAATCAAATTCTTTTGGTGTCAATAAAACAAGCTCATTTTTCACTTTTACAGTTCTTTCTTCTGGCACAATCGTTATTTCATTAACAACAATTGAATTGTTACCATCAAAATTCCTTCGTCTTATAAGTGCTTTAATTCTTGAATTTAATTCAGCTAAATTGAATGGTTTAGCTAAATAATCATCAGCTCCTAAATCAAGTCCATTTATTTTGTCTTCTGCTGAGTTTTTCGCAGATATAATAATAATTCCAGCATTAGAATTAGCTTTTTTTAGCTGTTTAATTATGTCAAGACCACTTCCATAAGGTAATGTAATATCTATGAGAATACAATCATAATCATAGTCACTTACTTTTTCGGTTGCTTTATTGAAATCTTCAACAGCTTCAATTATATATCCTTCTTGATGTAAATACTGGCTTATGGATTTCCTCAATTCAGTCTCATCTTCGATTAGTAATATTTTCATACTATAAAAATATATTTTAAATCTTTAGAAATTCTAAAGGTAAAATGAAGTTGATTTTAGTTTCATTTTTTAGATATTTCAAAACGCCATCAACCTCAAATATTTCTCATCTCTAAAGTAAATATCTGGATGAAAAATCAATCCTTTTTCTGAAACTGTTACTGTTTTATATTCAATAAAAATGGGGACTGGGTCTCTTAAATTTATTTTAAAATTCTCATTTAATAGATATAAACTATCCATTTCCAAAGAAGTATATTCATTGCGTTTATTATAGATTGAATCTTTATCTAAAATCAATTTAGCTAATTCTACAGGATTTTGAAGGCGCATGCATCCATGAGAATATGCTCTGATGTCATTATTAAATAAACCTTTACTTGGCGTGTCGTGGACATAAACTCCAAATTTATTGTGAAATTCAAATTTTACAATACCTAAACTATTATTTGGTCCAAATTCTTGTCGAACTCGATAGGGAAATGTATTGTCTTTTATTTTAGCCCAGTTGACAGTTTTGGGATCTATTTCTTTGTCATTCCTAAATATCTTATAATTGTTTTTCGTTAAATAATTGACATTTTGTTTCACTTTCTGACAAATCTCTTTGCTTGTAATTGATTGTGGAACAACCCAATAAGGATACAGTACAATTTGTCTTATTTTTGAAGTTAATTCAGGTGTTTTAGTGTCTGATTTTCCGACAATAATTTTGTTTACACTTCTTAGCGTATCTTCCATATATAATCGAAGAAGGTATTCAGGAATATTTATTTGAACATATTTTAATGGATATTTATTTTTCCATCTCCATTTTTCCATTGCTAAGGCTGTCCGCATCAATTTGTTTTTTGTGCTTTCACTCAACGCTTTGGCTGTATACGTTCCAATTAAACCATCAGCTCTCAATCCGTTATGTGTTTGAAAAAGTTTTAAAGCTTCCATAAAAGTAGTACTATCGGCTTCTTCAATTTTTAAATATCCTTTTGAGAACAATGATTTTCTAGTTTTTGTTTCTGCAAATAAAGTATCTTTTTTAAAATTTTCAACCTCAAATTTATTCGTATCAACTGGATATTTTGAACAATAATCAATTAAACCAACTGCCAAAAATTGATAATTAGTATCAACTGGACCGAAACGAACGATTTGTCGAATATAAGAAGTAGAATCCGATTTAAAATCCGTAATCTCTTCCAACTTTTGTAACGAAACTGTTTGAAGTGGTTTTAATAAAAGCGTATCCTTCTCAATAAAACCATTTTGAAGATCATGCGCTAAATAAGCAAGTGTCGTTGTAATTAATAATTCATCTTGAATAAAACTAGTATTTCCCCATTTTAAAGAAGCATATCTTGAACTCGGAATACCAAATTGAAATTTATTCGATAAAATTATTTTTAATTTACGTCCTTCTTCGGTTAATGTTGAATCATTAATCCATTTTGGTTTATAGTGCTTGTTTTTATAAAATTCGCTTAATAGATCATTCGCCGATTGATTAATTCCGATGACGGATGTAAACTCTTTTTCTAAAGCTAATTTAATTTTATTCTGAATAGAAACCTTTAATTGCTCAATTGGAACAACCTCTTTTACTTCAGTTTTACAAGATGTGAAAATAGATACTACAAAGAAAACGCTTATTAACTTGAACATAAAATTAAAATTTAATACAGCATGTACAAGTTAAATAAAGGGAAATTAACTTCAAAAATTAACGATACTATCTTTTCTCTTTAATGTAAATGTTCGAAAAATCCATTGTTTGTAGACTATTCGTTTTAAAGTCTTTCAAACGTACATTTACCATTACAATGAAATCATCAGTAATCAATGGCATTGCTGCAGCACGATCAATTACCAACTGATCACATTTTAAAAGATATTCATTTCTTTTTTCAGTATTCAATTCTTTCAACGCCTTATTGAAAAAACCATCAAATTCAGCATTTCTAAATCTAAATTCATTTATACTTCCCCCATTATCACTAATGTTTGGACTATAAAACAAGCATAAAAAGTTTTCAGCATCTGGATAATCAGCAACCCATCCAGATCTCCATAATTTCACTTTTCCTGCTGCAATACCTTCATTTCTTTCTTTTATGGTACACAGTTTAATTTGTAAATTGATGTTTAAATTCGCTTTTATATGAGCTACAATTCCCTTGTAAAGTTTATGTACACCAGTTCCTTCTTTGCTGTTAACATAAATTTCAAGGGTTGGGAAGTGTTCTCCATTTTTATATCCAGCTTCAGCAAGCAACGACCTTGCTAACTCGGGATTAAATTTAAACCCATTTATTTTATTATTGGCATACGTTTCCATATTTGGAACAAATCCATTATTAGTAGGAAAACCTTCTCCTTCTAATAAATCATCTACAATTCGTTGCCGATCGATTGCTAAATTAAAAGCTTTTCGAACCCTTTCATCTTTAAATTCTTTACTTTCACAAGCAAATGACATATATGAAATATGTAAACTTGAAGTTGATTCAATTTTATGCTTCACGTTTTCACCATTTTGTGCTTGTTCTAAAGATCCAAAAACATATTCGATATCTTCTACTGGTATTTCAAGAACAATGTCAATTTTTTTCTTACGAAAAGCTAAAAGTTCACTTCTCTTATTTTTAGAATACGTCATAATAACTTTATCTAAAAAAGGAAGTTTATTTCCAAAATCATCAGATTTCCAATAGTTTTCGTTTTTCTTTAAAACAATTTTTTCTTTGTCAAAAGTTTCTAGCATAAATGCTCCTGTTCCAACTGGATGATTTTTAATGTCTTTTCCATATTTTTCATAAGACTCTTTCGGAAAAATACTTAAACTAGCATGCGTTAACAATTTGTCAAAACCAACAAAAGGTTCTTGTAATTTCACTTCAACTGTTGAAGAATTTACCACTTTAATTCCAGAAACTCCCGCTTTATCTAACGATTTTTTAGATTTTGATTCAAATTCTTTAGCACCTTTAATTTTATTAACTAATAAGTAACTCATTTTATTTAAATCAAGTCCTGAACAAGCCATTTCTAAAGAATATTTTACATCTTCAGCTGTTAATTCTCTTCCTTTTCCTCCTTCAAAACAAGCATCATCATGAAAGAAAACCCCTTTTCTAATTTTGAATGTAAAAACACGAGCATCTTCACTAACAGTGTATGATTCAGCTATACATGGAACTACTTTTAAAGTAGCAACATCTATTTTTAATAAAGGCTCATAAAGTTGAGGTATAATTCTATGTGAATAAATATCAGACACAGAAACCGCAAACAATGATTCGATTTTTTCTGAAGACATAAAACGAAACTCGCCACCATAAATTTTACCGCCAATACCGGATAAATTAGCATTACTATCACTATTTCCACATGAAGCAATGAAAAAAGCAAGAAGTATGGATAAATATAAAATCGAATTTCTCATAGAAGTATATTTTAGATTAAAACAAATATAACAAAAAAAACATATAATCAATCAGATAGAACATTTAAATGAACTATTTTGATAGATTCTTCTCTTCACTCTATTAAAATCAAAGATATCCTAATTTTATTCTTACTCTTTTAAGCACTTCTTTCGCTATAATTCTGGCTTTTTCAGCTCCAATAATTAGGGCTTCATCAATCTTAAATTTATTTGCCATTAAATCAGAATATATTGCTCTTTCTTTGGCAAATTTAGTTAAGATTAGTTCATATAACTCTAATTTAGCATGCCCGTATCCATATCCACCAGCTAAATAATTCGCTCTCATTTTTTCAATACCTTCATCTGAGGCAATCAGTTTATATAATGTAAAAATGTGGCAAGTTTCTGGATCTTTGACATCTTCAAGACCTTTGCTATCAGACACGATTGACATGACTTGCTTTTTTAATTCTTTTTCAGGTAAAAATATGGTAATAAAATTTCCTCTTGATTTCGACATTTTTTCTCCATCAGTACCTGGAACTAATTGCGTTTCCTTTTGAAGTTTATCTTGTGGAAGAACAAAAGTTTCTCCCATTTTATTATTAAATCTGCCAGCAACATCTCTTGTCATTTCAATATGTTGTAATTGATCTTTTCCAACAGGTACTATTTCAGCATCATATAATAAAATATCGGCAGCCATTAACATTGGATATGTAAATAACCCAGCATTTACATCATCTAATCGATCACTTTTATCTTTAAAACCATGTGCCAATGTTAAACGTTGGTAAGGGAAATAACACATCAAATACCACATTAACTCGGTAACTTCCGGAATATCACTTTGACGGTAAAAGACTGCTTTATTAGGATCTATTCCACAAGCTAACCATGTTGCTGCAGTAGAATATGTGTTTTCACTCATCGTTTCTCCATCCTTGATTTGAGTCAAAGAATGTAAATCAGCGATAAAAATAAAAGCTTCATTTTCAAGATTATTAGCCATTTCAACAGCTGGTAAAATTGCTCCTAATAAATTTCCTAAATGTGGTGTTCCTGTACTTTGAACACCGGTAAGAATACGTGCCATTTGGTTGTAAAAATTTAAAGGCGAAGTTAATTATTTTAAATGATATCACTTAAGATTTCAATAATAAGTTACTTTTTATTACAAAAAACAATTGAAATTTAGGGCATTTTCGTAACTTTGAATAGTGAAATACATTCGTTTTATTTTATCGAATAGTTGGAAACTGTATGTAGTTATAGTTTTCACTTTTTTTGGTTTATTATTATATCCAATTATTAGGGTATTATTATCGAACGAAAAATGGAAAAAATATTCGCATAATTTCTTTTGTATATGGAGTTGGTCTATTCGCTTGTGCAGTTTTTATTTTGTAAAAAAAATAAAAAACTCATCTATTCCTGAAGGGCCATTCATAATTATTTCTAATCATTCGTCTTATCTAGATATTTTTTTGATGAACTCCATTTTATCGAAACATCGATTTGTTTTTTTAGGAAAAAGTGAATTATTGAAATACCCTATTTTAGGTGCATACTTCAAATTATTGCATATACCTGTTTTTAGAGATAATAAAATTAAAGCCGCTAAATCATTTATTCAAGCAAAACAGGTTGTTAAAAATGGGTGGTCTTTAATGATTTTTCCTGAAGGTGGAATTCCAAATGAAAATCTACCTCAACTGATTCCTTTCAAAGAAGGTGCTTTTAAATTGGCGAAAAACTTAAAAATTCCAATCATACCGATAACATTTACAAATAGTTATAGATTATTCTCTGATCCTGAAAATTGGTTTGGTGGTGCTCATCCTGGTGTTTTAAAAGTATATATTCATGAACATATAAGTACAGAATTGATTGAAAAATTATCCGAAGAGGAATTACTTAAAAAATGTTTTAATATTATAAATGAACCACTTTTAAAAGATAAAAGACTACAAGATCAAAGACTTTAGGACTATTACAAAAAAATAATTCATAAAGTCTAAAGTCTAAAGTCTAAAATCTATTGTCTTTCCTTATCTTTGTCATGTAAAAAAATGAAAAAATGAAAATTACAGATGAAATTGTAGATCATATTGCTCACTTAGCAAGACTTAAATTTGAAGGGGATAAAAAAGTGGCTATCAAGCAAGATATGGAAAATATCATTTCATTTATGGACAAATTGGCTGATTTACCTACTGATAATGTTGAGCCTTTGATTTTCATGAACGAAAGTGTTAATGTGTTACGTGAAGATGTTGCTAAAATCACTATTTCTCAAACTGAAGCATTGAAAAATGCACCAAAAAAAGATTCTGATTACTTCCGAATACCTAAAGTTTTAGATAAGAAATAATCTTTCATCCTTTATTTTTTCCTTTTATACTATTTTAGAATTGTTTAATTTTCTCTCTAATATCCTTATTTAAATGCTAAATTGGGACATAAATTATATATTCATAGTTATTTTTTAATAAAATTGTTTTTCTCTATGTTAAATATTATTTCTATTTTTCAGAAATTAAAACCAAACAATAATGAAAAAAATACTGCTACTTACATTTACTTTTCTCGGGTTTATTGCGAATTCACAAACATGGAGCGATGATGTTGCTCAAATTTTTTACAATAAATGTGCAAAATGTCATCATTCAGGTGGAATTTCGACTACATCTCTAACAACCTTTTCAGAAGTTAGTCCCATTGTTAATGCGATAGCCGATTATGTTGCAAATGATGAAATGCCACCTTGGCCTCCAAGCAATGCATACCAACAATATTCTCATGACAGATCTTTGTCAACAACAGATAAAACAACAATTTTAACATGGATTGGATTGGGAGCTCCTGAAGGAAATTCTGCAAATACACCGCCAGTTCCCATTTTTTCTTCAGGTGCAATTTTAGGTGAAGGTGATTTAACTGTTAAAATGCCTCGATATATGAGTAAAGCGTCTTCATATGGAGATGATTATGCTTGTTTTTCTGTTCCTTCTGGTCTATTAGTAAACCGAAAAATAAAATCTGTTGAAATTATTCCAGGAAACCTGGCAATTGTTCATCATGCATTAATTTTCCTTGATCCAACAGCTGATGAAGTGACAGACAGTATTGGAGGAGATTGCTCTTCACCTTCTTATGCTACAACAAAATTGATTACAGGTTACACTCCAGGATCTTCTCCAATGACGCTTCCAAGTTCTTCTCCTTTAAAATTAGGAATGACAATGGTTGCTGGATCAAATATTTATTTTAATATGCATTATCCAAATGGTTCGTATGGTGAATTTGATAGCACAAAAGTAATTTTTCATTTTTATCCTGAAAACGAAACAGATGTTCGAGAAGTTTTTGCAGCTCCTATCCTAGAAAATTGGTCGTTTAATTTACCAGCGAATCAAATAACTACTGTTACAGATTCTTATCCTGCATTGACAAGCGATATGTCTATTTTAAGCGTATTTCCACACCAACATTTGATAGGAAAAAGCATAAAAGCGTATGCGATTCTTCCAGGAACTTTAGATACACTAAAATTTGCAAATCTTCCGAAATGGGATTTCCATTGGCAAGATTTCTACTTTTTTAAAAACATTAAATTTGCTCCTGCTGGAACAGTAATCAAAGGGGAAGGTGTTTATGATAACACTACGGCTAATCCAAATAATCCAAACTCTCCTCCACAAACTGTTGGACCAGGTTTAAACACATCTGATGAAATGTTTTTAGTGTATTTCCATTACATGTTACACCAAGCAGGTGACGAAGATTATGATATGGAAGCGTTGATGGCAAGCGAATTAAGTGAAATGACATCTGTGCAAAAAGGGGCTGTTTCAATTGTCCCGAATCCATCGTCTAATAGTACGAAAATTTCATTTGACGCAGTCGTTGGTGATAAATTGACTGTGTACATCTATGACACTCAAGGAAATGTGGTGAATAAACTGATTTCAAATTCAACTGTTAACTCTGAAAAAGTAGAATTAAATTGGGATGGAACAAATTCTGAAGGAGCTATTATTCACAAAGGTGTATATTTCGTTTCGATTAATTTGAATGGGAAATTCATGACTGAAAGAATTATTAGATTCTGATTAGTTAAATTAGAAATAATGATATCAAGCATAAACGATAAACACAAGGACTTTTTTCAAAATGTTTATGAAGTTGTAAAGCTTATTCCTGAAGGAAGAGTGACATCGTATGGTGCGATAGCCAACTATTTAGGTTCAGCTCGTTCCAGTAGAATGGTCGGTTGGGCTATGAATAAAGCGCATGAATTTATAGGGATTCCAGCTCATAGGGTTGTCAATAGAAATGGCTTATTGACTGGTAAAATGCATTTTGTTCCACCCAGTAGAATGCAAGAATTGTTAGAAAAAGAAGGAATTGAAGTGAAAGAAGACCAAATTCAACACTTTTCTAAAATAGTTTGGGATCCAATGCTTGAATTAAAGATAGATTGAAAAAATAGTAAAAGGGAGAAGTTAACTATTCTCCCTTTTTTGATAAAATTACTTTACAGTATAAGTCATCACAATTCTAAAGCCTATATTTGGATGAGCTGTTATTACACCTTCGTATTTATCAATTCCATTTATTTTGATACTTTCAGAATCATCCATCCAGCCTCCTCCTGCAGTACCAGTATCGGTTTTTGAATTATTCGAATTGTATACCATTTCGGCAACATTCCCGCTCATACAATACATTCCAATTTTATTTGGGTTATAAGAAATGGTTTTTACTGTATGAAATCCACCATCAAGATCATAATTATTGGATAAAGGTTTGAAATTTGCTAGATATTTTCCTGATAAATTTTTAACACTATCGGTTCCCCATGGATAAAAAAAGGATTCTCCCAAATTAGAAGCAGCATATATCCATTCTGTTCTTGATGGAATTCGTACACTATTTAAATGTGTATTTTTATTCAGATAATTCGATTTGATTAATTCTTGAGTTAACCAGACACAATACATTTCAGCCGCTTCTCGACTAATATTACAAACTGGGTATTGATTATAGGCAATGTGCGAAAAATATAGATTTTCCATTGGCTTATTATCTTCTCCACAAACGACAGTCCACATTTTTTCGTTCGGTCGAGCTTTTATATATTCTGCTGTTCGTCGCTGAATTAATAAATCTTTCAAAAAAGTTCGATATTCTAAATTAGTAACTTCTGTATTTTGCATATAGAACCCCTGAACTGATAGATTTTTATTTTTAAAAGATCCTGATGGAATATATGAAAACTTATATTTATTCAATTTAACAAATGATTTTAGCATTTCCTTTTTCTGTTTATTGTTGCATTTGATTTCTTGAACAGTTAATTCAGGAATACTCAGAGAATCATCTCCGATATTTCTAAATACAAGAACATGAGGAAAATAATACGGCCCAGATTTTAATCTTGAAATACTTGAAATTTCATTTAATAAATTTGAGCTATTTAACATGTTTTGTTCTACAAACTGCAACTGATCTTTCTCTAATTTTAACTCTTCTTTTTCGGTCTTTGAAACGGTATAAAGATTGTTTTTATTTGTTGATTTTGAAAAAGTTACTGAACAACTATTTGAATTGAATTTATTTGATGCTTTTTTTTCAATATTCTCCGTTGATGAAAAAATGAAAAGTAAACTTGCTATTGTGATGATTGATGTTAACATAAGTATCCATTTTTTAAGGTTAAAAAAATGAACTTTTTTTGTCGTTTCGTTCAAGGATTTATTTCCCAACGAATTCAAAAAACGTTCTCTTGTCTCGTCAAAAGAAGTAATCGGTTCTTGCTCTCGGGCAATTCGAAATAAATCGTTTATTTTATCTTGCTTATCCATTTTGCAGTTCTCCAATTTTAAATGATGATTCAAACGTTAAGATTTCTGTTAATTTTTCACGTCCTCTTTTTAGTCGTTGCTTTACAGCTGATACTGAAGCATCTTGAATTTCAGCGATTTCTTTTATACTGAATCCAGATAACTCAAAAAGAATAATACTTTCTCTCTGATCGTCGTTCAATTGAGCTAAAGCTTGGTGTAAAAAGTGGACTTCTGCATCTTTTGCTGTGTTAGCATTTCGATCAGGAATCAGTAACGATTTATCTTCTTGATTTAATCCTACTTCTTTTTTCTTTTTGTTATAATTTGCTAATAATCGGACACTAATACCAAATAAAAAAGACAAAAATGCTGTTTCAGATTTGAGAGATTCAAATTTTTCAAAAGCAACAAGTAAAGTATCATGCATCAAATCCTGATAATCCATATTTCCATAAACTCTTGCCCTGCAGAAGCGCTCAAACCGATCATGATTCGGTTCAAAAAGTTGTAAGAATTTTTCTTGTTTTGTTAGTGTCATTATCTTTAATAAGGTGTCATTAGATAGTAAGTGTACTAAATCAAAGATAAGTTACATGAAAGAGAAAAAATAATAAATATCGACTCAACAGCCAAAATTCAATAGTTATTCAAATAATAGAGTTGTGGTATTCATCCCCCCAAAAACACCTAATCCATTCGTAATATTTGTATATACTTTTACAGGTTCAGAGAAAGGGCCTTCACCTGTTTTACTAATTGAATAATAGTAATTATACAGTTCTTTTGATACATTGTAAATATTTACTTTATACGATTTTTTTTTACCCATCTGTCCATTATTATCATAATAGTAATTGGGAGAAAATTTAAGACTTAATTGACAAAGTGAATTGTTAAATGCCTCATCCTTGAAAATTAGCATACTTTTCCCTTCATTTTCCTCTCCATTATTTATTTTAAATGAGGATATATACATTTCATTATCTAGATTTGTAATCGTATCTATAGAAAGAAGTTGGACAAAATAATAGTTTTCTCCTTCAGTATCATTCCATCTTAAATTTAGTTTTTTTTGAGCATACATATTTGTACTCGTTACAGTGCTTGTATCCCAGTCTAAAATTGAAATTTCTTGAGGGATAGAAGTGGCTGCAGTTGTATTTAAATAATCTGGATGATTGATATTTATAGAATACGAATGCCCTATTATTGCAGTTGTTCCAAAAGTGTAATGAATAGTTGAATTGGAATTACTTGTAAATGTTTCTCCAGTTGTATTGTCTGTTAAAATTAAATTAGCAGGCGAATTAAGGTATTGATTTTCTCCAAAATGATTATCTCCAAACGAAGGAGTACTCACTGAAAGTGAAACTTGAATTAATGCATTTTTTTCTAAAACTCCGTTAACTACAATCACACTCTCACCTAATTCTCCATTGTATTCAATTTCTTTTTCACATGAAATGAATAGAAAAATTAAGAAAAAAAAGAGAAGGAAATATACTTTTTTCATATTGTCGATTTAGTTTGTTTATTTTCTTTGATTTGCTCAAAATTGAATTTAAATTTCCAACTTATTGACGGAATAAGCATGAAAATACTCACTTGTTTTAAAATGTTTTTATCCTCATATATATCATAGTCTTTGTATAAATAATAAGCATTTTTACGGTTATAAACGTTGTAAATTGAAAGCGATAAGACCGATTCGCCATATTCTTTTTTTCTAGTTCTATTAGCACCAATGTCGATACGATGATAAGCTGGCATTCGATAATTGTTAATGGATGTTACATAGTCAACAATACCATATTGCATATTAAACACATTTGAATTTTGATTTGAAGCTAATTGATAGTTTTGAGATGCTAAAGTTACCGCATTTCCTGTTCCGTAGACAAAAACAATTCCGAAATCCCACTTTTTAGTCAATTTATAGGTTACTACAACACTAATATCATGTCTTCTATCATAACGATAGGGAAATTTTTCTCCTAAATTTATGTTATCAAACTGTCTTTCTGTCCAGCTAAGCGTATAACCTATCCAACCAGTAAATTTACCTTTTTTCTTTTCTAATAAAACTTCTCCTCCATAAGACCAGCCTTGCCCTTTCTCAACTTTAGATTGCCAATCTGTATTCATACTAAAAAAACTTGCTCCTTCTTTGTATTGGATGAGATTGTCCATTTTTTTATAATACCCTTCGATTACAAAATTGAATTGTTTTTTAAATTCAAGATTATATCCCAACGATATTTGATCTGCAATCACAGGAGCAATTTTTTCAGTTGCAGGAACCCATAAATCTGTTGGAAGACCAATTCCTGTATTTGATAATAAATGTAAAAATTGAGCAGTTCGAGAATACCCTAATTTAAGACTGCTATTTTCTGTTAAGATAAAATTTCCTGAAAGTCTAGGCTGAAATTGGTGATATATTTTTTCGCCAACAAAGAAACTGCTATGATGTATTCCATAATTTATTTTCAACCTTTCTGAAATTTTATGATCATCTTCAATATATAGATACGTTTCATGTGCATATTGAGAATCGGATCCTTCAACAATCGAAGTTGATTCACTATTGAAAGTAGAGGAGGTGGTATTAACACCAGGTTTAAAAGTATGATATATATCGCCAAGTCCAAATTTAATTGAGTGATTTGGATTAGGCAAGTAAGCTAGATCTATTTTACCAGTCCAATCATCAATTCCAGAAAAATAGATAAATGAATTACTATTATTTGTTGTAACCCCATTGTCATATTCATGATCTTCTGATGTATTGTAAATTTTGAATAAATATTTTGAATAAGTAAAAGTAGTATTCGCAAATAATTTTGAGGAAATTTTATAATTCCACCTGATTGCAGCTATTGCATTTCCCCAATTTAAACCCGTTTTATCAGTCGTAGTATACTTGTAATGATAATTTTCTTGCGTTTCAATACTACTCAATGAAGCATTATCTTGTCCAAAATATCCACTCAAATACAAATGGTGTTTGTTGTTTATTTTATAATTAAACTTTGAGTTTAAATCATAGAAATAATACCCTCCTTTATTACTTTTCGGTAAAAATGGTTTTACAATTGCATCAATATAGGTTCTTCGTGCACTAACTATAAATGCACTTTTTCCTTTTTTAATTGGACCTTCAATAAGTAATCGACTGGCAATTACACCAACTGACCCTTCAACATTGAATTTTTGATTATTTCCTTCCTTCATCCGCATATCTAAAACGGAAGAAACTCTTCCTCCATAACGTGCAGGGAAAGCTCCTTTTGTTAAAGTGACTTGGGACAATGCATCTGAATTAAAAACAGAGAAAAATCCGAAAAGATGTGATGCATTGTAAACGGGAACACCATCTAATAAAATTAAATTTTGATCGGGACCGCCGCCTCTTACATAAATTCCGCTCGAACCTTCTCCTCCAGATTTTATTCCGGGCATTAATTGAAGAATTTTCAACACATCTTTTTCTCCCATTAAAACAGGTAATTTATCTACTTTTTCCATGGATAATTCCATCGTCCCAATATTGGTGCTTTCAACACTTCTTTTTCCACTTGAAACCACAAATTCTTCTAGTTCTTTTACATCAGCAAGAACGATATTCAATTCGGTATCTTCAATTTTAACTTGAATGATTTTGGGAGAATAGCCAAAAGAAGTGATAACTAATACTATTGCTTCATTTTTAATTGTTAGACTATAAAATCCGTATTCATTGGTGACAGCACTTTGTTTATGGACAGTATCGAATAATGTAGCACCAATTAATTTTTCTCCTGTTTTTTCACTAGAAATATAACCGTGAATGGTTTTAGTCTCTTGTGAAAATGAGACTAATTGAATAATGAGAAAAGGGATTAGAAGAAAAAAATGCATAGTTGAAATTTGTAAAAAAGGTAAAATTAATGAATTTGATGACTTATAAAACAAATTTTTAGTTATTTTTTTGTTAAATTGAATTTTAAATTTTGTAAAATAAGATAACCTTTAAGATTACGAAATTTAAATTTTAACTGCTAATTGATTATAGCCTATTTTGTCCTTAAAAAGGGATACTTTTTAATAAAATTACTAATTCTTCAATAGTTGAATTCAATAGACAATTATCAACTTGAAATCCTTTATTGATCAAATGTTTTTCAGTCGTTTTCCCCCAAGCTATTATTTTGGAAGACTCATTGATCTGATTCTCTTCTAAAAATCCATCCACATTCGAAGGACTTGTGAAAACATAAACATCAGATTTATGAATTTTAAAAGAATGAATACCTGTCTTATAAATACTGATTTCTTTTATTTGACGAGAATCAAAAACTGATGAAATCGAACGATTCGAAATGTTAGATTGAGGAAATAACACTTTTTTGTTTCCTACAAAACTGTTGAATTCATGAGCAATAAGTGTTGGATCTCCAGCATTTTTTCCTATAAAATTAGATTCTACACCAAATTTCTTTAACGCTTGTGCTGTTATTTCACCAATACAACCAAGAATAGTATTCGCAGGAATTATTTCTTGAGAAAGAAAAAAATCTACTGCTCTTGGACTACTAAAAAAAATTGCTTCGTACGGTTCTTCAACTTGAAAAGGAATTGCTTCGAACTGTAAAAAGGAATGGGCAATTACTTCGATATCTTTATTAGTACAAAAATTGATTAAAGAATCAAGTTCGTTACTGTTCTTAGATATGAAAAGTTGTTTTTTCATTAATTAATTTAATTCTCTGTTTTAAAACCTATTTGCTCTCTTGGTGGATTCCTTGATTTTAACAACTTTTTCATGGATTTAAAAAATGGAGGTCGCAAATTGCGACCTCCATTTTTTAATAATCTAAAATCAAAAAGTTTTTACTCTTCATCTTCTTCATCAGGAAATCCGACAGTGATATCTTCTACGATATATTCTGCTAATCCATCTAAATCTTCGGCTTCGTATTCATACCAAACAGAACCTTGTGTCCAATCGTCAGAATGTGAAACGTAAACAATATCGTTTTCATCGCAATAAACTCCTAATGGTAATTGACATCCACCGTCCATTAAGTTTAACACTTTTCTTTCAACAGCTATACGACGTTGAACTTCTGGGTGATTCATTTTTTGAAGGACATCAAATAAAGCTGTGTCTTCTTCCCGAATTTGCAACGCTAAAACTCCTTGAGCTGGAGCTGGAACAAATGCTTTTGGATTTAAAACAACTACTTCAAATTCACTTAAATCTATTTGCAAACGATCCACTCCTGCTTTTGCTAAAAGAATGGCATCGTAATTTCCGTCACGCAATTTTTGAATACGTGTTGGTACATTCCCTCTTAAATCTTTTATTTCAACATCATCTCTAAAACGAACCACTTGCGATTTTCTTCGAGCTGAAGAAGTTCCAACAATTGCGTTTGTTTTTAATGTCCAATCGTTCTTTTTATCAACTGCTGATTTTGCTATAAGTAATAAATCAGCTGGATCTTCTCTTTCAGAAACACAAGCAATCATCAATCCAGCAGGAGGATTTGTCTCTAAGTCTTTGTGAGAATGAACAGCTAGATCAATTGATTTATCTAATAAGGCCACTTCAATTTCTTTCGTGAAAAACCCTTTTCCTTCTAATTTATCAAAGCTTAAATGTTGAATCGCATCACCTTGTGTCACAATAATCTTTAATTCAACCGAACAGCCTAAATTTGCTAATTGTGCTTTTACATGGTGTGCTTGCCACAAGGCTAAGTCACTCCCTCTTGATCCGATAACAATATGTTGCATTGAATTATTTTTTAAGTAGAATTTCTTTGGCTAAAATCATTGGTCCGCTCATGTATTTTTTCTCCATGTAACCAATAATTTTATCTAATATTTCACGAGAATTATTATCTAACAATTCAAGATCTGATTTAAACACATCATTAACAGCTGTATTTCTAATTTCTTTAACTTGTTGAGGTACTTCACGCATTGCTAATTCAACAGCTCTTTCTTTTTCAACGTGTTTAAAATCAAAGATAGCATTCGTAATTATTTCTTCAACGTGTTGTATTTCTTTCGATCTCTCTTTCAAGTTTTCGTTTGAAATTTTTTGTAAAACTTCAACAGAAATATGCGTTACATGTTGTGTTGTAACAATCTGAGGATCTAAATCTTGAGGTAATGCAATATCAATTACCACTTTACGATCAGTTTCTCCTTGTAATAATTTTAAGTATATATCAGGCGTAAGTACATGATTTTCAGATCCAGTACACGTAATAATTACATCAAAACCATTTGAATACGATTTCAATTCTTTTAAATCAAAGCCAGTTCCATTTAGATCTTGTGCTAAAGTATGTGCTTTAGAAGCGGTTCTATTGAAAACCACAAAGTTTTTAAAACCATGTTTTCTCAAAAAACGACCCATATTGTTGTTTGTCGTTCCTGCACCAATAATCATGATACGAGCATCCAACGGAATATTCATATCTCTTAATTTATGGTAAGCCAACGAAACAACAGATACCGGTTTGGTTGCAATACTTGTTTCAGTATATACCTTTTTAGCCGTTTCAATTGTTTGACGTATGACTAAACGAATAAAATCACCTGTCAAGTTCATTTTTTTAGAACTATCAAAAGCATTTCTAACTTGTGTAATAATTTCTCTTTCTCCGATTACCATTGAGTCGATGGATGATGCAACAGAAAGCAAATGTTCTACAGCTTCTATTTTTGAGAATACATCCGCATTTTGAGCAAAGTAATTTACCGTTTCAGGTAAAAAAGTTGGATATAATGTTTGAAAGAAATCTTGTAAAAATTCGTAATTTGCTTCTTTATCACAGCAAAAGATAAATTCAACACGATTACAAGTAGATAAAAACATTAATTCTGTTAATCCTAACTTGTTTTTTAACATATTTAAGCATGCTTCTTGTTTCACATCTTCTATGTGAAGTTTCCCTATTTCGCTTACTCCTAAATTACGATGAGTAAAAGCTATTATATGAAAGTTATTTAGCACGACTTTTAATGTTTTAATACAAAGTTAATCGTGTTTCGCTTTAGTTTTGTCATAAAATTGTCAGATTTTTTATTTAGAATTAATATAAATTAGCAAGCGATTGCTTTTCATACAGTTATAAAAACAATATGATATATGTCATATTGATAATTGACCATTTTAATCAAAAAAATGATTGGATTTCTAATTACAGTTTGTTTTTGCACAGTTTATTGTTAAATCTTCAATTAAATCTGTAACTTTAGGTTTATCAATAGCGTTATATTTGTACTCATTATTTGTTTTAATAAAAAAGAATATGATAAGCAAAAATCAATTTAAAGTCATTTTTATATTAATCATTTCTTTAACAAATTATACATTTGGACAAAAAGATTTTACTCCAAAAAATAGAAAACAAGCTTTCGGCCCCCCTTCAGATTATAGAGATCTTCGAAACTGGGGACCTCAATTCTCATTTGGGCCAACATATACGTTAACGAAAAAAGGGAATGAAACTGTAAAAATGACTTATAATCATAATTTACCGTCCGATTACATTATAGATCCAAAAGGTTCATGGGGAGGTTATATGGATATTGGAACAGCACATTACCCAATAAAACCACCTAAACTATTACTTTTTGGAAGTCGTTTATTGAGTTACTACGATTGGGGTATTGGATTTAAATTCATTGGTGGGAAAGAAACTACAACGCTAAATTATTACAATGAAGACGGATCTATATTTACCTCAACAACTGGTACTGGAAAATACTACAATGGATATGTTACTGGACGTTTTACAGTACATAAAAACATTCATTTCAACAAAACACATTACATCGATAATGGATTAGGAATCAATTTTGACTATAGAGTTTTAACAGGTAATCAAGCATATATTCCCGTTAGTGGAGCTGAAACGAAGTTCCATAAACCATTTGTTATGCAATTACATTATGAATTAGGATTTGGATTCATTATAAAAAGAGGTCATTATTTTATTCCTTCGATTCAAATTCCGATTGTTGGCTTCGTTGGTGGTGGAGCCTTAAAGTGGTATTCTTCTACTTATAGACCTATTTTATTCAAAGTGAAATTCATTAAAATATTGGAAAAGAAAAAGAAAGGTTGTTCTAACGAAGGTACTGAAGAAGACAAAAAAAGAAATAAGGAGTACATGCAAGGTCAATAACTTCGATACGAAAGAGGATACTTCAAAATCTCAACTGAATTTATTAAAATTGATTAATTTCTATGCAAAAAATATATTATTTAAGTTCTTGTGATACGTGTAAAAAAATAATCAAAGAAATTCATCCAAACAAAGAAGTTGAATTACAAGATATAAAAATTCAAAACATTGATTCTGAAACATTGGATTGGCTGAAAGAAAAAACAGGGTCTTATGAAAGTTTGTTTTCAAAAAGAGCCATTAAATTTAAATCATTAGGCTATAACGAAATGACACTTTCGGATTTAGATTATCGTAAATTAATCTTAGAAGAGTATACTTTTTTAAAACGCCCATTTATGATTAACGGCGAATCTGTATTTATTGGAAATGCTAAAAAAGATGTTCTTGAAGCAAAAAAATCATTTTTGAAAGAGTCAATTTAAATGAAAATTTCGAAAACGGCCAAAGCACATTTAGCATTATTTCTAGTGAATGTTTTTTACGGTGCTAGTCATGTTGTGGCTAAAGGAATCATGCCAACTTATCTCACTCCAAACGTTTTTATTTTGTTTCGAGTAGTTGGTGCTACTTTTTTATTTTGGGTCGTGACTTTCTTTTTCAAAAAGGATAAAATACATAAAAAAGATTATGGCCGACTGGCATTGTGCGGTTTATTTGGAGTTGCAATCAATCAATTGTTTTTCTTTCATGGATTGAATTTGTCATCTTCGATTAATTCAGGAATCATCATGACCGTGAATCCGATTTTGGTAGTGATTTTATCGTTTATTCTCTTAAAAGAAAATATTACAAAAACGAAACTAACAGGAATTTTACTTGGAGCAACAGGGGCCATTTTATTAACCTTAGCAGGCGGATCAGGAAAAGGAGATTCAACACTAGGAGATTTATTTCTCTTCATTAATGCGGCAAGTTATGCGGTCTATTTAGTAATTGCAAAACCGTTGATGCAAAAATACAAACCGCTAACTGTTATAACGTACGTATTCACTTTTGGATTGTGTTTCATTCTTATATATCCACCTACTTTGATCGAATTATTTGCCACCGATTATTCAAATTTTACACCCTCGATCATTGCAAAAGTTGCCTATGTAATCATTGGTGTAACCTTTTTCACTTATCTTCTTACGATGTACGGGTTAAAATATTTAAGTCCTTCTATTTCTAGTTCTTATATTTATTTACAGCCTGTTTTAGTTGTTTTCTTCGCTTTCTTTTTAGCTTCAATAGGAATGACTGCTGATTACACTGCAACAATTACTATTTCGAAAATCATGTATATGTTGCTGATATTTACTGGTGTATATACCATTTCTAAAAAATGAAATTTCAACCAATTGAGGTAATTTTAAAGAACCAATTAACTATCTATCAATTTACAAGCGAACACCGATAACTAAAATATCGTCTACTTGTTCTATCTCGCCTTTCCAGTCTTCGATATAATTGTCGAGATGTATCCCTTGTTCTTTTAAAGATTTGTTTTGAATAGAAAGCAATATTTCTTTAAACTTTTTTGTTGTTAATTTTTTTTCTTTTTGTCCTCCAAATGTGTCTGCATATCCATCAGTAGATATGTAAAAGGTATCACCACGCTGTAACTGTATAACATGAGTATCGAAGTGTTGGTTGTCTTCTGAGGAACCTCCAACGGCGCTTTTAGTGCCTTTAATTTCTTCAATATCTTCTTGTCCGTTACGAATAATCCAAATCGGTCTGTTTGCTCCAGCAAATTTAATACTTCTATTTTCTTTGTCTACGGAGCAAAGAGCGATGTCCATTCCATCTCGAGTTGATTCATCGCTGTCAGATTGATGAAGAGAAAATTTTATTCCTTTATTAAGTTGTTTTAGAATTTCTGATGTATCAGTGCTATTCGAAACAGCGTCTTCTAATTTTTCAGAGCCAATCATACTCATAAAAGCTCCTGGTACTCCGTGACCAGTACAATCAGCTGAAGCAATAAAAATAGATTGGTCCTTTTTATGAAAGAAATAAAAATCACCACTCACAATGTCTTTTGGTTTAAAGAGAACGAAACTTTGAGGAAACAAAGAATAGATTTCTTCTTTGTTTGGGAGTTTTGCTTGTTGAATTCGTTTTGCATACCTAATTGAGTCTGTAATTTCAGCACTTTTGATTTCAATAATGTTTTTTTGAGATTCAATTCGGGTTTGCTGTTTGTATAAATATTGAAAACTGCTTTCCACTATGGCAATAAAAACAGCAAGTGCCAAAACTATAGTAACTATTTCTGTAAACTCCATTTTTGTATGCACATACGCAATAACTATGCTTAGGATATAGAAAAATATATAAACAAACTTTATTATTTTAGTATCTATGAGAAAAAGAGTTGCTGTAATTAATGGAAAACAAACTATCCATCCAGGAGAATGGGAACCCGCATAATAACATATAAAACCTAAAAGTAGTGTATCAACTATAGAAAGAATATAAAAAGGATATATTTTGTTTATCCTTTCTGTAATTTTCATACTTAAAATCCCAAACAAAGGAAAACAAATACAAAGAGGAAGAGTTATCCAAGGATTTATAGACGTAAAGAATATAATTATATAAATAACAATATCTACAGCTGGTAATATGGTTGAAAGATGCTTATTGAGTTCTGTTTTAAAGCCAAGAACTGTAACTATTTTAGTATTATCAGCAGAGTTTTTCATTTCATTTCCCTCAGATTTTCACCATATTTGGTAAAAGTACCCTCACTGAATGAAATTAAGAATATCAAATGACAATTTCAACTTTTTTGAAGGATTAAACCATTATATTTCAAATAAAAACAATTTCATTTCGAATAACAGGTGAAAAATCAACTTGTCAACCTTTAATAATCGAATCAATCAAAAACTTCCTGAACAGTCAATCCAATATCTAAAACATTATCTATTTTCGATTCTGTAATACCTTGTTCCAGCGTGAAAGTATATTTTCCTTTTAGAGGTAATTTACTTTTTCCAAATTTAAATTGATGTTCTACAATTGTGCCAGTTTTAACACCGATCCATGTTCCATCTGGGTTTGTAATACAAATTTTAAATGGTTCTCTTGCTTTTTTTCCATCAGGAGAAAGAGTATTCATAAAAATCCATAAATCGCTGTATTTATACTCTGTTGTAGTCCTCAAATTCAATGTAAAAACATAATTTTTATCCGCTTCTTTGATATCAACAACAAATGACGCTTTTTGTTTTTGCGTCCATTCATTATTTTTAAAAGAATATACTTTGTTATAATAAGGTTGCTCAGAACAGGAGCTAACGATAGATAAAAAGAGTATAAAACCGAAAAATCTATGTATTTGTCTCATTATTTACTGGATTAACAGGTTTTGGTTTGTTATTATTCCTTCTTTTTTTATTGTTTGATGATTTTGGTTTTACCTGACCATCCGCATTTGATAAAGTGTCCACTTTTTGACCTACAACAGCTTGAGGTTTTTCATTCTTTAACTGATTAGGATTTATATTTCTACTAGGATGTGGGTTTGGTTTTGGTTTCGGATTTGGGTGTGGATTTGGTTTTGGTTTCGCATTTGGATTAATATTCTGTTTTGCGTTTGGATTTGGTTTCGCATTCGGATTATTATTCGGCTTCGCATTTGGAGTCAGTTTCGCATTTGGATTGTTGTTCGGCTTATTTTTATTCTTTTTCTTTTTAAAAGAGTTTTCAAATCTACTTAAACTTTCTTGTCCATCTAAATTAGAATAATCAGGTTCTTTTGTGATTGTTGCTACAACAAAATCTGCTAATTCTTTTGGTTTATTTCCAGCAATGTTCATTTCAACAATTTCTCGAACTCTTTCAGGAGCTAAAGCGATTAATCCCGAACTTGAATCGCCTTCATATGCATACCACATTTGTCGTTTAAAAACATCTGTTTTGATGTGATAAGCAGAACCTTTTTCTGTACGAAGTTTCGTTTCAGCTTTCGGAAATGACTTCATCGCATCGATGTACATGTCTAGCTCGTAATTTAAACAGCATTTTAACTTACCACATTGACCAGCCATTTTTTGCGGGTTCAAAGAAAGTTGTTGGTAACGAGCTGCGGAAGTTGAAACAGATCTAAAGTCTGTTAACCATGTTGAACAACATAATTCTCGACCACAAGAACCAATACCTCCTAAACGAGAAGCTTCTTGTCGAGAACCAATCTGACGCATTTCGATACGAACTTTAAAATCTTCCGCCATGTTTTTAATCAATTGACGAAAATCGACCCTACCTTCTGCAGTATAATAAAAAGTCGCTTTCGTTAAATCTGCTTGATATTCAACATCTGAAATTTTCATTTCTAACTCCAGCTTTATAGCCATTGTTCGAGAACGTTGCATTAAATCTGCTTCTAAAGACCGAGCTTTAATCCATTTATCAATGTCTTCTTGTGAAGCAATTCGATATATTTTTTTAGCTTCTAAAGGTTTAAACCCTGTTTCTTTTTTCTTAACTTGTATTCTGGCTAATTCACCAACAATCGATACGACACCTAAATCATGACCAGATGTTTCTTCAACAGCTACGACATCTCCTGCTTGAAGAGATAATCCTTTGCTATTTCTGAAAAAATTCTTACGACTATTTTTAAATCTTACTTCTACTATATCATATTGTGCTTGATTTCCAGGTAAAGACATATTTGCCAACCAATCATACACTTCTAATTTATTACATCCGCCAGAGCTACAGTTTCCATTATTTTTACATCCTCGAGGAGAACCTCCACCAGAACTACAATTAGAACAACTCATATATTTTTTTGAATATTTTATGTAAAAGTAACCATTTAGAATTTAGACCGCAAGATTTTAGACAAGAGACTTAGTGATTCTAATCGAAAAGTTGAATTTGTCACTTCCTATTTTATTTTAATTGATGGAGACTTCTATTTTTAACTAATGAAATCATCTGAGAAATTGCCACTTTATTTAATTCAATGATTCTTTGATTTTGTTGTAAATTTTGTGATTGATCTTTGAAATTGTGCGATGAAGGTTTCAATTTAGGTTTTCTATCTTACTTTTAATTATGGCAAATTCGCCATAATTAAAAGTTGAATTATATATGGATACCTAAAAATACAATAGTATTTATATTTCTCATCCAATTTTGAAGAATTGAATCGGTATTTGATGAATCCTGAGTTATTTTGAGATAGTATTTTGATTAAGGATAGGTTGAAACCTATCCTTGCTTAATCTTATTCTACCCAACCACCCCAACAAAGTTGGGGTGGTTGGGGTATATTGGTCGTTTTTTTTATGAACGAGCTAAAGCTCGCCCTTATTCAACAAGCTTATTCTTACATTTATCAAAATACGTTGCACGAGGAGTAGAAGTTTTTCAAGTGTAATTTGAAAGTTGATATATTAGCATAAAAAAAGGTAATACCTTTTCAGATATCACCTTGTATAATTAAATAATAATCAATTTCTACCCTGAGCACATTTCACAATTCTCTGGATCTTCAAGAGAACAAGCTATTCCATTTTGCTTATCTGCATTATCAGTTGTTGAATCATAAACCATTGCTTTGTCTACTGTGAATTTAATTGCATCTGTAGCTGCTTTCGTTCTTAAATAGTACATTCCAGTTTTTAATCCTTTTTCCCATCCGTAGAAATGCATTGAAGTTAATTTTCCAAAGTTTGCATTTTCCATGAAGATATTCAATGATTGAGATTGACAAATATAAGCTCCTCTATCCGATGCTAGATCGATAATTGCTTTTTGAGAAATTTCCCAAGCAGTTTTGTAAAGATCTTTTAAATGTTGAGGAATTTCAGAAATATTTTGAATTGATCCACTTGTTGACATAATTGTTTGACGCATTTCTTTCGTCCACAATCCAGCTTTCACTAAGTCTTTCAATAAATGTTTGTTGACAATGATGAATTCACCTGAAAGGACACGTCTTGTATAAACATTAGAAGTATACGGTTCAAAACATTCGTTGTTTCCTAATATTTGAGCAGTTGAAGCGGTTGGCATTGGCGCTAATAACAACGAGTTACGTACACCATACTTTTTAACTTCTTCTTTCAAAACATCCCATTCCCATCTTGGAGAAGGTGTAACATTCCACATGTCAGGTTGAAAAATTCCTTTCGATACTGGAGAACCTTCATAAGATTCATACGCTCCGTCTCTTTTTGCTAAATCTTTGGAAGCTGTCATTGCTGCATAGTAGATTGTTTCAAATACTTCACGGTTCAATGTTCTTGCTTCTTCAGATTCAAAAGGAAAACGCATTAGAATGAAAGCATCTGCTAATCCTTGAACTCCTAATCCAATTGGACGGTGACGGATATTTGAATTTCTAGCTTCTTCTACTGGGTAATAATTCTCATCGATTACTTTATTCAAGTTTACCGCTGCTTGATACGAAACTTCAAATAATTTATCGTGATCAAATGTACCTTCTTCTGTTACGAATTTCGGTAAAGCAATTGATGCTAAATTACATACAGCTATTTCATCTGGAGCAGTATATTCAATAATTTCAGTACACAAGTTAGAAGACTTGATTGTACCTAAATTTTGTTGATTTGATTTTGAATTCGCAGCATCTTTGTACAACATGTATGGAGTACCAGTTTCAATTTGAGATTCAAGAATTTTGAACCATAAATCTTGTGCTTTGATTGTTTTTCTACCTTTTCCTGTTGATTCATATTTGATGTACAATGCCTCAAATTCAGCAGAATGTGTATCCGATAATCCTGGACATTCATGTGGACACATTAATGTCCAATCTCCATTTTCTTTCACACGTTTCATGAATAAATCTGGAATCCATAATGCGTAAAATAAATCTCTTGCACGTTGCTCTTCTTTTCCGTGGTTCTTTTTCAAGTCCAAGAAATCGAAAATATCTGCATGCCATGGTTCGATGTAAACTGCAAAAGATCCTTTTCTTTTACCTCCTCCTTGATCAACATAACGAGCAGTATCATTGAAAACACGTAACATAGGTACGATTCCATTTGATTCACCATTCGTTCCTTTAATGTAAGAACCTTTTGCACGAACATCATGAATTGATAATCCAATTCCTCCAGCCGATTGAGAAATTTGAGCACAATTTTTTAATGTATCATAAATGCCTGCAATGCTATCCTCTTTCATTATCAACAAGAAACAAGAAGACATTTGAGGTTTTGGTGTACCTGCATTGAACAATGTTGGTGTTGCATGCGTAAACCAACCTTCTGACATCAAGTTATACGTTTTAATCGCAGATTGAATATCATCTTTATGGATACCGATAGAAACACGCATCAACATTTGTTGTGGACGTTCAACGATTTCTCCGTTTAGTTTCATCAAATAGGAACGAGTCAATGTTTTGAAACCGAAGTAGTCGTACTTGAAGTCACGGTCATAGATTATACTTGAATCAAGTAAATCTTTGTTCTTCATGACCACATTGTACACATCTTCCGCTAATAATGAAGCATTTTCACCTGTTTTTGGATCTGTATACAAATACAAATCAGCCATTACGTCAGAAAACGTTTTCTTCGTTTCTTTGTGCAGATTTGAAACCGCAATACGAGATGCTAAAAGCGCATAATCAGGGTGGTCTATTGTTTTAGCAGCAGAAACCTCAGCAGCTAAATTGTCAAGATCAGTAGTAGTGACCCCGTCATAGATTCCTTCAATTACTTTCATTGCAACCGCTTCAGGGGAAACTAAAGGGTCTAAACCGTAACACATCTTGATGATACGTGCAGTTATTTTGTCAAATTTTACTGGCTCTTTTCTGCCGTCTCTTTTTACTACGTACATGGCTGTTCGTTTTTTATTTTTTAATAATAGATTGTAGTTCGTTTCTTAAAATTCTTCATCCGTGGTAAAACCGTGACTTTCTTTACCTCCCAAAACACCTGATTTTTGGTATTCTCCAACTCTTTTCTCAAAGAAGTTCGTTTTTCCTTGAATCGAGATCATATCCATAAAATCAAAAGGATTTGGAGTATTATACACTTTTTCATTTCCTAATTCATTTAATAATCGGTCGGCAACAAATTCAATATATTGTCCCATTAAATCACTGTTCATACCAATTAAACGCACTGGTATTGCATCCGTTACAAATTCTTTTTCAATTGCAACCGCATCCATGATAATAGACTTTACGGCTTCTTTAGAAAGTTTTGCTTCTAAATGATTGTTGTATAATAAACAGGCAAAATCGCAATGCAAACCTTCGTCTCTTGATATTAACTCGTTAGAGAATGAAAGTCCTGGCATTAATCCTCTTTTCTTTAACCAAAAGATTGAGCAAAATGAACCTGAGAAAAATATCCCTTCAACTGCTGCAAAGGCAACTAAACGTTCAGCAAAAGAACCTTTATCAATCCAACGCAACGCCCAATCTGCTTTTTTCTTAACACAATCCAAGGTGTCAATTGCGTTAAATAAATGTGCTTTTTCAGCCGTATCTTGGATATACGTGTCAATTAACAATGAATAAGTTTCAGAATGAATATTTTCCATCATCACTTGGAAACCATAGAAAAATTTAGCCTCAGTGTATTGAACTTCTGCTAAAAAATGTTCAGCAAGATTTTCATTTACGATTCCATCTGATGCTGCGAAAAATGCCAAAACATGTTTAATAAAAAACCGTTCATCTTCGGTTAATTTGTTTTCCCAATCAACTAAATCAGGAGATAAATCTATCTCTTCTGCAGTCCAAATACTTGCTTCTGCTCTTTTGTAAAATGACCAAATGTCATCATGTACAATCGGGAACAAGACAAAGCGACTGTTGTTTTTTACTAAAATGGGTTCTACTTGTGTCATTTTTATACTTAAAATTTTAAACTATATATTTCCAGTGCGAGAATTGTTAAAAACTCACTATTTTGATCTTTTTGGTAAAATATTTGTGTCCTCGTTTATTTGATTTTTTGAAATATAATTTATCATTTTATTTCTTCAAATTCGAGAGTACAAAAATTGTCATTTTTTAACCGTTTTACAAGTAAAGAAATTCACAAGTATTCGATCTTATTAACATTTTAAACTTATAACTCAATAAATACAGCGCTTTAGGTATTTTCACTTATTTTTCTAAAGATATTCACAGTTTCTAAAAGTCATTTTGTCGATAAATAATTTAAATTCATCAATCGACTGAATACAAAGAACTTTGCATTTTTTCTCATAAATTTAATGAAGTTTTTTACCTTTGTCAAGATATAATAATAGTTGTTTTTAACAGTCAAATGTGTATATGAATTGTAACCTAATATAGATCTAGAAATGACCCTTTTCAAACTGCAAATCATTTCCAAATGGAAGAATGATTTAATCCATCTAATCTATCCAAATACTTGTTTAATATGTGACAAAGAACTTCCACTACAAGTTACGCATTTTTGTGCATTTTGCAAAATAGATTTTCAATTTACTTATTTTGAAAGATATGAAGAGCCTACGATACTCGATCAGCTTTTCTGGGGAAGAGTACCTGTTTATAGCACGTATACTCATTTGTTTTTTGAAAAAGGAAAAAGTGTACAACCAATATTACATGCTTTAAAATACAAAGATAAACCTGCAATTGGTGTTGAAATGGGGAAATCTATTGGTGAAAACATAAGTAAAATGGTTTCTTTTGATTCGGTTGATGCTTTAATACCTGTTCCTATTCATTCAAAAAAACTGTTTTTAAGAGGGTATAATCAAAGTGAAAAAATTGCAGATGGGGTAGCAGAAATTTTAAAAATACCTGTTATTCTTGATTATATGGGGCATGTTAAACAAACGGAGAGTCAGACAAAAAAAAACAGGTTTTTAAGATGGGACAATGTTGAATACAAATTTAAAGTTAATAAAAAGCAATATTATTCTTTCAAACATATTGCTATTGTTGATGATGTTATTACAACTGGAGCAACATTAGAAGCAATTATTCGCATAATTAGAGAAAAAAATCCCGAAATTCGCATCAGTATTATCAGTTTAGCAATTACAAAATGACAGATCAGAGGGAATATTTAATCATTGGAGCTGGATTAGCTGGAATTTCAATGGGAATTCATTTATTGAAAAATAAAAACAGCGTTACACTTATTGATAGTGGCGAAAATTTCAGTTCCATAATTGCAGCTGGACAAATAAACCCGCTCGTTTTTAGAAGGATGACAAAATCCTGGAGAGTAGATGATTTTTTACCTTACGCTGAGCAATTTTATACGGAGCTGTCCATTGAAACGTCATTACCTATTTATTTTCCTATTCCAATAAGAAGAATGTTTTCTTCGGCTCATGAAAAAGTGATGTGGTTAGAAAAGCAGAATCGAGAAGGTTTTTCGCAGTATATGAATGAAATTATAGCGGAAGATGATCAATTTGATTTGGCTCAAAATGATTTTGGTTCTGGTCGAATTAAAAAATCATCCTTTGTGCATGCTTCCAATTTTTTAGAAGCTGGAAAAAAATGGATTAGTGAAAAAGGTAAAATTCTCTCTGAAAAATTTGATTATTCGACACTAAATCCTTTAACAGGTAATTATAAAGGTAAAACCTATGATTCAATTTTATTTTGTGAGGGATCTGAAAATTGTAACAATCCTTGGTTTAATAAATATGTAGTAGAGCATACAAAAGGAGAAGTTTTAACACTTGTGTCTTTAGAAATTAATGAGAAAGAAGCATTGAATCGAAAATGTTTTTTATTGCCCATTGGTGAAAAAACTTTCCGATTAGGAGCGACTTATGTTTGGAATACACCCGATAGATCGATCACCGAAATTGCAAAAATAGATTTGCAGGATAAAATGTTATTGTTAAGTAAAAAGGAATATCAAATTACAGATCAACGAGCTGGAATTAGGCCTACGACTCCTGATAGAAGACCTATTATTGGAAGACATCCAGAATTTGAAAAATTATTAATTTTTAATGGATTAGGAACAAAAGGATATTTAATGGCTCCACTTCTTGCAAAGGAATTTGTAGATTATTTAGAAGGAAATGGAGAATTAGACAAGGAAGTGCGAATTGATCGGTTTAAAAATAAAATGGATTAAAATTTATTTCTTTTTTAAAATCA
>OBEQ012270705.1_pt1 | contig 31167 bp, 29 predicted proteins | sample 1670901 | NCBI WGS metagenome assembly OBEQ01 (sample SAMEA104232315, study PRJEB22302) | groundwater metagenome | biome: forest; feature: aquifer; material: groundwater | place: USA | collected 2011-08-07 | depth 5.4 m | reverse complement strand
TGAAAGAGGAAGAGAACTCTTGTTCATGTGGAGTTTATGACTAACAAAAAAGGCAAGAAATCGTTTATAGTCTCGTTATGAGCCGAACAAATAGTTTATAAATAAATTTGGAGATTTATAAGGCAGGATGAAGAGGTTTTTCCAGGTTCTACTCGTTGCAGGGGTGCTTTTGACCCTTTCATCAGCTTATTTTTTGAGCTCCAACAGTATTTATGCGATTTTTACCGCTACGTTAGGCATACTGCTAACGGCCTTCTCTGTTTTTGAAATTGTCACTCTGAAAAAACCAGCTGAAGCTGCACCAAATCCAGAGGATGCAACACAACCCATCGCTTCAAAAGCGCGGCAATCACCTGCTGACCTTGAATGGACGTACTATGATGTTGGCGAGAAAAAAACACCAACACAACAACCTCAAGAGGAACACAAGCTCAAGTTTACTTTTTTCAGCAGCATCCTTGCCTTATTCGGAATAAAGTCACATCCAAAAATACAAGGAAAACAGATTGAACAAGAGCTACAACCTGAAACAAAAAAACTTGCAAAAGAAAAAGATAAATTCAAGCAGTTACGAGAGTACATACAAGATGCGATTAAGAAGAATATTCCAAGAGAACAAATAATTGAAGCATGCATTGAAGTAGGATGGCCGCAAGAAAAAGTTGAGATTATTTTTAACCAAGTTCCAAAGAAAAAAAAGAATACCCATTTGCAAATACTTTATCTCTTAGTTCCTGCAGCTGTCTTACTTCTTGTCGGCCTTATCATTACAGGAAATTTCTTGTTAGGATACTGGCTAGGAACAATAAAAACTGCTTCGTCTGCAGCATATTATGCTGTGCTTCTTGTTCTTGTCGTTATTGCTGTTATGGTCATATTTGACTTTAAAGACCAATTAAAAACCAAAAGAAAGGTTTACAAGATACGAAGAGAACAGAAAGTTTCTGATATAAGAACAGAAATGGCAAACAAAACAAATGTAGTCATACTAGGAAGTGAATACAAAACAGACATTGACAAATTGCTTGACCTTGTGAATGAAAAAGAACGCATAAGCGTGGATGAGGTTGGCGGCATCTTTGGCATAGGGAAAGAGGAAGCAGAGCAATGGGGAAAGATATTAAAAGATCAGGGTTTAATAACTCTTTATTATCCAACAGTAGGTGATGTTGAATTACGGATCAAAAAGAAGGCGATAATGGAAGAAGAGGAGTGATTGAAGAGTATAAGATCAAAACTGATGATCTTGTGCTCAATGTCTCCATCTTAGGCGGTAAGGGGCTTAGCAAGAGCTATTTCATGTCCGTGCCGAACATAACACCTGCTACACGAGCATTGATGGACAACATCAAACAGGGACTGATTACAGAAGTTGCAATCAGCAACAAAGAGATTTTGGATCCTTCTTCAATTGCAACGTTGAAAGAAAAATTTACAAAGAAAGCAAAGAGTTTGCTGCGAGCAAGGGTTTCAAGCATATCTGAAGATACCATCAGTTTTCTTGTCAATGTCCTGATGCAAGAAATGCTTGGCCTTGGAGAGATTGAATACATCCTTAATGATGAAGGCTTAGAGGAGATTGTTATTACGTCTTCCCACGAACCTGTAAGGGTTTATCATAAGAAGCATGGCTGGCTTGAAACAAACATTATTCCGAAAGATGAAGATCAGATATTAAACTATGCCAACATTATTGGAAGACGAGTTGGAAGACAAATTAGTGCATTGACTCCCTTGCTTGATGCACACTTAGTTACTGGAGACAGAGCGAATGCTGTGTTGTTTCCTGTCTCAACAAAAGGACACACCATTACTATCCGTAAGTTCGCACGTGATCCCTGGACACTCGTTGATTTTGTTCGAATGAAAACAATCACGCCAGAGATACTTTCATTGCTGTGGCTTTCCATCCAATATGAAATGAATGTTTTGATTAGCGGAGGAACTGCTTCAGGTAAAACTTCTTTTTTGAATGTCTGCATGCCCTTCATTCCTCCAAACCAAAGAATTGTGAGCATTGAAGATACGAGAGAAATTTCACTGCCTAAATTCTTGTACTGGTGTCCTTTGACTGTGCGACAACCAAACCCTGAAGGTAAAGGAGAGGTTTCTATGTTGGACTTGCTTATTAACTCCCTGCGTATGAGACCAGACAGAATAATTCTTGGAGAAATGCGTAAGAAAGACCAAGCTGAAGTATTGTTCGAAGCGATGCATACAGGACACTCTGTCTATGCTACGGTGCACGCAGATTCAGTTGGAGAGACTATTGAACGATTGGTGAACCCTCCTATTGAAGTTCCAAAGAACCTGCTTACTGCAGTTAATTTGAATATTGTTATGTTCAGAGACAGAAGAAAAGGTTTCAGAAGAGTATTCCAGGTAGGAGAGTTTGTGCCTGCGATGGATGAATTCGGAGCTTCTGTGAAGCCAAACATCATTTATCGATGGAAACCTTCAACAGATGAAATTGTTGAGCACGCGGCACCCATACGCTTACATGCTGAATTAAGCAGAGTTACTGGCATGTCCATGAATGATATTACAAAGGATCTTCTTGGAAAAGAAAAAATAATTGAATGGATGATAAAGAAAAATTTGAATAAGGTTGATAATGTTGGGGCTGTTATGCGGGAATATTATACTGACCAACAATCAATTCTTGATAAAACTGGAGCAAATGAGAATCTATGATAAAGGTACCATTTTCTATCTTGCCTCAAGAGAAACTCTACACGTTTTCAAAATCTTTTCGAGGACTAGCACAGAGTATTGAAAAAAAGATTCCCTTCCTTGAGGTTCATCTAAAGCAAGCTGAGTCAAGATTAAGTTCTATTGATTACATCAGCATGTGCTTGACTTCAACTTTAACCATGTTTTTTTTCTTTCTTGCAGTTTCACTTCCAGCGATTGCTCTTGGTGCTTCATGGCAGATGCCCATCATTGTTGCTGTTGCAATAACTTTTTTTGTTTTCATGCAGCAATTGGCGTATCCTAATCTCATTGCTTCAAAAAGAGTAAGAAAGATTGAACAAAATCTTTTGCCTGCCTTGCAAGACATGCATGTTGAGCTCAACGCAGGGGTTCCCATGTTCAATATTTTAGTAAATATAGCCAATGGGAAGTATGGTGCAGTCTCTGAGGAAATTGGAAAGGCTGTCAAGGAGATTAATGCCGGAATGGACCAGGTTGAGGCTTTAGAAGTGCTTGCTCTCAGAAATCCTTCCCTTCTTTTCAGAAGGTCGTTATGGCAAATTGTTAATGGAATGAAAACAGGAGCAGATGTGGGAGGATTAATCGAAGACGTGATGAACGGCATTTCTGATGAACAGCTGACACAAATCCAAAGATATGGGGGACAATTAAGTCCACTCGCATTATTTTATATGCTCATTGCCGTCATTGCTCCATCGCTTGGGACAACCTTTATCATTGTGCTTTCTTCTTTTGTTGCACTTGAAGCACAGTTTGTCAAGATTATATTCTATGGAATACTTGTGTTAACATTGTTCCTCCAATTCATGTTCATGGGAATGATAAAAGCAAGGAGACCTTCATTAATGAGCTACGATTAAGATGAGAATCATTGCACGATTATATCCTGAAAAGCTGAGGCAGAGTTACAAAGAGTTATTAGATTATACAGCAATACAAACTCCTCTTGAGAAATACTTAACTTTTATCACCGTCATCACTTTAGTTGCTTCTGGCGTTGTTTCTTTCTTCCTTACGTTGTTCCTTGACATAAACTTCTTTTTGTTGTTTGTTGTTTGCTTTGTTTTGGCACAACTTGTTGCTCATTCCTGGCTGTCATTAAATGCTGATGCGCGCGGAAAGTTCGTTGAGGACTTATTGCCGGATTTGCTCCAGCTCATGGCTTCGAACTTGAGAGCAGGTTATACACTCGATAGGGCTTTATTGCTTGCTGCAAGGCCAGAATTTGGAAGCTTCAAGGATGAAATAAACAGAGCAGGCAAGGATGTTGCGACAGGAACAGATTTTAATGAAGCACTAGTTGAAATGAGCGAGAGAATTAAATCTGAAAAGTTACAGAAATCAGTACAACTTATCGTTGCAGGACAGAGAAGTGGAGGCTCTTTAGTAGATTTGCTTGCACAATCAGCAACGAATCTCAGGCAACAGAAGATGATTGATGAAAGGATACGATCAAATGTTCTTGTTTACGTGATTTTTATATTTGCTGCAATTGGATTTGGAGCACCAGTTCTTTTTAGTTTGAGTTCATTCCTGATTGACATCATGAAGGAGGTTTTTTCTCAGATTGATTTACCTGATACTACTGGAAATATCGACATCCCCATAAGCTTCTCAGAAGTAACATTGGAGCCTTCTTTTGTCATGCAGTATGTTATATTATCCATGATTATTACCTCTATCATGGGTTCGATGATTATAGGATTAATCTCAAAAGGAAAAAAGAAAGCAGGCTTGAAGTTTATCCCCATCTTAATTGTGTTGACCATATCTCTGTTCTTCATTGTACGAAGCGTCATATCAAGTTTACTTGGTGGATTGTTTAGCCTTTAGATTTCAGAAAAGGTTTTATACTCTCGCGATAAATTCTTGGTATGACAAGTGATGAAAGGGTACCAAGCGGCGTGCCTGGTCTTGATAATACTATCAAAGGCGGATTTAGGCAGGGTTCTGTCAATCTTATTGCTGGAAATGTTGGGAGTGGTAAGACAACTTTTGCAATGCAGTTCTTGCTTGAAGGCTTGAAGCGCGGAGAGAATGGAATATTCATTTCTTTTGAAGAAACCAAGCAGAAATTATTTGATGATTTTATTGAATTTGGCTGGAATTTGGCAGAATATGAACGGGCTGGACAGTTGACAGTTGTAGAGTACACGCCTGAGCAAGTAAGAAGACACGTTGCTGAAGGGGGAGGAACTATTGACGTGCTTGTCGCACAAATGAATGCAAAAAGAATGGTTGTTGATTCCATCACATCATTTTCCATGCTTTTCAGGGATAAACTAGGAAAAAGAGAATCTTCTCTTGCACTTTTTGATTTATTTACAAAGTGGGGCTGTACTGCTGTTCTTACGAGTCAAGCAACAAAAGTCAGCGCTGATGAAATTGAAGCAGAGCTTGAGTTTGAAGCTGACAGCATTATTGTGTTGCATCATTTCAAAAAGAAAGGTGTACGAGAAAGAGCTTTGGAAGTGCTCAAGATGCGGGCAACAAAGACTCCAGAAAAAACAATGAAGATGGAAATAGGGGATCACGGGATGAGCGTTGATCCCAATAAAATTGTTTCTATCTGAATGCAATTTCTTCTGCGTCATCCTGTGAAAGAAAATCTTCTTCTTTTATTCCATCTATGATATAATAGACATGTTTGTCAAGAATTCTAAATTGTGTTTCAAGAGAATAAATGAAATCCTCAAGTTCTTTCATGTCTCTGAATATGGCCTCGAACATGAAGTCATATCCGTTGTTAATTCTGTATGCTGAATTGACATGCTTGTGCAATTTCAAGAAATTCTTGAGCTTTTCTCGGTCATCTCTTTCAACTTTCAAAGTGACATATGCTCTGCTGTTGAAGCCAAGCATTTCAAAGTCTATCAATGAGGTGTTCTTTTTTATGAAACCTCCTGTATGCATCTTTAACCTGTCGAATATTGTCGAGACAGGAACACCTGTTTTTCTTGAGAGACGCGTTAACATCTCTCTTGAATCTCTCCTCAAATGAGAGATAATCTGTATATCTTTTTTTGTTATTTTCAACCCGAACCACCTCCGTGTTTATTGGTTGATTTTTCGGCTTATCTGGAGGTTATCCGGCCAATCATAAAGAGATTATCATTAAATTATAATAATTATTATAATATTATAACTTTTAGAAATATTTAAATATAAAGACTTGTTGAGGATTATGTGGTAAAACGCAAGGTTTCGCAGATCGGACCCAGCACGTTAATGGTAAGCCTGCCCAGCAAGTGGGTAAAGGAATTTGGCATAAAAAAAGGCGATGAAATGGATATTTCTGCAAGCGGAAGAAGCTTACTTGTTGAAACTCCACGACTGAAGAAAAATGAACCGCTGAAGATTGACCTGAATGGGTTAAATGCAAATCTGATACGATACTTTCTTTATGCTGCCTATCGCATTGGTGCTGATGAAGTTGAATTATCTTTTGACAATGAAAACGTTGTTGATAAGAAACAAAAGAAAAGCATTCTTGTTCTTGATGTGATTGGGTCTGTTGTTGAAAATTTGATTGGCTTTGAGATTATGCTGCAACGAGAGAACTATGTAAAAATCAAAGAAGTATCCAGCGTGAATGCAGATGAATTCATCAACGCAGTCAAAAGAATATTCTTTACTCTTGTCAACACCACAAGTGATATGGCAAGTGCGATTGAGAACAAGAATAAAATATTACTTGAAAGAATAAAAAATCTGTCTGATAGAAAGGTTAACAAACTCTGTGATTTCTGTCATAGAGTAATAAACAAAGGCGGCGTTGTTGAGACGAAAAAAGTTCCACAGTATTATTCAGTTGTATCAACATTAGAGGAAATTGGAGACTCATTGGATGCTATCTGTTCACTTGCAATCAAGGATGAAGTAAAGCCAAAGGAAGTTGCCTTGCTGCATGAGTTAATGGAGAAAATGTACAAAATATTCTGCCAGTATGACAAGAAAAGCCTGTATGCCTTCTATGAGGCTAAAAACATCTTAAAAGACATGCCCATAAAAGGAGAACTTAAAATAGAACTATCAAAAATTGCCTCATATTGCTCAAAAATACTGCCCGAGATAATATCTTTGAATTTGGAGAACAATGGAAAATAAAAAAAACGAAAGCGGTCGGAACATATTGGATTCTCTTAAAAGAGTTGGCATCACCATGTCTATCATTGCCTTGCTTTTAATTTTCTTTAGTGTCAGTAGCTTGCTATCAAATCTTGGTGGAAGTGTCAAAGAGAGCATAACTGGAGCTGTCATTGTCATACAAGGATCTGAAAATAAATATAACGTTTCTGTTACATCTAAAGAAATTGTCGCTGAATTAAATGATAATCTTGCGTGTTGGATTGAAGGTGGACTCAATGAGCAGGATATTCTTGTTGTTGGCAATATCTTACGAGATGTTAAATGCCCAAGCGCGGATAAAAAGAAGGTGCATGCTGAAGTGAAAGATGGCTGTGTTGTCATCAATGTTGAAAATGAAGCTGTGGCTGAGTTATGCTCTAAAGAAAATGAACCTACAATCAATCTTGAACTTGTCAAAACGCCTGATGTTGCTGCTGGATTCTTCCCTGAAGACTTGGTTGTACCAGAGAAAAATGTTTACTGGTACATTTTGTTTTTCATTGTGCTTATCATGCTGGTTCTCGCTTGGAGAGAATTTGAGTTCAATATCAAACACGATCTTGAGTTAATGGCTGAGATGGCCTATTTAAGAAGAAAGAATGAGAAGATGAAAAAAGCTCAGAAAAAAGAGGAAAAGAAGCCCGAAATCAAGGAAGAAGTGATTGTCGTGTCTGCTCCGCCAATTTATGATGAAGAGGTGTACAAGAGAAAATTAAAGGAGAAACAAAAGATTGAAGAGAAGCTTGAGAAAGACAGCTTGATGAAAAAAGAGGAACGAGATCTGAGAAGAAATAAACTCATCAGTACCTTCAACAAAGAATCAGAAGAAATAAATGATTTGATTATAAGCGGTGAACTGGAAGATGCCCGAAAGCAGTATCTTGAGCTGTTTGAGGTTTATTCTGAATTGTTTGCTTTAGTTGGGAAGAAAAACAAAGAGACTCTTGACAGGATGATGGAGTATCTCTGCAGTTATCTTGCAGCATTGGAGAAGATTAAAGGAACAAGAAGAGCTCTTCTCAGAGAGAAAGTGCAACGTGATGATGAGACAATAAAGCCTGCACCAGAAGTAATGACTATGGAAAGAATGAATGAAATGAAAGATCTCATTGAAAAGAAGAAGTATGATATGGCAAGGAACATGTTTTATGGTGCAAAAGTTGAAAGAATGGTAATGAAAGATGCTGCGAAGAATGTTGTGGCAAAGAAAGATAAAGACAAACTCGATGAAATAGAGGCACGGCATGACAAAATACTAAAAAAAGGCGTTGTCAATGTTTCCCAGGATGATTTCTATGGTTTTATGCAAGACATGAGTGAATTGCGAAAGGAGTTAAAAAGAAAGGTTAATAAATCCAAAAGGGGTATTTAAATAAGAAAATGGGGTTATTCAGTAAAAAGAAGATGGATGTTTCTCAGCCTCCTGCAATGCCACGCTTTGAAGAGGCTCATGAAGGTTTTTTAGAAGACAAGATGCCTAACTACGAGTCTGCATTCACAAAAGATCTTGGTGGAGAGCATGACGTTGGCCCAGTCATGGGTGTAAGCCCTTTTAAGAAACAAGATATGAACGATGATCTTCATCTGCCAGCACGAGAACCTAACTTTCTTAAACCTAAGACGGATTATACTGAAAGAATAAATCCAAATGAACTGAATGAAACTTTTCCTCAAGTAGAAAACAGACCAGAAATAACTTCTCCTTTCAAAAAAGAAATGCCAATGCCAAAAGTTGAAAATTTAGAACCTCGGTTTGAAAGTTTTCCTAGTGAAGATGAAACTGAAGAAGCTTATCAAGCTCCTAAAATGGTTTTGAGAAAACAAATAAATATTCCTAAGAAGATACTTGATGAACGACCTGTCTTCGTGCAGATTGATGATTACAAAGATGCAATGAATAACATCGAGATTTTGAAACAAAAAATACGAGAAGTGGAGTACATTCTTGATAAGTTAAATGAAATAAAGTCTCAAGAACAACTTGAGATGAGCAATTGCGAAACTGCATTAAACAAGATAAAAGAAAGGCTTATTGAGATAGACAAGAAATTATTCGAGATTTAACATGTCTGTGCACGCAAGAATCAGCGATCCTTTGGACTTACGAAGAGATATTCTTGAATGTGCTATATTTTCTACAGATGCTTTGAAGTTTGGCGAAGATCTTAATGCGCTTGCTAAGGAAAAGAAGAAATTACGAACGCAGATGAAATACAAACTAGATGATCTTAAAAAAACAATAAAGTCTCTTGAGAAGAAGATGCCACGACTGCCTGACAGTGAGAAATTGCATGCTCACCGAGAAGAGATGCGAGAACTCTTGAAGCAGGATATGCAGCAAGATCTTGGCGGTGAAGTGAAGTCTGTCGAACAAGTCAAGAAAGAAGTTGAAAAACTTACGAATAAAGAAGTACGGGTTCTCAAGAAGAAAGCAACACGGTTTAGCGAACGAGAGAACTTGAGAAAGGATCTTGATCAGATTAGGTCAAGGATTTCGAGATTAGCGAGATATAATTGATTAGTGAATAGTTTTAAATAATTCAATCTTGAAGGTTTGTATATGCTTACTGATAAAGAGCTGAAAATTTTATAGGTTATTATTTTTATTTCGAAAAATATTGGAAAAAACTTTTTCACTTATCACACTTCTCAAGTTCGTTAAGCTCATTTATAAGGTAAATTTTCATTAATCTTTTATGAGATTACAACAAAAAGATATTGAAAGTTTATATTATGAAGTGGAGGATCTTACTAACAATTTTGCTTACTTTAATCCTGCAATATTTTTAGAAAACAAAGTGTGGTTTAAAATTTTAGAGTTTGCACAAGAACTAAAGACCATTAAAGAGCTTGTTCCAATTTTTGGTTATACTGAATGCGGAATGAGACTTGTTCTTAATAAAATGAGATTTTATGGTTTAGTGAGTAATACTAGAACATCGCTTCTAGATACAAGATGGCAACAATGCCCTTATGAATGGACTATCACCTCTTTTGGAAGAAAAATTCTCAGACATTCACTATCTTCCTATAAGGCTTCTCAGAGACTTTTTATTTTTAGATGCATTACTGGTATGGACTCAGCTTCATTTGCTTCTCTCTTTAATCGCAAGGCTAGTGTAATAAATAATTGGGAGACAGGTTGCCGGTTTATTGAATCTATTAAAACTGCTCAAGAGTATATGACCTATCTTCAAAACAATATTCAGATTGGAGAGGTTAATCTATCCCTCGCATTGAAAGGATTTGGCAAGATTAAGGCATGGATAAAGGAACGGCGAGCTGAAGTGTTTAGAAATATGACGTTTGAAGAGTGCAGTGCAAGGGGTAAAATTTCTGGAAAATTAGGTGATAAAAAGAAAAAAAGAGCAAATATTATGAGAAGTATAGCAAAACAGCCACCAACACGATATGAAAGGAAAATAATAAAATTTTTTGAGGATAAAAATATCTCTTATGACCTACATCCTGTTATCTGTAAGGAATGTTTTGATTTCAAAGTTGCTAATTTTATTATTGAAGCTGAAGAAAAGCGCGGATTAGGGCAATCATACTACAAAGCATTCAGAATGAATAAAAAAGCAAGAAAAGTAAAAAATAGTTTTTCTCATTACAAATTTGTTGCTATCATTCCCGCAAATACTTCTCCAGAAGTTATTAAAAAGTTATCTGAGGAATATATTACATGTATCTATCCTCAAGAAGATAAATTAGAGAAGTATATCAATATTTTGAGCCTAATTAATAAAGGGTTAAATGAACCAAAAGTAAAACGAGCATTATTTGAAAACATAAATGCTATTCACTCTCGTTTTAATAAGTTAACCCAATATAATCTTCTTAGAAAATCACAAGGAACTTATCGTAATTCGTGGGATCTAACAGATTTTGGCAGAAAATTTTTAATGGACTATCAATCACTTTGCATATCTAGCTTGTATGACCTTCTTGATGACAAAATTTTAAGAGACCATAATAATAGTGTACAAAAACTTATTGCAATGAGATATTGGTTTTTCGTAAATCCTTCCGGACATATAACAAAAATGAACTATCTCAATGCTGGAGAAGTTTTCATAAAATCATTTTTTCAAGAGCGATATATCCCTTACCATTCACAATACCTTATAAAAAACAATATTCATGGGTATGAAATAGGGCGATTATTTGATGGGTTTATACTTCCCAACACCATTATTGAAATAAAGACAATTAACACTGATTCAAAGAATGTTTTTAACCTTTCTGGTGGCCAACTCGTTGAACTAGCTGGACAAGCCATGGTAATTAGGGATTTTCATCCAAATTTCAAGATAATCGGGATTCTTCTTGGAAAAAGCGAAAATATTAATAACCTTCCACAAGCCACCAATAATATCCTTTCAGCATATGTTGATAAGATTTATACAATAAAAGATATTACGGACTTACAAGATGATTTTGAATCCAAAAGAACTAAAAGCAAAATTGAAGTTACAAGCTTCCAAAGAGCCAGATAAGTATTATCCTACTTCAAAATTGCATAGTTTGGGTTTTTCTCGAAAACAATGTGGGATGTGCAAGACTTATTTTTGGACGACAGATGCATCCAGAGAGATATGTGGAAACCCAAATTGTTCTGGAGGTTTTTTGTTTTTGCAGAAACCACTTGCTAAAAATAAGATGAATTATGTTGAAGTATGGAAGAAATTTTCATCCATGTTTCGAGGTTTTGGTTACACTCCTATAAAACGTTACCCTGTGGTAAGCCGATGGAATCCTACAACTCCATTTACTATCGCCTCCATTGCTGCATTTCAACCACATGTAGTTAGCGGAGAAGCAAAACCTCCTGCAAATCCTCTAGTAATACCACAACTCTGTTTGCGATTTTCTGATATTGACAATGTTGGTTTAACGGGGCATAATGTCTTATTTTCGATGTTGGGACAACATGCCTTTGTTCCAAAGAATGAATTTAAACCAGAACATTATTTAGAAGAAATATACACTTGGCTCACAAAAGGAATGGGCATTCGTAATAAAGATCTTACCTTCCATGAAGATGCGTGGGTTGGCGGGAATTCCTGTGGGCATAGCCTTGAATTTTTTTCTGGTGGACTAGAAATAGGAAATCAAGTATACATGACTTATGAACAGACAGATAATGGGATCAAAGAACTGCCAATTAAAGTTCTTGATATGGGCATGGGGCAAGAAAGAGTTGCCTGGTTTATGGCTGGTAGGGGCATGCCTTATGATGCAACATTTCCTTCAGTAATGAACAAAATTTACAAGAATACTGGTATAACATCAGATCTAAATTTTATGACTAAATTTTTGCCTTATGCTGCCTACTTGAATATCGATGAAGTTGAGGATATTGGAAAAGCATGGAAAAATGTAGCAGCATCTTTGTATATGGATGTCAATGAACTAAAAAATAAGATATTGCCATTGTCTGCTCTTTACAGTGTTGCTGAGCATTCTAGGGCTTTGTTAGTTGCATTGAGTGATAGTGCGTTACCGAGCAATACGGGAGGAGGTTACAATTTGAGGGTTGTCCTTCGAAGAGCATTAGACTTCATTGAAAAATATGGATGGAACATCAATCTTTATGATGTGTGTGAATGGCATGCAAGAGACTTGAGGATTATCTTCCCAGAGTTGAGCGAAAACCTTGAAGACGTGAAAAAGATTCTTGATGTTGAGATTAATAAATATGAATCAACAAAACAAAAGTCGCATCAAATAATTGCTGATGTCATAAAAAAAGGAGAAACAACAACAAAAGATCTCTTACGGATTTATGATGAAAGAGGAATATCTCCTGAACTGATAAGCAGAGAATCACAAAAATTAGGAAAGAAGATTACTGTACCTGATAATTTTTATTCTCTCGTTTCTGAATTACATGAGAAAACTGAAGTCAAACATGTTATGAAAGAAAAATTAGACATTGACTTGACAACTGTGCCTGCAACAAAAGTTGAATACTATGGAGACTATTCTATAATAGAATTTAAAGCAAAAGTTCTGAAAGTGAACAAACATTATCTTGTGCTTGACAGAACGTACTTCTATCCGACAAGCGGTGGACAAATCCATGACCTTGGAAGCATTGAAGGAAATAAAGTCGTTGATGTTGTGCGTGAAGGCGACCACATAATTCATATCCTTGAAAAAGAAGCTACGATACCTCTTGGAAAGGACGTTCATTGTATCATCGACAAGGAAAGAAGGTTCCAATTGGCACAGCACCACACCAGTGCACATATCCTCAATGCTGCTGCGAAAAGAGTTCTTGGGCATCACATTAACCAGGCAGGGGCTTACAAGCAAGTAGACAAAGCAAGACTTGATATCACACATTACGCTGCATTGAATGAAAAAGAAATTACAAAAATTGAGGAAGAAGCTAACAAGATTATCAAAGAGGCAATCACCATCAACAAAACTTTTGTTGAACGAGGGGAAGCTGAAGTGAGGTATGGCATGGGTATTTACCAAGGAGGAGTTGCTCCTGGCAAGATATTGCGTATTGTCGAGATTCCTGAAGTTGATGTTGAAGCTTGCGGCGGAACACATTTGAACAATACAAAAGAAGCTGGAAAGATCAAGATAATAAAAAGTAGCAAGATAAGTGATAGCATTGTAAGGATTGAATATGTTGCTGGAAAAGCCGCTGAAAAAGAATCAAGCAAGGAAGAAAACCTCTTGGAAGAAGCTGCAGCGATTCTCGGTGTTGGTAAGAAAGGAGTTGCTATTAAAGCTGCTGAAGTTTTCCGTTACTGGAAGGATGTTGTCAAGAAAGGTAAGAGCATAAAGCTCAAGTATTCTGGCGATGAGGAAGATTTGAGTGATAAAGAAATTCTTGAGAAGACTGCAAACATTCTTAAAACTCAAGTTGAACATGTACCTTCAACGTTGAAGAGGTTCTTGAAAGAGCTTGAAGGAAAATAAATTCTTGAGTATATCAATCTTTAAATAGATGGTTTCATTTAAATTTTTATGTCGTTAGAGAAGATTTTGGATAAAGATATCATGAATATATTTCAACCACATATTGTTCGAGACGATGACCCAAAAGATCATATGAATTTTTCAAGGGATGACTGCCCTGAGAACTCATTCACCCTTAAAGACTTAATAGGCAAAACCATTATAGACTATCGAAAAATACGAAAACCTGCTGGCAATCCGAATGTCTATGGCGTTCTTCTTTTTAGTGATAGAAGCATGCTGCTCACAGAAGTTTGGGGAAGAGGAGGAAGTGCTGAATACTACTCTTATTTTTATAATGGAAAAAAAGTTCTTTTTTCTGATACATTAATGTATGCTGAGTTAGAATAACTAGATTTCTATAATTCTTTTTTTGTAGTAATGGTACTGCTTTATTCCATACCACACAAGGCTAGCTCCGAAAAGAATAAGCACAGTTGCAATGAGGTAAGAATAGGAGTTGAAGAACTTTAAGATGATAAGGGCCGTAACAACGCAGGTCAGGGCAGTTCTCCAGAAAGCAAGCAAGGTTCTATCATTTGCTAAGAATGTACGCTCCCTCGCTAATGTGGTGATCCTCTCTTTTTTTACTTCTTTGTTCACTACTTCTTTGTTCACTTTGTGTCTTACAACGAGAATTAGTATTTAAACATATCTTTACTATTCTAAATATATTGCTGGTTTACCAGGTTTTGCTTTTTGCGATTTATTTTGAGGGTCATGCTTATTCTTGTCGTTTACCTTGAATATAATTACTTGCTTGTTAACCCTCTTTTCTATTTCTTTAATGTTGTAGGAATCATATTCATTTGGAATTGCGTAAAGATATACTTTTTCCGGCGTCCTTTCTTTTATCAAACCAAGAATATTTACGATGTCTGCGACTACCTTATTTGTTGCTTCATCTTCCTTGTCGAACTTCTCATTAATTTTCTTTTCATCAGCCTTTGGCCATGCTGCAAGCGAGACAAATGGCTTGTTCTTTACCATTTCCCATAATTCTTCAGCCAAGTGAGGACAGAATGGAGAGAGCAAGATTATTGCCTTTTCTGCATCTTCTTTTGCAATTTCGCTTTCAAGCGAATCAAAGAGGTTCCTTAGTTTTATCAAGGCTTGATCGTATCTCAACTCTTCAATGTGCATGGAGACTTGTTTTATCGCCCTGTTTATCTTGTGTTGGACTTTTTCACTTGATTTTTTTAATTTGACATTTTCAATGTAATTGTAGACTTTGTTCAAAAATCTTGCACTTCCTTCTATACCGTTTTCACTCCAGTCCCTATCCTTTTCTGGAGAAGCGAGGGACATCAAAAAGAGCCTTGCTGAATCTATTCCATGCTTTACTGAAACATGCTCTGGCAAGACAACATTTCCTTTTGATTTTGACATCTTTTCTCCACCTTCGCCGTGGAGCATTCCCTGATTAAATAATCTTACAGCAGGTTCATCGAACTTGATTAAGCCTAAGTCTCTCAAGAATTTTGTGTAAAATCTAAAGTAGATTAAATGCAAACATGCGTGCTCTTTTCCACCAATGTACAGGTCGATTGGACACCAGTAACTTACTTTCTTCTTGTCAAATATTTCTTTTTTATTTTGTGCATCACAATATCTCAAGAAATACCATGATGAATTGACAAATGTGTCCATGGTGTCTGTTTCTCTTTCTGCTGACTTGCCACATTTTGGACAGTTTACCTTAAGGAACACTTTATGTTCTGTTAATGGATTCTTCGCTTCTATGAACTTGACCTCTTCTGGCAATACAACGGGAAGATCTTTTTCAGGAACAGGAACTGGGCCACATGATGCACAATTTATTATTGGAATTGGTGTTCCCCAGAATCTTTGTCTCGAAATAAGCCAGTCTTTTAATCTGAAGTTGACTGTTTTCTTTCCAATCTTTTTTGATTCTAAATATTTTGTTATTTTTTCTTTTGCTGCTTCATTCTCTAATCCTGTAAATTCTTCTGAATCAACAAGTTTGCCAGGACCTTTGTAGGCTTCCTTTTGAGTATTATTTGATGCAATGACAAATTTTATAGGAATTTTATATTTTTGTGCAAAATCAAAGTCCCTTTGATCGTGTGCAGGAACTGCCATGACCATGCCAGAGCCATAATCTGCAACGACGAAGTTTCCAGCATAAATCGGGATCTTTTCATTTGTTATTGGGTGTGTGGCATAACTACCAGTAAAAACACCCTCTTTCTCGAGTTTGTCAATTTCTTCCTGGCTCACTGAATGAAGCTTGCTCAAGAATTTCTCAACTTCCTTCTTTTTTTCTGGTGTAACAAGTTCCATTAACTTTGGATGCTGTGCTGAGATTACCATGAAGGTAACACCAAAGAGCGTATCCGGTCTTGTTGTAAAGATGCCCCAAGGTTTATTGTTAGCCTTAAAAATTATCTCTGTTCCATGGCTCTTGCCAATCCAATTTTTCTGAAGTTTTTTTATAATGTCTGGCCAGTGTTCGAGTTTATCGATGCTTTCATATAATTCATCTGCATATGCTGTTATCTTTAAGAACCACTGCTCGAGATTTTTTATTTGGACGTCTGTGTCTTCATGACGCCAGCATTTCCCATTACTTGCCTGCTCATTTGCAAGAACTGTGTTACATTTTGGACACCAGTTGACAGGAGCTTTCTTTTTGTATGCAAGGCCTTTCTTGTACATCTGCAAGAATATCCACTGATCCCAAACGTAGAAATCTGGAAGATGTGTCTGCACCATGCGCGACCAATCGTAACTCAAACCTAATTCTTTTTGCTGTGAGATATAATTTTTTATTGTAGCTTCTGTGAATTTCTTCGGATGCGATTTTTCTTTTATGGCAGCATTTTCTGCTGGCAATCCAAATGAGTCATACCCCATGGGATACAGCACATTAAATCCCTGCATTCTCTTGTAGCGTGCATAAATATCTCCAATGGTGTAGTTGAATGCGTGTCCCATATGTAGGCCAGAACCGCTTGGATAGGGAAACATTTCGAGAACATAGAATTTTTTCTTCTTTGCGTCTTCTTTCACACTGAATATCTTGGCTTCTTCCCACTTCTTTTGCCATTTTTTTGATATCTTATTTAAATCAACCATAATGGTGCTAAGAAGGCTTTTCATTTAAAAATGTTTGTGGAAGAAAAAGCTTAAAACAAGGCATTTCTTAATTAGTACAGATGAAATTACTGAGTTTGGCATTACTTGTTGTACTTGTTTTTTTAGCTAATGTTATCTTTGTGTCTGCACAAGACGAGAACGAGACTGCTGTAAATCTTAATACTACTGGTGGAGGATCTTCTTCTAATTCATCATCACTTGCTGATAGTGGTTCAGTTCCCTTAATTGCTGGAGGAAAAATCTACAAAACATTGTTTTTTTCTGAACCTGTAAAGTCTATAGAATTTGAGGTCTCAGATAATGTTTGGACTGGAAGGCCATTCCCAGAGAAAGTTATTTACTTACCTAAAGAAGTAAGTTATCTTGATAATTTAAGAAATGTTTATTCTTATTTTCGAATTACTGCAAATAAAATAAACAAAAGTAATCTCGTCCTTGCTGAGATTAAGCTTAATATTCAGCGTGATTGGGTTGATAAGCAAGCACTCAACACGAGTGATCTTGAGTTGTTAATTTATGAAACTAATGGTTGGACTGATTCAGATATTAATATGAGTTATTTTGGAGAGAATTCTGAAGATTATTTCTATCTTGCTGAAGTTCCTGATTTTTCCTATTTTGCAATTGTCCAAAAAAAGGAAAAGCCTGTTGTACAAACGCCAATTGAAGAAGTAAAAGACGAACCCGTTTATATTCCTGAACCTAAGGTCCTTGTTGAAGAGCCCATAAACAATATGAAGACTTTTGGATTTGTTGTTCTTGTCTTGGTCGTTGTTGCCCTCTTTTTTTTCTCTTTTATGCGAAGCAAGAAATCGTAACGTATTCTTTATTCGAAAGCTTTAAAACAATAAAACAGACCTTTCATTTATAAGAGCCCGTAGCTCAGTCTGGATAGAGTACTTGCCTTCTACCTATTTTGGAAGTAAGCAAGGGGTCGTCGGTTCAAATCCGACCGGGCTCGCTCTTATACTATTAATCGGAGATTTTTCAACAAATCACACTTCTCACCTTCAGGACATAGTCATTTAAAACCCCGCTTAAATTCTTAAATATGAAATTTAATTTTTTAATTCCTAAAACCGCTCAGTCTCATTTAAGAACAAAAATAAAAATTCCTCAAAAGCCAACAAAAGAACTGGCAAGGGTTTTTGGTGATTTGCTTGGAGATGGAAATCTTCAACTAGATCGTGGGCTTGTTTCTTTCTATTCAAAAGATTTAAGAGAGATTAAGAAAGAGCAACAACGATTCAAAAAACTATTTGGGATATCTGGAATAGTTTATGAAATGAGACCTGGTTGGAAATCACATAAACTTTCTTTTCCTTCAAAAACATTAGCTGAATTTTTTTACCATATAGGCTTTCCTGATGGCAACAGAACAGATCAGACTTTCCTTATCACTAAATGGATATTCCAAGGATCTTCTGAAATAAAAAGTAGCTTTCTATCTGGATTTTTTGATGCAGAAGGATCAATTTGTCCAGATAGATCTTCTAAAAGACCAAGATGGAGAATATCTCTGAAACAGCATAAACGTGAAGATTTAAAATTGAATGGAATTATTTTTATGAATCAACTTAAATATTTGTTAAATTTTTTTGGCATTAAATCTACCAACGTTGGCGTGCAAAAAGGCAAGACGAGAAAAACAGGCGTTAAAACCATATGTGTTTACCTTCAAATTGAAAGAAGTTTATTTGAATTCCATAAATTTGTAGGCTTTGAGAATTTTCACAAACAAAAAAGACTAAAAAATGCTTTAAAGGAACGCGAAACTTATATAAATCCACTTTAAACCATCTCGATGTGACACCGTAGCCAAGTCCGGTAAGGCAATCGCCTGCAGTCAATACGACAGTAAGCGATCATCATGGGTTCAAATCCCATCGGTGTCTTTATTTATATGATGCAAATGTTACTTCAAGATCCCCATTGGAGTACACTGTAGCAAATTCTTGGAGAACATCAATGGCTGATCTTTGCACAATATCAGGATATGCATCAGCAAAGAATGTTTCCAAAGCTTCTTTTCTTCTTTGTTCAAGCATTGTTATTCTTGCATCTTGCTTCAGGGGATAATAATTTACCTTGCCTCTTGGAGTGAGCTCATATTGCACAACTCCCTGTTCTGAACAAACTTTATGTTGGAGAGCAGTATTTTCTGGTGCAATTCTTGAATACTCTATCATTGTCGCCATATCTGTCGGTGAAGCAAAGACATTTCCAAAGAGGAGTTCTATTTCTTCATGGAGTAATCTTTTTGTCAATGGAACATCTCTTCTTTGCAATGCTCTTTCAAGAAGATCCGTAAGATGATTCTGTTCTGGAATTTTTTTATGGAAATGATACCTTACCACTTCAGGATTTCTTTGCATAAGCCTTAATTCATAGTTTATGTCATGATCTATGCTCGCTCTCTTTCCGTCCTCATAGATTTTTTCTTTTTTACCAACTTCATGCCATTCTTTTTTGAAAGGTAAGTACATCCATGCCTCTTCGAAGGAGGGAGTGGTAAGCAACTCTCGTATATTCTTCAGACCTTCTTGTTCATCAAGACGTGTAATATACCTATCGAGGTTGATTGTATTGACCGAGAGCTTGTCGGTAAGAACAAGTGTGCGATCATGAACTTCTTGAGTGATACATCCGAGAAGGCTACAAGATATACTAAGACAAAAAGACCTAAGATTCATAAAGAAAAATAAGGAGAATGGTTAATAAATAGTTATTGCCTGGTGAGGCTAGCTTCGTCAGTTCTCTGTATTCCAAAAGCAGAATAGTCCCCACAACTACCGTAGCTGTTACCAATAACAATAAGCCTATGGTCGCCTCCATCCCAACTGGAACTGAGCGCAGAAACTTGTGTTATTGGTTCATCAACATCAATAAAACTTCGTAGATATGGTTGATGTCTGTGTTTGCCAGCGACTTCTGCGAGCTTTTCAACACCTTCTTCGCCTGCAAGCGCAATAACATAAGCATTCTTTGCTAACTCCATTGGAGCCATTGTTTCTATTTGAAATCCGAAGGGAACGAATCTGACGCTTGGATCATTTTTTTCAAGTCTTGTTATGAGATCCTCTTTGTCCATGCAAATAACATATTCCTTTATTACAGGATTATCTTCAATGAACACTCCTTGATGTGGGACGTACATATTGCCTGTAAATGCCCAGAGCAAACTTCGTTTCATAATATTTTTTATTTCTTGGCTGTATTTATCATCAGCATTGAAAGCTGCATGAACTAAGGAAGCAGTTTCGGCCATTGTTGGTCTTTGTAAACTAGCAGACCCTATTTCTTGTGCAACATGAGCATATATATTTGGGCCATACGCTGGATGTAAAAATGTTAAATCCTTATTGCCATGAAGTATTACTAATTCTGTTCTTTGATTAGGCTTTTCTCTCACTTGCAAATATTTTATTTTTTTAGTCATGCTAATATTACCTATGTTATAAGAAAAAATAAAAAAAAAGAAGAATATAAGCTTTTAACCTATCTCTTCTTCATAACTACGGAGCCACCTTTTGGCTCGTAGTCAGCTAGTTTTCTTTCAGTAGGCTTTTTCTTTCTGCCTGAAGTAAAAATAAGCTTGATGAGGAATATTGCTATGATAACCAAAACAATGTTCCCTATTGTCAACAAAACCTTTGAGTTCCCGCCGAAGTTCAAGTTACCAAATATTGGCTGGCTTGTTGATTCAGCAATCTGAACTGTGAAAGTTTCTGTTTCAAGGACGTTTCCTGTTGTAGTTTCCTTAACAACAACGTTTGCTGTGTAGGATGCGCCTGATTCAACATCATCCTTAACTTTTATGTTCAAGAATACTGTTGCTGTCTGGCCAGGACTCAAGTGAACGTTCTTGCTTGAAGTTGGTGTAGCAAACTCGTTCAAGTTGTCTAAGCTTACTGTGTAATCAACTGGCACGTTTTCATTGTTCTTTGTCTGAACTTTCAAACTTACTAACTTGCCAGCTGAGGTGCTTATTTCAGTATCATCTAAGGTTATTGCATCTGTGAATTCATCGCCCATGAAATCATTACCAGAGTTGTCGACGACGTTTGTATTATCGTTGCCAACGTCTGCAGCTTCACAGAGGTTGCTTATTTGTACAACTTTGCTGTCTGTCTGCTTTGTGTTATCATAGAATGTTGTGACTAACAAAGCATATTGGCCACTTGCTATACTTGTTGGATCAACGTTAAGAGCAATAGTTTCCGTTGAGCTATCATCTTCGTTCAATTGTAAGTTTGCTACTTTCTCGTTCAAACCAAGAGTCAAACTTTGAACTTGGATAGCTACCTGATCTTCGTCTCTTGTACCTAAGTTTGTTATGTCTACGGACAATTGCATTGTGTTGTCTGAGCATGTCAATGCTGTTGGGTTCACAATGACACTGTCTATAACAATATCATGTGTTTTTCTGTCTATCTTTAAATCAAAATCGATGCTGTCTCCATGCTTCGCACCGTTTTGGTCTGTACCTTCAACAGTCAATAAACATGAAAGAGTGTCGTCTTTTGCATCATCTGCAATTTCTAATGATAGGGTGTCTGTATCATCATCGTTTGGACCTAGATCTCCAAAGTCTATGCTATCATCATTAAAATCTATGTCACTTTCATCATTACAGCTGATGTCCATCTGGATACCCTCTATGTCGAGGTTATCTTTTGAGTTGAAATTATTCTCAATCTTCGCTGTAAGATCTATTTTATCTCCAGGTCGAAGGTCTTTGATTTCATCGCCATCATTGATGTTATTCTGCGTGTCTTTGTCGCTAATAACAGCATCTAAGTCTTTTATGGAAAGTTGATTAGCACGCTGCATGTAGATGTCTATTGGAACAGATTCGTTAATTCCTCCAGGAGTAATAGCATTCTCATATTTTACTTTTAATGTTCCAACCTTGAACGCTGCTCCCTTTAAGTTAGAATCAACTGCATCAAGATCTTGAGGTATCAATGCCTTTACTGTTATTGCACCTGATGTGCTTGTAGATATTACTGCTGGTGCTGTAACCAAGGTTATGTCTGTATTCTTTAAGCTCAATCCTGAGTTTGGTACGAATGTAATGTTTGTTATCTTAACATCAAAACTTTCAGGATTATTCACATTTAATGAGGTTTCTGCAAAGATGAAGTGTTTGCTTGTATCATCATGCTCTATATTTGATGCGACTTGTTTATCGCTTCCAAATGTTGGTTTTGTTGCGCTGAATATGTCAGTCACTGTAAGAAGATTTGCAGCATATACTGTAAATGATAAAATAAATACTGCTATAATACTTAATGCAATTCCTTTGTTTAATTTCATCTTATTGAAACCCCCTTGGACATAGTCCAATGCTCTAACATGAAATTGTGTTGCTATTTTTGAGTCGTAACGATTTATAAGCCTTATGGTGGATTATATACGTTTTAAAAGGTAAATTATAACCAATATGAGTACCAATAACGCAAAGTTCAGGCCTACTAACTCGCCTTTTGAGAGATCATATATAAATGAACTTGAGCTGACTTCTTCTGTTGGCTGAGCACTTTCAATCTTAATTGTTACTGTATCAGAAGCAAGCGTTTTCACTCCCTCAGAAACTTTAACTGTTGCTGAGTATGTGCCTTCTTCTGCAGTTGCAAGAACTGATAATGGAAGGAAGACATTTGCTGATTTGAAAGCATCAACAGTAACTGTTGCTGAAGAACCTTCTGCAAATTCTGAAACTTCTCCAAGTGTCACAAAGAATATTCTTTTTTCAGGAGCATTGTTTTCAATCAAGGTGTGTATTGTTGTTGTTCCTTTTACATTCAACTTTACTATTTTATTACCTTGTATTGCTAGTGTTGCTGAGACATAATCTATTGGGAAGTCAAAGTCGCTGGATGGGCCACAAGAAACAACATCCAATGGCAAGGTCGTACTTTCTGTTTCACCTGAGAACAATGCTTTAATTCCAAAGTTGTAGACTTTCTCCTTGATTCCATCTGGAATGTCAAAGTTGAATGTTCTTGAGCCTTCATTTTTTTCATCTGCGTTGAAGTTTTCTATGTTAAATGTGTCTGAAGTTTCAAATATTCCAAGTTCTTTGTTTTCTACTTGAATCTTGACGTCTTCATCATCTTTACCAAGGTTGATAACATCTACTATTAATGATGCTTGGCCACCACAAGCAATAACTGGAGACAAAAATCTTGTTGAGTCTTTTATTCCAACTTTGTTGCTTTTTAACTTAATATCGATTGCAACGCTGTTTTGGATACATTCTGATTTTTCATCGTCATCATCAAAGGCTTTTAGATACAAGATAAAGTCTTCTTTCTCATCGATGTTAGTATTTAATGTGGGGATATTTAATGAAAAAGTAAATGTTTGGTCTTCATTATTCTCTATGTTTTCATCTTTTGCAGCTGCACTTTCAATAATGTCATTTTCGTTGAACAAGAAAGCTTCAACTTGCGTTCTGATATTATCTGTGCCATCATTGTCTACCTTGGCTTCTATTTTTATCGTGTCGCCAGGACTGTAATCATCGCCTGAATCTGGAGATTTAATATCTAACTTCAGAGAAGTTCCTTTTTGTCCAAAAGAACATACACCAGGAGTTACCTTGAACGTCAAACTGACTGTTTCTGTCTCATTTGTTACTGTATCTTTGATTGCTAATTGACCTGTGTAGGTGCCAATATCCATTGACCCGTCAACATCCAAACCTATTTTTGCAGTTTGTGTTGAAGATTGCAGTATCGTCATGCCTGATGGCAGGCTAAAGAGTATCTTGTCGTCATCATTATCTTTTATTGCTGCATTTGAGAATGAAACTGTGCTATTTGAGGCCCCTGTATTTGAAAGAGTGATATTAAAAGAGGTTACTTGATTTTGGAGCAAATCGAGGGTAATTTGACTTGGATTTACATCGAGGTTTATTATGTCTGCACTGACTACTGGAATGGCTACTAGGAGTAACAACACCCATAGAACTACTTGTTTTGTGTTTGTTACCATGTGAGGCAATCCTTGATTTGATTTTACCTCTTTTTTTATCACTGAGTCATAATGAAAGTATTTAAAGGTTTTGGTTAGAAGAACACAGTCCATAAAGTACTTTCTTGACCATAAATTACAATAATACTAAAAGACGAAAAGAAGTTTTTTGAGAAGGCATAAATAATAGATACGCAGTTACCTTTTACATGTTACCAAGATCATTCACAACAAGGATTGAAAGACATCATAAATTGTGGTTGTGTGATGCCCTGCATCTCAAGCCTTCCACTAATGGTGGCATTGATATGGCTGGTGGAAATGTTCGAGGTGAGCTGAAAGCCAAGTTACGAAAGGCAAGTCAATCTTTTAGTGTTGCAACCTATCAAGTAAATGATTTTGAGAAAGCAAACAGGGAAATGGGTTTCATGGGAAGAAATGTTGGAAAGCAATGCGAAGAGCTTGTTTTGTTCTTTGCTTTTTTGTATTATGATTTTAATTACTCTATTGATAAATTACATGATGATGAAGAACTTGGACAGTATATAAACAATCGTGAGGCCTGGCTCGTTCCTTGGGAATGGGTAAAAGGAAAGCTCAGACCAGAAGAAGATAGAAAATATTTGTGTGTCACATCCAATGAAATAAAAAGAAGCTTTAATTTTGCGTTTCATCCCCGGCCTGGAGGTCTTATCTATGCATCCCAGGATTCTGTTTTAGAAAGAAGGTTGTTTGCTTCTTCTTAATCTCAGAGAAGGTTTAAATCACTTTTTTGAGGATTCGTGTTCTTATTTGATGATAAAACGAGAATAACCCTCTGGGGTATCCCAGAGGTCCCGCAAAGACAAACCGAATGAACGGAGGTTCAGGTGCAAGTCTTGTTAACTTACTCCTTCAAAGCCCGTGTTATTTATAAATATAATTAAAGAATTTAGTGTTTGATAGTGAAAAATAGTGAAAAATAGTTAAACTACTTATTTACTAAAATGCGTTCTCCATATCTTGTCAGCTTGAGAACCTTGTTTCTGCCAATTTTTGCAATGGTTATGAAGCCTCCCTGATTAAGCTCTTCAATCTTCTTTTGTGTTGTTGGGGCTGTTATTGCAAATCTTTCACCAACGTCCTTGTAGGTAGCTGGCTTGTTGAGGGTATTCCTGTCTGAGATGAATTTGAGTATCTGGATGAGTTCTTCTGAAAGTAGGACGTCTACTGCTTGTTGTGTAGGGCTATGCATCTCTTTTTCAAGCAAGGATAATTGCTTATTATCAAATATCTCTGGGTCAATAGGCATTAAGAGTATTGCATTCTTTGTCATAACTTTGTCATTGAGGTTTGTTATGAATTTGAGGAAGTTCTCAAAGCCATATTTGTTGAGGATATAATCAGAGCGATCGAGCAAGACTATTGTTGTTTCATTTTTAGCAATAAAGTCAGTAATCTCTTTTTGTATTTGATTGAGATTTGAAGAAGAAATCAATGTTTTGTCTTTTTCCTCTGAAAGCCATAAAACATTTTTTCTTTGAATTCCGTAACGCTGCTCTATTATCTTTGGGTTTTGTCTTGTAACAAGGAAAGGAAGGTAATGTTCTTCTATCTTATCCATAAATATCTCATACGCCTCTGCAGAGGTCTGGTCTTTTATCAAATAACTTGTCCCAGGATCAACAATGTATTTGTTTGCAGTTTTTTCTCCTTTTATGTTAATGAATTTCTTCAAGCGAGGGCTTTCCTGAAGTATCTTTCTCAGGCTCAGAACCATCTGATTAAATGTGAATGACAATTCTGAGATTTCATCGCCACCTTCTTCTGTTTCTAAGTTCACGTCAAAATCTCCTTTTGTGAGTTTTGTCGTCGCAGCTGAAAGAGATTTGATTGGGTTTGTTATTGATCTTGTCAAAGAAGACCAGATTATGAATGCTGTTATTATCCCTATAACCGCTGTGAGAAGGATAACTATTATCGCTGTTGTCACGACTGCATCTGATTTTTCGTTTGCTGCCCGTTTTATCTCAGAAAACTCATCAAGGGATTCCTGAAGCAAATCTACTGCATCTATGACATCACGTTCTAATTGCTTTGCGATGCTATATTGCACGACTATTGAAGATTCATCATAAATAACGCCTGTTGCGAGGTCTTCATCACGATTATTCAACAACTTTTGTGCCAATTTGCTGAATGTCTGATGCTTATTCACTGCCCGTTCTATTTTTTCTTCTATTGATGGTGTACCAACAGACTTTGAAACAAAATCTGCTTTTTCTGTAAATTGATCGTTAAGATAATCAAATTCAAATTTTAGGTCTTGTATGATTTCAAGATCGTTCTCTGTTGAGTATCTTTGCACAATGTAATTTCCCTTCCAGAGGATACTAATCATGTCTTGAACATCGCTTTCAAGAGGGTTTATTTTACCTGTTATCTCCTCTAATTGACTGTTGATGCGAAGGGTGTAGACTGTTGTTATGAGTGCACTTATGAGAAGGAAAAGTACAATTATTGTAAAACTGATTAAGAGTTTTTTACCTATTTTCATGATTACTCAAGGAGAAGTATGCTTTAACTATTTTTAACTATTCTTGTTTTATAAAAAAAAGAAAAGGTAGGGGGTCAACCTACCCTTGGATTTAAGCTAAAGCTGTGCGAATTCTGTTCAGAGCTTCAAGTCTTTGTTCATTTGTTGCTCCTTCAAGACCAGATAATTCTGTCTCTATTCTCGCAACACGCTCTTGAACATCTGCATCAGATAAGCCTCTTGCCATGAGTCTTGCTCTTGCTTTAGGAATGCTTTCTCTCCTAAACTTCTCTGCAAAGTCTCTTACATGAGCTTTTCTAATTTCACGATATTGCTCGTTACTTCTTACTTCACTTCTTTGCTTTCCGTAGTCCTGGATTATAGGAAGAACTGATGTATGCCATTCTTCTCTTGTAATCTGACCATCTTCAATGACAGTTTGCAATATTTTGATGTCTGCAGTTATCTTTTCTTCAGCAGCGTTTATTCTTGCTATTGCGTTAGGATATTTTTTCTGCATTTCAGGACTAGCTACAAGACGATCTTTTAGAGACTCATAATGGTCTATGAGCAACTCTAAATGGTTGATAAGGTGCTCTACAACTGCTATTCCTCTGTTGGACATAGCGCCATCAAAGGTCTTTGCATCTCTCAAAGCAACAATATCTGCTTTTATATCTCTTGTTGCTCTTGTTCTTTCAATAGAGTCTCTTATCTTGAGACGTCTTTCTTGTCTATCTCTTAGATTCGTTGCTAGTACTAGCTTTTTTCCGGATATCTTCAGTGGTTCAATTTTGATATCTTTCTTTACCATTCCTGCTTCGGCTTCTTCAGCCATTGCAAATGGAACCATGCTGAAAATAAACAGAGCCATTACCAGCAATGCTGTTATTTTTCTTTTCATTTTGATTAAACCTCCAACGGTTTGTTGCTCTTGTCTTGAGGTATTTTATTTATAAGCATACTTTCAGAAACCTTTACCAAAAGCTTTAGGAAGCTTTAGAATACTTTATTTGGAAAAAGTTAAATAATAGTTGACCTTTTTAGAAACAATGAAAGACTATGACTCGATAGTACTACGCTATTGTTTTGCTGTTACTCTTGTCTTATTCAAGGCTGTTTATGCTCCTCTTGTTATTGGCTTGTCTGCGTACTTCTCCTACCTTCCCTTGAAGCTTGTTTTTGGAGCAACACTTGTTAATCATGTGATTTGGCTTGGCCAGAAGAGCATTGAGTATATTGAGGCTTGTAGTGCAACTGGGGCTTACCTGTTTCTTGCCTTATTGATTCTTCTTACCTATGGTGTAAGCTTCAAGAAAGGGCTTACAATGTTTGGATGGGGTGCATTGTTTATTCTTGTTGCCAATATCATAAGAATAGACTTTCTTGCTTATCTTCTTGTTGCCGAGAATGTGAATATGTTTGTTACTTTACACCTCTTGACTTGGAAATTGCTCTCCGGAGTTTTTGTTGCATTCATATGGATACTCCTTGTGAAAAAATTCAATGTGCAAGGAATTCCTATCGTAAGCGACTTTAAATTTCTAAAAGCAAAACTTTAATTTTTCTTTCCCTGCATTGCTAGAATATCCTGCGTCGTGAGCTTCTTTTTATCCTTTATTTTTTGCTCAACTTCTTTTACCTTGTTTTCAATAAGTCTTGCGTTGTCAATGAAGTCTTCTTGAACTCTTCTTATGTCATGATGCTGTTGGTATTTTCTTTCTTTCTTCTTATGATGCATCTGACTTGAAGTAGGCATTTGCGCCCTTAATTCTGCATTTAACTTTAAGAATTCTGTTTTGTAGGTTACAAAGTTTTTAAAAGCTTCTCTTTGCTCTTTTTTTAGCTGGTTAACTTTTCTTGAGTTGATCATATATTCTTTGAATTTTTTTCTGTTTTCTTTTTGAAGTTCTCTGAGCTCTTTGTGTGCCTTATCAGCTTCTTCTTTTGCCGATGTGATTATTGGAGATATCTCTTGCATTTGTGCCCTATAATCACCTGACGAACTTGTTTCTGCCAAAACCTTCTTAAAACCCCTTATTTGGTCCATAACCTTCTTTTCTTTTGTCATGGAAAATACTTCTGTTTCTATGGTATACTCGAGTTTTTCTATTTTTGACTTTATTTTTTCTGAAGTCGCTCCATGTCCAAACTTTTCTTCAAGCAGCTTTTTGTCTCTGACTAATTCTTTTGATTTATCCAAAAATTCCAGGAATTTCCTGTTGTTTTCATCTCTTTTCTGACGCAACTCGCGTTCCTTTTTCTTCGCTTCATCTATTTCAGGATTTAATTTCTTGAGAGAAGTGATAAGCTCTCCTATCTGTTTGTTCAATTCTTCTTTCTTTCTAAACCATTCTTCTTTCTTTTGATTTATTTCTTCAAGCTTAGCCCTCTGGCTAGGAATATTCTGCTCATTCTTCTGTTCTATTGTCTGCTTTACTTCTTGGTTTGTCATTCTTTATTACAAGCAACAATACAGAAGGAAATGATAAAAGAAAAAGAAATGGGGCTAACCGAACAATGCCCCGAGACCAGCGGCTGCTTCGTCAGCAGACTTTTTGTCTTCTTTCTTTTCTTCTTTCTTACCTTCTGCTGCTCCACCACCTACGTGCGCTACTGGTGCTACTGCAACAGGTGCAACTGAAGCTTCCTTTATGGCTGCTCCTATATCAACATCTCGCAATGCTGCAACTAGTGCTTTGACACGGCCATCATCTGCCTTTCCTCCGGCAGCTGTAATAACCTTTTTCACTGTGTCTTCATCTATTTTTCCGCCTAGTTTATGTATCAACATAGCGGCATATACGTATTCCATTGTTTCCTCCGATTAAATGAATGTGATTTCCCCCGAATGTTTTATTCTTGAGAGCGTGATAATTCTTATCTTTTTCCTTTTTAGGCATTTCTATTGTATTTATTGCTACTCAGGGAGCTTTGCGTTTAACACTGCTGCTGTCCTTTCTGCCTTGGCAAGGGTTCTTCCTATATTGCCTGAATTCATGATATTTGCCTTGTCTGCCACTGATGCAGCCTGCATGTGTGCCCTTCCTAAAAGAGGTTTGACTGTTTCTTTGTTAAGTATTCCTACGTGCAATGCAAGCAAGAAGGATTCTGTGTGCGCACACATAATATTGCTTCTGTACACTTCTTCATCAACTGCTAAGACTGACTTGTCAAGTATTTCGCCATTTTCATAGGTAAGAATTAAGTTTAATCCTATCTTCATCGGTTCGATGCCTAGCTTTGCGAGCAAGCTTGCTACTTTGTCTGTGATTATTTCTCCTGTTTTGACAAGAGTCTTACCTTCTCGCAAGTGGATTTTTCCTGCCTTTACTTCTGTCTTTAAACCAAGCATTCCTAATTCTCCGATCATTGGGCCTGGTGCGAATGGTGTTTCTCCTGCTTCAACACCTAAATCTCTTGGAGCTTTTTGTCCTGCTTTTGCAGGTGCTGATGCCATGCTCTTTTCTATTTTCTTGTATACTACAAATGGATCTTCTTTTGTGAACATTAATGCTGGAATTCCTTCTGTTATCTTTTTTCCTAATTGTTCGATGTTTTTATGCGAAGATTTTAATTGGTCGAATGCAATTTTCATGAAGCGCTTCTTTGTTGGTTTTAGAACGAGAATTTTTCCTAAAGAGTATCGAATCTTTTGTAGCATGAATGTTGGAAGGCCTTCCAAGTTGATTATTCCTGCAACGGGATATTCTTTGAATAATCTTTTTATTTCTTCTACTTCTTTCTTCTTGTACTCTGATATGTGGGGCTTGTAATCTTTGTTCATTTTTTAGCCTCTACAGGTGCTTCTTCTTCTGTTTGGCCAATCTTGATCGGAGTGCCCATTGTGAGTTTTATGAGAAGATTCTTGATGTTATTCTTTTCTTGTGGAACGTGTGCCACGATGTAATTGTAGATGGTCATGCCATTTTCTACTAATTCTTCGTCTTTCATTGTTGAAATACCTAAACTCAATTTTATTGTCTGTTCGTTTTTTGTTTCTATTCTGATTAACTTTTGCAGTCTTTCAACTAACGGCTGAAGTTCTGCTGTTGGCTGAACAACGCAACCTGCCTTTGGATTTGGCATTTTTCCTTTTGGTCCGAGAATTCTACCAAAGGTAGCAGCAACTTTTGGCATGATATTAGCTTGAGCGATGAAGAAGTCTGTTTTCTTTGCCAGCTTTCTTATTGCTTTTTTATCGTATTTTTTGAAATCGTCAAGAAGGATACAATTGTCGCAAGAAGCTTTTGCTTTTGTTACTAATGCCTGGTCTATTAATGCTGTTACTCTTGTCTTTTTACCTCTTGCATAAGGCAAGGGAAGGAATACGTTTATTTTTTCCTCTTCTTTCTTGAGGTTCAAGCCTTTGAGATTAATGATTAAATCAACGGATTCTGTGAACTTTCTTTTCTTAGAACTCGCTTTAACTTTCTTTATAGCCTGCAATAATTCTTGCTTTTCCATGTTTTGCTCTTCTACTCGGCTTGCGCCTGTCCATTTCGGACGCTTATCCTTTCGGATAAGAGTAGTCAATGAGTTGCTTATTGTGCTTGAAATTGGGTTTATAAGCGTTTTGGAAAGGGGGGATGTGTAAAGTTAATTAATGGTATTTTTTACTGACTGAATCTTTAGGTTTGTGTTTTATGTGGTTTTTACAGCTTCTGGATGGTTTTTCTCTTTTTTTCAAGTTGAAACCAAGTAAAATTTTGGTAGTCAGGGGGATA